>ENA-UOVV01000230-UOVV01000230.1-compost-metagenome-genome-assembly--contig:-NODE-230-length-81488-cov-9.906205_pt1 | contig 81488 bp, 72 predicted proteins | sample MGYA00238155_ERZ761577 | MGnify/ENA primary metagenome ERZ761577 (study PRJEB28898, sample SAMN06268775) | compost metagenome | isolation source: Emeryville, CA | place: USA:Emeryville, CA | collected... | reverse complement strand
GCGGGTCCAGACGAGGCGGCCGTCGGTGTCGATGTTGATCTTGGTGACGCCGAGTTTGGCTGCGGGAAGGTATTCGTTCACGTCCACGCCAGCCGAATCCTTGATCTGGCCGCCGGCGGCGTTGATGCGAGCGACTTCGTCTTGCGGAACGGAGGACGAGCCGTGCATGACAAGCGGGAAGCCGGGGAGACGATCCTGGATTTGCTTGAGGACGTCGAAGTGGAGGGACTGCTTGCCCTTGAACTTGAACGCGCCGTGCGAGGTACCGATGGCGCAGGCGAGGGAGTCGCAGCCGGTGCGCTTCACGAATTCTTCGGCTTCGACCGGGTTCGTGAGCGTGGCGTGACCGTCTTCGACCTTAATATCTTCTTCGACACCGCCGAGCATACCGAGTTCGGCCTCGACGGAGAGACCTTTGGCGTGAGCGGCTTCGACGACGCGCTTGGTGATCTCGATGTTCTTTTCGAATGGATCGTGCGACGCATCGATCATGACCGAGCTGTAGAAGCCGGAGTTGATGCAGTCGTAGCAGGTTTCTTCGTCACCGTGGTCGAGGTGCACGGCGAAGATCGCTTCGGGGAAGATTTCGTCGGCGGCACGGATGATGGCCTCGAGCATCTTCTTGTTGGTGTAGTTACGAGCGCCCTTCGAAATCTGGATGATAAAGGGGGCCTTGGAATCGATGGCTCCCTTGAAAAGTCCCATCGCCTGCTCGGCGTTATTGATATTATAGGCGCCGACGGCGTACTTGCCATAAGCGTGTTTGAAGAGCTGTGCGGTGGTGACGATCATAGGCGATGTGGTTGCAAATCCGCAACGTAGCGATGGCGTGGGATACCGGACAAGGGTTATTTCTTAAGCTTTCGCAGGAAGAAAATTCGATCAGTTGCGTGTTTCGTTTCACTAATACCTCGGTCTAGCCCTTGCCGCAACGAAGAGCTTCGCTGCGCGGAAACCATATTTATCTTCTACCATGACAGAGACTTCTCCGCAGAAGCCCACGGTTTTTCTCGCCGACGATCACAAGATCATGCGCGACGGACTGCGCATGCTTTTGGAACGTTCCGGGAAGTTTCACGTGATCGGCGAAGCGGCTGATGGGCGTGCGCTGGTGGAAGGTGTGGCCGAACATCGGCCCGAAATCGTGATCACCGACATGGCGATGGGAGAGCTGAACGGTGTCGAGGCCACGCGACAGATGCGCGGCGGGGGTTTCCCCGGGATCATCGTGATGTTGTCGATGCACGACGAGCGCCGGACGATTTCCCAAGCGCTCGATGCGGGCGTGAACGCGTATGTGCACAAGGATCTCGCGTTCGATCACATCCTTACCGCGATCGAAGCCGCGCAACGCGGCGAGGTGTGGTTGAGTCCGCAATTTGCGCTGCTCGCCAGGGCGGGCGATGTGCCGACGTTGCTCGAAGTGCTGACGATGCGCGAACGCGAAGTGCTGCAATTGCTCGCCGAGGGTTATGGCACCAAGGAAATCGCGGGCCGCCTGCACCTCAGCCCGAAGACGATCGAGGTCTTCCGTCTAAAGCTCTTCTCAAAACTGAAAGTGAACAACGTCATCGAGCTGACGCACATCGCGATCAAAGAAGGACTCGTTCAACTCTGATCAGTTTCCGCTCGTCGTCAGCGCGGCAGCGGTCGTGGGGATATCCGCCTGTGGCAGGTAAACGAAGAACGTGGTGCCGACTCCCAGCGTGCTGTCCACAGCCATGGCTCCGCGCCACGCGTGGACGATCTCTTGAACGATCGACAGACCGAGTCCCGTGCCTTCGCCGGATTTCTTGGTCGTGAAGAACGGCTCGAAAATGCGCTTGCGCGTGGCTTCATCCATGCCGCAACCGGTGTCGGTGACCGACAGCCGCACGTAATCACCGGGCGAACATCCGGCAGGCATGTTTGCGTCATCGGCGGCGAACGTGAGGCAGGCCAAACCGATCCGGACCGTGCCGGTGTTTTTGCCGATGGCGTGCGAGCCATTCGTGCACAGGTTCAGCAGGACTTGCTGCAGTTGGCCTTGGTCGGCGAGCACCGGTGCAGTGTCGCACTCAATCGCGAGCGAGACGGAAACATTGGGCGGCAGCGCCGCGCTCAGCAACGGAGCCGTGCCGCGCGTGATTTCGACGAGATCGAGCAGCACGGCTTTTTGATCCTGCTTGCCGCGGGAGAAATCGAGAATGCGTCGGACGAGCGTGCGCGTACTCGCCGCGCCTTGGCGCGCTTGCTTCAGCAATTCCAGCGCTTCGTGCCCGGGACCAAGTGTGCGCGACGCGAGTTCGACGAAGCCATTGATGCCCGTCAGCAGGTTGTTGAAATCATGCGCGACGCCGGCGGCGAGTTTGCCGAGCGCCTCCATTTTTTGCGCTTGCTGCAACTGCGTGCGCAACTGGGCGGCCTCCGTGATGGCTTGTACGGTGTCGGTGATGTCGCCTGCGGCGCCGATCGCATAATCGGGCTGATGATTCTCGTCGAGATGCACGACGCCTTGGACTTCGACGTGTCGCATTTTTCCGTCGGGCCGGTGAATGCGGAAACGTTCGCGAAAGGGGTCGCGGTTGTTCGGCAGATCGTACCACGACGTGCGCACGGGCTCGCGATCTTCCTCCTCGATGATCGAGATCAAGTCTTCCACCGAAGGAGGCGGATCGTTTTCCGTGCGTCCGAAAAATAGCCAGCGTGCGACTGTCGTACTCGAGTTTGTTTGAGGCGAAATCGTAGCGCCACACGCCGAAGTGGGACGCTTGCAAGGCCACCGCGAGTCGCCCGGCGGCCTCAGCCGCGGCACGCTCGGCCAGCTTTCGCTTGCTGATGTTGCGGGCGAAAGAGCACCAATACTCTTCGCCGTTAAACGTCACGTACGTCACATCGAATTCGATAGGGAATGTCGTGCCATCTTTGCGGCAACGCACGGCTTCGCCGGTCACTTCGCCTTTCTGACGCAGTTCTCGCCACAACTCGTTCAGACGCTCGGGTGTCAAAGTCGGAGAAACGATCGCGACCGGTTGGCCGATCAGTTCCTCGCGCGTGTAGCCGGTGGTTGTGCACGTGGCTTTATTGACATAAACGATGCGGTTCTCGCGGTTGAGCCAGATGGCGGCGTTGTGGTGCGCGTCGACGATATGCACGAGCCGCTTCAGCTCCATTGTGGCCAACATGTGTTGCGTGACATCGGTCTCGATGCCTTCCCACACGAGACGGCCGTCGGATTCGCGTCGGGGTTGTGAGCGCAATTGACGCCAGCAAAGCGAACCATCGGGCGCGCGCATGCGTAGCACGAGATCGAGCGCGCTCATCGTTTTCATCGATGTTTCCGATGCCGTTTCGAGCAGTTTGCGATCTTCGGGCACTACATGGGAAAGGAGCAGCGAGGCGTTCTTTTTGGCCTGGGCCGCGGAAATGCCGTGCAGCGCCTGCACGCCTTCACTCACGTGGAGAAAACGCGGACCGCGCCCGGGCTCGCGCGTGAGTTGGTACACCATGCTATTGGGCAAATTATCGGAGAGCAGGCGGAGACGCGCTTCGTTATCACGGACGGCTCCTATCATCTCATTGAGCGCGGCGCCGATATCGGACAATTCATCGTGATCCGATACATTGACTTGAACATCGCGTTCGCCGCGCGCGACGCGCGTGATGGCTTGGACGATCTCCAGCGTCAGTGGCCGGCTGCGTCGTCCGGCGATCAGCGCCAAGCCAAGCCTAGCACGCTGAGAATGCTCAGCGCGGCCGCGCCCAGCATCAGATTTCTTGTGAACACCCAATGATCATAACTCGCGATCGACCGACGCGTGGCTTCTTCAGCCTTGCGGTGGTTGAGTGCGATGATTTCGCCCAGCAGCTTGGTGACCTCGGGAGAAGCGGTGCTGCGGAGCGATGCCAAGCGAGCACGCGTTTCGTCGGGGAGCGACGCGTGCGTTTCGCCGAGCGCCGATGCGGCTGCGGTCAAAGCATCGGCGTAATCTTGTTTCCAGGCTGTCGCCAGTGGCACGAGCGCACGCCAGCGTGTCGCTTCCTCGGGCGTTTGCGGGAGCGGTTCGAAAAGCGTCCAGCCGCGTTCAAACTGCGCCCAAGCGCGGGCGTGTCGTTCGCGTTCTTCCGCCAAACGCGACGCGCTCAATGTCTCCGTGAGAAAGGCTTCGCCGGAATCATCCAGTTCGGCCATCGCGTCTTTTATCCAAGACAGGCCTTGCAAGCTTGGGAGGCGGACCAGACCGACCTCGTGAAGCGCGGCGCCGAGTTGATGAACCTTCCACGCCGCAAAAAGCGCCGCAGCGATCGCAACCATTGCCAACACAGTACAGGCGCCGAGGACTTGGGGTTTACGTGTCATGGTCACCGGTGGTCGGCGCGCCGTGAGAATCGGGCTCAATTGGCGGATGGGAAGGGGGCATTTATTCGCTGAAAGTACGCGAAGTTGGCGGAAATGCGCGTGTTATCGGCTTTTTTGCGCCGCAGAGACGGCGCGACATCGCGGCCTGAAAAGACAAGGAATGCGCATCCTAAACGCGAGCGAATAAGGAATTTCCTTATATGCTGGTGCACAATCAGTTCTCAATGCGTCCACCGCGGGGTCGATGCTTTGTCCTACTTCACACAGTTATGACAACATGGACCATTGGTAAGCGAATCACGATGACGTGCGCGATTATGTGCGCGCTGCTTTTTGCTGTCGGGGGAGGTGCGTGGACGAGCTTGCGCGCCATTCAGAAACAAGCCGTCGATCTGAAGGGAGATGTGATCCCCGGCATGATTCAGAGCGGTAACTTCGACACGCTTCTCTCGCGAGGGGTCATCGCGCTCCAGACTTACGTCCAACTTGAAAATCCGGAGATCCGCGCGGCGTTGGTGAAAGATATGGATGACTACATCAGGAGATCCGATGCGGCGGTCGCTGCGTATGAGCGCACGATCACAAACGAAGAAGATCGCGAGGTGTTCAACGAGCTCATCGCCGCCCGTGCAGCTTATCGATCGATTCGCGTGCAGTTTCTCGAACTCGTGAATGCGGGGAAGAAAGCGGAATCCGAAGCTTACCTGACCGGAACCTTGTTGCCCGCGTACCAGGCATTCTCCGCGGCATCGACGGCGATGCAGGAGTACAATTTCAAGAACGGCGACAAACTCGCCGTCGAGGTCAATGAACGCGCTGCGTACACCAACAACGTGATCATCGCGTTGAGCGCTGCCGCGCTGCTGATCGCGATCTTGATCGCTTTTGTGGTCATTCGCGCGACCAACAAGGTGCTCAAGAATGTGGCCGAGCAGTTGGCCGCAGGTGCGGAGCAAACCGCGGCGGCCGCCGGCCAAGTGTCGGCGTCGAGTCAGTCGCTGGCCGAGGGCGCGAGCGAGCAAGCCGCGTCGCTCGAAGAGACGAGCGCATCGTTGGAAGAAATTTCCAGCATGACGAAGAAGAACGCCGAGTCCGCCACCGAAGCGAAATCTCTCGCGAACGAGACGCGTGTCGCTGCGGGAACAGGCGCTGCTCGCATGGCCGAGATGAAGCACGCGATGGATGCCATCAAAGAATCCTCTTCGAGCATCGCGCGAATCGTGAAGACGATCGATGAGATCGCGTTTCAAACCAACATTCTTGCGTTAAACGCCGCAGTCGAAGCTGCGCGGGCGGGCGAGGCTGGAGCCGGATTTGCGGTCGTGGCCGATGAAGTACGCTCGCTCGCGCAGCGTTCGGCGCAGTCGGCAAAAGAAACCGCCAGCAAGATCGAAGAGTCTGTCTCCCGCAGTGAACACGGCGTGCAGATCAGTGCGCAGGTGGCGGAGAGTTTCGATGAAATCGTGAGCAAGGCGCGCACGGTGGACGGGCTCGTCGCGGAGATTGCGTCGGCCTCGACCGAACAGAGCCAAGGCATCGGTCAGGTGACGCTCGCGGTTTCGCAGATGGATAAAGTCACTCAATCCAACGCGGCCAGCGCGGAGGAATGCGCGAGCGCTTCCGAAGAGCTCAATGCGCAGGCCGAGACCATGCGTGAATCCGTTCGCGAACTCCAAGAGCTCGTCAGCAAGAAACAGCAGACGAAAAACGAGGACAATTCGCGCGAGCGTCCGGTGGGCCCGGCCCATGCCGCGAGGACTTACGCACCTAGCGCGGCGAAGACTTCTCCCAAACCGTCTGCCGAGCTCGAAACAGTGGGTGTCGGCGCCGACCAGGACGATAACGACGCGTTCTTCAAGTGAGCGGATTCATCATGAACACCGACCACGCGGGCAAATATCTGACGATCCTCGTCGCGCGAGAAGCGTACGCACTCGCCGTTCTGAAGGTGCGCGAGATCATCCGCATCCAGAAGATCACGCCAGTGCCGCGGATGCCTGAATACATGAAGGGCATCATCAATCTCCGTGGCCGGGTGATCCCGGTCATCGATCTGCGTGTGAAGTTCGGGCTCGAAGCGGTGTTCGCCGATCGGACCTGCATTGTTGTGGTGCAAGTTCGCACGAAGTCCGAGCGCGTGGTGCCGATGGGCATCATCGTGGATTCCGTGGAAGAGGTCATCAACCTGACCGCGGATGAAATCGAACCTCCGCCGGAGTTCGGTGTACGCATCGCCACTCGCTATTTGCTCGGTATGGGCAAAGTGAAAGGGCAGGTCGCAACGCTGCTCGACATCGACCGGGTGGTCGCCGCCGAGGAAAGCGAAGCGACCGCCGATCACGCCGCTTGAACCTTTTCAAAACGTGACTCGAGCCATGCTCAGTCGCGTTTTTTTCCGGGCTCGAAAAGACGATCGGTGCCATCGATGAGCCGGTGGTTTTTCCACGTAGACTCGGAGCGAAGTGAACCATCGCTCCACCACGTGCGCCACACGCTCGTGCCATCGGCGCGGTGATCCCATTCGGATTCTTTCGCGCCGGTCGGCGACCAATACGTTTCACGACCCGCTTTGACTCCGAGCTTGTACGAGGCTTCGCGCTGTTTGGTGCCATCCGCGTAGAACCAAGTCTCCGTGCCGTGGAGCAAAATGCGGCCGTCGTTTGCGCGACCGCTGCTCCAGAGGATGCGCGGTTGGCCGTTGGCGTAGTTTTCGCGATGTTCGCGCACGTCGGTGATCGACGTGGCACGACTTTGGTTCATCGCGTCGTCGTCATCGGCGAAAGTTTCGTCGCTGAGAATCCACGCCTCGTTAAGCTCGTAGTGAAGGCCCGGATGATTGCTCGACGTGACAAGATGAATCAGGCCGTTGGGACCTTGTCGCGCGACGGAGTAGCCGAGGCTGGGCTTGCCGCGCTTGACGGAGAAATTTCCGGGAAGGCGTTTGATGCGCCACGTCTCCCCGTCGTCGTCGGAGAGCGCGACGTAGGAACCGTCTTCTTTGATCGAGGCCGCTTTCTCGATGCGCTTCGACGGATAAAAATCGCCGGCCATAAAAAGACGTCCGCTGGCGAGACGAAGCACGGATGGACGCTGGCCGCTGCTGACAGCGGAGAACGGCGTCTTGCTCAACTCATACGTGCGACCGCCATCTGCGCTGATGCCTTGGGGCATGAAGCCATCGATGTGGGAATTTTTTCCGCCCATCGCGAGGATGCGGCCGTCTTTGAGAAGCGCGAATGTCGTGTGACGACCGAACGTACGTCCGAGCGTGTCGCGCCAAGTCACGCCATTGTCTTCGCTGGCCCAGAGCATCGATTGCGAATGGAGCGGACCTCCCTCGGCCGCGTCGACGGCGACATATAGCGTGCCGTTGCGATCGCGGAAAGCGGTATTGATCGGTTGCGGGTCTTCGAGATCGGGACCGAGCGGGCCGGTGATGCGCGGATAAGTGACCGGCGACCACGTCGCGCCATGATTGGTCGATGTCATGAATTGAAACGGGAAATAACCCTCCATCTGCGGATTTCCCCAAAACAAACGCAGCGTGTTTCCCTCTGCGAAAAGCAGCGGCGCATGATCGTTGGCGCCGGGCGTGTCGGTGAATGGACTCGGCATGTCCCATTGATCCGCGCCGAAACGCAGACGCGCGGCGATCAGCGTGACTTCGGGTTCGTATTCCCAATTTGACGAATAAATCACGAGCAGCGTGTCACCATTGGGAAGAACTTCGAAGCCTGGGCTGTGATTGTGATGGCGAAACGATTCGTGAAGCCCTGCACGATGTTCGCGAACGTACTCAAGCGGTCCCTCCAACGGCATCGGCAGATGCGGCCGACGTCGAAAATACGGCTTGCCCGGATCGGGTCCGAGCGCGGCATCGCTCGTCGTTTGTTTCACACCCTGCATCGCGTAAGGGGCGACGTATGGTTTGAGCGGAGTGGTGATCGGCGGCGCGGCAACAACGCGAAAACCGATGCGATGCAGACCGTAATTTTGCGGATTGGGCTCGCGTCCTGAATTGGGACCGAATGACGGCGGCGCGCCCGCGCGATTCGACGGACGGCGATAATCGTCGGGCTTAAACTTGGTGGCTTTGTCCAGATAACCGCCGCGCACGACCTTCGTGTGACCGGCAGCGTAACCCGCAGGATCACGCTCGGCGGTAAGCGTGTATTCGCCAAACCAATCTGCGCACCATTCCACGGGATCGCTCAAAAGACCGCGCACGCCCCACGGATTTGGCGAATGATCGAGTTCCCAGTTGGCGCCATCCGCGCGGCTCGCGCGCGCGACGTATTCCCACTCGGCTTCGGTCGGAAGACGATAGTGACGACCTTCTTTTTGGCTGAGCCAAGCGCAGAACTCCACGGCGTCGAACCAGCTCACGCCCGCAGCGTAGGGCGCGTAATTTTCGTTGAGCGAAGCGTCGGGCTTAAACTGCCGAAATTGCTCCGCGGTGACTTCGGTTTCGCTGATCAGGAAATCTTGCGAAATCGTGACTTGGTGAATCGGCGCTTCGTCCCAATTCGCGGGCTTGGTCACGGAGCCCATGGTGAATTCGCCGGCGGCGATCGGAACAAGTTTCATCCCGAGCGAGTTGACGACAGGCGCGGGGTCATCGGCTTTCGCAACTACCGACGAAAGACTCAGCGAAGCGGCGAAAAGGGAGAGGAGATGTTTGCGCATTGGAAGGAGCGGCGAGGCCGGGGCGTTGATAAATTGCGAGGGTCATCAAGACAGCGATCGAGGCGACTCGCGAGTACGACAAATACGGACCGTGAGACGCGCGAGTGGAGTGTGCATTTTGTGCGCGATTCGCGACTGTCCGACGCGAGGAGAGTTTTCTCTCCGTCGCGACGACCCTTTAGAGAAAAACGCAATTCCGCAGATGAGGTTTTTTAGTTTCTCCAGCAGGCCCCTTCTTTTTTCCATCGTTGTTTTATTTTCCGGACCGTGGGTGCAGAGCACGCATGGCGAAGAAACGATAAGAGAACCCGACCGGGCGTCCGTGCTCGCCGCCATGGAACGCGCCACACGATTTCTCGTGGAGGAGGTCAGTTATCGCGGCGGTTATGTCTGGAGTTATCTGCCGGATTTTTCGCGACGCTGGGGAGAGCTTGAGGCGCGTCCCACGATGATCTGGGTGCAGCCGCCGGGAACGCCGACCGTGGGTGAACTTTTTCTCGAAGCGTGGTCGGTGACGCATGACGAACGTTATTACGAAGCGGCGCGCAAAGCCGGCGAAGCGTTGATCGCGGGACAACTGCCGTGTGGCGGCTGGAACTACGTGATCGATTTTGCCGGCGAGGATTCGTTGCGCGAATGGTACGCGACGATCGGTCGCAATGCGTGGCGACTCGAAGAGTTTCACCACTATCTCGGCAACGCGACATTCGACGACGACACGACGATCGCGGCGGCGCATTTCCTCTTAAAACTGTATCTCGCCAAAAAAGATCCCGACGTGAAAGCGGCGCTGGATCGCGCGATCGCGTTTGTGCTCGAGAGCCAGCACGAATCGGGATTGTGGCCGCAGCGTTATCCGGCCGTGAGCGATGCCGACGAGAGCGTGCGGTACGCGTCGTATCTCACGCTCAATGACGACGTGTCTTCCGGAAATCTATTGTTCCTCGCCGAATGCCATCGGGTATTTGGCGATCCGAAATTCAAAGACGCCATCAAGCGCGGCATGGATGGTTTTGTTCTCGTGCAACACCCAAGGCCGCAAGCGGGATGGGCGATGCAATATACGCCCGCTCTCGAGCCGGCCGGAGCGCGCAGCTATGAACCGAAAGCGCTCGTGACGCACACGACTGCACGCGTGATCGATCTGCTGATCCGTTTTCACGCGCTCACCGGCGATGCGAAATATTTGGAGCCGATTCCGGCGGCGCTCGAGTGGCTGGAATCGTGTCGTTTGACGACAGCAACACGCCGCCACGCGACGCATCCGACGTTCATCGAAGTCGGCACGGGCAAACCGCTGTACCTGCATCGCGAAGGCTCGAATGCCGTGAACGGTCGCTATTTTGCCGACGGCACGCCGGAGAAATTGATCGGACATTATTCGTCGTTTCGCGCGATCGACACACGCGCGCTGCAGGCCCGCTACGAACAGGCATTGCAACAGCCCGCGCGAGCGCCGGGTGAAGACTGGAAGTGGGACGCCCTGCTTGGCGAAACGGAACCCATCAGAGAAAGAAACCCCGGCCCGCAGCCAGGGCGGGTAGGCCAAATTACGGACATTTTGGACACGCTCGACGAACGCGGACGTTGGCTTACCCCGCTCACCACCACGAGTCATCCTTATCGCGGCGATGGCCCGCGGGAACGCGCGGAAGGCGATTTCTCGGCGACCTTCGTAGGCGATGAAACCGATACGTCGCCTTTTGGCGCAGACGAGCCGATCGCGGGCATTTCCCTCAAAACGTATCTGCGTAACATGACGGAACTCATCGCGTGGCTGCGAACGCATCCAGAGAGCGAAAAGGCATCGAGCCAGTGAGCATGCGCTCATCGCGATGCGAAAACCCGCCCGCGAAAAGAGGCGCACGAGAATCCAGATTTTCCATTGACCGAGATTGTTGGAGATTCGTAATTATGGCCCTCGCATCTCTTGAAGGAGACGCGAAATCGCCGCCAGAGTAGCTCAGTGGTAGAGCAGAGGACTCATAAGCCTTTGGTCGCCGGTTCAACCCCGGCCTCTGGCACCAATTTAAAATCAAGCACTTAGGAAATCCTCCTGAGTGCTTTTTTTTGTGCGCCACTGGCGGCCGGTCAGCAGCCTCCCGCTGCGCGGAAATGGGTGAGGGAAATACGATTCGTGAAAAAATGAGAGCCGTTGTCCGAATGCGGTGGGCTGCTTCGTTAAGTAAGTATTCACGCTTATGAACACGACTGCTTACACCTCGCCGAACTCCGCCCCGGTTGCCTCTCGCGGAAAAATTTCCCGCATCGCCGTTATCGTCGTCCGCATTTTGCTTGGGCTGCCACTCACGATTTTTGGCCTCAACGCGTTTCTGAATTTCATCCCGCAGCCGGAGGTTCAACTGCCGGAAGGCGCGATGGCCTTCACGATCGCGTTGGTGAACTCCGGTTACATGATGGAGCTCATCGGTGTGACGCAGCTGATCGTCGGTGTGATGCTTCTCACCAATCGCTTCGTGCCGCTGGCGTTGGTCATTTTTGCGCCGTTCATGGTGAACAGTGTCGCGTTTCATCTCGTGCTCGAGCGGTCGGGGCTGGGGATGTCGCTGATCTTTTTGGCGCTCGAACTCTATCTCGCGTGGGCTTATCGCGCCGCTTATCGTCCGTTGCTGACGGCGCGTGCGATTCCTGCCTGAACGAGTCCACGTCCCGCTTTTTCCCATGCGCACAAAAATCCTCCTCGGTCTCGCGATTCTCGTGATCGCTTTCTGTGTCGTCGTCGCGCTCCAGCCCGCGCATTTCCACGTCGAACGTTCGGCCATCGTCTCGGCACCGGCTGCGGAGGTTTTTCCGCACATCAATGATTTTCAGAAAATGCAGGTGTGGACGCCGTGGAAGAAACTCGATCCGAACGCGGCGTACACGTTTTCCGAGCCAACGTCGGGCGTCGGCGCGACGATGACGTGGAAAGGCAACAGCCAGGCAGGCGAGGGCCGGCAAACGATCGTCGAGAGTCGCGCGAACGAAGCGGTCGGCATTCGCCTCGATTTCATCAAGCCGTTCGAGTCCACCTGCACGACGGCGCTCACGCTCACGCCGCAAGGCGATCAGACCAAAGTGACGTGGAGCATGAGCGGCGAAAACGGATTCATCTCAAAGGCGTTTTGTCTCTTCATGGATCAGGACAAAATGATCGGCGAACCCTTCGAAGAGGGACTCGCGAATCTGAAAACGCTTGTGGAAAAGACGGCGAAAAATTGAGCGAGACCACGCGCAATCCAGCTTCCGTTTGCGACGCGCAACGTCCATGAGTGCGTGCCGTTTTCATGGACGATTTTCTTCATTCGCTGAGCCGGCTGTTTACTGACGCACCGTACATTTATCTCTCGTGGCCCGCGGTGGCGATGGTGGTGGGCACCGCCCTCGCGCTTATCTCTCCACCGACCGCGACCCAACTCGCGAACACGCCGAGAACGATCGCGGGCTTGGTGGGCTTGGCGACCGCGCCATTCGTGCACACGAATCTCGCGCATCTGCTCGCGAATCTGCCGCCGTTTGTGGTGCTCGGTTATTTGATTCTCCGTCACGGTGCGGGCGAGTTTCTGCAAGCCGCGTGGATGATCGCGCTCGCGCAAGGCGCGTTGCTCTGGCTCTGCGGTCGACGCGCGGCGCACGTGGGCATGAGCGGCGTGATTTTTGGATTTCTCGGCTGGCTCGTGGGCCTCGCGTATTTCACGCAAACCACGACGGAATGGCTCGTGGCGTGCGGCGTGTTGTTGTTTTACGGCGGCATGCTCGCCGGCGTGGCGCCCGCGCGCGACGGCAGTTCATGGGAAGGCCATCTGTTCGGACTCATCGCAGGCGTCGGCGTCGTATGGCTGACGCACGGCCTTTGAACCACGGCCTTTGAACGAACGCCCGCGAATCGCCGTGTTGCTTATTCGCTGCTGGCAAATTGCCGGTCGCGCGTCTCGCCGCTGAGCCAAAGCGCTAGCACGGTGAGCAACGCGGAGATTGTCAGGTAATAACCGACGGACTGCAGCCCGTAGTTTTTCGCGAGCCACATCGCGAGATACGGCGCGAGCGACGCGCCGAAAATGCCCGCGAGATTAAACGTGAGCGACGAGCCCGTGTAGCGAACGGCCGTGGGAAAAAGCTCCGAGAGCAACGTGCCGATCGGGCCATACGTGAGACCCATGAGACCGAGGCCGATGATCAGCATGGTCAGCGCGCCCGCCGTGCCCGAGGTCAAAAGCGGCGCCAGGAAAAGTCCGAAGAGCGCGATCGAGCCGGAGACAAACAACATCGTGCGACGACGGCCGTGGCGGTCGGCGAACTTCGCGGCGAAGGGAATCGTGAACGCGAAGAAGACGACGCCGATCATCTGGAGAATGAGGAAGTGATTGCGCGTGTAGCCGAGTTCGGTCGTGCCCCAGGTAAGCGCAAAAACCGTCATCAGATAAAAGAGCACAAACGTCGCGAGCGCGCTGAGCGTGCCGAGGATGAGTGCGCGCGGATGTTTGCGAAAGACCTCGAGCATCGGGACCTTCACACGCTCCTGTCGATCGATGGCTTGTTGGAAAACCGGCGTCTCGGTGATCTGCAAACGCACCCAAAGCCCGATGAAAACAAGCACCGCGCTGGAGAGAAACGGCACGCGCCAGCCCCACGCGAAAAATTGTTCGTTGGTCAGGTATTGAGAGAGCAGGAGAAAAATGCCCCCGGAGGCGAGGAAGCCGAGCGGCGCGCCGAGTTGCGGGAACATGCCGTACCATGCGCGTTTGCCGGGCGGAGCGTTTTCGATCGCGAGCAGGACGGCGCCGCCCCATTCGCCGCCGAGGCCGAGGCCTTGTCCGAAACGGCAGAGCGCCAGCAACGCGGGCGCGAGCCAGCCGATGCTCGAGTAGGTCGGCAGCAAGCCGATCATGACGGTGGAAATACCCATCGTAAGCAGCGCCGCGACGAGCGTGGCTTTGCGTCCGATGCGGTCGCCGTAGTGACCGAAAAGCGCAGAGCCGATCGGACGCGCGAAGAAGGCGAGCGCGAAAGTGGCGAGCGATTGAAACGTCGCTGCGACCGGATCCGACGCGAGGAAGAAGAGTTTGGGGAAAACGAGAACGGCGGCCGTCGCGTAGATGTAGAAATCGAAGAATTCGATTGTCGTGCCGATCAGGCTGGCGAAGAGCACGCGACCGGGGGAATTGACGGGCGGCTTGGCGGAAACAGCGGGGGTGGACATGGGGAAAACGAAAATCGTCCTCTCGATCACTGGCCGGGGCGGCGGCTGCCGGAGCGAGTGTAGCCTTTTTCGATCAACGCTGAGCTGAAGAGGAAATCGGCGGTGGCGGGATTCATCGCGCAGGGGACGTTCCAGAGGACAGCGAGGCGGAGCAGAGCTTTGACGTCGGGGTCGTGCGGTTGGGCGGCGAGCGGGTCCCAGAAGAAGATCAGGACGTCGATGCGTTGTTCGGCGAGGGCAGCGCCGATCTGTTGATCGCCACCGATCGGGCCGCTCAGGAAACAATGGACGGGCAGTCCGAGTTCGCTGGCGATCATGCCGCCGGTCGTGCCGGTGCCGAAGAGTTCGTGTTTCGCGAGGGCGTCGCGATGAACGCGCGCCCACGCGAGCAGCGAGTCCTTCTCGTGATCGTGCGCGACGAGCGCGATGCGTTTGCGGGCGGGCAGCGGATCGAGAGCGGTGCGGACGAAGGACATGGGGTTGGGCGGCGGGAGAGAATGTTTCAGGGAAGGCGTTTGATCGCGTCGGCGGGCGTCAACACGATGGCCTCGAGACGCGATTCAAGCGGGAAGTGCTTAATGTTGCCGGTGACGAGAACCCGGTCGGTTGTGCCCAGCGCGGCAGCGAGAAAGATCTCATCGCTGCGGTCGGGCAGAGTAACGCGCAGTTTCGGCGTGTTTTTTATTTCCCAAGCTTCGGCGAAAGAGCTGATGAAGTTGGCGACGAGCGGCTGGGAAAATCTAAACTTCGGGCGACGCAGAACGGAGGCGTATTCGGACAAGATCGACGACGTCCAGGCTGCGCGAATGCGGCCATCGCGCACGGCGAGGAACAACTGGCCGGGCGCGCCCGCGGGATTGAGCAGCCCGGAGACGACGATGTTTGTGTCGAGCACCCAGGACGGAGGTGCGTTCATTTCTTGCGCTTGTTGCGGTCAGAACGCGTGGCGGCGATTTCTGCTGCGATGTCCGCCTCGGAGAGATCGTTGGCGCCGGAAGCGGCGGCTTGCTGCTGCATCGCGCTGAGCGCCTGACCGAAGAGAATGCGCCGGATCGATTCTAGATCGGCCTCGAGGCCCAGGGGGGAAGCGGGGATGAGGTAGGCGGCGGGCTGGCCGTTTTGTGTCACCACCTGTGGACGGCGCGCTTTTTTTAGTCCCTTCAGGATACGCCCGGGCTGCTTGGAGAGTTCGCGGGAGGAGACAAAATCGACTGCCATGATGGCGGCAATGTCGGACAATTGTCCGACGGGGTCAAGGGGGCGCTCCAAGGGCGAAAAGTTTGCGTTCGCGAAGAACGGAGATCGGCAGCCGGTTAGAGACCGCAAACATTCAGATTTGACCCCTTTTGCCGCGTGTCGCCGCCGATCGGGCCGCTGAGGAAACGGTGGACGGGAAGTCCGAGCGCGTCGGCGATCATGCCGCCGGTGGTGCCGGTGCCAAAGAGTTCGTGTTTCGCGAGGGCGTCGCGATGAACGCGCGCCCACGCGAGCAGCGAGTCCTTCTCGTGATCGTGCGCGACGAGCGCGATGCGTTTGCGGGCAGGCAGCGGATCGAGAGCGGTGCGGACGAAGGACATGGGGTCGGCGGGTGGAGAGAATCTTTCAGGTCGTGCCCAGAGCTGCAGCTAAACTTTTTTGATCGTACGAACCAACCGCTCGTATTCCCGATGGTCACCAATCCAGAATCAAACAAAGTCGTCGCCGTCTTCGACGGCCAAGGCACGAAATGCGAGATTCACTCTTACGGACCAGATCTTGCCGACCCTCTTGAATTGCAGCGATGGATGCCGCGGATCCTGCTTCAACAACTCAAACTGTTTGTCCGCCTGCGACCGAATGTCGGGCGCGAGCTTGTTGTACTCGTTCCAAAAACGGACGGATGCTCGATGCATTACAGCGGCTTCGTCCGTCCGGCGCGGGCATCGCTGATGGCTTCGTTTACCAGCGAGTCCAGCAGGCCGCTCGCTGCATCCCGCGAAACATCGCGGGCAAACAGCCATGCGCGCAGCTCCTCGACCTGCTCATCGCTGAGTTTTTCGATCGCGCTTTCGATTTCCTGAACGGTGCTCATGAGCGCAGGCTGCGAGAACAGAAAAGCGGCGCAAGCGGGCTTTTGTTTGTTCGCGCGCCCTCGCACGACGCGATGCGTTTGCGGGCGGCAATAGGGGACGCGGTGCGGACGAAGAAGGCCGATCAATACCGCAAGCATTTAGGTTCGGATCTCTTTTTTGGGATTCCGATAAATAATTATTTTTCAAGATCTTACATGTTTAAGTCTTTAATTTGGTATTTACGCGTATTTATTTCTTGAAAGACTTTGCGTGCCGTGCATGGTGTTTTTCATGCAGCCACTCACACCAATACTACAATTTCGCCAACAGTTGACCGCCGCAAAAAAGATCGCGGAGGACATGTTGATTCAGTCCGTCGATTCGGACATTGCCGTCTCTTACGCCCGGGAAGTTATCGCAGGCTGGGATCGCTTGGATCATCTCGAACGGCTCAGTTTTAAGATCACCGAAGAGCTAGCCGAAATCGAAGACGCCTTAAATATCTCCGGGCACTTTGAGTTGAGCGAGGGAGAGTCAGATCGTGATGCAATCCGCACAATTGGCACATTACCTTCTGGGAATGCCAGCAGAGCACTCCGGATCAAAGTGACCCAAGGAATGATCAATCAGAATTTGCTCACCCTTACGAAAGCCATCCGGCGAGGGCTCATGAAGGTCGGAGAAGAAATCCAGATTCAACTACCCCCAGAGGGCGAACTCTTGATTTCGAGGGTCTTGCCCCAAGGAAATCGCATTCAAGAGCGAGGTCGTATTCGAAGACTGTACGAAGAATGTAAGGTTCGACCCGGCGATTTCTTGGTTCTCGAGAAAGATGAGGCGGGAATCTGGAAGCTGAAAATTGAGCCAGGGCACTTGGACTCCGATAAAGGCTTAAGTTTGTAGATTTTCATGCAGCGATGCACCCGAACGGAAGATGGGGCCACGCTGCATTAAGGTTCGTTGAACCACGTCCGTCGTCTCGACCCGTAGCGAGGCGAAGAGAGAGCACTAGGCGTAATAATCTTCCGACTGCGGTCATTTTTCCAACCAGCCCACCGGCGTCAGCAGATGGCGGCGGGCTCTCACTCTATCGAGTTCCCCGTCTTTTATCCCAAGCGATTTTCTGTGGCGACTGAACGCGCCACACGAGAGGGGATATCGAGAAACGATAGATGGTCATTCCTCGTGTCACTCACCCGACCCAGGTGCGGGCGTTGTAGAAGAGTTTCATCCACGGGGAGTCTTCGCCCCAGTTTTCCGGGTGCCAGCTCATCGCGGCGGTGCGGAAGACGCGTTCGGGGTGCGGCATCATGATCGTCACGCGGCCGTCGCGGCTCGTGAGCGCGGTGATGCCGTGTGGCGAGCCGTTCGGGTTGAGCGGATAGCGTTCGGTGATGTTGTGGTGATTGTCGACGTAGCGCGCGCAGACGAGACCGGACTCGCTGAACGCTTTCGCGGCGTCGGTGTCGGGGAACTCGGCGTAACCTTCGCCGTGAGCGACCGCGATCGGGATGACGGAGCCTTCCATGCCGGCGAAGAGAATGCTCGGGCTTTTCTCGATCTTGAGCGACGCGAAGCGGGCTTCGAAACGCTCGGACTGATTTTGCACGAAGCGCGGCCAGTGATCGGCGCCGGGGATGATCGAGTGGAGATTGCTCATCATCTGACAGCCGTTGCAGACGCCGAGCGCGAAGGTGTCGGGCCGCTCGAAAAAGGCTTTGAATTCGGCGCGCGCGCGTTCGTTGAAGAGGATGCTCTTGGCCCAACCTTCGCCGGCGCCGAGCGTGTCACCGAAACTGAAACCGCCGCAGGCGATGACGCCGCGGAAATCTTTTAGCGAAACGCGTCCGCTGAGGATGTCGGTCATGTGCACGTCGACCGCGCGGAAACCCGCGCGCGTGAGCGCCGCGCCCATTTCGATCTGACCATTTACCCCCTGCTCGCGCAGGACGGCCACTTGGGGCCGGCTGCGCGAAGTGCCAAGTGACATGTGCGAAGTGCCAGGAGCGGAAGCGGCCCCAGCCGACGCGCTGGATTCTTGGAACTTGGTACTTGGACCTTGGCCCTTTCCGGCGACCGTCGTGTCGCCGGGAAACGGATACTCGAAGGTGATCACCGGGCGGATACCGGGATTATCTTTTTCCAGCTTCAACTGGTACTCGGATTCCGCGCAGGCGGGGTTGTCGCGAAGGGCGGCGATGCGGCGCGTGGTGTCGGACCAGACGGCGCGCATGTCGGAGAGATTTTCGTTGAAGATGAATTTCTCGCCGGAGCCGGGCTGGGAGATGCGCAGCGCGAAGTGTGTATTGAGTTTTCCAATACGTGACGTGTGCGTCTTCAAGCCGCGCTCGCGGAGAACGAGGAGAACATCGTCGAGATCGCTGTTGCGCACCTGGATGACGGCGCCGAGCTCTTCGTTGAAGAGCTGGCTGACAGCGGAGGTCGGAGCGGTGGATGTGGCAGTGTCGCGCGGAGCGGGCGTGAGTTCTAGATCGACGCCGACGTGACCGGCGAAGGCCATCTCGGCGATCGTCGCGAAGAGACCGCCGTCGCTGCGGTCGTGATAAGCGAGGATCTTTTTCTCGCGGCCGAGTTGCTGGATCGCGGTCCAGAAGTTTTTGAGCAGCGCGGGATCGTCCACGTCGGGCGTGGCCTCGCCCATCTGCGAAAGCGTTTGCGCGAGGATGGAGCCGCCGAGGCGGTTTTTGCCGCGTCCGAGGTCGATGAGCAGCAGCACGGAATCGTCGATGTGCTGGAGCTGCGGCGTGAGCGTGAGGCGGATGTCGGTGACCGGCGCGAACGCGGAAATGATCAGCGAGATCGGCGCGGAGATGCGTTTTTGTTCACCGGTTTCGGAATCCTTCCACACGGTGGACATGCTCATGGAGTCTTTGCCGACGGGGATGGTGATGCCGAGGGCGGGACAGAGCTCCATGCCGACGGCTTGCACGGCGGCGTAGAGATCGGCGCCATCGCCGGGGAGCGCGGGCGCGGCCATCCAGTTGGCGGAAAGATTGACCTTGCCGATGTCGCCGATCTGCGCGGCGGCGAGGTTGGTGAGCGCCTCGCCGACGGCGAGGCGGGCGGACGCGGCGGCGTCGTTGACGGCGACGGGCGTGCGTTCGCCCATGGCCATGGCTTCGCCCGTATAAACGTCGAACGCGGCGGCGGTCACCGCGACGTCGGAAACAGGCACCTGCCACGGGCCGACCATCTGATCGCGGGCGATGAGGCCGGTGACGGTGCGATCGCCGATGGAGATAAGGAAGGTTTTGTCGGCGACGGTCGGATGGCCGAGAACGCGCGCCGCGAGCTCGTTGAGAGAATGACGACCGAGATAGAGCGGCTTTTGCGGGCGACGCAGCGTCTCGGCTTTGCGATGCATGCGCGGCGGTTTGCCGAGGAGAACCTCCAGCGGCATGTCGATTGGCGTGTTCTTGAAATGCGGATCTTCGAGAACGAGACGTTTCTCTTCAGTCGCTTCACCGACGACGGCGAACGGGCAGCGCTCGCGTTCGCACAACCTGGCAAACACGTCGAGACGGTCGGCCGGCACGGCGAGGACGTAGCGTTCCTGCGATTCGTTGCACCAAATCTCGAGCGGCGACATGCCGGGCTCGTCGTTGGGAACTTTGCGAAGATCGAAACGGCCACCGCGGCCGCCGTCGTTCACGAGTTCGGGCAATGCGTTGGAAATGCCGCCGGCGCCGACGTCGTGGATGAACGAGATCGGGTTTTCGTCGCCGAGCGCCCAGCAACGATCGATCACTTCCTGACAGCGACGTTCCATCTCGGCGTTGTCGCGCTGCACGGAAGCGAAATCGAGGTCTTCATTGCCGGAGCCGCTGGCCATCGAGCTGGCCGCGCCGCCGCCGAGACCGATGAGCATCGCGGGTCCGCCGAGAATGATGAGCTTATCGCCGGGATTGATTTCGCCTTTCTTGATGTGGCCGGCCTTGATGTTGCCGAGACCGCCGGCGAGCATGATCGGCTTGTGGTAGCCGCGGAGCTCCGTGCCGTTGCCGTCGGCGGCGGGCACCTCTTGTTCGAAGGTGCGGAAGTAGCCGTTGATGTTGGGACGGCCGAATTCGTTGTTGAACGCGGCGCCGCCGAGCGGGCCTTCGATCATGATGTCGAGCGCGGAGACGATGCGGCCGGGTTTGCCGTTGTCTTTTTCCCACGGCTGAATCGCGCCCGGTATCCGAAGATTGGATACGGTGAAGCCGGTGAGGCCGGCCTTGGGCTTGGCGCCGCGGCCGGTGGCGCCTTCGTCGCGGATCTCGCCGCCGGAGCCGGTGGCGGCGCCAGGGAAGGGCGAGATGGCGGTCGGGTGGTTGTGCGTTTCGACCTTGCAGAGGATGTGGATGTCTTCCTCGTGCGCGGCGTATTCGTTGGTCTTGGGATCGACGTAGAAACGGCCGCCGCGGGAGCCCACGAGCACGGCGGCGTTGTCCTTGTAGGCGGACAGGATGCCCTCGCTGTGGAGCTGGTACGTGTTCTTGATCATCTGGAACAGCGACTTGTCCTTCGCGGAACCGTCGATTTCCCAGGTGGCGTTGAAGATCTTGTGGCGGCAGTGCTCGGAATTGGCCTGCGCAAACATCATGAGCTCGATGTCGTTCGGATCGCGACCGAGCGCGCTGAAGGCTTTGACGAGGTAATCGATTTCATCCTCGGCGAGCGCGAGACCGAGCGACTGATTGGCGGCGACGAGTGCGGCGCGACCTTGGGCGAGGACCGGCACGGTGGTCATCGGGCGCGGCGTTTCGTGGCGGAAAAGAACATCGAGCGACTCGAGGTCGTTGAACACGGCCTGCGTCATGCGGTCGTGCAATTTCGCGCGGAGCGCGGCGATCTGCCCGGGCGAAAGGACGGAAAGCGGCGGCTGGAGCGCGGAGTTGTCGATATCGATCCAGTACGCGATGGCGCGCTCGATGCGCTTCACTTTGGCGAGTCCGCAGATGTGCGCGATATCGGTGGCCTTGGACGACCACGGAGAAATTGTGCCGGGGCGCGGCGCGACGACCTGGAGGAGGCCGGCGGGTTGATGGGCGGAAGCGCTGCGACGCGGGCCGTAAGTGAGGATTTTTTCCAGCACTTCTCGTTCGCTGGTGGTGAGTTCACCGTCGATTTCCGCGACGTGGATGAAGGCCGTGCTGAGGCTGCGGACGGGCAGACCGGCGGAAGCGAGGTCTTGCTGGAGTTTATGCAGGCGGAACGGAGACAGGGCGGGAGAGCCGCGAAGGATCAGCATGGTGGAAAAATAGAGGCCTCGACGGAAGAGGCTGCGGACCGTTTTGGCGATGGGAAAAACGACGCACCCTTTTGTCGGGCGTATGTGCGTCGGAGGATCTGCCGCGGAGATGTGGATGCCGCATGTTGCGCGTTGCAGTCTCTTTTGATCAAATTGCGAGCAAGCTTTGCGGTTGTTAAGCGGAGAAAGTTCGGATAGGCTGCTCCCAATGTCTCTTCCTGCCAAGCGTGTCCCTGTCATTGAGCAGTTCTCGATCGGGCTCTTTTTAACGACTGTCACGCTCTCCCTCGCCGGCATCGGCGGCATTCTCTGGCTGCTCGCGCCTGAGGCGGTCTGGCAGGCGCAATTGAACGCGGCTTGGTGGCAGTTTGCGGTGATTTTCCTCGCGATGAAAATGGTCAACTGCGGCATCGAGTTTTTCTTCCACCGCTACGTGTTGCATAAGCCGGTGGTGCCGTTCCTGAGCCGCTTTTATCGTCAGCACACGCTGCATCATAGCCTCACACGCATCGCGCGCCGCCGTCTGCCCGGCGGACGCGACATTCCGTACGTGGAAAATATTTATCCTATGACGGAGCCGGAGCAGGGCGAAGCTGCGTTTTTTCCATGGTACACGCTGGCGGCATTTTCCGCGATCGTGACGCCGTTGCTGGCTTTGGGGCAATGGCTTGCGCCGACGTTTCCGTGGTTTTTCGCCGGCTATGCGGCGCTCGCGGCATCGTTGATCATCTACGAAGTTTTCCACGCGATCGAACACTGGCCGTTGGAAAAATGGGCACCACTGCTCGAGTCGAAACGCTTCGGGAAATTCTGGACCCATGTCTATAGCTTCCACCTGCGGCATCACGCGGTGATCGATTGCAATGAAGCGATTTCCGGGTTTTTCACCTTTCCCGTTTTCGACCTGCTTTTCCGGACATGGATCTCGCCGAAAACGCTCTACACGGATGGGGGCGAGTGGGAGGCGTCGGAGTTTAGGAGCCCGCGTCCGGTTTTTTTCATCCGCTGGTGCGATCAACTCGCCGACCGTATCGTTTCCCGCCGGCGCAAACGCGTCCGCTCCCAAGTGGCCGTGCGCAGGCCGCGGCGTCAGCTGACGGCGGCCCTCGATAAATAAATAGATTCGCTCCTTGCTATTCCCCGAAGTTACGCGACTGTGGCGGCCTCGTAAGATACGTTAGCTGACAGTGACTGGTGGGTCTTCAGATGAGCTTTGAGTTCAGGTGATGATTCGAAACCCGATTCCCGGGAACGGACTGACTTAGACGGTACGAACATCACATAAAATGAACTCCAAACTATACGTCGGAAATCTTTCCTTCAAAACCACCGAAGACGGCCTTCGCTCGACCTTCGAACAATACGGCGCGGTGACCGACGTTTTTGTCGCCACCGATCGCGAGACGGGCCGCTCCCGCGGTTTCGCCTTCGTCACGATGGGCACCGCTGAAGAAGCCACGCAGGCTGCCGAGCGCATGAACGGCGTCGATCTCGACGGCCGTACGCTCACCGTCAACGAAGCTCGCCCGAAGGAAGAATCCAACGGCGGCGGCTTCGGCGGGGGTCGCGCTCGCAACTTCGGCCCCGATCGTCGCGCCGGCGCTTTCCAAGCCCGCGGCAATCGCCGCTACTAAAGCGGTTCGGCGCACGCCGCCGGAAATCACTCATTCGAAGCGAAGGCCGCGTGCCTTCGCTTTTTTTGTGTCGCGACAAAATCGAGAACAAAAAAGCCGCGCTCGGTGTGAGCGCGGCGAAAAACGGATGCGTGTGGTTTGTGTGCGCGAAGGATGATTGCGTCGAATCGATGCCTGTTCGGCGCGGCTCAGGACTTCGTCGCGAGATGCGCTTCGATTTTCCAGAGCAGGTCGTCCACTTTGCGCGAGAGGCTGGTGAGAAGATCTTCGGTGCCGGCATCGTCGATTTTAGCGGCGGCATCGACGGCTGCACGGACGGATTTTGCGTAACGAGAGAGCGCGGCCACGAGCGCTTTGAGGTGATCTTCGCCCGCGAGGATATCGAGCGGGTAGGGCTTGAGCGTGGAGGCTTTGGCGATGGTCTGCACCGTGCCGAGCGCGATACCTCCCAGCGCGACAGCGCGCTCCGCCAGTTCGTCGACGGATTCTGCGATTTCATCCGCCACTTCGTCGAAGAGTTCGTGCAGCGCGATGAACGACGGACCCTTCACGTTCCAGTGCGCTTGTTTCACCTGCAAACCGAGATCCAGTGCTTCCGCCAGTTGTTGATTGAGCAACGCGACCAGGTCTTGGCGCGCGGATGGGGGAATGTCGTGAGAGCTTTTCCAGAGAGTTGTTTTCTTCATGGGAGGTGCAGGACAGTCTATGCGGCAGGCACGCGGAGTAAAGATGGCGACGTGCGTTTGTCGTTGCGCTAACAGACGGCAGAAGCGGTGCTTTCGTCACGGCGAGCGCATAAGCGACATTGATCGCGTCACGCGGAACCGTAAGGTGACGAGCCTCGCTCATGCCCGAACTCGATTTTCGCAACACGAACAGCCTGTGGAGCAGTGTCCTCGTCGAAACGCTTTTTCGCTGCGGTGTGCGGCAGGCGGTGACTTCGCCCGGCTCGCGTTGCACGCCGCTGACGATCGCGCTGGCGCGGCACGAGGGCATCGAAGCGATCCCGGTGCTCGATGAACGTTCGGCGGCTTTTTTTGCGCTGGGTTTGGCGAAGCAAAATCGTCGGCCGGTTGTCCTCGTGTGCACGTCGGGCACGGCGGGCGCGAATTATTTTCCCGCGGTGATCGAAGCGCGCGAAAGCGGTGTGCCGCTGCTCGTGATCACCGCCGATCGTCCGCCCGAAATGCGCGAATGTGCGTCGGGCCAAACGATCGATCAGCAAAAACTCTTCGGCAGTTTTCCCGTGTGGTATCACGAGCTCGCGGTGCCCGAAGCGACGCTCGATCGCCTGCGTTATCTGCGGCAAACGACCGCCCATGCTTGCGAACGCACGCAGCGACCGGCCGCCGGTCCGGTTCATCTTAACGCGCCGTTTCGCGACCCGCTGCCGCCGATCGAGGATGGCACGGCGCGTCCGCTCGAAGGAAAGATCGGCGCGGATTTTTTCGAGCATCTGTCGAACAACGCCGTCGATGTATCCACAAGCGCGATACAGCGTCCGGTGACAACGCGCGGCCTGATCGTCGCCGGAGCGTATGCGCCGGCGAACGAAGAACGGTATCTCGACGCGCTGGCGAATTTGGCGCGCACGCTCGGCTGGCCGGTGCTCGTCGATGTGCTTTCGCCCGCGCGACATCATGAACTGGCGGGCGTCACGCGTGTAAGCGCATACGATGCGATTCTGAGAAACGAAAAAGCCGCGCAGGCGCTGACGCCGCGCACGGTGCTTTGTTTGGGAAACTGGCCGACAAGCAAAGTATTGCGAAGCTGGCTCGAGCGCACGCAAGCCGAGACGGTGTTGGTTTCGCCCACGGGTTTGAACCGCGACGCTTTGCACGGGAAGACGCGTCATCTGCCGCTCGCTCCGGAAAACCTGCGCGCAGAATCCCCGGGCGCGGCGGACACGGGCTACGCGTCAGCTTGGGCGAACGCAGAGACTGCGGCGCAGAAAACACTGACGGAGCGATTCGCAGCGTTGGACGACGTTTTTGAAGCGAAAGCGACGCGCGTGCTCGCGGAGCAGTTACCGGAGCGCACGCCGTTGTTTGTCGCGAATTCGATGCCCGTGCGCGACCTTGAGTATGTGTGGCCCGCGAATGATCGGAAAGTGGAAATACACTTCAGTCGCGGCGCGAATGGCATCGATGGAACGCTCTCGACGGCGCTCGGCATCGCGCACGGAAACGCGAGCCCGGCGGTGTTGCTCACGGGCGATCTCGCGCTGCTGCACGACGCCAACGGATTCCTGCTGCGGCCCCAATTACGCGGCTCGCTCACGATCGTGCTCATCAACAACGCCGGCGGCGGCATCTTCGAGCACTTGCCGGTGTCACAGTTTGATCCGCCGTTCGAGACCTACTTCGCGACGCCGCAGACGGTGGACTTTGCAAAACTGTGCGCGGCGCATGGCGTGCAGCACGAAGTGATTCGCGATTGGAGTCACTTCGCGGAATCGATCGCGCAACTGCCGGCGTCGGGCGTGCGTGTGCTTGAACTGCGCACCGATCGCAAGCGTGACGCGGCCACGCGCAAACGTCTCTTCGCCGACGCCGCCAACGCGGCCGCCGCAGCCCTCGCTTGAGCAATGCGGACTTGTTTTTCCCCGGTAAACTTCGCGCTGCGGATTACCGCTTCGCTTCGATCTGATCGGCGATTTCTTCGAGCGGATAGGTGAGGATCTCGGCGAGTGTCGGGTGATACCAAGGCGCGCGCAAAAGATCGAACACCGTGGCCCGCATCGCGAGCGGACCGCTGAAGCAATGAATCAATTCGCCGGCGTCTTTGCCGACGATCTCCGCGCCGAGGATGCGGCCGCGAGCCGGCTCGGCGATGACTTTCACGTAGCCGTAATTGGCGTCCATGAGGATCGATTTGCCATGATCATTGAACGGATAACTCGCGGCGAGATAAGGCCGGCCCGCGCGCTTCAAATCGTCTTCGAGCACGCCGATGCTCGCGAGCTGCGGATCGGTGAAGACGACGTTGAGCAGTAGCGCCGGATCGATCGGTTTTAGATTCTTCACCCCGAATGCGTGACGCGCGGCGAGTTCGCCCTGCGCGACCGCGAGGTGAACGATGTCGAATGGACCGGACACATCACCGCCCGCGTAGATGTGCGGGACGGAGGTTTGCTGAAACTTGTTGGTGACGATGCGACCTTGCGGCGAAAGTTTCACGTCCGCGGCTTCGAGATGCAGGCCTGCGGTGTTGGGCTCGCGTCCGAGTGCGTTGAAAAGATAACGCGCGCGTCGAACGACGCGTTTTCCTTGATGTATGAACTCCACGGATACACCGCGTTTGTCGTGCGAGACGCGTTGGAGCGCGGTGTCCGTGATCACGTCGATGCCCTCGTCGCGAAACGCATGTTGGACCGTCTCGCTGGCTTCGGGCGAGTGATCGCGAAGGATGTGTTTGCTGCGCTGGATCAGCGTCACGCGACTGCCGATGCGATTGAGAAACTGCGCGAGTTCGGTGGCGACGATGCCGCCGCCGAGGATGATCACGCTCGATGGCGTGAAATCGAGATCGAGCACGTCGTCGCTTGTCCACGCAGGTGTTTCCGCGAGACCGGGAATCGGCGGCTGGCTGACCTTCGAGCCGGTCGCGATGAGGATTTTTTTCGCGCGCAGTTTCTGTCCATCGGAGAGCTCGACCGTGTATGGATCGAGGAAACGCGCGTAGCTGCGATAAAGCGCGTATTTGCCGGACCGCATCTGTGTGTCGCGATACGCGGCGAACTCGCCGATGATTTTTTTCTTCCGCGCGTGAATCGCCTTCATGTCAGCGGCGGCTCGCGGGATTTTGAGGCCAAAAGTTTTTCCCTTTTGAGCGAGGTGAAGAATCTCCGCGCTGTAGAGCAGCGTTTTCGAGGGCATGCAGCCGCGCAAAATACAGAGGCCTCCGAGCTCCGAAGCGCCATCCACGATGGCGACTTTTTTGCCGAGACCGTGAGCGACACGAGCGGCGTTGAAACCGGCGCTGCCGCCGCCGATGACGAGAAAATCGTAGGTTTTCATGCGCGAGATGAAGCGAGGATGCGTGGGCTGCTGCTTGCTGCAACCCCGCGAGCGCTCAGTCTTTAGATTTGCCGGTGGCGGCGCGCAGCGCGGCGAACAAACTTTCTGCCGCCCGCGCGTGCGTGTCGGGCGTTGGAGAGATCGAAACCGAACGCGCGTTGTCGATCGCGTGGAGCAATTGCTTTTGCAGATCATCAGAATCGCCCGCGCGAAAACACCAGACGGTGCTGACGGTTGCAAAGTCGATCCGGATATCGTCGCTCACGAGCAACGGACGCCCGAGATGCGCGACGTTGCGAGCGGTGCGTTCGGCGTGTGCGGAACTGGCGGTGAGCACGACGACATCCGCGAATAGATAACGCGAGGGGATCTCCGTGTATTGAGGCGCGGGCAAAAACTGAAGTTGCAACGTGTCGGAGGCTCGCGCCGCGCGTGCGAGAAGCTCGGGCTTTTCCGGGCCCTCGCCGCAAATCACCAACGCCGCATCGGTGCGCGCCAAATCGATGAAGACTTCGAGCAGTTGCCCGACGCGGCTCTCGCGGGTGAGCGGACCGTGATAGAGCATCACGCGCGTATCGGCGGCCAAACCGAGCTCGACGCGCAGAGCGAGCGCGATGGTTTGGTGTACCGGTAATGTCGGATCAAAATGCTCCCGATGAATCGGTCGCGGGGCGGCGAAAATTCTTTCGGACGGGATACCCTGCGCGAGCAATTGTGTGCGCTTGTAGTCGTTGTCGGTCAGACAAGCGGAGACGTGGCGCAATATCCATGCGCGCAACAAACGCTGCGGTACTTTGGCGTCGGATGAGAGGCGGCTGTGGCTTGCGAAGATCACGGGAAGACCGCGTCGCCGCGCCCACAAGATCAATTGTACGTGCGTGAGCTGGGCGTAATCGAAAACCAAGATCGCTTGTGCGCCCCAGTCTTCAATACGCGCGCGGAGCGTGGGATTCCGCAGACCGAAGAAACGTAATTCCGACGGATTGCGGGCGCGGTTTTCGATCCATTCCCAATCGTATCCTTTGGGTGAATACGCGATCGGTTCGCCAGGGGGTCGCGCGCGAGACTCGTGCGGCTCGATGAGGTAAAAGACCCGAAAGGAAAGCGCGCCCGCCGCATGCAGCCAACGGAACCAGGAATCGTGTTCCGGTGTTGGGCGGGAAAGGACTATCGCGAGACGCGGCAGAGAGGACGGCTGACTCATCGGCGGGCGGCCAAGCAGGAGAGACGCGCCCCGACGGGTCAAACGCAGATGGCGCGCGAGACTTCTTTCGCTTTATCCGCAGACAGAAGTTTTTCCACCAAGGTCAGCCCAAACGCCAGCGCGGTGCCGGCGCCGCGCGAGGTGATGATGCGGCCATCGACGACGACCGGTTCGTCGGCGAGAATCGCGGTCATCTCATCCTTCACCGAAAAGTGTGCGGTGTACCGGCGGCCCGCGAGCAGACCCGCGTCGTGCAGCACGGTGGGCGCGGCGCAAATGGCCGCGAGCCAACGTCCGCTGTCCGCTTGCTCGCGCACGCGTTTCGGGACGCGCGGATCGGAGCGCAGATGTTTCACGCCGGGGCCACCGGGAAGAAAAAGCAGATCGAAGCTGCGATCTTCGGGCACGGCCGCGAGCGTGGTTTCCGCGCGCAGCGTCAGCCCGCAACGTCCGGTGACATTCACGTCGGATCCAAGCGAAGCGACGGTCACATCGACGTCGGCGCGGCGAAGCAGATCGATGGGCGTGACGGCTTCGATTTCTTCAAAACTCTCTGGTAAAATAACGAGGACCGTGGGCATGGTGAGATATGTTAATGAGCACCGATGCACCGGCAGGATTACGAGGCAAGCGCGTGGTGATTTTTGGTGCCGGCTACATTGGCGGCATGCTTGCGCAGCAGGCGTTGAGCGCCGGCGCGCAGGTGACGATTCTCACGCGAAACACGCAGACGGCGGAGGCGCTGCGTTCGCCGGGAGTTTCCGCGGTGGTCGCGGATCTCGCCGACTCTGCGTGGCATGATCGTATCGGCGATGCCGACTATGTGATCAATTGCGTGAGCGGCGGAGGCGCGGGCACGGAGGGATATCGTCACAGTTATCTGCAGGGCATGCGATCGGTTGTTGCGTGGCTGCGTGCGCATCCCGCAACGGCGTGTGTGTACACCAGCAGCACGTCGGTGTATCCACAAAGTGGATGCGCGTTGGTGGATGAAAGTGCGGAGGTTGATCGAACGAACGAGCGGCCGGCTATTTTGGTGGAAACGGAAAAGACTCTGCTCGCGTTGCCGCATGCGTGCGGACGGCGGACGGTGTTGCGTCTCGCGGGCATCTACGGGCCGGGCCGGCATCATTTGTTGGAGCAAGTCCGTTCGGGCGAAGTGGCCGGAGAAGGTTCGAACCACCTGAATCTCATTCATCGGGATGATATCTGCGCGGCGGCGTGGCACGTACTCACGACCTCGGAGGCGGATGGAGAAATTTTTAATGTCGCCGACGATAATCCCACGCCGAAGGCGGACGTGATCGCCTGGCTCGCCGCCCAGTTGGGCGTGGCGACGCCGCGATTCACGGGGCGGCCGGCTGCGGGACGTCGTGCGGTGACGCCGGATCGAAAAATCGTGAACGAAAAATTGAAGCGACTTGGGTGGCGTCCGCGGTACGCGGATTTCCGATCGGGTTACGCGACGATACTTGGAGCTTGAAGCGGGCGGACGGTTGCGCGCATCTGGACGGCTCACCAAACCCTTACTCTCAACTTAACCCACTCTTACCATGGCCGGCGTTGGCAAACTTTTGAAACAAGCGCAGAAAATGCAGAAGCAGATCGAGGGCCTTCAGGCGCAGCTCGATGCGAAGGAGCTCGAAATCACGAGCGGTGGCGGCGCCGTGAAAGTGAAGATCTCCGGCTCCGGAAAATTTCTCGGTCTGACGCTCGATCCCGAATTCCTGAAGGAAGACGCGAAGTTTGTTTCCGACACGATCCTGGCTGCGATTCAGGATGCTGCGAAGCAGGCCAAGGAATACAACGACGGCGAGATGCAGAAGGTGACTTCGGCATTCCAGATGCCGGGCATGTTCTGAGCGCGCCCCGCGTTCGCCGCACGGGAGGGCGGACGTGGCGAGGCCGTGCGAGGCGTGTATCCATTTTTTCGATATGACACCGGCGTTTGAGAAATTGCAGAAGCAACTCAAGCAACTGCCCGGGCTCGGGTATCGATCGGCGGAACGCATCGCGCTGCATTTGCTCGTCGAAAAGCCGGCGCGATTGCGGGAGCTCGTCGCCTCGCTCGAAGCCGCCGCGCAATCGGTGCGGCGCTGCACGCGTTGCGGCAATCTCGCTGAGGAGACATTATGCGAAATCTGCCGCGACGAGCGTCGCGATCCTTCGCTCGTTTGTGTGGTGGAACATGTGCCTGATCTGGTCGCGCTGGAACGGTCGGGCGCGTATCGCGGCGTTTATCATGTGCTTCACGGCAAGCTCTCGCCGATCCAGGGAATCACGCCGGACGATCTCAATTTCGCATCGCTGATCAGCCGCGTGGAATCGGGGGTCGTGAAAGAGTTGATACTCGCGTTGTCGAACGACGTGGAAGGCGAGGCAACGTGTCATTATCTCACGCAGCAACTACCCGCGGGAGGTGAAGTGAAGACGACGCGCATCGGCTTCGGCCTGCCGAGTGGCGGCGGTGTTTTGTACGCGGATTCCGTGACGCTGAAGAGCGCGCTCGAAGGGCGACGTCAGTATCACTGAATCCAGCGATGACAAAAAAACGCACGTCGGTTAGACGTGCGCCGGAAAGTGAAACGCGCCCGACGATCTCAGGCGTAGCTGTTGAGGTTGCTGCCGGGATTTTCCGCATTCGGCGCGGATTCGATCAACTTCACGGCGGCGGCGCCTTCCTGCTGGATCTGCTCGTTGATTTTAGCCGCGATCGCGATGCCGTACTCCTGACGGGCAACGCTGCCTTCCAAGCTGGGGTTGTTGATCAGGGAAAGATTGGCGGACGTGATGTTCATACTCGGAGTTTCGGCTCATAGGCAGGCTTCATCAAGCAAGAGGGTGGCGAAAGGCGCGAAGTGAGGAATCGATTTTCGCGAAGTGGGGTGGAGGCCCTAGGTCCGACGGACTCTCGCGCTTTGGAAACTGGTGCGGGCACCGGGAATCGAACCCGGCTCTCATGCTTGGGAAGCACGCATAATAGCCGATATACTATGCCCGCAGGAAGCGGCCCGGATTCAATGGAAGCTGCCCCGGCTCGCAACTTCCAATTTCCGCTGCGCAATCGGGCTTTTACTTTCTCACCAAATCCTCGCGGCCTGTTTGCCCGGTGCGGCATTCGTGCACGAAGCGTTCGAGTTCGGCGACGGCTTGTGCAGGACCATTTTCTTCGAGCAAGCCGTCGCGTACGCGCGCGGCGTTTTGAGCAAAGGACGGCGTGTGGAGAAGACGTTGGAGCGAAGCGTGCAGGCGTTCAGGCCAGTGTTTTTTGGAGAGGCGAAAACCGCAGCCGAGACGTTCCACTTCGCGTCCGAAAAAGTTTTGGTCGCCGATGTGCGGCACGACGATTTGCGGACGTCCCGCGTGGAGCGCGCTCGCGGTGGTGCCGGCGCCGCCGTGATGGATGATGGCGGAGGCGTGGCGGAAAAGCTGATCGTGCGAAACCTTGCCGATGACCTTGATGTGTCCGTCGGGCGCGAGTGCGGGGAATTGTGCCCAGCCGCGTTGGACGATGAGTTTGCGATCGGCCGGCCACGCGCGCAGCAGACGTTGCATGCAGGCGGCAGCATCTTCGCAGGTCATGCTGCCAAAGGTGAGCACGGGCACGGGATTGCCGCCGGTGAACTGGCGCAACGCGACATCGAGTTCGCGGTCTTCGGGCGCTTGCCAACGACAATAACCGGTGAAGCGAAAACGCGGATCGATTTCCGCGTCGCGCGGACGCATCCATTTTTCGGATACACCGACGAGCACGCGTTCGGCGGGCGCGGAGAAAAAACCGCGCACTTTGGGAAGTCCCGCGGCGCGCAGATGCGGATAAACGGCGTTGTTGATGACGCGGTCGACCAATCGGTTGGCGGTGCTCCATAGCCAGCGATTCCAAGCGCGGCGGAGCCGTCGCGGCGGCCAGCGGGGCGATGGGATGTTCTCCGGCGGATAGTCGGGGGAGGGTACGACTTGATGGGCAAAGGCGTATGTCGCGAACGGCACGCCGTGTCGGTCCGCGATGCTTTTGTTCATCGGGAAAAGATAGGACGACACGAGTAGGTCGGTGTCGCGCATGGCGGCATCCATCCGCTCAATCATCTGAGGGATGTACGCCTGCGCGCTGACGTAGATTTCGCGAAGCTGGTAGATGGGCGTGCGGATTTTTTGGAGCCGCCCCATCCAATAACTTAGATCGGCCTTTTCCCACTCGGGACAGAGCGGAAGAAACTCCAGCCCGGCGGCGGTTATCTCGGCTTCATAGTGAGGCATTGTGGCGAAACGCACGTGATGGCCGGCTTGTTGCAAAGCGACGCCCAAAGCGATGATCGGATAAATGTCTCCGGTAGAGCCGTGGGACGTGAGGATGACGCGCATAGGATGATTTGTTGCCCGGAATGGACCCAAGAAGCGAGGACGCGTGCGCAACGTTTTGATAGGGTCGCCACTTGGAAAAATGTGTGGCTTGGAGGGCAAAATACATTGCACACTGTTGGTAGGCTCCCCACACTCGCGTCTGCCGCTTTCACTCGGTGTTTACGCATTTTTAACCGAGTGAAAATCAAAGACGTGCCGTAGTATTTTACGACAAGCCCACAGGAATTAACCAACCGATTACTACTCAATAATCGCAAACGCCTTGTGAATTAGACCAAGGGAAACGTACTCAATGCCATCCGCTTCCGACATTTTGAAAATCGCCCGCAGTCTGGCTTGTGCGGCATGTGTGTTGGCGGCGGCGTCGGCGACGAGGGCGGATTTGGTTCCTGCCAACGAGTTCCCAGCGGTTTCCTCCGTGCTCGAACAGGACAGCCAGCTGGCGGCCGTTTTAGATTTTTCGTTCTTACCTCGCTTGCAGCTCTGGCAGCGCCCCGGGCCGGTGACGTGGTCATCGCGTTTCGAGGTCCGCAACGAAGCCCGCTGGAGCGAGAGCAATCTCTACATGGTTTAAACCCTTTCGGGCTTCGCGGCCCGACTACACCAAGCGATGCTGTGTATCGCAGGTCCAACTAGGAAGCCCGGGCATGGAAACGTGCCCGGGCTCATCTTTTCCGCGCGCGGAAATCAGGCGATTGAGTCGAGCAAGGCGCGGAGTTCGCGCTCGGGGTCTTCGTGCGATTGTTCGACCGCGAGCTGGAGCGCTGTTTGCAGGTGGGGAAGCGCTTCGGCTTTTTTCCCGAGTTCGAGAAACAATTTTCCCAACAAGATGTGCGCCATCATCCAATCGGGTTTTTTGGCGACGCAAAATTGGTAGTGCTCGATCGCGTCCATCAACCGGTGCTCGGCGACCAGCGCTTGGGCGAGGCTGAAACGAAAAAGTTCGTTGTCCGGCTGACGGGTGACGAGCGCGGCGAAGGTTTCGGAGCGTTTAGGAGCGTTGCTCATGCGAGATCGTCGACAAACACGATCACCCCGGTGGCGTTGTCGAGGCCGCCGCGGGCATTGGCGAGATCGATGATGGAGCGGAGGATTTTGGCGGGGGCGGCGTCCACCATGAGCATCTCGGCGAGCTCGTTTTCGCGGATGAGTTTGGTGACGCCGTCGCTGCAGAAAAAGTAACGTTCGCCGGGCGTCAGCGGGCGGAAAGTGATGTCGACCTGAAGCGGCGTGGTTTGGCCGATGCAGCGGGTGAGGGCGTTGCGATGTTGTTCGCTGACCCAGACGAGCTCGCCGCGGGCGATGCGGGCGCGGGCTTCGTTTTCCACGGAGTGATCCATGGTGAGGCATTCGAGATCGCCGCCGATCGCGACGTAGCAACGCGAGTCGCCGACATGCGCGAGCTGGAGTTGGCCGCGGCGAAACAGGCCGTAAGTCAACGTCGACCCGATGCCATAGTGCGGGCTCAGGCGCGCGCCGAGCTGGGCAACGGTTTTGTTTGCAGCGAGAGTGATTTTGGCGAGGTCGGGTTCGCCTTCGGCCATGTGGATGGCGTGATGCACCGCTTCGATCGCGCATTGCGCCGCCTCTGCGCCGCCAGGCAGTCCGCCCACGCCGTCCGCCACGCCGTACAGGTGGAGCGTATCGTCGTGCAGAAGGCGGTCTTCATTATAACGGCGGAGTTTTCCGATGTCGGAAAGTGCGGCGCTGCGGAGATGCATGTAGTGGTGAACGCGAGTTAGGCAGTCTAGCGGGCTAAGCAAAAGGCATAAATCGCGTGTCGCGATTTTCTCGGGTAAGACGTTCGAAGCGAGCGACTGGCAAACATTGGAGGAATTCCCGGCCGTAGGGTTTGGCAAGCAGTCGGCTGTCGAGCAAGGTGATCAGTCCCCGATCTGTGGCGGTCCGGATGAGCCGGCCGATGCCTTGGCGGAATTTTATGAGGGCATCCGGAAGTGTGAGCTCGGAAAACGGACTGCCGCCGCGGTCGGTAATCCATTCGGCGCGGGCTTCCAGAATGGGTTGCGTCGGTACTTCAAACGGCAGCCGCGTCACAATCACTTGCGAAAGCGCGTCGCCCGGGATGTCCACGCCGGTCCAAAAACTGTCGGTGCCAAACAAGATCGCGTTGCCCTCGGCCCGCATTTGTTTGGTCAACTCGGTGCGCGAGAGATCCGCGCCTTGCATGAGAAACGGCCGGCCTTCGTGGGCATAAATGGGCCCCAATGCCGCGGCAACCTGACGCATGTCATGATAGCTCGTAAACAACACGAGCGAACCGCCGCGAACGCGCAGCGTGCAGAACTGTATGTAGTCGATCAGCGCATCGAGTGCGAGGCGGGCATCGCGAGCGGTCGGCAGCGGGATGTCGCTTGCGATGAAAACGCGCATGTTGCGCTCGAAATCGAAGGGCGATTTCACCACTGCGGAGCGCACATCTTCGGCGCCGATGCGTTGTTGAAACGGCTCGATGCGTCCACCCATCGCGAGCGTGGCGCTGGTGAAAATCACCGAGGTGCCGCGTCGCAGCAGCGCGTCGCGCAGCTCCGGCGCGATATCGATCGGCGCGCTGCGCAAAGTGACGATGGTGTGACGGCGTCCGCTGCGCTCGAGCCAGTAAACGGCTTTGTCGTCGGCCAGACCGAGGAATTGTCGCAGACCGGTCTGCACGGCTTTGAGCTTCTGCGTTTGTTCGAGCAATTCTTCGCGATCGCGGCCTTCGTCGAAACGATCCGCGGCGGTGCGCACGGCTTTGATGAGCGCAAGCAATGGGCCATCGAGCCACGGTTCGGCGACGCCTTCGGCGCGCACGCGGACAATGGGTTGTTTATCGAGCAGGTGCTCGGCGATGTAGTTGAAAAATTGATACGACGCCTCGAGTGCGTCGCAGACGAGCTGGCGCGCTTCGGGACCGCCGTGGCGCTGGAGCAGGCCGCGTTTCGTTTTCGGATTGTAGAGGTACTTCAACATCCGATCCACGCCGTAGCTCGAAAGACGCAGACCGAAGTGGTCTGTCGCGACTTCCGGCACGGTGTGCGCCTCGTCGAGCACGAGAAAATCGTCGGGGAATAAAACCCCGCGCGAACCACCGCGTGCTTGCGCGCCGCCGGCGTTGAGCAACGCGAAGAGCAGCGAGTGATTGACGATGATCACATTGGCCTGCGCGAGCCGAGCGCGGGCGCGCTGATAAAAACATTTTTCGCAATCGCAGTATTTGCGCGCGCAGGCGGACGAGTCGGCGTTCACGAGATCCCACACGTCGGGCGAGACCGGCGGTGTGAGCTCGTGGCGAAGTCCGTGGAGCGATGTTTGCGACCAGGCTGCGATGCGTTGGAGTTCGTCGTGTTCGGGCGTGGAAAACAGCTCGTGCTTGTCGCGCAGCGCGTTGGCGAGGCGCGTGGTGCAGAGATAGTTGGATTTCCCCACGAGCACCGCGCTCTTGAACGTCGCATAGCGCTCGAGTTGCGATGTGGACGAAAACACGCGTCGGCACAGCGGCAGGTCTTTGGTTTCGAGTTGTTCCTGCAGTGCGATGGTGTGCGTGGAAACGATCAACGGCCGCGCTTGATCGACGGCGTGCACGATGCCGGGAAGCAAATACGCGAGCGATTTTCCCACGCCCGTGCCGGCCTCGAAGAGCAACGGCACGTCGTTTTCCATCGCGCGCGCCACGGAGCGCGCCATGTGTTCCTGCTCGGGACGATGCTCAAGGCCGAGTCCGTTTTGCAGCCAGCCGCCCTCGGCGAAAATCTTCGCGGCGAGCTCGCCGGCGCGCGAAGGCGGCGGAGGCGGAACTGCGGCATCGAGGTGTTCGTTCAGGCCGATCATGAAAACGGAGGGATGCGCACCCAATGCGGCGCGAGCGGACGGCGCAATTGCGATTTGCGCGTGCCGCATCCGCACGCATGCTGCGCCGCATGTCCACGCACGCACGCACCTCCGAAAACTGGGCGGAAACGCTCGCGCGATTTTTGCGCGAAGAACCGGGCGTGGAGGCGGTTCGGCTGGATCCGGCGGCGCGCAAAGTCGCCGTGGCCACGCTCGGCGATGTGGACTTGGCGCAGTTGGAATTGCGCCTCGCTGAAACGCTGGCCGCTGTGGAGTCGCAGTTGAGCCTTACGGCGAAAATCCCCGCAGGCTATGTGTTAAGACGCAATGGCGGCACGACGGAAGTCGCTGAGGTCAGTTGCGAGACGGCGCCGAGTTTTTGGAAATGGCGCGAGTTCGCCTGGCCGGAATTGGACGAGCCGGAGAGCGTTGAAGAATCCGAATGGAAGGAACTCGCACTGCTCGCGGCGGCTTGCGGCGTGTTTGGCATCGCCGGGTTCGCGGTGGAGAAAGCGGGTATCGGTCCGGGGTGGCTGAGTCGCACGCTGTATTCCGTGGCGTTGATCGCGGGCGGTTGGGACGCCGTGAAAGACACGTGGGAAAATCTCCGCGCGCGAAAGTTGGACATTCATTTCCTCATGCTCGCGGTGGCGGTTGGCGCGGTGTGCATCGGCGCGTGGGGCGAAGCGGTACTGTTGTTGTTTTTGTTCTCCGCATCGGGCGCGATGGAAGACTATGCGCTCGATCGCACGCAGCGCGAAGTGGGCTCATTGCTGAAATCGGCGCCGAAGACCGCGACCTTGGTGATGCCCAACGGCGCCGAACGTCTCGTGAATGTGGACGAACTCGGCATCGGCGATCGCGTGCGCGTGAAGCCCGGCGAAGCGTTTCCCGCCGATGGCACGGTGGCGAAAGGCCGCAGCGCGAGCGATGAGTCCGCACTGACGGGCGAAGCGGTGCCGGTGGAAAAAGACGTGGGGGCGCCGGTGTTTAGCGGCACGATCAATCTCTGGGGCGCGGTGGATTTTGATGTGCGGCGCCTGCCGTCGGAAAGCACGCTGCAGAAAATCATTCGTCTCATCCAAACCGCGCAAAAGCTGCGCGCGCCGAGCGAACGTTTCACGGATCGTTTTGGCGGCGGTTACACGCTGCTGGTATTGGGCGTATGTGCGGCGATGTTTTTGGTGTGGTGGCTGGCGTTGGGCTTGCCTGCGTTTGCAAACACCGCGGAGCAAAGCTCGGCATTTTATCGCGCGATGACGTTGCTTGTCGTGATGAGTCCATGCGCGTTGGTGTTGTCGATTCCGTCGGCGATCCTGGCGGCGATCGCGTGGGGAGCGAAACACGGCGTGTTGTTCCGTGGGGGCGCGGCCATCGAAAAACTCGCGGAGATCGACACGGTCGCGCTCGATAAAACGGGCACGCTCACGACGGGCGAACTTGCGGTGACGGGCGTGGAGAGCTTTCCGCCGGGCCGCGAAAAAGAAGTTCTCGAACTGGCCTACGCGCTCGAAATCAACTCCGAGCATCCGCTGGCGCGCGCGATCGTGCGTCATGCGCGTGCGCAAGGCGTGCGTGAGGTCGATGCGGATGCGTTTGAATCCATCACGGGCCACGGCGTGCGCGGGCAGGTGGGAGGCGCGCAAGTGCTCCTCGGACGACGCGAACTTTTGGAACGCGGTCCGCTGGCCGAGTGGGCGCGGACGTTGCCGCCGGCCGCGCCGGAGTTGAGCGAAGTGTGGGTGGTGGGACGCGATTTGGTCGGCCGCGTTTTATTGAAAGATCAGATTCGCGAAGAATCGCGCGACGTGCTGTCGCGTTTGGCGCGCGTGGGCATTCGCACGGTGATGTTGACCGGCGATCGGCGGCACGCCGCTGAAAATGTCGCGAGGGAAATCGGTCTTGGCGAAGTGCGCGCAGGTCTCACGCCCGAAGGCAAAGTAGCGGCGATCCAATCGCTGCGTCACGAAGGACACAAAATCGCGATGGTCGGTGATGGCGTGAACGATGCGCCGAGTCTTGCGGCGGCCGATGTTTCCGTGGCGATGGGCGCGCGCGGCAGCGACGCAGCGCTGGAGCAAGCCGAGGTGATTTTGATGCACGATCGCATTGAAAACTTCCTCGCGGCGCATCAGCTCAGTCGTCGCGCGCGTCGTGTGATCAAACAAAATCTCACGATCTCGCTCGGCGTGGTCGTGGTGATGGCGATCGCGTCGATGACCGGTGCGGTGCCGCTTGCGCTCGGCGTGGCGGTGCACGAAGGGAGCACCGTCGTGGTGTGTTTAAACTCGTTGCGATTATTGTTTGGCCGCAATCGCTGACTCGGCGCGCGGCGTTTTAATCGACGATCCACACGAGATCGCCGGTGCGCACGTGTTCGTAGAGCTCGACGATATCGAGATTGCGCATGAGCACGCAGCCGGCGCTCTGCGGTTCGCCGATGAGATCCTCGCGGTTGGTGCCGTGAATATAGATATAGCGCTCGTACGTATCGACATCGCCGCCGCGGTTGACGCCTAGCTCGAGTCCGCGGAGCCAGAGGATGCGGCTGGTGATGAGGTTGCCGTTATCGAGTGCAGGGGAGAGCTCGCGGAAGTGATGTCCGGTGGAAACGCGCGCCTTAAAAACGATCCCCGGCGGCTGGCCGGCGCCGATGCGTTCGGCGATTTCGTGAAGCCCGCGCGGAGTGCCGAGCGAGTTTTTCACGTTGGAGGGCGGGCGTTTCGACGTGGAGACGACGAAGGTGCGCACGAGTTTTCCCCGGGCGAAAAACTGCATCGTCTGGGTGGAAATCTGAACAAACAGCAATCGCTCTGCGGGCTTGATGCCGAGAGCAGCGGCGGCTTTATTGGCGGACTCCCAAGGAGAATCTATCGTGAAGACTTCACTCACAGTTGGCATCGTCGGCGCTACCGGCGCCGTCGGTCAAGAGCTCGTCCGGCTCTTGCATGAGCGCAATTTCCCGATGGCCTCGCTGCGGCTTTTCGCCTCGGCGCGGTCGGCGGGCAAGACCGTGGAGCGCTATGGCAAAAAATACGTGATCGAAGAGGCGAAGCCTGGAGTCTTCGCGGATGTCGATGTGGCGTTTTTCGCCGCGGGCGGTTCCGTCACTCGCGCGCTCGCGCCCGATGCGGTGAAGGACGGCTGTCTGGTCATCGATAAGAGCTCCGCGCTCCGCATGGAAAAGGACGTGCCGCTCGTGATCCCGGAAATCAACCCGGAAGGGCTGCGCCAGCACAAGGGCATCATCGCCAATCCGAACTGCTCGACCGCCGTCACTCTGATGGGCCTCTGGCCGCTGCACCAACGCTTCGGTCTGAAGCGTTATTTCGCGTCCACCTACCAATCGGTTTCCGGCACGGGCGCCGAAGCGGTGCGCGAGTTGGAAGAGCAGACGCAGGCCTATGTGCACGGACGTCCGTTGGAGCATAAAGTTTATCCCTACCAGATCGCGCAGAACTGTATTCCCCAAGTGGATACATTCAACGCCGACGGTTACACCGGCGAAGAGCACAAGATGATGCTCGAAAGTCGCAAGATCATGGGTCTGCCGAATCTCAAGGTGTCGGCGACCTGCGTGCGCGTGCCCGTCGTGCGGGCGCACTCGATCGCCGTTTCCGCGGAGTTCGAGAAGCCGGTGAGCGTGGACGAAGCGCGCCGTGCGATCGCGGAGTTTCCGGGCGCCGAGCTCATTGACGATCCGGCGTCGAAGAAATATCCGACGCCGCTCGATTTCGCCGAAAAGGTGAAGTGCGGCGTGGGACGCATCCGCGTCGATACTGCGCTCGACAACGGTCTGTCGTTCTGGGTTTCCGGCGACAATCTGTGGAAGGGTGCGGCGCTCAACGCCGTGCAGAACGCCGAGCTGATGGTGCGTGAAGGCTGGTTGAAGCCGAAGCGCGCGCTGGCTTCCGCCTGAAAACACCGGGAAATTCTTTGGCCGTGCGAGCGGATGTCTGGTTCGATTTTTCCGCCTCGCACGGCGCTTGTGAATAAATCCTTGTCAGCCCGCATCCCTGCGCTTTCTCCTCATCCTTTCCGCCGGACGCTTAGCTCAGTTGGTTAGAGCGGCTCGTTTACACCGAGTAGGTCGGGGGTTCGAGTCCCTCAGCGTCCACCATCCTGTATCCACACGTAACTCCTATGCGACACACGATCTCCGTCCTCGTTGAGAATCAGTTCGGCGTTCTGGCGCGCGTGTCCGGTCTTTTTTCCGGGCGCGGCTTTAACATCGACTCGCTCAACGTAGCTCCGACGCATGATGCGACCCTGTCGCGGATCACTGTCGTGCTGAAAGGTGACGACGCCGCGCTCGATCAAGTCACCAAGCAACTGCGCAAGCTCGTGAATGTCGTCGAAGTCGTGGACTTCAAGGAAGGCCAGGCCGTGCAGCGCGAGTTGCTCCTGGTGAAACTCAAAGCCGACGGCAAGACGCGCTCCGAAATCATGCAGATTTGCGACATCTTCCGCGCGAAGATCGTCAACGTCGCTCACGATTCCGTGATCGTCGAGATGACCGGTGACGACGCGAAGACCGCTGCCTTCCTCGATCTGGTGGAGGCGTTTGGCATCGTCGAACTCGCCCGTACGGGCGCGCTCGCGCTCACGCGCTGATTTTCAACCCCCAATTCACAACCCTCTCTTTTATCATGCCCGCCAAAGTATACACCGATAAAGACGCCGATCTTGGCGTTCTCAAAAACAAGACCGTCGCTGTTCTCGGCTACGGTTCCCAGGGCCACGCTCACGCCCTCAACCTCAAGGATTCCGGCGTCAAGGTCATCATCGGCCTGTATCCTGGCTCCAAGTCGAAGGATGTCGCCGTCAAGCATGGTTTCGAAGTGGTCGAAACCGGCGAGGCCGTCCGCCGCGCTGATGTCATCATGGTCGGTTTGCCCGACATGAAGCAGGCTGACGTTTATGAATCGTCCATTCTCCCCAATCTGTCCAAGGGCAAGACCCTCCTTTTCTCGCACGGTCTCGCCGTGCACTTCGGCCTGATCAAACTGCCGAAGGATGTGGACTGCATCATGGTCGCCCCGAAGGGCCCCGGCCACATGGTCCGTCGCCTCTACACCGAAGGCAAAGGCATGCCCGCCCTCATCGCGGTCGCTCAGGACAAGTCCAAGAAAGCCAAGAAGACCGCGCTCGCCTGGGCCAAGGGCATCGGTTCGACCCGCGCCGGCGTTCTCCAGACGACCTTCAAGGAAGAAACCGAAACCGATCTCTTCGGCGAACAGGCCGTGCTTTGCGGTGGCGCTTCCGCCCTCGTGCAGGCCGGTTTCGAAACCCTGGTCGAGGCTGGCTACCAGCCCGAGATGGCTTACTTCGAGTGTCTCCATGAGCTGAAGCTCATCTGCGACCTCATGTATGAATCCGGCATCGCTGGCATGCGCTTCTCGATTTCCGAGACCGCCAAGTATGGCGATATCACCCGTGGCCCGCGCGTCGTAAACAAGAAGACCAAGGCCGAGATGAAGAAGATCTTGAAAGAGATCCAGACCGGCAAGTTCACCAAGGAGTGGGTCAAGGAGTACAAGGGTGGTCTTAAGAACTACAACAAGCTCCTCAAGACCGGTGAAAAGCACCCGATCGAAAAGACCGGCGCTTACCTCCGCGGCATGATGCCTTGGATGGCCAAGAAGAACATCAAGGGCGTGCAGGCTTCTTACTAAGCCGCGCTTCGCTGAATTGATTTAAGAAAACGGACCATCCTGCTTTGGCAGGATGGTCCGTTTCGTTTTCATAATCGAACACTCCGCAGCACGACGGACATGAGTCAGGTCATGCCCATAAGAAAGGGCGGAGCGGAACTCCATAGATTCGCGAGAAAAGCATCTGGTCGCGTCTTCGCACTTTGCGCGGAGGTCTCTTTGCGATTCAAGTTGGTTGTCTTTTTCTAAACCGTGTCCGCATCCAAAAAACTCCTCCTAGCCACTCGCAAAAGTCCGCTTGCGCTCGCGCAAACGGAAATGGTCGCTGCCCATCTCCGCGAACGACTTGGCGTGGAAACAGAACTGCTGAAGCTGGTAACCACGGGTGACCGCCAGACCGATTGGTCACTGGAGAAAAAAGGCGGCAAAGGTCTTTTCACGAGCGAACTCGAGCAGGCGTTGTTGCGCGGCGAAGCCGATGTCGCGGTGCATAGCACCAAAGATCTGCCCGGCGATATGCCGGAAGGACTCGGCATCGCGGGTTATCTGCCGCGCGAAGATGCGCGCGACATCCTGGTGCTTCGCGCCGGCGTGGCCGAGCCGAAGAGCATCGCGACTGGAAGCCCGCGCCGGCGTTTGCAGATCGGCATGCTTTTCCCGAATGCCACCTTCACCGAGATCCGCGGCAACGTGGACACGCGCCTGCGCAAGATCGCCGAGGGCAGTGTGGCTGATGCTACGCTGCTCGCGGCGGCTGGCTTGAAGCGGCTGCGAATCGGTAACTGGCCAGGCGTGGAGTTTCATGCGCTTGGCTTCGAAAACATGGTGCCTGCCGTCGGGCAAGCCGCGGTAGCGATCCAATGCCGTGCCGAAGACGTGCAGCGTTATGCGGGAGTTTTTGATGCGGAAACCGCACGTCGCGTGACACTGGAACGTGCGTTCCAAACCGCTCTCGGTGGCGGGTGTCACACGGCCTTCGCCGCGCATGCGACGGCGGACACATTATATTTTTTTCACCACGAAATCGGCCTCCGCAGTCTGCCACTCGGCCCCGAAGATTTCGACGCCCCGACCGACTTCGCGCGGAAGACGCTTCGTTATATGGGGTTCACAATCGGATAATCGCGACAGCCTTGACGAGGACGACGGGCGTGGAGCAGCTCATATCAACGGACTACTCAGTCCCAATGATTATAGCTTCACCAATCGTAACGTCTCCCTGTTTCAGTTTGGAGTTCGTACGAGTGAACACCACTTCCTTCTGTGCCGTGCCGAATGTATAGGATCCAGATTCACTGAGGCGCGCGAGAGCTGTGGCAAAATTCACACCTGCTGTGCGTAAAACCCGCCCTGCATTACTACGAATGATTGACGGTTATTCTGCGGATCAGATTCTCGCTTCGATACTCGTCCGTAGCGCTGGAGTAATTGGCGACGAGATTATCAGCAAACGCTGACGAAACGAAGAAGAGGGCAGTCGATACGGATGATTCGAAGCATGGCTAGGAATTTCTAGGGGTAGTTACCTGCTTTGCGGTGAGCGGATATGTCTTGCTGATCAGTTGCGCTGAGGGCAAGTAAACCCATTTGCCCAGTAATAATCTTTTCGGGCAAATCACTGACACATGTCCCAAGGTATCGTTTATCTCGTAGGCGCCGGTCCCGGCGATCCTGGCTTAGTCACCTTTCGCGCGAAGGACCTCATTTCCCAGGCGGATGTGCTGGTGTATGACTATCTGGTTCATCCGGAACTGGTGAAATGGACGCGGCCCGACTGCGAGATAGTGTATGTGGGCAAAAAGTCCGGATTTCACTCGGTCCCGCAGGAGGAGATCGAGGCTCTGTTGGTGAAACACGCTGGCGCGGGTAAGCGGGTGGTGCGGCTGAAGGGCGGCGATCCGTTTGTCTTTGGTCGTGGCGGCGAAGAAGCACGGACCCTTGCGAAGCACGGCATCCCGTTTGAAGTCGTTCCGGGCGTCACCGCAGCACTCGCGGCAGGAGCGTATGCGGGCATTCCCCTTACGCAGCGCAACACCAGCTCGTCGGTCATTTTCCTCACCGGTCACGAAGATCCTGCGAAGCATGAATTGCAGATCGATTGGCGCACGTACGGCGGACTGAAAAACGCGACGCTCGCGATCTACATGGGCATGGGGCATCTGCGTTTCATCTTGTCCGAGTTGATTGCGGGTGGCCTTCCGCCCTCGACACCTGCGGCGGTAGTGCAGTGGGCGTCGTTGGGACGCCAGCGTAGCGTGAAAGGCACGGCCGCCGATCTCGCGGATCGTGTGGAGCAGGCGAAACTCGCAGCGCCCGCGATCATCTTTGTGGGCGATGTTGTTCGCGCCCATCGAGAGATCGATTGGTTTGAGCGTCTGCCGTTGTTTGGACGTCGCGTGGTGATCACTCGCACGCGCGATCAAAACAGTGAACTACGCGACAAACTCGAAGCACTTGGCGCCGAGGTGCTCGAACTGCCGCTGATCTCGATCGTGAAGTCCGTCGAAAAAGATGCCGTGGTCGAAATCCTCTCCGAACTCGGCAGCTACGACTGGATCGTTTTCACCTCCGCCAACGGCGTACGTTTCTTCTTCGAAGATTTTCTCAAAGGTTTTTCGGACATTCGTGCGCTTGGCTTGCTTCGTTTTGCGTGCGTCGGTGCGGCGACTGCGCGCGAGATCCGCAAATATCACATCAAGGTCGAATGCATGCCGGAGACCGCCACCGGCGAATCGCTCGCGGATGCGTTGATCGCGACCGACAGCCTCGACAGCGCGAAGGTCATCGTCGTCACCGGAAATCTGAACCGTGAGACGCTGGTGAAAAAACTCGAGGCCGCGCGCGCGATCGTGGATCGCATGCCGCTCTACAAAACGCTCAAGACCGATCTGAGCAACAATCCCGTTGTGGAGGATTTTCGCCAGAAGGGAGCCGATGCGATTCTCTTCGCGAGTTCGTCGGCCGCGCAGTCGTTTCACGATCATACGGACGAGCTGAAGCTGGCGCCCGGCGCGAAAAAACCGCTCGCCGGCAGCATCGGCGTGCACACGACGGAAACGATGGAAGAGCTCGGCATGTCGGTCGATTTCGAGGCGGAAAAACCGAGCCTCGATGCGCTGATCGCGGCTCTGATCGAGCGCTTGAATTCGCAGAAGTGATCGCGTCATCCGCGTCGCGTGAGTCGTGCGGCCTTCCTCCGCGCGACTCTTGGCAGTCGGCCAGGGACGCGCTAACGTGGCCGGATGTCTCTTCCGTCAAGAAACGCCGCCACCACGCTCCTGCATGAATACGTCCAAGACGAGTATCAGCGCCATCATGCGTTGATGGTTGCGACCGCGCTCGAAGGGTATGCGCGGCATTTTGGCGAAGACGCCGAGCTCTGGTTCATCACCGGGTTGTTGCACGATATCGATTTCGAAAAACATCCGGAGACGCATCCGGGCCCGTCGTTGCAGTGGTTCAAAAATTGGGGTTATCCCGAAGCGCTCATCCACGCGGTCGAAGCTCACGCGTATGGATATAATGGATACACGATACTGCCGCGGACGCGGCTCGCGGCGGCGTTGCTGGCGACGGATGAAATGTGCGGCCTGCTGTACGCGTACCGGAAAATGAATCCCGTCGGTTACGGCGAGATGAAGGCGAGTTCGTTGAAAAAGAAGTTCAAGGACAAGGCCTTCGCGGCGAAGGTCGACCGCGCCACCATCCAAGTCGGACTCGATCATCTCGGTGTCGATCTCGACGCCCACATCGCCAACCTGACGCGTTTTCTCGCGGATTTGCCGGCCTAACTTTCTTCCACATTCACACGTGCGCTCCGCGAAACAGGTTGGTTTTAGTGCAGTTCCTGTTTTCGTGGGGGCTACTTTTCCCATGAAAGTCCCGTTCCTCGATCTTTCTCTCCAGCATCGGGCGCTGCGCGAACAAGCGCTGGCAGCCCTCACCGCGACGTACGACGCCACGCGGTTTTGCCTCGGCAAGGATGTGGAGGAGTTCGAGAAGGCGTTCGCGAGCACGCTTGGTTATCCGCAAGCGCTCGGTGTCAACAGCGGCACCGCGCCGCTCCACATCGCTTGCATGATGGCGGGTTTCGGTCCGGGCGATGAAGTGATCGTGCCGCCGTTTACGTTCATCTCGTCCGCGTGGGGAATCAGCTATGTCGGTGCGACGCCCAAGTTCGTTGATATCGAGGAAGCGACGTTTAATCTCGATCCGGCCAAACTCGAGCAAGCGATCACGCCGAAGACCAAGGGTATCGTGATCGTGCATCTCTTCGGTCAACCGGCGCGCATGGATGAAATCATGGCGATCGCAAAGAAGCACGGACTCTTCGTCATCGAAGATTGCGCGCAAGCGGTCGGCGCGAAGTACAAAGGCACGCCGGTCGGCATCATTGGCGATGTCGGCACGTTCAGCTTTTATCCGACCAAAAATCTCGGCGGTTGCGGCGAGGGTGGTGCTCTCGTTTCGCGACGCGAAGAGTTGTTTACCCGCGCGCGCCATATCCGCGTACACGGTTCCGATCGCCGGTATTACCACGACATCGTCGGCGGTAATTTCCGCATGGATGGATTTCAGGGCGCGCTGCTCAATGTGAAGCTGCCGCATCTGGCGCAATGGACCGCTCGTCGTCAGGAGATCGCGAAACGCTACGTGAGCGAAATCAAACTCGCGGATGTGATCCTGCCGTTGACCGACGTCGAATATGGCGCGGGCGTGTTTCACCAATTCACGATTCGTCATCCGCGTCGCGACGCGTTGCGCGAACATCTCGCGGCGGCGGAGATCGGCACGGATCTTATCTATCCGGTGCCGCTGCATCAGCAAAAGTGTTATGCGTCGCTCGGCTATGAGCTGGGCTCGCTGCCCGTGGCGGAAAAAGCCTGCGCGACGTGCGTGAGTTTGCCGATTTTTCCGGAGCTCACGGATGAGCAGGTGACTCATGTAATCCGCACTCTCAATACGTTCTAGTCAGGCGACTTTATTCCCGCTTTTGTCGGACTCGCCTTCGTCGTATCGGCGATGTCTGCGTAAACTATGATCAACGGAATCCGCGTTAAAATCTGTGGCCTCACCTCCCTGGTGGATGCTGCTGCTGCCGATGAGATCGGTGCGGATTATCTTGGATTCATTTTTCATCCGAAGTCGCCCCGCTTTGTGACCATGGAGGCGTTTCAAGCGATGCGGCCCAATCTTCCGGACCGGAAGAAGGTGGCCGTCGTCGTCTACACCGACATGGGCGAACTCGAGAAATACAAGGACGCCGGCTTCGATTACGTGCAGGTCCATTTCCCGAATGACACACCATTCTTCGAGGTGGCGATGTGGACCGACATCATCCCGCCGCAACAACTGTGGTTGGCTCCGCGTGTGCCTCCGGGGAAGGAAATGGATCCCGCGTTTTTCCCGCTCGCCGATCATGTCCTCGTCGACACGTATCATGAAGGTGGATACGGCGGCTCCGGCATGACCGGAAACTGGGAAGAGTTTGCGCGCCTCAAGGAGCGTTTCTCCAAAGTCACGTGGATCCTCGCCGGTGGCCTCAATCCTGAGAACATTGCCGAAGCGATCCGCACGAGCACGACGACGTTCATCGATGTGAACAGCGGCGTCGAAGCTTCGCCCGGGGTGAAAGATCCCGCCAAGTTGAAGGCTCTCGCCGAAGCGATTCGCTCGATGCCGACGTGAGTTTGCGCGCATGGGAGAATCGCGCGGTCGTCCATTAGCGCGTACCAAGCGATCGGGTGCCCCGTCGCATCCGGAAGTGAACCGACGGAAGACGCGCCCGTGTGTCATTTTTCCACGGGCGTCGATGTCGTTTCGTTTGGTGCGGAAGAAATCGGGCTCTAAATCGCCGGCGGCTTGCTACGACCAGCTGAGATCTTCTTTGTCGATCGGGAGCGTACGAATGCGTTTGCCGGTCGCTGCGAAAATCGCGTTGCAGATCGCCGGAGCCACGGGCGGTAGCGCCGGCTCGCCGAGTCCCGTGGGCGGGAAATCGGATTTCACGAAATGGATCTCCATCGCCGGCGTGTCCGGCAGACGGAGAAGCGGATAATCGTGATAGTTGCTCTGCTGAACGCGTCCGCCTTCAAACGTGATTTCCTGAAACCACGCCGCGCTGAGACCATCGACCATCGACCCTTGGACCTGGTTTTCAGCGCCGCTGAGATTGATGATCGGGCCGACATCGACCGCCGCCGTCAGCTTCTCCACTTTCAAGGTGCCGTCGGGGGCGACGGAGACATCCGCGACGATCGCGACATAGCCTGCGTGACTGTAGTGAAACGCGACGCCTTGGCCGCGCCCGCGCGGAAGTTTTTGAGATTTCCAACCGGCTTTTTCCGCGGCGACACGCACGACATTTTTCATACGCCCCGCGTGATACGAGCGGCCGCGATTGCCAGCGCTCGGCGGCACCTCGCGATCGTCGCCGAGAATCTCGAGCCGAAACTCGACCGGATCGCGGCCGGCAGCGTGCGCGAGCTCGTCGATGAAACTTTGGAAAACCCACGCGTACGCGCAGCTTCCCGGCGCGCGCCAATAGCCGGTCGGCACATTGGTCTTGATGAGCGATTGCGTGAGACGGAAGTGCGGGATGAAACGGCTCGGGAACTCGTCGCCGCTGACATCGGCGCCGTTGCCCGCGCGTTCGCCAGAGTAACCGACGGTGATGAAGTGATCGTGCCACGCGGAAAGACGACCGGAGGCCTCGACGCCGCCTTTGAGAAAATGCCATCCGCCGGCGCGGTAGTAATCGTGTCGGATGTCCTGCTCGCGCGTCCACGTGACTTGTATTGGTTTTCCGGGTACACGCTGCGCGACGGCTGCAGCTTCCACCAAAAAGTCGTTCATAAGGCGGCGACCGAAACCTCCACCGATGCGCGTCAGGTGAATCGTGATTTTATCTTTCGGCAGATTGAGCACGCGTGCGACGAGATCGAGGCCGGGCGCGGGGCTTTGGGTCGGCGCCCAGATTTCCATGCGACCGTCTTTAAAAAGCGCGGTGCAGTTCTGTGGTTCGAGCGTGGCGTGCGCGAGGTAAGGATAATGATAAGCCGCCTCGACTACGTGTGCGGAGGAGGCGAGGGCCTCGTCGACCGCGCCGCTATGACGGATTTCTTTCTGGGGCGCTTCGCGAGCGAGCGCGGCGGCGCGTGCCGCGTAGGCCTCGCTGCTGTATTCATCGACTGGATACCCGGCCCAGGAAACCTGAAGTTTTTCGCGCGCTTTGAAAGCGCTCCATGTGTCGGCCGCAACGATGGCGACACCCGGAAGCAGACCGAACAGATCGTCGGTGCCTTCGATCACGAAGGCATCGCGAACGCCCGGGAGCTTTTTGACTTCGTCCAGATTCGCGGAGGAGACTTTGCTGCCAAAAACCGGACCCCGCACGTATACCGCGTGAAGCATTCCGGGTTGCTTCTGATCGATGCCGAAAAGCGGTTTGCCGGTGACGATCTTGGGGTTGTCCACGCCGCTGATGCGTTTTCCGAGCAATTTGAAATCTTTCGGGTCTTTCAGGGCGACGCTTTTGAGATCAGGAGCGGGCAGCGTGGCGGCTCTGGCGACGAGTTCACCGTACGTGAGCTTACGACCGGACGGGCGATGAACAACGGTCGCGGCTTCGGCGAAACACTCGTCGACCGGCACCTCCCACGTTTCCGCGGCGGCGCGCACCAGCATGCTGCGTGCAGCTGCGCCGAGACGACGGCATTGATCGTAATTGACCGGAATGGCGGTGCTGCCACCGGCAAATTGCCCGCCTAGGCGCGGATCGAGACCGGCTTGTTCGACCACGATCGATTCCCAAGGCGCCTCGAGTTCTTCGGCGATGATCATGGGCAGCGACGTTTTCACGCCCTGACCGATCTCGGGGTTTTTTGCGATCAATGTGATGACGCCATCCGGCGAGATGCGGATGAAGGCATTGGGAACGAAATCACGGACAGGTGCGGCTGTCGCGGCATCGGCTGCGAGACCAAATGGCGACGAACGCAAATAAAGTCCGAGCGCAAAACCTCCGCCGGCAAGCGCGGTGAGTTTGAGAAAACCGCGCCGATCGAGGGCCTGGGATGTCGGTGATTCAGGTGAAGCGATGTTCATGAACCGGTCTCCTGAAGTTGTTTTTTGGATACATCGCCGGCGAGCAGGCGGGTGGCCTCATGAATGCCTTGGCGAATGCGCGTGTAGGTGGCGCAGCGGCACAGATTGCCCACCATGGCTTCGTCGATGTCGGCGTCGGTCGGGTTCGGATTTTGCGCGAGCAACGCCGCCGCGGACATGATTTGGCCGGACTGGCAGTAGCCGCATTGAGGCACGTCGAGTTCGCACCACACTTTCTGCAAGGGATGCGAACCATCTTCGGAAAGACCCTCGATGGTGACGATCTTCTGATCGCCCACCGCCGAGATCGGCGTCTGGCAGGCGCGCACGGCCTGGCCGTTGAGGTGAATCGTGCAGGAACCGCATTGGCCGATGCCGCAGCCGTATTTGGTGCCGACAAGATCTAGATGATCGCGGAGGATCCAGAGCAGCGGGGTATCGGGCGAGGCCTCCACGGAACGGGCCTGACCGTTAACAGAGAGCGTGTACTTCATTGGCGGGGATGAAAGGCAAGACGCGGACGCGCGCCGATGGTTGCAAACGGGCGCAGCATGCGTCCTGAGACATTCAGTTCAACGTTTCAGGGTACAAAAAACCCGCAGTCGTGAAAACTGCGGGCGGAAAGGGAAAACTCGCTGTGCGATCAGACCTTTTCGACGAGGCCGGCCTTGAGGGCCTTGACCGAGACGAGCACGCGCTTGGTGCCGCCGTTGGCGGTCTTGATGCGCACGCGCTGCAGGTTGGGGCGGAACTTACGCTTCGTGATGCTAGTCACGTGCGTACCGATGCCGCCGCTCTTCTTGCTCTGACCTTTGCGGTTGATGGAGCTGCCTTTGACGGGGCGCTTGCCGGTGATTGCACAGATTCGGGCCATGATGGTTTCGAGTAGGTTAAAGGGTCGGGAGTAAAGGGCGGCGACTTCGTGAAGCAAGGGGAAACTTGGGGTGAAACAACGACCATGCGCAATTCCGGCCAATTTCTTGATGCATCGTACGCGCGTTCAGCAGAAACGCTTAAGCGCGCAGCGCATGCAGCACTTGGAATTTTTGGCCGAGATTCGCCGGATGGATGAGTTGCAAAAGCGACATCTTGCGCTGGCTGAAACGCGCGGCTTCGACGGCGAGCAGTTGTCCGATGAATTCGCCGGCGTGACGCACAAAAAACGCCTCTTGTGAATCGAGCTGCGGCGACGCGAAGCCATGCGCGCCGAGCGCGTCGCTCAGCCAATCCCAACACACATGCGCGGTCAGATCTTGTTCGCCGGGAAAGGCGAGCAAGTCGTTGGACTGTTGATGTTGCCGGTAGGCGCGCGTGGTGCCTTGCGGTGTGGCTTCGATGAGTTCGCGCCAAGATTTACCGTAATCGCACGCGATGAAGAGGCCTTTCCACGGTTGCGCCGCGAGTTCGTGAGCAAGTGCCGCGGCCGCGAGCGGAAGATCGAGAAGGTAGCCTTCAGGCGCAGTCGCGGGCAGGGCGCGGCCGGATGGAATTGCGAGTGGGCGCGTGTCGGCGGTGTTTGCTTCTATTTGCTCGAATCGGCCATCGTCGTTCAGGCGCACACCGATTTCGCGCCAAGTGCCGTCGCGACCCACCACGCGTCGAACGGGTTGCGCGTCGAAAAGTTCGTTGGAAAAAACGACCAGGTGTTCGCCTTGCGCGGGGAGATTGAGCGGGTCGCCGAGGCGTAGCTCCCGCGCTGCGCCGAACGAATGCGCGACGTCTTTCAGTATGCCGCCGCCCGGTTCGGCGCCGATTTCCACAAAGGTGAAATCGCGCAGGTTTTGGCCGGCGAGGCGCTTGGCGCACGCGGCGCAGACTAGTTCGCCAAAGAGCGGGCCGGAGGAAGTTGCGGTGTAGAAATCGCTTTCCGCATTGCGTCCGACACGTGCCTTGTCACGCCGGTAATAACCCAATTCCGGGTGATACAGCGCGAGACGCATAAACTCGTCGAAAGGCAGCCAGTTGTCTCCACCCTTTGGATACGCGAGTTCGCGCGCGCGATCGCGGAAAGCCGCGGCGAATAGGGGCGAAACCGTGTATTCAGAAAACGACGACATGAGGCGCGAGGTGAAAACGAGACGCCTCGGGGCGCAATCTTTCCGACGGGAACGGGCGTTTTTGGCGAAGAAGTGGCCGCGGTGGAGGTGGTTAGGATTTGTGACGGGCGGCCTATTCGCACTGTCCCGCAAATTCGCTCTGACGATCCGGTTTACAAACTCCGCGCAATCCCCACAGTGACGCGGTTTCTGCCATGTTCAAACGTGCACTCACCATCGCTAGCGGCGTCCTCATGGGGCTGATCATGGCTCTGGGCGTGGCCCGCCTCGCGCTGGCGTGGGGACTGTTTCCCAATCGCGAGTTGGAGAAATCGACGAGCTATGTGCGCAACGTCCTCGAGTTGATAAACGACAACTACGTGGACGAGGACAAAGCCAAGCTGCCCGAGCTCACGAAGGCCGCGCTACACGGCGTGTTGGCGACGCTTGATCCGCATTCAGAGTTTTTGGAATCGCGCGCGTATCAGCAGTTGCAGGAGGACATGAGCAGCCAGTTTGGCGGCATCGGCGTACAGGTCGAGTTGCGCAAAAACCGCGTGGTGATCGTGGCGCCGATCGCGGGAACTCCGAGTGATCGCGCGGGTATTCGGCGCGGCGACGAAATCGTGCGCATCGACGGTGTGCCGTTGGAAAATCCGACGATGGATTATGTGGTCGAGAGGCTCCGCGGAAAACCGAAGTCCCGCGTGCTGGTCGGTTTGTTACGTCCGGAAGAGAAGCGCGAGTATGAGGTGTCGCTCGTCCGCGAGCTGATCAAAACCGATAGCGTGCGCGATGTGCAGGTCCTGCCGGGCGGCATCGGTTATTTGCAGATTACGCAATTCACCGAGCGTACGACGGAAGAATTTATCAACGCGCTCAATAAATTCGCCGACCAAGGCGTCACCAGTCTCGTGCTCGATCTCCGCAACAATCCCGGTGGTTTGCTCGACGCGGCCGTGGGCGTGGCGGAACCGTTTTTCCGCAAGGGGGAATTGATCGTTTATACGCAGGGACGCGGCGCGAAATCTCGCGAGGAATATCGCGCAACCTCCTCGCAGCCGCCGATTGATGTGCCCGTGGCGGTGTTGATCAACGCCGGCAGTGCGAGCGCGGCGGAAATCGTCGCCGGCGCCCTCAAGGATGCCGGCAAAGCCGTCATCGTGGGCGAACGCTCGTTCGGCAAAGGATCGGTCCAATCAATTTTCAAACTGAAAAATGGCGAAGGCATGCGCCTCACAACCGCGCGTTATTACACGCCCAGTGGCGTGACGATTCACGAACGCGGCATCGACCCTCAAATCGAAGTGGTCATGTCGCCCGAAGAAGATGAAAACGTGCGACTGCAACGCGATCGCTCCGACGTGGTTGATCCCGTGCAGTTCAAAGAGCGTTTTGGCATGGAGCCGGTCGCCGATCGCCAGCTCGAAGCGGCGCTTGATGTGCTGCGCGGCATCGCGGTCTTTGAGCGACGTTCGCTGCCGGCGGTGACGGCCTCGACTCCCTGACGGTCATGATCCTCGCTTTGGAAACATCCTGCGACGAAACCGCCGTCGCAGTTTTCGATCCCACGCGCGGCATCGTTGAAGAATGGATTCACAGCCAGATGGTGATGCACGAACGTTTTGGCGGCGTGGTGCCCGATCTGGCGACGCGTGAGCACTTGCGCACCATCGCGCCGCTGCTCGAACGCGCGAAAGCGGTGACAAAGGATTTCCGCGAAATCACGCGCATCGCGGTGACGCACGGTCCGGGACTCGCCGGCTGTCTCGCGATCGGGACGGCGGCCGCGAAATCGCTCGCGTTGGCGCTCCGGGTTCCGCTTCTCGGCGCGAACCATCTGCGCGGACATGCGTTTTCGCCGTTCATCGCGCTTCATGCGGAAGATCCGATCAACTTCGACGAACGACTCGCGAGCCTGTTGCCGCACCTCGGTCTCATCGTCTCGGGCGGCAACACGCTGTTGTTCCGCCTCGATGAACAACGTCGCATCACGGTGATTTCTTCGACACGCGACGACGCTGCGGGCGAAGCGCTCGATAAAGGCGCGAAGCTGCTCGGACTCGGTTATCCCGGCGGACCGTTGATCGAAAAACGTGCGGCGAATGGACGCGCAGATGCGTTTGATTTTCCCCGAGGCATCGGTCCGCGCAGTGATCTCGATTTTAGTTTTTCCGGCTTAAAAACGAGTCTGCGTTATCAGTTGGAAAAAATGACGACGGACGAGGTGACGGCGCGCATGGACGATCTTTGCGCGAGTTATCAGCAAGCGGTGATCGATGCGCTCGCGCGCAAAACGGGACTCGCGCTGAGCCAAGGCCGCTACGCGAGCGTGGGACTCTCGGGCGGCGTGGCCAACAATCGCACATTGCGCGAGACCCTCGACGACCTCGCGCGACGTCATCGTTTACCGCTGTTTGCCGCGCAGCCCAAACACACGGGCGATAACGCCGGCATGATCGCATTTTCCGCGTGGGCGGATCCTTCGACGCCGACCCTCGCGCCCGCCGATCTGCGTATCGAACCCGGCCTCGAACTCGCGAGTTAAAGAAATGGCGCGCAGCAACGCCAAGTGCCGCGCGCCATTCGAGTGAAGCTCAGTTGATTCTCACAAGCCCGGCTTTTTCGGAGTCGGTGAGTTGAGGGATCATGACGACCACGAAGCCTTCCTGCTTGTTGATGATCGCCGCTTGTTCGGACGTCAGCGGTTGCTCGATCTTTTCAGGACTGAGATTCCACATGGCACCGGTCAGCGGATCGACAACGATCATGCCGATCAAACCGCCGAAGATGATATTGCCGAAATACCAGCCGGAGAGCTGGGGACGCAGTTGGATCTCGGTGGTTTTGTGCCTCGTGAGTTCGAATTTCAGGGTGTAGGCTTGGCCCCTGAAATAACCGCCTTTCGGATCGAGCGTGAGCGTGAGAGGAGTCGTACCCGAGTGAACAGCCTCGCGGGTATCCGCCTTGTATACGGTGACGGTGGCGCCCGAGGGGTTGGAGTTGACGACGATGTTGCGGTTTCCTCCGTGAACAATGGAGGAGCAACCGGAGCCGACGAAAGCGATGGCAGCGAAAAGCGTCGCGCAAAGGGCGCCACGCGCGGTGAAGCAGGATGGGGTTTTCATGGAGTGAGTAGGTTTGCGCCGACCCTCCGCCATCCGCGACGCACGACGGTGAAACCAATGCAAAGCATCTCGCCCCCGCTTGCTGGATCTCAGCTGGAATCGAGTCCGGACGCGGGGAGCGAGCAGACATCGTTGATGTCTGTCGAGTGCAGGACATTGCACCCCAGATATTTTTCCCTCGAGAAAATCTCAGCTCGGCGTGGGCGAGGTGGGTGGTCGTTCGCGGCTGACGGCTTGTGCGGCGAAACGGCGACGCCAGTAGTGCGCGTCGTGTTCCTCGCTTTTCACGTGCCGGTATTCGGCTTCGCCGGCCCAGAAGATGAATGAAAATAATAGCACCATCAGAACACCCTCGGCCCAGAGGTGCGTGATGAACATGCCGGCGAACGCGAGGATGATGGCGAAAGCGGACAATAGTTTCCCCGTCGCAGCGGCGCATTGGGTCGCGCGCACATACGACGTGCGACGGGCCAAGATCGCTCGGAGTACGCGGCCGCCATCCATCGGGAAAACGGGGACGAGGTTGAAACAACCCATCGCGAGATTCAGCACGAGCAGATGTTGCAACAAGGATTTCGCCGAGAGCTCGAAGTCCGTCAGCGCCGTGATCGTCGGCCAAGGCACGCAGGCGGCGAGCGCGAGGACGAGCAGGGCGTTGACGATCGGACCCGCCAGCGCGATGGCGATTTCTTGCCCGGGATTTCGCGGGATGCGATCAAACTCCGCCATGCCTCCGACCGGCAGCAGAAGAATGCGCGGCACTTGTACGCCGTAGCTGCGCGCCACAAAGGCGTGGCCGAGTTCGTGCAGCACGACGCACATGAATACCAGAATTACATACCCCACGCTCCACGCCACGCCTGGCCACGAACCACTTTCCCCCGTGTTCCAGCCGGTCCACGCCGCGTAACCGATCAGGAAAAAAAACGACACATGAATAGTAAGGGCGATGCCGCGGATCCGGAACAGGGAAATTGACCAGTCTAGCATTTCGCGTAAGCAAAACCTATTTTGCCGGTTTGGCCACGCTCTGCCGGTAAATCCTTTTTATTCCGACGCACATGTCCGACTCCGCCGTCAAGACGCCCACCATCCTCATCATCGATGACGACTCTGAGATTCGTTATTCCCTCTCGCGCGTATTGTCTTCGCGAAAGTACCAGGTAATCGAGGCCGCGAGTGGCGAGCAAGGGATCGCCATCGTGAAGAAAACTCCTCCCGACCTGGTGTTTCTCGACATCCGCATGAGCGGCATGAGCGGCATCGAGGCGCTGCAGCATATCCGCTCAACCAACCCCAAGCAGATGGTCGTGCTCATGACGGCTTTCGGCACCGCGCAGACTGCGATCGAGGCGATGAAGTACGGCGCCTTCGATTACATCATGAAGCCTTTCGATCCGCAGAAGGTGCTCACCCTCGCGGAAAACGCGCTCAAAGCGCACGCGGACATGCGCGCGGTCGGCGAATACAAACCGACCATCAACAGCGAGGACTACAAGGAAGGCATCGTCGGCAGCTCGCCGGTCATGCAGGATGTTTTTAAGGTGATCGGTCAGGTCACCGCCAGCGATGTCACCGTGATGGTCACCGGCGAAAGCGGCACTGGCAAGGAACTCGTGGCGCGCTCGATTTGGAAACACAGCCATCGCGCGTCGAAGCCGTTTATCGCGGTCAACTGCGCGGCGATTCCCGACAACTTGATCGAGAGCGAACTCTTCGGTCACGAAAAGGGATCGTTCACCGGCGCGACCACGCAGCGTCTCGGCAAGTTCGAGCTCTGCGATGGCGGCACCATTTTCCTCGACGAAATCGGCGACATGGCGCTCGCCACGCAGACGAAGATTCTGCGCGTGCTGCAGCAGGGCGAGATCCAGCGAGTCGGTGGCGTCGAAACGATCAAGGTCGACGTCCGTATCATCGCCGCGACGAACAAGGACCTCGAGGAAATGGTGAAAGCCAAAACCTTCCGCGAAGATCTTTATTACCGTCTCAACGTCGTGCGCATCCGCATGCCCGCGTTGCGCGATCGGAAAGACGATATTCCGCAGATCGTAGACTTCTGCATTCAAAATCTCGCGAAGCAGAAGAAGACGCGCGTTTCCAAAGTGTCTCCCGAAGCGATGTCGGTCCTCACGCAATACAGTTGGCCCGGCAACGTGCGCGAGTTGGAGAATGTGATCTATCGCAGCGCGGTCATCGCGCAGGGCGACACGATCCTGTTGAAGGATTTACCACCGGAAATCCGCGGCCAATACGTCGCGAGCGCTCCCGCCGCACCCGCCCCGTCGGCGCCCGCTCCAGCGATCGTGCGTCAGGAAAAAGTGGATACACCGGCACCGGCAGCCGCGACGGCTCCTAGCGTGCATCCCGCCGCGGCTCCTGCGCCTGAAGCTCCCGTTGCTCCCGAGCTCACGGTGGAGCGTGCGTTGGATTTTCTGCACGAGCAATTGTCGGGCGCGGGAGAATCCATTCTCGGCAGACTCGAGCGCGAGATGATCGTGCGCGTGTTGAACGCCGAAGGCGGCAATCTCGTGCGTGCTTCAGAAAAGCTCGGCATCACCCGCGCGACCTTGCGCAAACGCGTGGATGAGCTCGGCTGGAAGCCGTGATTTCGTTCACAGCGGGAAGGTGGGAACTCGTCCCATCTTCTCACGTGGGGCGTAGTTGAATTTCAACTACACGCCGCGCGCGGCGCGAACGCTCAACGATCATTGCCGACGTAGTCGGGATGCCAGCGACGGAGCACCAGCCATTGCAGTCCCACGACTGCGGCGACGAAGAGAAATCCGGTTACGCATCCGGCGATGGCCGTGGCGTAGAGCTGCGGCATCTGAAAACGCGACGACGTGAGGATGATTTGATAACCGAGTCCACCGACGCCACCGGCGGAGTTGCCCGCCGTGTAGTCGCCGACGATCGCGCCGATCGGCGCGAGTGTTGCCGCGATTCGCAACCCGGTGAAAAATCCCGGCGCGGCCGAGGGGATGCGCAGCCGCCAAAACTCATCGAAGCGTGAGGCGCGTGAGAGCCGGAAGAAATCCAGCAATTGCGGATCGACGGAAACGAGACCTTGAGTGGCATTCACCACCAACGGGAAGAAGCAGATCAGGAAGGTAATCGAGGCGACGCGGAGCAAACTCGCCTCGACGAGCAAAACGAGAATCGGCGCGAACACGATGATCGGCGTCATCTGCAGAATCATCAAATAGGGAAACAGCGCCGCGCGAGAAACGCGCGACCATGCCAAAACCACCGCCAGCGCCGAACCGATGACCACCGCGGCGAGCAATCCGAGCGCTGCGCCGCTCGCTGTCGTCGCTGCGCTTTGCAGAAGCGTTGCATGGTTTTCGATCAACGCTCGTCCGACCGCTGCAGGCGCGGGCACGAGGAACTGTTTTTGCGGAGACAGCCCCGCATGCAGCAGCTGCCAAGCGAGGAGCAAAAGCAGGCCGGTCACAAGTGGCGCGAGGAGAGATAGTGCGCGGCGATTCATCGGGACGAGGCGTCCTCTGCTGAACGAAGCGTGGCGGTGGCTTCGGCGACCAGCTGTTGATACGCGGCCGATTCGCGTGTGGCGGCCGTTCGCGGGAATGGCAGTGGCACGGAAATCTCCGCATGGATGCGTCCCGGACGGGCGGCCATCACGAGGATGCGATTGGAAAGAAAAACTGCCTCCGCCACCGAGTGCGTCACGAAGAACGCCGTCCACGCTTCGCGTTCGCGCAAAGCGAGCAGTTCTTCGTTGAGATGATGCCGCGTCATCTCGTCGAGCGCGCCAAACGGCTCGTCGAGCAACAATAATCGCGGTGAAACAGTGAGCGCTCGCGCGAGCGACACCCGCATCTTTTGACCGCCGGAAAGCTGGCGCGGATAGGCATTCGCTTTCTCAGTCAGCGACACTTGAGCGAGCACACGGTCGCGAATCTCATGGCGCCGAGGAGCGGGCATTCCGCGTAGTTGAAGCGGCAATTCCACATTGGCGGCAACGGTCAACCACGGGAGCAGTGCGGATTCTTGGAAAACGAACGCGAGATCTTCACGATGTTTTGCCGGACCACGACTCGCGATCTCGATGCGTCCGGCTGTCGGCGGAGTGAGGCCGGCGATCAGGCGCAGCAGCGTCGATTTTCCGCAACCACTAGGACCGAGCAACGAAATGAAATCACGCGGTGCGGCCGAGAATGTGATGCCTTCCAAGACAGGAGGGCCCTCTTCGAAACGCTTATGCAGCGCATGACAGACGACGTGGGCGGGATCGGCGGACATCGCTCTCCACTCGAAGGAGCTGTGCGATGAAGGCCAGCGTTTTCAGCCGACGGATTACGCCGGCCGACAGGGCTTGTATCCAAAAAGCAATGACGCGGGCGGTTACTTCAGGAGGAGTTTTTGCTGCTCGGTTTTTCCGCCGGAACGAAGTTTTACCGTGATCGGCAGTTCGCCTTCGGGAATGCCGAGGTTCGAACGCATCGGCTCGAAAACCATTTTTTGGCCGGGAGTGAGCGCGACTTTGGCAGGGGCCACCACGAAGTTGCCGAGCAGCGAGTTAAACTCGAGGACTTCGACTTCCACCGTTTCAGAACCGCGATTCACAAGGGCGAGCTCAAGCTGGACGGTCGGTCCGCGTCCACCCCCGGCCGGACCACCGCCGCCGGGACGACGCATGCCTCCGCCGCGCGGGTCACCGTCACTAGGTCCGCCTCCACTAAAGCCGCCGCCCGGACCGGCGCCGAAACCACCGCGTGGGCCGCCACCTTTTGGACCACCCGAGGGAGGTCCGCCCGTCTCGTCTTCGACGCGAGGACGACGAGGCATTTCGGCGCGGCCGAAACGCACCGAGGCCTCGATGCGTTGTTCGAAAAATTCAGCAGTGGCGCGAAGCTCAGGGATCTCGATGCGCTGTGGTCCGACATCAGCGCCGACAGGACCGCGCGGCGGCCTCGAGCGGCAAGCGCTCATGGCGAGCGCTGCCGCGATGAGAAAACAGCACGACAAGAAGGAAAAGATCAGGGGGCGCGTGAGGCGACGGAGATGCATGCGAGGATGCTGCAGGGAGAGCATTTGATACAGATTCTTGCGCCGCAAAGTTCCACTAATTCGCGACGATTTCCGTCTGAAAAGCCACCTTGCGTCGGCTCGCTCATCCTTGCAAAGTCCGCCCTCTTCATGAGTACCAGCAACGCCGTCAAAATCTACGACACAACCCTTCGCGATGGAACCCAAGGGGAGGGGATTAGCTTTTCGGTGACGGACAAGCTGCTCATTGCCGAGCGACTTGACCAGTTTGGCGTGGACTACATCGAGGGCGGCTTTCCGGGTTCGAATCCGCGCGACATCACATTTTTCCAAGAAGCGGCGAAGCTGAAGTTGAAGCACGCTAAACTCGCGGCCTTCGGTTCGACACGTCGCGCTGGCACCAAGGCGTCGGAAGATCCTCAGCTCAAGGTGCTCCTCGATAGCGGCATGCCGGTGACCACGATCGTGGGCAAAACCTGGACGCTCCACGTGACCGAGATCCTCCGCACGACGCGCGAGGAAAATCTGGCGATGATCGAGGACTCGGTGGCTTATCTCGTCGCCAATGGCCGCGAAGTGATTCACGACGCCGAACACTTTTTCGACGGCTACAAAGCCGATCCCGACTACGCGTTGCGCACGCTCGCCGCGGCGCTCAAGGGCGGCGCGAGCAACCTCACGCTCTGCGACACCAATGGCGGCACGATGGTCGATGAGTTTACCGAGATCGTCGCGCGGGTGGTGAAAGAATTCGGCGCGGACAAAGTCGGCGTGCATTGCCACAACGACAGCGGAGTGGCGGTTGCGCTTTCGCTCGCGGGTGTGCGCGCCGGTGCCGTGCTGGTGCAAGGCACGATCAACGGCTACGGCGAACGCACGGGCAACGCCGACTTGGTTTCCATTATCCCGAGCCTCGTTTTGAAGATGGGGAAGCAGGCGCGCTGCGCGGAGAACCTCAAACAGCTGCGCGATCTTTCTCTCTACTTCGACGAACTTGCGAATCTGCGACCCAACACCAAAGCGCCTTATGTCGGTCTCTCGGCGTTCGCGCACAAAGGTGGTCTGCACGCCAATGCCGCGCAGAAAGTGAAGAGCAGCTATGAACACATCGACCCGGCGCTCGTGGGAAATCGCACGCGCGTGTTGGTGTCCGACATGGCTGGTCGCAGCAGCATCGCGATGAAGGCGAAGGAGCTCGGCTTCGAACTCGACGAAAAATCGCCCGCAATGAAAGGCCTCATCGACGAGCTCAAGGAACTCGAGTTTCGCGGCTACGAGTTCGAAGCGGCCGATGCGTCGCTGAAGCTTCTCCTGGCGAAATGGGTGGGCACGCGAAAGTCGTTCTTCGATGTGGAAAGCTATCGCGTGATCGTTGAACGCCACGGCGAAGATCTTGTCGCCGAAGCGACCGTGAAAGTGTCCGTCGACGGCAAACCTTATCACACCGTCGCGGAGTGCACGGGCCCTATCGGCGCGCTCGACAAGGCGCTGCGTCTGGCGCTCGAGCCGGTTTATCCGCAACTGCGCACGACGACGCTCACGGATTTCAAAGTTCGCATTCTCGACAGCAAAGCCGGCAGTAACGCCCGGACGCGCGTGCTCGTCGAGACCAGCGATGGTCACACGATCTGGGGCACGGTGGGCGTGAGCGACAACGTGATCGATGCGAGCTGGGAAGCGTTGCGCGACTCCGTCGAATACAAGCTCAATCAGGGCTGATCCCGCCGCTGTATTCAGTTTTTGAGTACAGTCGCCCCGTCACAGCAACGGGGCGAAAAGCCGGCAGATGTCCTCGGCCAGCGAGACCAGCAGGCGAGGACGACGACCGGCCTCGGGTTTGAGCTCACGGCAGTAGGAGAGCAGCTCTTTCGCCCATTCGCGCATCGCGAGCACGTCGCGTTCGCTGTAGAGAAAAACGCCGATTTCGAAGTTCACGAAGAGGCTGCGCAGATCGAAATTGGCCGAGCCGATGAGGCCGATGCGGTGATCGATCATCACGGCCTTGGCGTGGAGCATGCCAGGCGTAAACAGGCGCACTTGCGCGCCGGCTTTGCGAAGTTCGCGCGTGAAGTGGCGTCGCGCGAAGTCGGTGATCGGATGGTTCGAGCGGGCGGGCAGAATCAGCGTCACTTCGGTGCCCGCGCGGGCTTTGACCATGAGAGAGCGCCAGAGCACTTCGTCAGGGATAAAGTACGGCGTCACGATGAGGATGCTCGTGCGCGCCTCTTGGATCATCGAGAGAATGCCTTCGTAGAGTGGATCGCCTTTCACGTCGGGACCGCTGGCGACGATCTGCATGGCGCTGTCGCCTTCCGGACGAATCGCATCGGGACGAAGTTCATTGTGAAGCACGTCGAGCGACTGACCGCTGGCGAAGGCCCAGTCGGCGAGAAACACTTCGTTGAGCAACGCCGCGCCCGGGCCGCTGATGGCGGCGCCGAAATCACGAAAACGTTTTCGGTAGGAGACGGGCCCCATGTAGTCGCGCGCGAGATTGTGCCCGCCGATGATGGCGGTGTGCTGATCGAAAACGGCGATCTTGCGGTGATTGCGGAGATTGGCCGAGTGGCGCGTTGAAAGCGGCATCACCGGCATGAACCGCTGCACTTCGCCGCCGGCGTCGCGCAACGGCCGCACGAAACGACCGCTGGAGAAAAGGCAGCCAACCGCGTCGAGGAGCAGGCGAACTTTCACGCCCTCGCGCGCGCGCTGCGCGAGGAGATTCACGATGCGACGTCCGGTTTCGTCGCGACCGAGAATGAACGTCGTGATGTGGATCGAATATTTCGCGGAGAGAATCTGTTCTTCGAGACAGCGAAACGCGTCCTCGCCGGTCATCAGCAGGCGCACCGAGTTTCCGCCGACTGCGGGACTCGCACCTGCGGCGTCGATCGCCTGCGCGGTCGGAAGAATCTGGCTCACGGGATCGAGCGTTTGCAGACCTTCGAGCGCGGGAAGCAGACGGGATTTGCGTTCGATGAGGCGGCGAAATTTGCGGCCGCCAAAAATCAAATACAGCGGCACACCCACGTACGGCGCCAGCAGGATGATCAACATCCAGGCGAAGGTATTTCCTGGCTGACGTTTTTCGGCGAGCAGGCGGGCGACGAAAAAGAAGCCCAGCAGAAAGATGCCCACCGTGATGAAGTGGGGGATGATGGGATGAGAAATGATGTGACGGAAAAACTCCATGCCGGCGCGGCCGGAGAGTGCGTAAGTGTCGCGTTTTCCGCAAGCTGTCGGACGCTTGAAAAAAACCTTGAACTTGCCGCGGTGAGTCGTGAACTTCCGCGTCCCTCAACGTGGTAGGTTACTCAAGTGGCCAACGAGGGGAGACTGTAAATCTCCTGGCTTTACGCCTTCTCTGGTTCGAATCCAGAACCTACCACCACTTTTCCCCTCCCTCGCGGAGGGGATTTTTTTATCCCGAAGCCGCCGTTTCTTTTTGAAGCGAAGCGAGGGCGCGATCGAGCAGCTGCACCTGGATGGGTTTGGTGAGATGCAGCGCGAAACCCGAGCGTTGGCTGCGCGTGATGTCTTCCTCCATTCCGTAGCCGGTGAGCGCGATGCCGCGAAGATCGTAGAGTTCTTTCAGCTCTTTCATGAGATCGAAACCGGAGCCGTCGGGCAGGCCGATGTCGGAAATGAGCAGATCAAATTGACGCGTTGCCGCGAGTGCGCGCGCCGCGGCGATGGTGGGCGCGCTTGCGACTTCAAAGCGACGTCGCCGCAAAAGCGTTTCGAGCGTGCGTCGTGTCGGTTCGTGATCTTCGACGAGAAGCACGTGATGAATCGCCGACGTGCTCATCATCGGCGGCGTGGTGTCTTCGGCAGGCGGGAACGATTCGCCTTTGTCGTCGGCGTGTGCACTCGCGAGCGGGAGCTCCACAATAAACGTCGCGCCGCAGCCGGGGCCGTCGCTGCGCACGCAGATTTTTCCTTCGTGATGTTCGACGAGGCTGCGCGAGATGGTGAGTCCGAGTCCGAGTCCGCCAAAGCGATGCGAATGTCCGCCGACCGCGTGGTTGCCTTGCGAGAAGGCGTCGAAAACGCGGCTCATTTCTTCGCGCGTCAGTCCGATGCCCGTGTCGCGAATCGCGATGGCGATGGTGTTTTTTTCTGGTGAGATTTCGCTGGAGATATGGATGGCGCCGGGCGCGTTGGTGAACTTCACCGCGTTCTTCAGGATATTCCAGAAGACTTGCTGCAGCCGCACATCGTCGGCGCGGACGTGATGCAGGCCGGGTGCGAGATTGAGCACGGAAGTGAGCTCTTTTTGTTCGATGTCGGACTGCACATTTGCGAGTGCGTCGCGAAGGATCGCGTGAACATCGCGGGGTCTCAGCGAGAGCGTGAGTTTGCCGCGCATGATGCGGGTGAGATCGAGCAAGTCGTCGATGAGGCGTGCCTCGAGTTCGACGTTTTTGCGGATGGTGGAAAAATGCGCGCGGGCTTCGGCGGAAAACGCCGGATTGTTGGCGGCCTCGCTGGCGATGAGGAGCACCGGATTGAGCGGCGTACGCAGTTCGTGAGAGAGCGCTGCGAGGAAATCGTCTTTGGCGCGTCCGGCTCGTTCGGCTTCCGCATGGGCGAGTCGCAGTGCCGCGGTGCGCGCTTCGACACGAGCTTCGAGGGCGTCGTGACTTTCGCGCAGCGCTTGCTCGGCAAGTTTTCGCTGACGGATCTCTTGTTCGAGCGCGCTGTTGCTGTGGCGCAGTTCGGAGGTTTTGCGAAACAGTTCTACGAAGACCGCCACCTTCGATCGAAGCACCTGCGGATTGGCGGGCTTGGTGAGATAATCCACGGCACCGACATTGTAGCTCTCGAGCATGCGCTGCTCGTCTTCATAAAACGCGGTGAGAAAAATGATGGGGATGTGCTGCGTTTTTTCCCGCTGTTTGATCAAGTGTGCCAGCTCGATGCCGTTCACATCGGGCATCTGCACATCGAGCACGATCACCGCGAAGTCCTCATGAAGCAGAGCGAGCAACGCTTCGTCGGCGCTCGTTGCGCGCACCAGCCTGAGTTCGTCGGAACGAAGGATGCCCTCGAGGACCTCCAGGTTTCGCGAGTCATCGTCGACGAGTAGAATGTTTACAGGGGAATGCACGGGACGTGTGAAACTGCGGGCGGCTGGGGAGAGTCAGCAAGGCTGCACAAATTGGATGCGCCAAGAAAAACCAGCGGATGAGGGAAGTGCAAAATGCCTTCTCATCATCCTTGTATTGATTAACTTCCGACGGCGTTTCATTTCTGGCGCGTGCGTCCCCTACGACTCTTTATTGGTCACCGTATCGCCCTGGCTTTCTCAGTTCCCTTGATGGCGCTGATTTTGATCGGATTTCTCAGCTTGAGGAATCTCGACCAAATGGAGCGCGAGTCGGCGATGGTCGTTCACACCGAACAGGTGATGGGCGCGCTGCGCACGCTGACGGCGGCCATCGCGAGCGTCGAATCTGCGGGACGCGGCTACGTGATTTCGGGCGAGGCGCAGATCAAATACGCGCTCGAAGGTCAGCGGCAGACCGCGCTCGAAGCCGTGCGAAATTTGCGCGAATCCACCAAGGACAATCCCGCTCAACAGCAGCGCATCGCGGCATTGACCGAGCTGGTCGCGCAGCGTGCGGAGATGTCGCGCGAGCTCATCGAACTCAAGGACGAGGGCCAGCTCGATTCCGCGACCGCGGCGGAGCTCGTGAAACGCGGGCAAGCAGTCTCGGATCAAATCTGGACGCTGCAGCGCGAGGTTTATCTCGAAGAAAGTGCATTGCTCACCGAGCGCCGGCACGACGCCGTGGAAGCCGCCGCGTTTACGCGGAGCGTGATTATTTATGGATCGATCGCTGCGGTGCTCGTGGTCGCGATCAGCGGGATATTCGCGAGTCGCAGCATCACCGCGCCGCTCGATCAACTGCGGATCAGCGCGTCGCGTATCGGCGAAGGCGATTATGCTCATCGCGCCCCTGTGCTTCGTGACGACGAAGTGGGACAACTCGCGGCGGTCTTCAACAAGATGGCTGCGCAAGTGCAGCAACGACAGACCGCGCTTGAGAATCAGGATTGGCTTAAAAGCGGCCTCGCGCGTTTCGATGCGCTGTACCAACGCCAGCGCGATCCGGTGGTGTTGTGCAACCAGGTGCTCGCCGAGCTGGCGTCACTCGTGGGGGCGCAAGCGCTGGTGATTTATCGCGTGAAGGAAGAAAACGGTTGGCGCGGCGTCGCTCTGTGCGCGGTGCATGCCGCGGCAAATCCGCCGGAGCGCTTTGCCGTCGGCGAAGGGCTTCCCGGCCAATGCTACGCAGACAAACGTCGCCTGCACCTTCGCGGCACGCCACCGGATTACCTGCGCATCACCTCGGCGCTGGGTTCGGCGCAACCGGCCGAAGTGTTGGTGGAGCCGGTGCTGTTCGAGGGCCAGCCAAAGGCGGTGCTCGAGATCGCGTCGTTGCGGACTTTTACGCCCCTTCAACTTGAACTGATCGCGCAGCTCGCGGCGGGCCTCGGCATCACGTTGCACACCATCGAAGGCGCGCTGCGCACCGAGGAGCTTCTGCGTCAATCGCAGGCGCTCGCCGCGCAACTCGAACAACAAAGCGCGACGCTCGCCGCCAAGAACACCGAGCTCGAAGAGCAGGCGGATCGCCTGCGGAAATCCGAGCAGCTGTTGCAGGAACAACAAGTCGAGCTCACGCAGACCAACGAAGAGCTCGAGCAGACCAACGAAGAACTGCAGCAATCCAATGAAGAGATGGAGGAGAAGTCCAATCTCCTCGCGGAACAGAAGCGCGAGCTGGAACGCTCGAATCGTGCGATCGAGCAGGCGCGGGCGGAACTGCAAGAACAGGCGCGCCAACTCGCGATCACGTCGAAGTACAAGTCGGATTTCCTCGCGACGATGTCGCACGAGTTGCGCACGCCCCTCAACAGCCTGCTCATCCTTGCGCGTCTGCTCGGCGAAAACAGCGACGGCAATCTTACGGCCAAACAGGTCCAGTTTGCGCAGACGATCGAGTCGTCGGGCGCGGATCTGCTTGAGATGATCAATCAGATTCTCGATCTCGCAAAGATCGAGTCGGGCAAGGTCGAGTTGCAGATCGACGATGTATCCGTGCAGGAACTACAGCGTTCGCTCGAACAGCAGTTCCGCCACATGGCCGACGCGAAGAAGCTCGCGTTCAAGGTGTCGTTCGATCCCGCGATGCCGCCCGCGGTGCGCACGGATATACGGCGTTTGCAGCAGATCCTGAAGAACCTTCTTTCCAACGCGTTTAAGTTCACCGAGCGCGGATCGGTGGACGTTTCGATTCGTCCCGTGAGCGATGGATGGTCACCCCATCCCTCGCTCGACAAAGCAGCGAAGGTCATTGCGTTTTCGGTCTCCGACACCGGCATAGGCATTCCGAAGGAAAAGCAGCAGCTCGTGTTCGAGTCGTTTCAGCAGGCGGATGCCGGCACCTCGCGTCGCTACGGCGGTACGGGCTTGGGCCTCTCGATCAGCCGCGAAATCGCGCAGTTGCTCGGTGGCGTGCTGCGGTTGTCCAGCGAGCCCGGCAAAGGCAGCACGTTTACGTTGTATATCCCTGCGGAAATCGAAGCACCCGCGCCGACTTCCTTGCCGACGTCTGAAAAGCCGGCGGCTCCCGCTGTCGTTGCGGAAATACCCGAGGAATTGCCGGTCGAGGAGGAGGAACTCGGGATCAAAGATGATCGCGACTCGATCGAGCCGGACGATCGTGTGTTTCTCGTCATCGAGGACGATCCGCGCTTCGCGAGCATCCTGCTGGATTTTGTTCGCGAGAAAAATTTCAAGGCGCTCGTCGCAGGCAGCGCACGCACGGGCTTGGCGTTGGCGCAGCGTTTTCGTCCCGCCGCGATCACGCTGGATCTGCGTCTCGCGGATGAAGACGGCTGGCTTGTGCTCGATCGACTCAAGCACGACGAACGCACGCGGCACATTCCCGTGCATGTGATTTCCGTCGAGCCCGCACGCAGCCGCGGCCTGCGATTGGGTGCGGTGTCTTATCTCCAAAAACCGGTCACAAAAGAAGCGATCGCCGACATCCTGCAGCAGACCGTCGATTTCATCGAACGACCGGTGAAGCGCTTGCTCGTGGTTGAGGACGATCCCGTGCAGCGTGAAACGATTCGTGAGCTCATCGGCAACGGCGACGTGAAAACGATCACCGCGGGCAATGCCGCCGAAGCGTTGGCCGCGCTCGCGAAAGATCGTTACGATTGTGTGGTGATGGATTTGATGCTGCCCGACAAGACGGGCGTGGAGCTCATTCGCGAGATCAACGCTATTCACGGCCTGCACGCACCACCGGTGATCGTTTATACCGGAAAAGAACTCACGCCCGCGGAGGAGACGGAGCTGCGCTCGCTGTCGGAATCGATCATCGTGAAGGATGTGCGTTCGCCCGAGCGCTTGCTCGATGAAACCGCGCTCTTCCTGCATCGTGTGCAGTCGAAATTACCCGAGGCCAAACGTCGCATGTTGGAGCAAGTCCGCAAACAGGACTCGGTGCTCAACGGCCGTCGCGTGCTGGTGGTCGATGACGACGTGCGCAACATCTTCGCGCTGACGGCGCGACTCGAAGCGTATGGCATGATCGTGCGTTTCGCCGAAAGCGGTCAGGCGGCGTTGACAGCGCTCGAGGAAGATCCGGCCTGCGATGTCGTCCTCATGGACGTGATGATGCCCGAGATGGACGGCTACGAAGCGATCCGGCGCCTGCGGAAAAACCCGCGTTTCGCGCGACTGCCGATCATTTCGGTCACCGCCAAAGCCATGAAGGGCGATCGCGATCGCTGCATCGAAGCGGGCGCCTCGGACTACATCACCAAACCAGTCGATACGGAGAAACTCATTTCGCTTTTGCGAGTCTGGCTCTACCGATGAACGGACCGAGGGATCAGCCGCGCACGCCGGAAGACGCTTTCGCAAGCCCGATTGCCGACGGCGACGAACTTCAGGATTTGCGCGCGCTGCTCGACACCGTTCATCAACGCACAGGCATCGATTTTCGACAGTACAGTTATTCGTCGCTGCGGCGGCGCGCGACGCGAGCGGCGCAGGAAGCGAACGCCGCCTCGATCGCCGGTCTGCATCAAAGCATCAAAACCGATGACGCCACCTTGGCGCTTCTCATTCGGATGCTCACGGTGCACACGACGGCGATGTTTCGCGATCCGACGTTTTTCCGGGCGTTGCGCGAACATGTCGTGCCGGTGCTTCGCACGTATCCCTTCGTCCGTGTATGGGTGGCCGGATGCTCGACGGGGGAGGAAGTTTATTCGCTCGCGATTTTGCTGCATGAAGAAGGACTCGCGGAGCGATGCCGCATCTATGCGACGGATCTGAGCGACACCGTGCTCGATCGGGCGAGAGCCGGTGTATTTCCGCTCGCGCCGATGCAGGAGTATTCCCGGAACTATCAACTCGCGGGCGGACTGAAACCGTTCTCGGAGTATTTTTCCGCCGACAGCCAATCCGTTGTATTCAGTCGGAAACTACGCGAGAACGTCGTTTTCGGGACGCACAATCTCGTCTCCGACGAATCTTTTAACGAGTTCCACCTGATCCTCTGCCGGAATGTGCTGATCTACTTTCAGCGTGAACTGCAGGAGCGCGTGCACCGGCTGTTCCACGAAAGTTTAATCAATTTCGGCTATCTCGGACTCGGTCGGAGCGAAGCGGTGCGATTCAGCGCGTATCGCGACTGCTATGACGTCGTGGCGGCGCGCGAACGCATTTTCAGGAAAATAAAATGATCGTGATCGGTGGGTCTTGGGGCGGATGCGATGCGCTCGGGGAAATCCTGAGGCGTTTGCCGCGCGATTTCGCGCTGCCGGTGGTCGTGGTGTTACATCGACATCGCGAGAGCGAAGGTCTGTTGCAACCCGTACTTCAACGCACGAGCGCGCTGCCGGTGGTCGAGCCCGAAGACAAGACGATCGTAGAGCCGGGCTACGTGTATATATGTCCGCCGGATTATCACCTCACGCTGCAGGGAAATTATTTTTCGCTCATCGCAGATGAACTGGTGAACTTCGCGCGACCCTCGATCGACGTCCTTTTTGAGTCGGCCGCCGAGTGGTATCGCGAGCGGACAATCGCCGTGGTCCTTTCCGGTGGCGGCTCGGATGGCGCAGCGGGCGCGGCGCGTATCCAAGCCGCAGGCGGTCGTGTGATTGTGCAAAATCCTGAGTCGGCAGTCATGGCCTCGATGCCGGCTGCGGCGCTCGCGCGCACAGGCACGCGGGATGTTTACGAAGTGCCCGCGATCGCAGAGCTCCTGATCAGGCTGTCCGTTTCAACTATTAAGTAGCCAACTCGGCGTAATTGAGCTGAAGCGTTATACAAAGAACGTGCTCTTTCGCATTTTAGTTACCGCTATCGCACTCAGTACTGCGACTATCGCCCGTGCAACGGAGATCGTTGGTACGTCGCTTGAGCGACAGGTCGAACAGGCTTCGACGATCGTTTGCCCGAGCTCCAGCCCAGCAAAACCAACTACCAAAAGGGTGAACCATTTTATACAATCCACTCGACACGCCTTTTCATGGAAGGCGCCAGAGCCAACGCCGGGATCTGTCGTCTCCTGCTGCGCAGGAGCCGCGCCAGCCATGACCGTGGCTCATCTGTAACGTTAGGCGGAAAAAGACTCACATGGATAATCAAACCCCCGAGCATCATATCCATTACACGCTCGAGAGCATCAAGCAGCTGGCCGCGGCAAATCCGAACGCGACCGCCTCGAATGAAATGGTACATCGGTTTGCATTTCTGCTTTCCAAGCTCGCAGAACAAACCGACCGGAGCAGTCGGCGTATGGATTGTATTGCACGCATCACGCTAGCCGTCGCTGCCACCGCAGCGTTTCTCACGCTCGCTCAATGCGGCATCGCATTGATTCAAATTTGCCCCCGATAGTAAGGCATGGTTTCAGATTTGAGATGTGGGTCGCAAAGCTGAAACCGTATCGCCTGAACAGTGAGGATGAGAAGGCATCGAAAGGCCGGGCAACGCTCGTGAGCGGAGCCGGTCGGAAGACGCCTCATGACCTCGAACAATAAAATACCCACGACAGGACTGACGATCGGTTTGGATTTAGGCGACCGCCGGCACGCGGTTTGTGTATTAAATACTGGCGGGAATATAATCGCTGAAGGGACGGCGCCCAATACGCGCTTCTCTCGATCGACTCCCCAACGTTATCCAGCGCCACACTTCGACGACGGAAACGGATGATCGCCCCGAGCGTTGAGCGGCGCGCAGAGTCTTAGAGAAAGCCAGCCGCGCGGAAACTGTAATAACCAAGACCGCGTGGATCGGCGGAAGGACGTCCGATGATGATGTGATCGAGCAGATCGATCGCGACGGTTTTGGCGGCTTCGCGAAGTTGTCGTGTCATCTGCATGTCCTGGGCGCTGGGTTGCGGATCGCCGCTGGGATGATTGTGCGCGCACACGATGGCGACGGCGCCTTCACGGATCGCTTCGCGAAAAACTTCGCGTGGATGAGCGAGGCTGGCGGTGGCGATGCCCGAAGTGATCTCCACGCGTTTGATGAGGCGGTTTTTCCGGTTGAGACAAAGCACCCAGAATTTTTCGACCTCAAGGCCTGCGGTGATCGGCTGAAAGTGGCGGAAGATTAATTCAGGGCGATCGAGCACGGGCGCTTCGCCGCCTTGTTGTTTGAGGATGCGGCGGGCGATTTCGGTGACGGTCATCAATTGCAGCGCTTTCACGCGCCCGATACCTTTGATGCGGGAAAAGTCCGCTTCGCGCCACGTGATAAGTTGGGCGAGCGAACCGGCCTCCGCGAGCAGGCGCGAGGCGACGCTGAGAACATCGTGACCGCGGGTGCCGCTGCGCAGGAGCATGGCGAGCAATTCGGTGTCGCTCAGCGCAGACGGACCGTGACGGATGAGGCGTTCTTGCGGACGTTCGGCGACGGCCATATCGCGCAAGCGCAGGGCGGAAGGTGTCGAATTGTGCATGAGGGGTGGGGTAAGCCAGGCGCGATCGATCGCAGGAGTTCGCGTCGTCGCATTCCCGCCAAGGAATACTGGCTCACAAAACGCATCCATCGCCGGATGGAAAGTCCGCAAATATGCCGGTGAAAGCGCACAAAAAAACGCGGTCCGAAGACCGCGTTCGAGAGGGGGAGAAGCCGGAATGGTTCAGTAGTGTTTCACGTAGCCGTTGCGGCGGAGGCGCTCGAGCCAGCGTTCTTCGCTGCTGCGTGCCATCTGGGCGACGAGAGTGCGTTCAATTTGATCGCGGACTTCGTCGAGCGGCTGGATGCCGGCGTATTTGCGATCCTCAATGTAGAGAATGAAAGCGCCTTCGGCCATGAGGATGGGTTCGGTGACTTCGCCTTTCTCCAACTTGAAGGCGGGCTCGCTGAGCTCGGGCTTGAGGTCGGAGCGTTTCAGCCAGCCCCAATCGCCACCACGAGAGCGGCGGGCGTCCTGACTGACTTCCTTGGCGACATCTTCGAATTTTTCGCCGGCTTTCACGCGAGCGATGATCGCTTCGGCCTTGGCGCGGAGTTCGTCATCCGTGGCGCCGGGCGCGCGGTTGAGTTGGATGAGGCGCAGGTGCGCGCTGTCTTCCTGGTGAAACTTGTCTTTGTGCTCGTTGTAGTAGGTTTCCACCCTGACCGGGCTGATCACGCTCTGGCTCTTGCGTTGTTGCTGGCGCATGTAGCCCTCGACCATCTCTTCTTCCAGATCGCGGCGGAATTCGCGGATGGTCTTCCCCTGACGACGCAGGTGCGCGAGGAACTTGGAGCGGTCGTTGTCGAATTCGTTGATCAGGATTTCCGCGAGCTGGTTGTCGATGTAGCTGGCGGGAATGGACTTCTTGGGCTCGCCATCTTTTTCGCGGTAAAACTCCTTCACCATCAGCACGCGGTCGATTTCGTCTTGGATGATGGCGTCCTGAAGCGCTTCGAGGCGGTCGTTAAAATCCTTTTCGTTACGCGCTTCGCGTTGGAGCGTGGGGATGTGCGGCTGGATCTTGCGGCGCACTTCGTCGACCGTGATCGCGCGATCCTCGACGATCGCGATGATGCCGTTGGCGTAGCGCAGGTTGGAATCGTCCTGCTCGGTCGACTGGGCGTGGGCGAGGACAGGGCTAAACGCCAGCGTTAGGGGAAGGAGAACGCGGGGCGAGAAACGGCGGACAAACGTCATGGAGCGGGCTGGTTGTTTAAAAAGCTGATAATTTCGCGCAACCGTAGAAGGGGCCGGGGGGCGGTCAACCTTGGAAACCGCGAGCCAATCATGATGTAGTCGTCGCGGCGTCCACTGTTTCGCAGGCACTTCAGACGGGTGGATTCTGTTTCGACGGAGAGGATGTTTTTTTGTTCCGCGCGGATGCGGATCTCGGTGACCAGCAAGAGCGCGCGGACTTCGTCGCCGAATTTCCCGAAACGATCGCGCAGGTCGGATTCAACCTCTTTCAGTTTCGCCACGGTGTCGGTCAGTGCGAGGCGGCGGTAGAAATCGATGCGCAAGCGTGTTTCCGAAATGTACGCGGTCGGGATGCGCGCCTGGATTTTGGGAATTTCCACGATGCCGCTGGCGTCGTCTTCGGCGTCTTTGATCGCGGTGTAGCTGTCTTCGTAGCGACGTCGCGCGCTTTCCGACTCACCGCCTTCGCCAACAAAAACGAAATCGAGCTTCACGTTGGCGCGGATCGCCGCGGCGGTTTTTTCGCCCTTCAAACGCGCGACGGACTGCCGCAGGAGCTGACAATAAAGCTCAAAGCCGACGCCGACGATATGGCCGCTTTGCTCGGCGCCGAGGAGATTGCCGGCGCCGCGGAGTTCGAGGTCACGCATCGCGATGCGAAAACCGGCGCCGAGCTGGTTGTGCGTGCGGAGCGCGTTGAGGCGCTGACGCGCGATCTCGAGCATACGCGTGTGACGATGAAGCAAGAGATACGCGTACGCCTGATGTTTGAAACGGCCCACGCGACCGCGAAGCTGATACAATTGCGAAAGACCGAAACGGTCGGCGCCCTCGATGATGATCGTGTTGCAGTTGGGAATATCGAGACCGCTCTCGATGATCGTCGTGCACACGAGCACATCGTAATTGCCGGCGACGAAATCCGTCATGTGGCGCTCGAGTTCTTTTTCCTCCATCTGCCCGTGACCGACGCCGATGCGAAGATCGGGCAGCAACTCCCGCAGACGCGCGGCGACGAGTTCGATCGTTTGCACGCGATTGTGGAGATAAAACACCTGGCCTCCGCGACGGCGTTCGTGGCGGATCGCATCGACGACGATTTTTTCGTCGTACGTTTTCACGATGGTCTGCACCGGATGGCGGTTCGTCGGCGCCGTTTCGATCACGCTCATGTCGCGCGCGCCCGTGAGCGCCATGTACAACGTGCGCGGAATCGGCGTGGCGCTCATCGACAACACGTCGACGGACGCTCGCATCTTTTTAAACGCCTCTTTATGCTTCACGCCGAAGCGCTGTTCTTCGTCGATCACGACGAGACCGAGGTCTTTGAACTTCACGTCGGACTGAAAAATCCGATGCGTGCCCACCAGGATGTCCACCTGGCCCGCGGCGGTGGCGGCGAGGATCTTGGCTTGTTCGGCGCGCGTGCGAAAACGCGACACCATCTCGATCGCGATCGGATAACCCGCCATGCGCTCGCGAAACGTATTCAAATGCTGTTGCGCGAGCACGGTCGTCGGCACCAGCACGGCGACCTGGCGTCCGCCTTGCACGACCTTGAACGCGGCGCGAATCGCGACCTCGGTTTTGCCGAAACCGACGTCGCCGCAAATGAGGCGATCCATCGGACGCGCGCGTTCGAGATCGGCCTTGGTTTCCTCGATGGCGCGCAGTTGGTCGCGCGTCTCCGTGTAAGGAAACGAACTCTCAAACTCCTTCTGCCAGTTGTTATCGGGCGGAAACGCGTGCCCGGGCTGCGCTTCGCGAGCGGCTTGGATGCGCAACAACTCGGCGGCGAGATCGATGGTCGCGACTTCGGCGGCTTTGCGCGTTTTTTCCCAGCGATTGGAACCTATGCGACCGAGCTGCGGACGCGTTTTGCTAAGCCCCACGTAACGCGAAATCAGATGCGATTCCTGCAACGGCACGTGCAGCGTCACGTGGTCGTCGAACTCGAGCGAAATCACTTCGCGTTGCCCGCCCGCGAACTCGACCTTCGTGAGGCCGCGATAGACGGCGATGCCGTGCTGCAGGTGCACGACGAAATCGCCTTCGACCAATTCGGAGAAGTCGAGCAGCTGGTCGATCTGAGCGCGTTGCGCAACGGCGCGCTGCACACCCCGCGGACGACGCACGCGCTGGCGACCGAAAATCTCCGTTTCCGTGACCACGACGCGTCCGCGTCCGTTGTCGTGGTTTTCTGGATACGTGATGCGAAAGCCTTCGTTGATGGTGCCGCGCAGAAATTGCGGACGCAGTTTTTTCAACAAGCCGCTTTCTTCGAGAATCTCGCGGACGCGTTGCTCTTCGCCCTCTTTGGAAACGACGACTTCGATCGAATATCCGTCGGCCTTCCACTTCGCCAGAAGTGCGATAAACTGACCTCGTGCTTCTTCTTCGGCGACGAGTCGATCTTGGGCGACGAGCGCGTCGTCGGGATAGCGGCGATGATGAATCAGGCCCTCCGTGTCGAGGGTGCGATCGGTGTCGGGTGTTTCGAAAAGCGCCGAGGCTTCGTCGAGATCGCCGAGTCCGTATGCCGCCGCGGCGCGCGCCAAGAGGCCGGGCAGAACCGGCGGAATGCCGGGCGATGCGGGCGCCTCTTGCGCGAGCAGACTGAAGGCTTCGTCGAGCGATGCAGGCTCCACGAAGACGAGATGTGTTTTCGGCGAAAGATAGTCGGCGAGTCCGGTTCGCGACGTGTCGAGCCGCACGCGTGGCGTCGCCGAAAGCGTCAGCGAATCGACCGACTCACCGGAGCGTTGAGTGACGGGATCGAACGCGCGGATGTCTTCCAACTCATCGCCAAAAAAATCGAGGCGGTAAGGCTGTGTCGCGGTGACAGGATAGACATCGATGATGCCGCCGCGCACCGCGTAGTGACCGGGCGCTTCGCAGACCGCTTCGGAGTCGTAGTCGAGTTCGCGAAGTTTCTCGAGCAGACCTTGGAAGGATTGCTGCTGCCCCTTGGTGAGCACGAACTCGGACTCCGCGAATTTCTCGAGCGCAGGCACTGGCTGCAAAATCGCGGCCGGCGTGGAAATCACCACCAAGGTGCGCGCGTTGTTCGCGCCGCTCAGCTGACGCGTCGCGCGAAGTCGCGAAAGCACCGTGAGCCGATCCGCGGACGCGGCGAAGGCTTCGCGCATGTCGCGCGTGTCGGGCATCGATTCGGGAAAAACGAGCGCATCAAGCGGCGGTTTTCCTCCGGCGGCGACGTGAAAGATCGAGAGATCTTCGGCGAGTTGTTCCGCCGCGCGCAGATCTTCCGTGATGACGAGCCACACCGGCGAGGGATCGGTGCGCGTCAGATCGTACAGGCAAGCGCCGCGAGCGGGCGGACAGACACCGGTGATTTTATGACGCGGAGACGTGGCGGACATGTGGCAAGACGAAGCGCGACGAAATCCTGTCGCGCGACAAGCGGATCATCAGAACGCGATTTTCCACCCAGCGCCAGCCTGGCGAACTATTTTTGCAGCACCTGTTGATTCGCCAACGCGGCGCGCGCGGCGGCTTCTTCGGCGTTCTTTTTAGACGTGCCGCGACCGACGCCGATCACTTGTCCATTGAAGAGGGCGACCGCTTCGTACTCGCGCGCATGGTCTTCGCCGGAAACATGCGTGACCTGATAACGGAGCGCTTGGTTGCCGTGCTCGGCTTGGATGAGTTCTTGCAAGCGGCCCTTGGGATTTTCGGTCGGTTGCAGCGCGGCGAGACGTTCCGGCAGCGAGCCGATCAACCCGAGGATTACCCGGCGGGTGATCGGCAAATCGCTATCCAGATAAATCGCGCCGATGACGGCCTCCATCGCGTCTTCCAACGCCGAAGGACGCGTGCGCCCGCCCGATTGCTCCTCGCTGGAGCCGACGCGCAGGCAAACCGGCAGACCGATTTCGACCGCGAGCGTGGAGAGAAATTTCCCTTTGGAGAGCGCCGAACGCCGTTGACTCAGCGCGCCTTCGCGGTCGGTGGGAAATAAGTTAAAAAGCGCCTCCGTCAGCACGAGCTGCAGCACGGCATCGCCGAGAAATTCCAGACGCTGGTTGCTCTCGGGGATGTCAGGATGCTCCTGCAAAAACGAAGGGTGCGTGACGGCGCGCACGAGTAATTCGGCATTGCGAAACGTGTAATCGAGCCGGCGCTGGAGAGCTTCGAGGGCGGAGTTTTCGGAGTCAGACACGTTGGAAAAATCACACGCAAAAAACCAAAGCGCCGCAAAAACTACAAACCCCAAATCGCACGACAAACAGTGATCGCGCGAACAGCGAAACGATGAGCTCTCTGCTTTGGCGTGTGGAAATGCGCCTTGGGGTTTTGCCGCGCATCGCGCGATCACGAACTGGCGCTGGAGTAGCGACGCAGGCCGCGATTAAACACGATGGTCGCAAGCGTGAACCAGAAAAGCGCGGCGCCGATGAGCCAGAGCGCGTGCGGCCAATACAGACCCTGTTGCAGTGCGCGCGCGGGCACGTTGCTCACGATCACGACCGGTAGTGCGTAAACGAATACAACGCTCGCGATGCCCTTAAAAATACCGCGATACGCCTCGCGCGGCAGACGGGAAAATTCCGTCAGCGTGAAGTAGCTGCCTTCGATGCCTTCCGATTTCACGATCCAGAACGTCAGCGAAACCGAGATCATCACGACGCTGTAGTGAATCACGAGGCCGCAGCCGAGCATCAGGAGATAGACGAGGATATCCGCGACGCTCGGATCGAGCTGAAGTTGACGCGCCGCATAGACGACGATGGCCGCGGCGGCGAAGACATTGACGATGCCTTCGAGCTCCAATTTGCGCGTCGACGCCATGAACATGAGGTTGCCGGGCTGCGCGAGGAAGAAGTCGAAGTGTCCCGTGCGGATGTTGCGTCCGAGCTCGTAGAGATTGCTCCAGAAGAAGCCCATGAGCATTCGCTGCACGATCATCGAGCTGCCGACCAGGAGCAGCATCTGGTATTTGTTCCACCCGGCGATTTCGTCGGTGTGTTCGTAGATGACCGAAACGAGCGCGACGTTGACGCCCATCCAGAACAACTCGACCAGCGACCACATCAGAAAATCGAAACGAAACATCATCGTCCGCGTGATCGAGTAGCGCGCGCAGGCCAGCCAGAGTCGCAGGTATTGAAACAACTTCATCGTGATAACGGGCGCGATGCGATCAGCCGCCGACTGCGGTGTGGCGGCGCAGACCGCGATGCCAGAGCGCTTGCGCGATGAGCAGCAACGCGAGCACCCAGAACGCCTGAATGCCGAAGTTGCGCAGGATCTCTGCCTGATCCGTGGCGCGCCCGGTGATGATCGAGGCGGGGAAATACATTTGGTAATAGTAGGGCAGGTACTGCGAGATCTCGAAGAGCCGCTTGGGCAGCAGATCGAGCGGGAAGACCTGGCCGGCGAGCAAGGTCTCGATCGCGAACGAGAGGATGATGAACGACTGGATCTCGAGGAACCAAAACGCCAGCAGTCCGAAGCAGTATGCGATGGTGAATTGAATCATCGCCGACATGAGCACTGCGGGGATCGCGTATAAAATCCGCCATGTCTCCGCCGGGAAACTCAGCAGATCGCCGAGAAGCGGCAGGGCGATCAACACGGGCAGTAACGCGAGGCCGCCCGACACCATGCGCGCGGCGAGAAAGATGCTGAAGCGATACAGGTAGTAATTGATCGGCTTGAGCAGGAACTGATTGATGAGCCCGTTGCGGATTTCCTCGCTGATCTGGTAGTCCTCGTTGAACGCGCTGATGAAAAACTGAAGGACGAGCAGCGTGATGAAATACGTCATCGTCTGCGCGAGATCGAAACCGCCGATTTCCGTTTTCCCCTGAAACGCCGCGCCCCAGAGGATGAAAACGACGAGCAGGTGGAAGAGCGAAAACGTCGCGCGGATGACGAAGTTCCAGCGGTACACGAGATTGCTCTGCAGCCCGAGCAGGAACGCGTGCCGGTATTTGTTCAACGTGGCCAGCATGAGTGCGGAGCGTTACTGAGAAACGGGCGGCTTCCGGCGCAAGCACGTCGCGCAGAAAAACGCCGTCACTTGGTCAGCCTGAAGCGCTCGATGACTTCCTTTGCGAGCTTCTTGTACGCGGTGGAGCCGGGGCTCAGCGGATCGTACGCGAAGATCGTTTTGCCGAAGCTGGGCGCTTCGCTCAAACGCACGGTGCGCGGGATCACCGTTTCGAAGATTTTGTCGGGCAAATGTTGTTTCACTTCCTCGACGACCTGGCGCGAGAGATTCGTGCGGATGTCGAACATCGTCATAACGACGCCGCCGACTTCGAGGTGGTCGTTGACGTTGGCGCTCTTGAGACGCTCCACGACCTTGAGGATCTGGCCGAGACCTTCGAGCGCCATGTATTCACATTGAAGCGCGATCAACAAATAGTCCGCGGCCGCGAGGCTGTTCATCGAAAGCATGCCGAGCGCGGGCGGACAATCGATGATGATGGCGTTAAAGCGGCCGGAGTCGCGCACCGGTTGGAGCGTGGTGCGCAGTTTCATGAGATAGTTCTCCGTCTGCGCGAGTTCGATCTCGGCGGCGGCGAGGTCCACCTCGCTCGGGATCAACGACAGGTTGGGGTAGGCGGTCTCGACGATCATGGAGAGCGCGTCGCCCTCGCCATTGAGCGGGCCGTAGAGACTGCGGCCTTCCTGCTTCTCGACGCCGAGCGCGCTGGTGGCGTTGGCCTGCGGATCGAGATCGACGACCAGCGTGGGGATTTTGCGATCGGCGAGTGCGGCGGCGAGGTTGACGGCGGTGGTGGTTTTGCCGACGCCGCCTTTTTGATTGGCGATGGTGAAGACGAGGCTGCCCATAGGAGAGGCGCGATTAACCGCAAGCAACCGGCCGGGGTCGAGCGTGAAACGGAAGCGTTGCACGGCGGCGCGGAGTCGCGATTTTCGCGGGATGATTCCCGAGATCCCCGCAGCGTGGCAGCCCTTGCTCGGCCAGGAGCGTGAGCAACCGTATTTCCGCGCGCTCGACGATTTTCTCCGCGCGGAGAAAGAAGCCGGTGCGCACGTGTTGCCGGCGCGAGGAGATATTTTTGCGGCGCTGAAACTCACACCGCCCGACGCGGTGAAAGTCGTGCTGCTCGGCCAGGATCCGTATCCAACCCCTGGACACGCGCATGGGCTCTGTTTCTCCGTGCGTCCTGATGTGCGTCCGTTGCCGGGATCGTTGCGAAACATTTTTAAGGAGCTCGCGGCAGACGTCGGTTTTGAACCGCCCGGACACGGCTGCTTGGAAGAATGGGCTCAGCGCGGCGTGCTCATGCTCAACACCGTGCTTACCGTGCGCGCAGGCGAGGCGGGCTCGCATCAAAAACGCGGTTGGGAGCACTTCACCGATCGCGTGATCGACGTGATCAACGAGCGGCCGGAGCGCATTGTATTCGTTTTGTGGGGACGCCACGCGCAGAAGAAAACCGAGCGCATCGATACAAAACGTCACGCGATTGTGGCATGCGCGCATCCATCGCCATTATCCGCGCGACATTTCCTCGGTTGCCGCTGTTTCTCTGAAATAAATCGCAAGCTCACCGACGCCGGCCGTGAACCGATCGTCTGGCAGCTCTCACCACGCGACGAGTTGTTGGCATTGGGATGAACGCAGCCCGTCCTGGGGCGGTTTTCGTAGGTGGGGAGGGCCATGTGAATTGTGAACGACTCGAGTGGATCAATCTTTGCTCCACTCGTCGGCCAAGGTTTCGGCCTGCTGGAGGACGAGCGTCACCGCCTCCTCCTGACCCTCGGGCGGG
>ENA-UOVV01000227-UOVV01000227.1-compost-metagenome-genome-assembly--contig:-NODE-227-length-82157-cov-36.619607_pt1 | contig 82157 bp, 61 predicted proteins | sample MGYA00238155_ERZ761577 | MGnify/ENA primary metagenome ERZ761577 (study PRJEB28898, sample SAMN06268775) | compost metagenome | isolation source: Emeryville, CA | place: USA:Emeryville, CA | collected... | reverse complement strand
TTTGAGGGGCGTGTGCCGAAAGGCGTAAGGGTTCGAGTCCCTTCCTGAGCACCAAATTTTCCCTCGTAGGCCCCTTCTTCCTGCCGAGGTGAACAGTTGGTGAACGTTTAGGCCCCTTTTCGGGGTGTTTGGGGGTGCAGTTGATTCCGCTGCAAACAGGCCCTGAACATGCGGGTGAGACTCGCCCAATCCCCTTCGGTAAAGCGCATCCAGGCCCCTCGCGGCTGGGCTTGGCAGGTCACTGCTACCGTCCATGGCGTTCGCCGGAAACGCCAGATTTACGAGGCGCCGCTGCCTCCCGGCGAGGCCGAGCGGCGAGCCCGCGAACAGGTCGCCTTGTGGGCGGCCGAACAGGCGAACCAAACCCTCGCGATCCGCCGGGTGCAGACCCGTCTCTCGGAAGACCAACTTCGGCTCGCCGAGCGATTCTTCGAATGGGCGTCCCAGGATATCACCTGTGAACGAGTCCGATTGCTGGCGACCTCGCCCTTAACGGACGAGCAACTGTATCTCGCGCAGATCCTGTTTCGCCGCCTCCCGAACATCACCGACGACGAACTCCTCGCGCGCGTCATCCAATGGCAGCGAGAGTTGCAAGCGCCCAAGCTCGCACTTTCCAAAGCGACGGAGCAGTTCATGACCTCGCGGCGGGTGCAAAGCGGACAGCGAGCCACCTACCAGGGCGTGCTTACTGCGTTGAGTGATGCTCTGGGCCAGGAGCGTGCGGTGGGCGATATCACCCAGGTCGATCTTGAGCGCTTCCTCGGACGTTATTCGAATCCCGTCACGTTCAATAAACGGCGCGGTGATCTCGCTGTCTTCTTCAATTTTTTGATCAAGCGAGAGGTGTTGAAGCTTTCTCCACTCCGGTTTCTCGATCCGCTCGAAGAGCCGCCGAAGGACAACATGCCCGAGACGCTGCCGCCGGACCGAGCGGCGGCGCTGATGAAGGACGTCGAAGATCACTACCCCGGCTTGGCGACGTATTTTGCCCTCGCGCTTTTCGGCGCCTGCCGGCCGTCATGGCGGATTGGAGAAGCGTATGAACTCATCTATAATGATCCTGAGAAGCGCGGGTGGATCTTCCGTGATGCGGCTATTCACATCCCAGGCTCGATCAGTAAGACCGGAAAGCCGCGCGAAGTCCCGCTAGCCGACGTGCCGCCGCTTAAACAGTGGCTCAACGCCTATCCGCCTGGCGCGCTGCCACTGCCGCCGAATCCGGAGCGCGTCATTCAGACGCTGCGCGCCTCGCATCAAATCCCGCATGACGGGCTGCGGCATACCGGAATTTCGATAGCGCTCGCTGCCGGTATGGAGTTTTCGCGTGCGACGCTGATCTTTGGAGTAGATGAACCGACAATGAAGCAGCGTTACGCGGGACTGCTTTCCCGCGAAGCGGCGAAAGCGCTCCGGGAAATTCTGCCATTGCGCTCCGCGAGGGAGGCAGAGCGCATGGTGAAACGCGTATCCTGAGCGGTATGTAAACCGTATGGAGGAAGTGATGAACCACGTATTCGAAATGGCCGGCGTGCCATGTGCCATACCAGAAATGTATAAAAGAATTTAAGCAGAAAGGTGTCAGGGTCGAAATTATGTATGTAGCTCGTCGATAGGTATGTAATTAACTGCAAGCAAAAAAATATAGAGTTATGGGAAGAAATACATCGATTCAATGGTGCCACGATACAGTGAATCCGGTTATGGGATGCGATGGATGTGAGTTGTATCCTACCTCCGGGACAATCCGGCAGAAGTTAGCCGATATTCTGTGCAAGAATGGGCGAATGAATGATGCGCTTCGCGACGTGATAGCGATGCTTACAAGAAATGGTCCTCAAGCAGTGCGCCGGGACATCGCGCAGATTGCCGATGGACTCGCGCGGGCGGCAGTGCCGTCCGGCGCTCCCCACGAGGTTGCAGAGTTGGCTTCTCAATTGAGCAGCGAAGTTATCAAACTTTACGTTTGTTACGCCGGCACGCTGCATCGCTTTGTGAATGCAAACGGTCGGGCGAAGGGCTACGCATATCCGTTTGAAAATCCTACAACCTTTCCGGGTCGGATGATGGTTGCAACCCGGGGTCCGGAGCCGACGCAATCAGACATTGCGACAAAGCCATGGCTTCATGCCTTCAAGAAACTCATCTTCATTTCTGACATGGGTGATGCCTTCTCCCGCGGAATCTCTTTCGAATATCTGCGCGACGAGGTGATCGCCGCTGTCGCTTCGCCCGCAGGGCTGCGGCACGTTTGGTTGTGGTTAACCAAGCGACCCGAGCGCATGGCGAAGTTTTCGGCCTGGCTGTCCGCGCGAAGCATCCAGTGGCCGGAGAATCTGGTCGCGATGACTTCCATTACGTCGTCTGCGACGGTCGGCCGGGTAGCGCAACTGCAGCGCGTTGAAGCCCGGTATCGGGCGCTGTCCGTGGAGCCGCTCTGGGGTGAAGTGCACCTGCCGCTGGAAGGCATCGATTGGGTCATTGTCGGCGGCCAGTCGGGGCCATGTTCGAAACCTTTCCATGTCGAGTGGGCCGAGCGGATCATGAACGATTGCCGCGCTGATGGCAGCGCATTCTTTCTGAAGCAACTCGGCCGCCGGCCATTCCGTTCCGGGGTCGAACTGCAGCTCCGCGACGAGCACGGCGGCGATTGGGATGAGTGGCCGGAGGTTCTTCGAATCCGCGAGCTACCGGCGGCTTGGCGAATGCCGTCGCCGATTCCTGCTAGAATCCCCGCGGTCGCTTAGTGGTAACTTGTTGCGGCGGCCAATTCCGCGGCTCCTTTCCGTCGAGACAATGTCGTGCCGGGCAATCCTCGAGCCTTCGGCTCACTGATGATCGCCGCACACGTGCCTCGTGTGGCTCTCTCATGCAGAATAGCGATGCTTGATGTTGCGATATTTGCACCTCGAAGACGGGTCCAAGTAAAATCCTAAAATATAGATAGTTGGCCACTATGTTCCTTCGACCTACCGTCGCTTTAACATCCTCAATTAGTGGCGGGCCGGGCTGAGGCCTCTCAACTTTCGCCAGATGGCGGCGATGCTGGGGCCGTCGATGGCGCAATTTGTTGCATTGGAGCTTTTCGACAAAGCTTTGGATCCGGCACTCGGAGCTCATCTGGAATCGGAATGAGTCCCACAAGCGCTGCGAGCCGAATACCTGCTTCGAAATTTGAAGCCGGACGACTCTTCGCTCGGGCATCTCGCCATGTTGAAACCCAGCTAGACGCGATCCTTTGAAGCTTCATGATATCCCAGTCGATCATCCGAGTTAGTAATCGGGATATCGCGAGCATCGTGCTCCGGACCTCTTGGGGGGCTGGAGTCATCTCGATGAGTTGGCCCAAGACGATTCGCTTGTATTCCCCCGACGGCGCCCGGGGATGGAACGTGAGATCTGTTTTGATATAATGCTCGAGGCGGCGCAGCGAATCACAGAAGCGACCGACGTCCTCGGCGACGCCCTGCCAATCACGGCGGTCGCCTGCGCAACTTGTCAGGACAATGGGTGGGCGTTCAGCTGCGAGGGCGCGCAGAGCGAGGCGGAGCACTTCCGATTCATCACGCTTCATCTTCCGTGAAAGATGCCGAAGCAGCGCATCGTCGTCGTCCGACAGTCGCAAGGTTTTATGCCGGCTCATGTCGTGGTTCCTTCCGGAGTGCGGATGTTTCGTTTACGTTAGGACCGTCGACGCTTCGTTGTCTAGCTACTGCGGGATTTCTTGGCAGCGCCGCACGGCTGGCGAGGATCCCGCAGGTCGCCGTGTGCACTGCCTTCCGCAACAGACTGTAGACAGGCATCCCCGGGCTGCGTCGCTTGCGCGGCACCGGATCAGTGTCGAGATCGGAAACCAAAACGTGAAAGTCACAACCGCCATCATATCGATTGACATGCCAGGTTTGCAAAGCGCCTCGTTTAACGTCGAGGACGGCTGTGACTTTCTCTGCGACGTGCGCTCGCTCGGCCGCGGTTAGTCTGCTGCCGGGCAGGAACCTAATCATGTGCATCGTAGCGATCGATTTTATGGGACGCCCGTCAGTTTGATTCTTTTTGATTTCGTTGGCTGCCCATCCAAGCCGAGAGGCTATTGCAGCCGCAGTTGAGTCGGGCCCAGTCCAAACGATACCTTCGATGTCGCAGAATCTGTGCGAGCGGCGATTGGGATCTGTCATGTAGTTTGCCGCCCGGCGAACTGACGTAGCGTCTGACAGGTGTTTGTAGCCGACAGTGTAGAATTTCATAGAGCTAGGTCGTATTGCGCTAGGGTCTCTTGTTCTGCGCCGTTCATGTTGTGTCGACGGCGTATCGGTGGACCTGGCCGATCGGCGAGCAGGCCATTCTTGATCTCATCGATGGTCGGCAGCCAGCTCGCGAGAAGCGCGTCGTCGAGGTTCTGCGAGCACAATAGGGACAGACGCTTAAGGATATCAGTTACTTCAGCACGAGCGCCACGAGTTGGTGCATTACCGCAGGATGGCCGGTGTAGCATCGCGCTGAGCTTGTCGCGGAGGCTGCGCGCGGCAGGCAATTCTCCGGAGCCGCTTAATGCAGCGACGACTTCGAGACACTTCTCGTCATCGAGGAACGGTTTAATCGCCCGAGCCTGCTGCAAATTGCGAAGGGGTGGGACGCCTTCGTCGGCGAACTTCTGTTGCAACCGCGCTGCCCAGATGTGCCTGTGCGCAGTCTCGTAGGATCCCGGGAAGTGAATTTCTACCCAGTCTCGCCAGCGTTTCTTCTCAAGTCGATGAAGCTTGTGTCGTTTCGCGCAGTCCAGGCGAGAGGCGCGCCGCAACGTGCGGTTGAACGAATCGAGGTCGGCGCCTGCATCGGCTCGATCCAGCTTGCGGAGAAAGCGGAGGAGCAGCCTGGGGTCAGTCGGAGCATTCGCCAATTCTCTAGAGAACGAGGCGGCATTCGGATGATCGTGTGGTAACGCTGGCATCTTGAGCATATGTGACTCCGGACTCGTTCTCCAAAATCTTTCTTCACTTATTTTCGGTCGTGTGCCGCCGGCTTGCTCCAAGAGCGTAGTTTGCCGGCTCTTCGACCGCAGCTTCGATTGCGCTGACAAGCTCGTGCAGCTTTGGCGGGGTGCCGTCCGGAAAAGTCTCGAGCGTCTTCCGCAGGTTGCGAACGAGTCTGCGACATTTGATGAGCGGGTCGAAGACTGCTTCCGCTTTGGGGTTCGCCTTGTGACGGGTCGTTTCGATGTCGGGAAGGGGGGTTCTCAACAGTTCGCTCAACTGCTGTTGCGGAATCTCCCCGCCTTCCAGTGAGCCGCCCGCCGACTGCCACCTCTGCAGGAGACGGTATGCACATGATGCATATGCTTTGACCATTCCAGCCGGACACACGACGCGACATTTGCCCCCCGGCGCTTGCTCGATTGTGAGTTTGGCGACCCTGGCACCGTCGGTTAGAAGTAACTTCACCATCCGGTGATCAGCATCTGAAAGGTGCAGCAGAACTGCATCGATATCACTCCTGCCGCTGCCTACTAGTATGCGACCAATGGCAGATGCTAGTGCGGGAAGGGAACGCGATCGAAAGCGACGGAGTGCTTTAGCGATCTTTTTTGCCTGTGATTCAGGGGATGTTTCGCGAGAGTTGAGGGACATAGATCCCTCTTCAGCGCCTGCCGTCCCCTTCCTCCAAATCGAAATTGAGATTTTTGACGAAATTGTAGGGACGCACCGTCAAGGGACTTCCGTCCGCCGATTTCATGGCGGCGCAATCATGACCAATTTAGCCAAATTCTGCGTGTGCCCATCCTCAGCAAATGCATCATCCGGACCCGGGAAGTAGAGGCACTAAGATTGATGATGAAGATGCGGTGGATAGTCTGTTCATCCTCGTCCGGCAGAGGGCCGGAACTTTGGTGTTTGCGAGCCCGCGCGACGGAACTTCCTCTGATGCCTATCAAGCAGGTATCTGCAAGCCGACGAAGCGGTCGTCCGGTTGCGGGAATTGTGGAGTTGTGCCCGCAGCTTGCGGGCTCGCTGCGATGAAGCGGGCCTCGAACGTTCCGGGCAATTAGATCAGGCCCGGTTCAGTGCGGCGGTAGCCGAACGGGATGTGGTGCGCGTCGTGTGACACACTTTGCGTGAACTATAGCCTGTGACACAGACGCTGGTTCCCAGTCCAGGGAAGTTGCCGTTCGGGCGGACAAAAGTTGGCCCATCGGCCAACTTTTCGAGACAAGTAGGTGTCCAGCCTACTGCAACGCACGCGTTCCGCTCGGGTTGTGATGATAAGCCCGCAACTTCGTGTGATGAAGCAGCCATGCTAACGTTGCGCGTTAAATTTCGCCTTTAGATCTGACAACCAACTCCTGCTAGTAGCGACGACAATCAGTTCCGGAAGACTACCGTCCTCCGCCACCCAGATGAGTTCGTTGTCGCTACCGGGAAAGAATAAGAACGTCGAGCGAGACGGATCCCAGCGTATGCGCCCGATAACGTCACCGTTGCTGGCAGAGACAACGATCGTATTCGGTTTGGGTAGCCTCAGCGGGCCTGACGGGAATTGGCAGATCTGACCGCCGCTCCCGGGAGCGAGTTCAACAAGGCATCTCGACTCGCCCAGGTTGGTTGAAGCGATCATTCGCATTCCTCCGGAGGCGCGGCTTCCAAGGCGCATAGCAGCTGAGCGACGGCAACTTCGCTGAGTTCGTTTCTGCAGCAAGACAGCACCGATCGTGTCGGCGGACCGAGCGCGAGAATCTCTTTCGCAATCAACCGTCCTAGTTCGTGCAAAGAGGGTGGCTGCGCATTTACGGCAACCGAGCGGATTGCAGCTTCAATCAGGTCGTCTGACGCTGCGTTTCGAAGCAACTCGTTCACGCACGAAGCGAGCAAGCAAGGCTGATATCCATCGCAGCGGAGGCCCGAGTGGAAGATGTCGTTCGCGGGGAGTGATCGTATGTCGGTTGCACTCCATGTTTGTCGACCGCACGCAAGACCACGTTCAACGCGACCGACGGCGGAGGCGGAATGGGCAAACGCTCCCGCGATGATCGCCTCGCCGATTTGAGTCGGAGCGCGTAACTCAATGGCAGCTTCCAAGTGTTTTCGAACGCTCACGAAATCGTGCTCGACGGCTGCGAGTAATAACAACTGTGCATGCCCGTGGATCAACCGGTTGATCAGAGCGCTCCTCCATGCGTCGGCGGCCGCACCAACGTTCAACCACCGCATCTGTCGCAGTGGTTCCACTGCCGACGCGGGCGCGCGTCTCGCGAATACTGCTAACGCTGCAGTCAGAGATGGAGAACGAGCAACCGTGATGTCACGTGCTCCGTCATGCCTTCTCAGCACCTCCGCAGCGGCGTCCCAGGCTTGCTCGTCGCAACACGCGATGAACGACCTCATCCACGACACAAGATGCTCATTCATCGAAGCGCGGCTCATCGTTCTGAAACTCATCAGGCGCCGTCTCGTCAGGATCCAATCGCCCTGTCCGTTCGATCCAGTCTCGGCCAGCTGGACCCAGCCTATTCAACCGAGCGCCGTCGCAAAGTAGAGCTGACATTTCGGGCCACAACTGGGCCGTTATCACGTTGTTTAGGAAGACAAGGACGGGCCACTCTGCTTGCGTCAATATGACTTCGAGAAGCGGTCCAGCAAGCGCGCCAGATGCATCGGATTGTGCGACGGCTTCGAGGAGTTTAGCCGGGATGTCGAACGGCTGGCAGCTTCCAAGAGCGTGCTCGAGAAACTGCGGGGTTTCCCATGCACCGGATGGGAGGCGTCGAAGGCGTCGCTCGTCGATCAAGATCTGAATCGCGCGATGTTGTTCAGAGCAAGCAGTGTCTACACAGCGCGTGAGAAGGTTGAATATCAACTTTTGCCGCGCTTCCGTGGGGGCAGGTAGGTCTATCATTTCGTGCACATGCCGTAGCACCATTGCCCAATCCCTGGCAGCCACTCGCTCGCAGACGGTTGCGGCGGCGCAGCTCATGATATGCCGGGAGAACCGAACGGTCCAGATCCCAGGCTCAAAGTGTCCCGTGCCACCAAATATTTTCCGAAGCTCCCGAGCGATTTGGAAACCACCAGTCATTGCGGCATTCGCGGCACCAAACATCAGCTCCGGGAACACACGAAGATCACTGGCTCGGATAGTCCGCTGGCACTCGCGCAGCAGAGTGAGAGCGCGGCGCCACTCCTCGTTTGTTGCGGCGGCTATCGCATCGATGAAAGCTTGTTCAGCGTGCATCACGATATCTCCGCCAATACTCCTTCGCCGCAGCGCGGCGCATCCGACGCGCTGACCAATACTGTTCGCGCTCGCGTTCGCGTCGCTCATGTCGCAATCGACGAACGTCGGCCACGATGCAGACAACAGTCAGCATGGCTGTGAGTGTTGCGACAATGAAATCGAATTGGTCGCCGTCCCAGTCGATGAATGGCGATATATAGATCGCGATAAGGATGAGGCCAAGCTCTGGAAGGACGGCGAGAGTGAACGTGTTTCGGAAGCGTAACATGCGATATTATTCTGCGTCCGTGGTCAGCTGGGCCAGCGATCCGACTACCGCTCGCGCGGTAGCCGGACACTTGCGGGCTATGCGCCGGCAAGACAGTGTCGACGGGATGTCTGCCGCACCGCCGCGGACCGGACACAGACTCCCTGTGCGGCGACAACACCGTGCTGCACGGCGTGCAGCACCAAATCGCTGTGCGTGTGACAGCCTAACTTCTGCTGAACGTCGCGTCGGTGTGTTTCTGCAGTGACCGTCGCGATTTTAAGAGCGCTGCCAATCTCTTCGTCTGTGAGTCCGCGCGCAACCGCTTCGTAAACGTCTCGTTGTCGAGCGGTGAGCAGCGGTAACAGCCGCGGAGCGGATGAAAATACCGGGGAAAGGTAGAAACCCGCACTGCTGTGAAACGACTGCTCCCACGCTTCGAGCCCATCAAACTCCGAAACCACGGCGCGAACTCCGGCAACTCGGAGGCGGTCTGCCACCAGGTCGCAAGGGATCGTGACTAACGCTACGATGCGCGTCTGGTGGCGTCGGAGCGCGGCTTCTCGAACCAGACGTTCAGCAGATGGCAATCCAGCGCAGTCAACGACTAGGATGTCGCATCCACAATTCTCGACGTCGAGGTCATGGGGCTGCACGTGAGCAACGTGGATCCCGTCACGAGACCAATGTGAGACGAACGCCACGGCCCATGCAGGACGGGCGGACACGATAACAATGTTCACTATAACCTTTCCCCCGCGCACGGGCGGGGCGGCGATTGCGCGTGGCTGCGCAATTAACTGACGGTGTTCCGCGGCCACGCGCGGGCTCGGCGCAACGTCGCGCAAAGCCTGGAACCATGAAGCCGGTCGAGCGGGGGAACTCCGCTCGACGGGCTTGGTTGTGAACGGCTACGTCGAATCCCAGATGCAGCAAGCGCTGGACCTGAAGCGGCAAGGATCGTCGGCGAGCCGCCCATTGCCGACCTACTTCGTGACCCGCGGAGCACGATGCGCGGGATTGTCCGGAACGGCGGTTATCTCGCTTGAGCGGCAGCCGGGCGCGGGGTTGTGGAAAGGGTCCGGCGCGGTAGCGGCACACGCGGCCGCCGTGCCGTTTCCGCCCGGGCGAGTGCACCAAAATATGGAGAACGGCGCACCGGCTTTCGGTTCATCCCGGAACGAAAAACATGTCAGTCACCTTTCTATCGATATCCAAAGTGGAGTGTCTGCCATTGTGACGTTTGGAGGAAAACGTGGGGTTCAGGTTTTACTGAACAGGGCAGGGGAGTGGCCGCGAACCTCACCCCGCCTTCCTGAGTAGCTTCTGCTTCGGCCATCCCACGAGTGGCTCGGCTTTGGTTTTCGTTCCCCGCGTGAAATCGCACGCAAGGATCGCGGAGTTCACGTCTTCATTCCGGACCTCGAGATACTTGAGCGTCGTGTTCAACTCCGAGTGCTGCATCGCGCGGTTGAGAAGCGCGATGTCGTTGCCGCTATTCCGATAGACATTCTTCGCGAAAGTCTTTCTCAGCGTATGCGTGCCCGTGCGGCCGTCGTCGACAATGCCCGCCATTGCAAAGGCGCGCTTCACCACATCGTGAGCTCCACTGCGTGAAAGCGCGCGGCGTTCGCGATCGGCGCCGGTTTTACGACTTGGGAAAACCGCCAAATCGGGAGTGATTAGGAACTGCTGTGACAACCAGCGCCAATGCGCTTCGAGCGCACGCCGCAGTTCGGGCGCAACCGGCACCCAACGCGTTGCGCCGAATCGGCCTTTCATGTGACGCGGCGGAATCCCAATCTGCGGGAGAACGACACCACCATCGCGATACGTTCGAGCGACGGTGAGCGAGAGGACTTCGCTGATGCGAAAGCCGGTGAACCACTGGGTGGTGATGAGCGCACGATCGCGCGGGTGAAGTTTTCGGACGACGCGAAGGAGCGCGCGTTCTTCTTTCTCTGTCAGAGGACGTCTGCCTGCCATACCCGCCGTCTCGTATCTCGCGCCGAGCCACGGAAGAGTGGGTGGAGCCCGTGTGGCCGGTGGAGCCACGATCCAGCAGATAAACGCCGACCGATTCTGCGTCTTGCCGAATGTGAGGAATTTGCGCTTTTGTGATAGCATTCGCTCGGGCGCGAGTTGCGACTATCGACTGGCTGATATCACGGTCTGCGAATAGCGACGCGTCGAATCGGTCTTGAGGATTAGCGACTCGACTCGGGACGTAAGCATTCGCCCCCGCGACTCGGCGACGCCCGAGGTGGCGCGTGTGCTCACCTCTGTCGTTCGGGCTTCAATTGGGCCCAAAGTTGAGCGTGATCACCTCAATCCGCTTAACGTGCATCTTCTCAGCTTCCAGTTCCTGCGCGCGACGAGACAGCCACGCGAGGAGGCCGTTGAAATCGAGTGGCCCGTCGGGAGAGGACCACGTTTTGTCGGCGTCTTTCCGACGTGCGTGCCGGCCGAGCACCAGTATCCCGTGGTTAGAATTGTGGGCTCGCAGGTAGCGGGTGACCAGTTGGTCTTCCAACGCATCCTTGAGATCGTTGAACGACCAGTCGGTGGCCCACTTGATTTCGAGCGACACCGATCCGGCGACGGGGTGCTGCACCCTGATGTCAGGGCGCTGCTCGTCCGTGATCACGGACTCCTGTGGGGCTGTGAACTGCCTCCTCGCGCGCTCGTCGAGGCGATCTGCGATCCAGCGCCGAAGTTCGGATTCCTTGACGTCCGCCGCGATGGAGTTCCGGAGCCGGGTATCGGACTCCTCAAGCTCTTTCTGGATGTCCCTGAGTCTGTTTACAGTGATTTGGAACAGGTCGTGTGCGGTTACGGGTTCCTTCGCGTAATTCGCCGCGAAGTGGCGAATTTGCTGAGCCTGCCATGGGCTCAAGTCGGCCGCCCTTTGCAGGCATTCAACGCGTGCGTGGCGCAACCAGTCGACGTGTGTCGCGAACTCAGGCCGGGTTGCGAAATCGACAAGAATCCGAGGAACCTCAGGATCGACCTGCTGTGCTAGTCGTTCGATGAGCCCTTCGCGCAGGCGCTGAGCTTCATCGCGTGCGCTTGGGGTGTATGCGCCCGAGTGATGGATGTCGTCCTTGGGTTGCACGTGGCGGTAAACGAGCCGTATCAGCCATTCAAGGACGGGCGTTGTCAGGGTCGAGTAGGCCTTGCGCGCCGCTCGTTCCTCCAGTCGTCCGGAAAGGTAAGCGCAGACTGCTGTAATCACGAGATCAGCATCCTTGTGGTCGGCACTCACTCTTTCGAATTGGGGCCTGGCCGCGGGACCACGGAGGGTCAGCAATACCGACAGCCAGCGCGCACGGATCGCAGGGGCCCCAACTGGGTCAATCGCCCGCTTCTCCGCCTGAAGTGTAAGGACGTCGTGCCCTGGCTGCCCGCAGTTCAGCATCACGGAGATCGCGGGACCGAGGGTAGCCACATTAGCTGGGTGTCCCGCAGCGAAACAGTCTGCCAGCGCATCTCTGACATCGACGAGCTTCTCGCAATTGATGCGAGTCAGCTTCCGGATCACGTCCGGTTCGCCGTGCTCGGAGTTACGATCCGTCCACTCTCCCCGTATGCATATTCCCAATACAGGTCCCACCTGAGCGGGTCGACTATCAACAAGCGACTGAAACCACTCTGGAAATCCATTCAACTCCTCCGCTGCATAGCGTGTAAGCTGCTGGACCTCGGTGGCGGTGATTTTATCAAAGTCCAACTCACCGTCGGTCCATTCAGCCTGTATGCCGGCCAAACCCGCGATGACCTCATGCGATGTCCGATTTTTAGGCGTCTTTTCGTGTGGCAGCTGCGGCGTATACCGGCGCCACGAGCGTTTGCACCCCGTACGCGCTGCAGCCCGCGTCCTCTCACCCCATTTTTTTTCGACACCGGTCCACTTGGCCGGAGCCCAAGTCCCGCGACTCTCAGGATCCGCTTCGCGAGCAAGACTAGCCAAGACATGGACAAGTTGCCCTTGGCGCAATTTTGCGCGGTTACGAAATAGGAACCAGCGGCTCCGCCACTTCGCAACGCTTTGGTGCACTCTATCAGATTGCCGTCGCCACCAAAAGCTTTGAAGCACGGAGTCCTTGACCGCAAATTGTAGCCGCCGGATTGGACGAAGCCGTTGTTGCCTTGCGAGGCGTTCGTATTCACGGGCCAAGCTATCATCGACCATTGCCGCGAGACGAATAGCCTTTCGAATGCTCCGCGGCACACCGGCTTGCTGTGCAACGCCCCAGGCGAGTCGCAGCGCGAGCACTCTGTCTTCCTGGGTAGGAGCGCTTCTAGTGTCGGCTACCAGCCAGTCGACGTCTTCGATTGTCGGCGAGAGCCGATAATTGCCGGCGAATGAGAGGTCCCACCACCCCTCCACTTTTCTCTTCTGCTGCGCACGGGCCAGCTCAACGCGGCGCCACAAGTAGGCCTCACGCACCAACGGGTGACTCTTGGACGCGATCCCCAGTGGGTCCGGGCTCTGCTCGCCTCCGTGCGGTGCATCGGCCAGCGTGATACACTCTGCCACGAGCCGCGCGTCGGAACCAGCAAGGGCTGGCGCGTCCATCATCTTCGCCGCGAACAAACGCATGAGCGGCCTTAGCCAACTATATTTCTGCGAAATTGGCGGCAACTCGCGATCAGCTGGAAAGCAGGGAGATTCGCGGAGTAGTGCGATCACGAGCGGGGCGAGTTCTCGGGCCCCATGCACTGAGAGCTTGCTCTGCATTGGGGTTACCACCTGCCATTCTAAGCCAGACACCGCCTCACCCGTCAGCTGAACGTTCGAGAGGAGATCGACCAGCTGACGATTATTGATTGCCCGAGGCCAGAGGTTCTCCGCTGCGATCCCGACGAGCGGCATGTCGATATCGGCGCGGCCCAGCAGGTAAGCGGCCATCGCAGCGCGTGTCGTGTCGTCAGCAATTGCCACTAGCGCTCGCCCGGCTTCGACCCTGATCCGATCTTCTTCCTTATTGTCCGTGAAGATCGCTAAGGCCTGCTGCGTGCAATTCTTCAGTCCGCAGAGCCGTATTATGTCCAGTGCCGCACTTCGTAGGTCGCCGGCCAGCGTCGTGTCACTCGCAACCGCGGCCAAATCGGGGCCGATATCTTCATGACCAAACCGGCCCAGAGTTGCTTCGTCCGAGCTCAGCCACAAATGACGCGCTGACTTCGCGCGTGCGACGAGATCCTGCAGAAGCTCGCGTCGGAACTGAGCGCTGAGGGCGTGAGGATCGCCGTAGCGCAGCACGATCTCAGGTCTCGTTTCGCGCACCCATTTCCGCATAAACCCGTTCCATGCGCTATCGCCCGCACAAAGCCACGCAGCGACAGGTGCCAGCGAATCCCGCATGACCCGGACCCCCGCTATTCGGTCGAAGAAAATGTCTTCGAGTTCATGAAGCGGGCACCCCGCGTGCATTTGCCGCTCGATCCACCGTGCGGCGAGATACTCACGCACGCGTCGGTGGTGAAATCGAACCTTTCCAACGTGTGCCTCGTCGAAAATGGGACGGTCGAGGAGTGCTGCATGTTTGTTCCCGGTCCACCAATCCGCAGGGAGGCACGCCCTACCATCGAGTGCATCCTGCGTGTCGCTGGCCGGCAGACGGATCGCCGGCGCATGGCATAGGACTGCTGCCGCCGCCAAAGTCTCTGCGCCGACTCGAGCATCTTCGTCGGACAATAGCGTATCCGCCTCAGTCCGCGGCTCTCGCAGCTTCTGAGTGACGTCGAATTCGATCAGGTCGGTCAATGTGCCAAGGCGGCGATACTTCGCCCAATAGCGCGCCAGAGGTTTAACGTCACTCGGTCTGCGCGCGAATTCCCAAGCATGCGCGGCATCGATGGACCTCAGGAATTCGTTGGTATCCGGAATTCCGGACGCTCCGGCAAGCTTGGCTACCTGCTCCCGGTTCAAGGCGGCGATCTTGAAAACCTCCCAGTCGGCAGCGGCGGCCCGGCTCATCGCGCCTCCCTTATTCTTGTCCTGGTCCGAGGTCACTTTCTGAAGCTTCGGCCCTGAACCGAACAGGTCACGGAGCATCGGCAGCTCGACATCGGCGTTCCACGCGCTGATGCGCGTGCTAAGATAAATTTTTATTCGCTCCAGCGCGTGGCCTGGAATCCCGTTGCGAAGGTGTTTCAGCGCGGTCCGAAATGACGCGGGGCTAATCAACTTCGCCTCGTCGACGGAATCCAAGAACAGCGACACCGGCTGGCCAAGCTTCAGATCGGTCTGAAGAGCGATATAGCTTTCCGGCGTGAGGACAGCATCCAGATTTGCACCCGCCAGTTCGTCCAACCGGATAAAATAGGCGGCTTGGCCATCTGCGGCCAATCGACGCGACTGCTCGATCATTTCCCACGTTTTTCCGGTTCCGGCTTCTCCCAAGATCACAACCCGGTGCCGGGATAGGATTCCAGGCCATTGGAGGTGCTTGTCCTGGAGCCACCAGTCGCCCGAGAGATAGCTGCTGTCCGCTTGCTCCTCCGGGGATCCGGTTTCCTCCTGCTTCACGAATCGGCGGCCTAGTTCAACAAAGTGATCTGGGAGGAAAGCGGCCGGCATGACGCGAAGCGCGCAGAGTGCAACGTAGGACTACTTCGCTTGCAAGCGGCCTTCGATCTGCTTCGCGGAATGTTCAACCGCAGCTGCGCTGGCTACATCGATCTTTAGGAACTCACCTTTTCGGCGGATCACGCCCGATTCGTTCTGCAGTTTTCCGGTGATCACGAGTGCTGGCTCCAGGTTGATGATGAGCCGTTCTCGTTCGAACAGCTTCGGCCACACGATCGCGTTGGCCGTTCCTGTTTCGTCCTCCAGGGTGATGAAGACTACGCCGCTCGCGGTGCCAGGACGTTGGCGGCACGTGACCGAGCCCGCAATCGTCACTCTCATGCCGGCAGGGAGGTCCTTCAGCTCAGCCGCTGCCCACACATCATTCAGCTGATCGCGGATCAATTTCATCGGTGCGGCCCCGTCGTCATCTGGAGATGCGTGTAGTCGGCGCGCACTCGTTCGAGGAGGCTCATCCGCTCCAACGGTGCTGGAGCTGCCGGTTCCCCCGCCGCCGCGAAACGAAACAGCTCGTCGTTCACGTCCTGCGACTCCACGTGCCAGAGTGCGGCACGACGGTGATCGGCCAGAGCGTTGAGAGCTCCGGCACCCGCAAGTGCGCGTCGCTCCGCTAGGCGAGATCATGGGCCACACGGATCTTGCCGAGCGATATTCGAACCACAGCGCACTGGCGCGCAAGTTCAAGCCCGGGACGCCGGGTTGGCTGCGCCCATTGGTGGACTATGCCGGAGCCTCCCCGCAGGATATCCGGGAATTTGGAAGCCAAGACCGGATCAAACTGATCGTGACCCTTTTGAGAGGGCGTGAGCCTGACAGACGCGTGCCATCGCGATGAGTGGATCATGTTAGTGCCGCACGAAGTGCTTGATCGTCGTCTTGCCCGAGCCCCACTCGCCGTAGAGTGCTACGACCAGCGCCGCCTCCCGGATCGGTGTGGTCGCAATAGCCCGGGCCATATGCTGCACGAATACGGCGCGATCCAGTTCGTCTTCCTCGGCGCTCCGCTTCGCTTGATCGTGGCGCAATATTCCGGTGGCCGTTGGCTGGGTGATGATGTTCACTATGTATTGGCCGGCCGCTTGGGCGGCTTCGGCGTATGGAAGCGCAGCGCCACTTCGAGCCGCCGCTTTCGTTCCGCCAAGGTCGCGGGCTCTGTCGGCAAGGCGAGCATTTCGGCATATTCTGTCAGCGACCGGACCTTCAGGTAATTGTGGACGAGTGCTAGCAGGTGGATTTCCAGGATATACTTCGCCAAATAAGCGACTTGGTCTGCGTCCGGCGCCGATTTCGACGAATGCACATAGCGGTTACGCTGCAGCCGCACACCGCTGATGAGCTGCTTCCACAGCCGGCGATCCGGCATGATCCATGATGCCATCTCGATCAGCTCATCATAACGCGCCCCGACCAGATTGGTGATCCGCTCGAGGATGCTCCACACCTGCAGCATCAATACGTCGTGGTTGGTGTGGTCCAAAGCCGCGACATACCGGAGCAACAACTGTTCGAGATCCCTGCCATACGGCAATCGCCCAATCCGCCGCGATAGTTTCTGTCGCATGCCCTCAAGCTTTGCCCAGCCGGACGAAGGATCGAATAGCTGCCGATCCTCCCGCGGATCCTGTTCCCGCCAGAAATATTCGTCGCTCACTGGATCGCCGTTCCGGTGATGCAGCGTCTGAATAGGTCCTTGATGCACCGCCGCCAAGGGCTGCGGCGCAAGCGCGCCAAAGCGCAGCGACATCGAACCGAACGTTCCCGCGAACGTCCAAAGTGCCCGCAGGAGTGCCACTGCTTCATACGCCCGGTTGAAGGCGTCGTTGGGCGTCCGCCCCTTCGTCGTCACCGCCACCCATTTATACCGGGTCTGTTCGACGTGCTTTTGATAAACGCTCCAAACGGATCCCGAGCTCACGAGAGCCGGCACGCGATATTTCTTCCGAGTCTTCAGTGGACGCACCGTGCAGCCGCCGATCTGCAGCTTCTTCGTCGGCAGCGACGCGACCGACAGGCTGGTAACGAAAACATATTCCTTTTCCGGTTGCTGAAAAAACGCCGTGGCGAGCTTGTCCGCTTCACGGATGAAGTCCGCCGGCGTGATCGGCTTTTCGCCGCCGAGCCGGACGGCCTGGTGGCGCAGCGTCTGACGCGCTATGCCCCAGGCATCGTCCTCGTCCAGCTCGTCGCCATCCTTGCCCACAACCACGAACGCGAGCTTCAAGGCGGTCTCAAGTCGAAGGCCGGAAAACGAACCCTCTTGGGACGTTTCGCCCTTCGCGTCGACCTTCGTCTTCCTCCCCCACGCGGCCAGTATTTCGTCCGGCGCGAACTTCGCATCGATGCCACGATACGGCCGAGCTTCCGGCGTGCGCCAGAAGCAGTGCTTTGGTTTGAAATGACCCGGGGTGCTGGACATGACTCGAACGGGACTTCATGTAGCGCGCGGCGCCCATTTCGACGAGCGCCGAGTTTCCTATGATCGATGATTGGATGATATGCCGACGATACGTCGGGCCGACGACTCGGCAGTTGCTCCATCTGCTGGAGAGCGATACGAGGCCGGGCAGAGAATGAGTATCGAGACTGCAGGTCCCAGCGCGTATGATCAGCAATATCGCGCGACCATCCTCGTGACCTTGCGCGCATTGGCGGGCCGCACGCCTCCAACGCGGGCTGTGGTGGAAGAAAAAGGGCGTGAGGATGCCACGATTGAGTTCGACCTCGGAGGCATCACTTCCCGGGTGGAGGTCCAGGTCAAAACGGACAAGGGGGATTTCGACCTGGCGTCACTGGCCAAAGCGCTCGCACATTTTCCGTCACGCTCTGCCCGATACTGTCTGTTCAGCCGCCTCGCCAACGATCCGAACAGCCGGCTGCTTCTTGTGGTTGACGCCCGGGCGAAGGACGAAACGCGAGGGTTGCTGGCGCCGACGGGAGAACTCCCAGCGGTGCACGATGCACCACCCTTGACCGCCGCGGCTATCGCCGTCCTCGCGCAGCGACTCGAAGAATTTTTTGCCGGAAGTTCGAAGCCGCTGGAGAAAGCGCGCGCACGGGCCTGCACCGACCTCGCCGTCGAGCTAAGAACAGGCGGTCGACTCGTCGATGCGCTGAATCGAGCCTTCGTCTGGGAGCAATGCAACGACCGTTGCCTCCGCGACGAGATTGCAGCCACGCTGATGCTGCACCCGTTTCGAGTCGCGTTCGGAGAGTGCATCTTGGCCTTGGGCGAACTTACTGACCAAGTCCGGAATGCCCGAGACAAACGGGGCGACGCGCTGCCCGGTATTGCTGGCGTGCTGGAGAACCGCCGTGGAATCCGTTTGCGCCAGAGCGCGATCTACCTCGACCGACCAGGCGAGGACGCCCTCGCGCAACACCTTCACGAGACCGGAATTCTCGCCCTGACCGGCCACTCGAAATCCGGCAAGTCCAGTTTCGCCCTGAATCGCCTTGATCGGCTGCAGGCGGAGGGGTGGCTCTGCGAAGTATTCAACGACTCCGCTGCGGCGCACCGCTTCCTGCACACGCCCGGCGTGCAAAACCGTGCCTGCCTGCTCGACGATCCGCTCGAAACAATCTCGGACGACAATCTCGCGTGGCACCTCAGCAGGTTGAGAGAAGTGGGTGAGTGCTGCGGCCCGTCCCGGCGCCTCATCGTGACGGCACGCCTCGAGACGTTGTGGCGCTGCTTGCCCGGTTATCGGCCGGAAACCAGCGGACCGGCGGGATTCACCTGGCAGGACATGACAACGCGGGACACCTCGTTCGCCCTCCGACTCTGGAACGCGCTGGTGAATTCCGTTAGGTTCGACGCGACCATCGCGGCCCGCGTTTCCGCCGTGCTCACCCGTATAAGGCCCGAAGAGCTCTTGCAGCCGGGCCAGCTCGCGCATCTCGCAAAAAGCGCGCCGGCCGAGCTAGCGGAGAAGTCCGATGCACAGCTGGTTGCCCTCGCCCGTTACAATGCGGCGGACATTGCTGCCCAGTTGATGCAGCGTGCGCCGCGGCCCCAGCGAGTGATCGCCGCACTCGGATTCAGCGCGGGTGGCGTCGCGGGCGCAGCAGACCCGGAAATAGCTTTTGTGCTCAGCCAAGCCGAGGAACGGCCCTCCTGGATCAAAGACGAAGGTAGCAGTTATCCCGCCACGGAGATCGCAGTCGGGTTCCCGACGTATCCCAGCGCAATTCGGTTGGAGCAGCAGGATCTCGAGGTAGGTTCGGATCTGGAGCGGCTTGGCTACATCACTCGACATGAGCGGCGTCGTTCCTTCACGCATCCCGACCACGCCGAGGCGTTTTTTCGGGTCGCAGGCGGTCCCGCCTGCCAGCCTGCGCTGCCGCTCCTCGAGCGGGCGTTGTCCTGCCTGGACCCCACCGTAGTCGGTTTCGCGGTGCGGATGCTCGACGCCGCTTGGTCTGCCGTGGCTGCGGGTTCGGACGAGCTCCAGCGGAAACTCGCCGTCCGCGTCTTCCGCGAGACTATTTTCCCGGAGGTGCAGGAAATCGTGCTCCGCGTGCTGCTGTCGAAACTGGAGCGCTTCCCACCGGAGGAATTTTCGGAGCTGATGCGTTCGCTGGTGGCCTCCGGCCGCGTGGATTCGCTGCTTGTCTGGGAACAGGAAACCCCGTGGCTCGACCGCCATCCTGATTCGCCTCGGATCGTGCGTCGCGGCCGGGACCACCGAGAATTCCCCGAGCGCGCCGTTCGCGAGATTTGCAACCGGCTCACCGACCCGCTCCGCGCATCGACGGTGAAGCCGCGCGAGGCCGACGCGGTAAACACGTTCTTCTGGATCGAGGAGGAAAAGGCGCTGGATGCCGACGCGTTGCGGCGGATCGCGCTTTTCGACTTCTCATTCCTCCGGGTGGACGCGACCCAGCTGCTCTGCTCGGGCCGCGTGTCCTTCGACCCAAACACGGCCAAACTGTTTGACGATCCCGATCCTCGGGTGGGCGCCCGGGGTGTCCAGACCTGCTTCGAGCAGTGGCACCGTCACTCGGCCCGCGGACAAACCAAAGCTGTGATAGCGGCACTGCTCCACACCCTCAAGCGGCTGCCGATTGCCGTGCTGTCGACATCTTTCCTCTTCGATTTCGGCGATCGCTACAGCGAGCACGGTCACGTGCCTTGGGACAAGTGCTCGGTAGAGGAAATCAAGGAACTCTGGAACGCTTGGGCCGATTGCATGTGCGTCGTCCTTCCAACGCTCGCGCCGCACCGGCTCTACTTCAAAGATGGCGACCTCTGGACGTCGCTGCGCGAGGTCACCAAGTTCGCGTCACCCGAAAAACTCCGGGCTTTGTTTGCAGCGTGGATCGACTGGATCGAGGTGAGGGGAAAGGTGGAGCGGCTCGGCGACTACTCGCTGGCAGTGGTGCGCACCGCCCTTGAGTCGCCGGTGCTGGAGGCCGTCGACCGCGAGACGATCATCCAGCGCTCCCTCGCTTGCCGTCGCTCGGACGCTGTCATCGAAAGTCTGAAAGCCCTGGTGGACCTGTGGGATGACCTCACCAGCGGCGAACGTGGGCTTGTCACCGGGTTCTTCGCGAATCGCCGTCCCGACCATGCGTGGCTCGTCGCTGCGGTGATTTCTCGGGATTGCCCGCCCGAACTCGTCGAGCTCCTAACCGGGAACGATCGGTTTTATTCTCTTTGCAGTGAAAGCGTCGTTGCCTTGTTGCCACCACCGGTCCTGCGGGCGTGTCTGGGCGTGCTCTGCGAAAGTGTGCCCGCCGTTGGCGGTCTGCATATTCGGGCCCACGAAGAATTCTGGCATCAAATCTGGCGCCGCATGTTGTTTGAAACGGCGCATGCCGACGCGCGCCTCCTCCTGCAAGATCTCGTGTTCCGAATCGGTATCCAAATGAGTCCTGATACGGAGCCACGACGCCGGAAATATGTGAAGGATTTCGCGCGCTTGTGCGCCAGGGCCGACGAGCCGCAGCGCAAGATCTTGTTTACCGCGCTCATGACTCTTGCAGTGAATTCGACCCGCCCCGAACTGACGGAGTGCTGGAAACTGCTCTATACTGCGTGCACGCAAGACGAGCGGGAGCGCTTTGCCGACATCATGGCCGAGCACATCGAGGCGCTCGACATTGCGCAGTCACCCCTCGGCCAGCTCGGCCCGCGATGGTCGAAGTTGCTCGAGCGGCGCCTGCCCTCGGACTACCTCCTGGTGGTGTTTATTTCCGCCGGTCGACGGCTCGACATGCCTTTCTCCGATTTCCTTTCGACGGTGGAACTCATCTATCAAAAGACACCGCCGCGGACCGTTACTGTTCACGACATCGTCTTGGACAAACTCAAGGGAATGGGAAGGCTCAACTCCGACCTGGCGCGTCGCGTTGATCAACTCCGCGATCAGGCCTTCGAAAAAATTCGGGACAAGGATGCGTTCCCGCGGCCAGAGTCCGATCTAAACGGTTGGGTTTGATCGTATGCCTCGACTCAAATGGTGAGGATTGCCGTAGAGGCGGCACCCACGCCTTTTGTACGCGAAGGTGACTTGACCGAGACCGCCGCCCACTAGCGAAATCGTCCCATGCGGATCGAGAACTACGGGAAAACCACGATTCTCCGCTGGTCGTGGGAAATCGAGCAAGGAATGCGCTCCGCTGCCCGGACGCATTTGTTGAGTCGATTTCGTGTCGGCGAGTATCGGGAACCCGAGACCGCAAACGCGATTCTGCATCATCAGTTCGGCTTCTTCTCCGATCGCCTGGCGACGTTGGTGCCGAAGTTTGCGAACCGGGACTCCCTCGAGTTCGTGCTGAACCAATATGAGGAGGCGTGCCAGATTCTCCACGGCATGGGCATCAGCGACCCGGCCGCGCGGCGGCGCTGGTTGCTCATGGAGGGAGATTTTCGTCGCGCGATGAAATACCTCGCGGAGCTGATCTGTCTGCAGGCCGCCCGCAGTCCCCCGAAAATCTCCAAGCGTGAGGCTTACCGCGCGATGGATCAGGCGCTTCTTTGCGTGGAGATGCTAGTCGACATGGCCGAGATGAGTCACCGGGTGCACGGCGTCTTCCCCGATCATGTCATCGCCACGATCCATCCCGCGGGCGGTCCCATCGACTGGGAGATTCGCGTCACCGGCCGTTACGCCGGTTACGACGTTGGATTGATGCACCGCATCGAGCGCGACCGGCAGCATCGACACGAGTTCATTGTCGGACCGCAGTTCGATATTCACACCGACAGCCACACTCCTTTTCTGGATCCGGCGTTCGAATCGGTTCACGGCTGGAGTTACGGAAGGTTTATCTCCGCCCTCCACCACATTATCGACAATTGCCACCCGGCGCCGAACGGATTTCCGACGCTCTTTGTCGAACGCCAGAAAATCCTAGCGCAGTTCGTAGACCACGGCGAACCCGTCGAAACCGTCGAGCGCGTGTTAGCCGGCTTCACGGTCTACCCTTCGAAGATGCGCGAGGAAGGCAGAGTGGTGTGGAATCCGAAGCAGGAGCACCGCGCCTACCGCCGCGGATTTTTCGAATATCCCCACGAGCTCGGCATGCACCTCGCGTTCTCGCGCGAAATGGCCCGCGAAAGTCTGATCCACCTCGTGAACGGGGCCTGCTACAAGCGCCTGCCGGAAGACTGGCGCCACCCGCAGATCGACACCGCACTGGAATGTCTTTCACGACGAGCCGGCCTCTGGTTCGAGGAGGTCGTGACCAAGAATCTCCACTCCCTTGGTATTGCCGGCGGCCGCGCGAAGGACCGCGTCGGCCCCTCGGCAAAAGCCGTTGTGATTCCGGCCGAGGTCGGCGAGATTGACTTCCTCGGATACAGTGAGAAAGAGCACCTGCTCGTCCTCGCAGAGGCCAAGATGGTCAGCACCGGGGTGGAGGCGAAATATTGGCGCGACGACGTCGCGACTTTCGTTGGCCGTAGAGGATCCTATGCCGATAAGTTCCGACGCAAAGTCGGCTGGGCTGTAGCGCAACGCCACGCGCTCGCCGATGCCTTCGGCGTCGCATCGGACGTCCGCATCGCGCCCGCCATGCTGACGCTCTACCCGTGCATCGCCCAGATCTTCATCGATGACTTCAAGTGCGTTTCGCTGGCCGAATTCATGCTCGATTACCGGTCCACAGGAAAGTGGCCTTACGAGTTTCGCTGAGCGGCGCGACTCAGGCGAAATTGGCTCGCCGCATTTTTGCAATGCCGACCTCGCACCGTGTCGCCCTCGCATATGCTAGCGCCGTAAGAAGTGGAGGGCGCGCCCTTCCCGCTGGTGAAGTCGGGGCCGCATAGCCGCGTTGCTTTGACCGGGCTTGCTGCATGTCGCAGGCGGGAATACGCAAGCGGCTGCCATGCCTTTAGCTCAGACATTTCTGTCCTGTGCCTCGGTTGTCATCTCGATTTGCGCGTTGGTGATTTCTTATCGCGCTCGGCGTGACAGCGAACGCGACCGGTTATTCCGACTACGCTCCGACCTAGTGAGGACCTCGAAACTGATCGAGCTCTCCTGGAACCAAGTCCTATCTGAACTTTATCGCCGGCGCACGTCCGCTCCCGCCCGTATTCTCGACGCCAATAAGCGCGGGATGGTCATTGCCGCATACGACCAATGGGAGAAGGCATTCCAGCCAATGCGCGAAAGCGCCGCCTCGGCCGCCAAGGAAATCCTGTCTCACGCCGAACAATATCAGCGTCTCGAGCTCGAGAAGCATCTCCTTCGTCTTGAGAACAGCCTACGCTCCAACGAGGCTTCCGTCGCAGAGATGCACAAACGCCTCGATCTGCTCGAGCGCTGACCCATGCGCCTCCGTTCCCAACACCACTACTGCATCTGGTGCGGCAAGGAGCTCGACGCGGTCGGCCGCGCCGACGAGCACATCATACCCGAAAACCTCTTCGGCAACGTCATCACCGACGACCTCTGCGGGCGGTGCAACAACCGCTTCGGTTCTGAGCTCGATCACGTTTTCCTGAAAGACGGAACGACGATCGCGACCGCGCTCCAGGCAGGAGTGGAACCGGCGGAACTGCTTATTCGCTACCGTGCCCGCCAATCCAACGACGCGGGCCTCACTATCGAGACCTCCGTGCGTGACGGTATCAGTGCCGTCATTCCGCAACTCGACCGCGCCGACGGACCTCTAGTCGGCGACAGGGCAGGAATGTTCGACGCGGGTCAGCTTCGCGGTATGAAGATTCGGACCATCGCTCGCGCGAAAACACATCGGCCTGATTTAGCTCATGCCGAAGTGGAGCGACGCGTCGACGTCCTTTACGCCCCAGTTCCTCGGGCCGGATTCACCAGATGTCGTGCACGACTCGGAGATCGGTCAGGGCCTCCGTCGTCATGTCGTTGAAAGTCGTCCGATCCTGCATGGAGACCAAGCCCCGGCCAACCTTGTCTGCCGTGCTGCCGGCAAGATCATCTATGAAGCGCTCCAGTCTTTGGCACCCTTCACGATTCAACGCCTGATGCGCGTTCCGCTCGCGCAGCTGAAGAAAATCGTCCTTGGTCATGAACCTGTCGCCAATTTCATCGGGCGCCGTCGCCTCGACCAACCTGCCGCTCGTCAGCACACAATCAAAGTCTACGGCGGCGGCGATAGCGCCGGCTGCATCCTGATTCTCTTCGGCAACATCGAGTAGAAGTTCTCGGTCTCCTTCGAGAAGGGTTTTGGACAGCCTAGTCGCGTGCCGTCCTTCGAAACGGAGATCCCTGTCACTTTTTGACGAGGCCCCGCAGGTTTATCCGACGTGAGCAACGCGCCTACAATATACCCGCCAACTCGTCACTCCATTGGTGGCGAATCGTCTGACTTTTTCACGCTTTGACCCGATTCTCAGGGTTGCTTTGGTCGTGGGATGAGCTCCCACCCAGAGCGAATGGCCAAAGACTACGCGCGTTTTCGCGTGATCCTCGAGGCCGCCGCGCGGCAGATCGGACCGCAATATTTTTCGCTGCCGGTTGCGGGCCAGGCCAAGGAAATCGTCCGCGAGCGGAATTTCTGCGCCGAGCTGCATCACCAGCTTCGGACACTTTTGGAGGTGGAGAAATTTGATCTGCTTCTCGGGGCAGAAATAGACAAGAGCGGGCATCCGATCATCGACATGGATGTTGTCCCCGACCTGATCGTGCACGAGGCCGGCAACATGGACCGCAACCTCTGCATCATTGAAGTGAAACCTATTTCCGGCGCCACGGACGGATTCCACAAGGATATCCGAACGCTCGGAAAGTTCACGGCCAACTATGGCTACCACGCGAGTATTCTCCTCGTTTTTGGTTCCCACGAGGAAGGCGATGCCCGCATCCGCGCCAAGCTAGGTGCCGATGTCTCCGAGCTGCGCGCCGCCAGAATACTCGTGTTGTGGCTAAGGGAGCCCGGCTCTCCACTGGTCGAATTGACCTGACGCAGGCAATATCAGGACCGCGTAGTTTTGGGATTCGCCAGTGCGGTCGCTTCCGTTTTCATCGCTTTGCGGCAATGCACCGCTGACAGCTGCCGACCTCATGCGCCATTCGCCCACGAAAGTCCGTCTCAGCCCAGCCGGCGTCCATTTCTTCGACCGCTCATCTGGGTGGAACGTGCTTCTCGAGGAAGTCGCTCCACCAAAGGAGTCCTGGGCGCGCGCTCCGCGACAGGTTTCAATCGCCCTCACGAATCGCTGCGACCTCGCGTGCGCCTACTGCTACGCCCCGAAGTCCCGCGATGAACTCAACTGCAAAACCTTGAAGGGTTGGCTTGAGGAGTTCGACCAGAACGGGGCCATCGGCGTGGGTTTCGGAGGAGGCGAACCGACACTGCATACCGATTTCGCTGACCTATGCCGCTTCGCCTCGGAATCCACTGGACTTGGGGTGACATTCACGACCCACGGCCATCACCTCACCGACGAACTCCTCGGCCAACTCCAGGGCCATGTCCATTTCGTGCGGATCAGCATGGATGGAGTCGGAAGCACTTACGAGGCGCTACGCCGGCGCTCGTTCGCCGCGCTCTGCGACCGGATCCGCGCCGCGAGGAAAATTGTCCCCGTTGGCCTGAATGTCGTGGTGAATGCTGCCACGTTTGCGGACCTACCTGCGATGACCGCGTTGGCAACTGACCTCGGCGCCTCCGAGATTCTTCTCCTCCCCGAACAGGCAACCCGGCGTCGCTCCCGTCTTGATGGCGTGATGAGCACGAAGCTGCAGGCGTGGGTTCGCGCTTATCGCGGGCCTGTGCGTCTCGCGATCAGTGTCCAGGAAGCCGCCGGACTTCCGATTGCAGATCCCTTCGCCGGTGAATCGCCACTCGAAAGCTACGCCCATATTGACGCTCAGGGCATCCTGAAGAAAACCTCCTTCCACCTGGCAGGCATCTCGATTGGCGACGCGGGTGTCATGGCCGCATTGGACCACCTTCGAAACTCCCCATGAAAATCTGGCGTTCCTATGGGTCCGAGCATTCGGCGAATCACGTCCTGATCGGACACTTTAAGGATTCCGGCACCGCCGAAGCGACCGCCGCCCTCATGGAGGAACTGCACGCCGCGCTTGGCCCCTCCGACTCTGGCAACGAGGGCCCGGTGCGGTTTCCGGGCGAGGTGATGAAAATCCTCGAGCGAGTGAAGTTCACGAGTCTCGCGCCGCAGGAGGTCGATCATTTCCGCTGGGGCTATCATCCAAAGGTGGACGGCACCAAGGTAATCATCACGACCGACGAGTCGGAGTTGTCCGGAATCATCCGGCTGTTCGTGCATAAGGGCGCGAAGGTGGAGTTCTACTCCGCGCACGACTATCCCGACACCGAACACGGTCGCGGAAAGGGGTGAGCCGATGCCGCATCTGAATTGGGATGCCTTCGCGAAATTGGCCGGGGGCCCCCAGCAGAACTTTGAAGACCTCTGTCGCTCGCTGATTCGTCTCCAGTTCGCGCGATATGGCGACTTTCGACGGCTTGCGAACCAGCCCGGTGTCGAGTTTCACCTTCGGCTGCGCGAAACATGCGCCATCGGCCAAGCCGGCGAATGGCACGGCTGGCAGTGCCGCTGGTATGATCTCTCGGCGGACCGTGCTCTCGGCACAACGCGCCGTAAGAAGATCGTCGATGCCATAAAGAAATCCGAACGAGAGCTGCCCGAACTCACGCATTGGACGCTTTGGACCCGGCACATCCTAAAGAAGGACGACCAAAAATGGTTCTATGCGATCAGCACCAAGCTCAAGCTGCAGCTCCACTCGGTCGCTGAAGTTGAAACCTACATGGGAGGAGCGGCGGAGTTGCTGCGAGGCTCCTATTTTGGCGAACTCGTGCTGACACGCGCCGATCTTGTGACGCGCCACAACGAGTCCGTCGCGCCGATCTTGCCGCGCTGGCTACGCGACGTCCACCAGCAGCTAGACGTGGAACTCAAACTTCGTCGCATGTTGGGCGAGTCCGGCTCATGGGCGGAATTGCTGGAGGTGGCTGACCGCCTTTCGGCCATCGCGGTGGACCTCGCGAAAGAGACCGGAATGCCGGAGCGCCTCCGGACGATCACCGCAGACTTCCTAGCCATCGTTCTCCGTTCCGTGCAGACGCTCCGCGAAGCTCACGCGGCCCTCGCGTCCGGCGATTTCGATCTCCTGCGGGAAGTCCTGAAAAACGCGCCGCCGTATCCTCCCTGGAGTGTGCGCTCTGTGCCTGGCGCATTCCGTGCGGTGCGCCGTCTGATCGCTCTTCGCCTCACCAATAGTGTCGAGGATTTGATCCAGGCCCAGGCCCTCTGCCAGGAGATCAATGAGCTTGTTGACGTGCGAATGATCGCCGTCACCGCCGACGCTGGTAGCGGCAAGACTCAGCTTGCGGCCGAACTCACCAAGGAGTCGCCCGATCGTCCGGCGGGAGTCCTCCTGCATGGCCGGCAGCTGCACCGCGGACAGACGGTCGATGATCTCGCCCGCAAGCTGACCATCCACGGGCGGCCCATGGTCAGCATCGAAGCCCTAGTGGCGGCCCTCGACGCCGCCGGCCAGCGCGAACGCCGACGCCTTCCTTTGGTGATCGATGGCCTCAACGAAGCGGAGCACCCCGCCGACTGGAAGGATCCACTGGCTTCCCTCAACACGACGCTCGAGCGATATCCCAACGTCCTCGTCGTCCTCACACTTCGCACCGGTTTCCGGAAGCGCCCCGAACGCCATTTCGGCTTTGATCCCGAACCGATCGAGGTCACGCCGCGCACGCTGTTCTCGGATCTGGCGGTGCCCGACGGGGTGCGTTCCTTTGAGTTGGAGGGTTTCGGCGAACTCACGCGCGAGGCGGTGCGCAGCTATTTTCAGCACTTCCGCATCCTCGCCGAACCGGATCTGCCCTACCACTTCCTGAGCCACCCGCTGACCTTGCGGATGTTCTGCGAGGTTACGAATCCGAAGCGTGACAAGGATGTGGGCTTCGAGTCGATGCCTCGCTCCCTGACAGTGCTTTTCGAACGTTACGTGGAGGAGGTGGCAAAGCGCGTCGCGCAGCTCGCGGCCGCCGCGCACGCCTACAGTGCTGAGGACGTCCGCCGGGTCTTCTACAAGATGGGGGAACTGCTCTGGACGCAGTATGCGAGAGGGCTGGATGAGCGCGAGCTACGCGTGGCCCTCGACGACGAAAAGCGCTCCTGGAAAACCAGCATCATCCACATGCTGGAGCACGAGGGCGTGATCCTCCGGAACGCCGGCGCGACTCCGGGCGAGCATCTCGTGGTTCCAGTCTACGATGCCTTCGGAGGTTACCTAGTGGGGGACTATCTCGTGCGGTGGCTGGGATTTTCGGGCTTCACCAACTGGATCGCCAAGCCCGAGACGCTCGGGCTGCTCAACGAGGGCGGTGCAGAATCTCATCCCTTCGCCGGCGACATTTTCAGTGCCCTGGTAGGGCTCGTGCCACGCGCCTTCAGCGGGCAACAGTTCTGGACCTTTCTCAAGGGTGGGATGCAGGACGAGGCGTTGCGTCTCGCCATCGAGGAAGGCACCCGGCTCGACACCAAAACGATCGAGGCCATCGCCGGGCTCATCCGCTCACCGACGGCCAGGACGCAGATCTTCGACGACCTGACTGAGGTCGCCACCGCACCCGGACATCCGCTGAACGCCGTCTTCCTCGATGAGGAACTCAGAAAGATGAGCGTCGCCGAACGCGACCTGCGGTGGACCGAGTGGATTCGACAACAGCAAAGAGTCGGACTGTACGACCGTCCGAACCACTATACCGATCTCGGCAAAGATTGGAAAAATAGCACGGTTCGTTCCACCTCGGATCACCTCCGCGCTCGGTGGACGATGTGGGCCCTGACTAGCACCTCGCACGAACTCCGCTACCGCGCGACGCGCGCGCTTTACTGGTATGGTTGCCACGCCCCCGACCAGCTCTTCGAACTCTGCTTCAGCTCCCTCGAGATCAACGATCCCTACGTCCCAGAAAGAATGCTCGCTGCGAGTTACGGGGTCGCAATGGCGCTCTACGTTTCGCCCGGTCGTGCGGCCCGCAAAGCCTCGGTTCTTAGGTTCGCGAGAGGGATATACGAGCGGATGTTCGCCCCGCCCGCGCCGCCCCGCGGCACGACCCATTCGCTGACGCGCGAGTATGCCCGGCGCACCCTGCAGCTCGCCACCGTTTGGGACAAGAAAGCCTTCACCGCCGTGGAGCGAAAGGCCGCGCGTCCGCCGTATTCTATCGGAGGCCTGCGCGAGTGGCACGAGATCGCACCGGAAAAAGCCGAGATTTACGGCCCGGCTTCGCCCCTCGGCTTCAATTTCCGAAACTATTCGATTGGTCGGCTTGTCGCTACCGGGCGAACCGACGACTCCGACAACCCGGAATACAAACTCGTTCGCAACCAGCTTCTCTGGCGCGTCGAACAACTCGGCTGGACCGCCAAGCGGTTTGAGGTCATCGACCAGGGGATTGCAAACGACCGGTTTAGGCCCAGCAGCGATCCCTTTAAGACCGACCGCTACGGGAAAAAATATTCGCGCATCGCATACTTCGAACTCGATGGCTTGCGTCACGACTTGGGCATCCTGAAACGCCGCCGGCCGACAGAACGCCCCAACGGCACGGACCTTGATCCGACCTTTCCTACTCCTTCCCCGGAAGAAAAGCTCGTGACAGAAGACTTTCTCGGAAGCGGTGCGGCCGCCGATTGGCTAAAGCACGGCAAGATCGACCTCACCGCCTATCTGCGTTTGAAAGAAGTCGCTGGCGAGAAAGGCCCCTGGGTCTTGCTGGATGGTATATTTCACCAAGAGGATCTCGCCCGTGGTCGGCGGCTCGTCTGCAAGGTCCACACTCTCATCCTCCCGACCAGAGATCGGGATCCATTCATCGCGGCCATCAAGCAGCGTGTGAACCCCGCCCTCTATCCGGTTGACCGGCCGCAAGCCATGATCGCGTTCGCCGGCGAAATCCCGTGGTGCGACACCTTTCCCAAGAACGGCTTCACCGAGGTGGCGATTGAACTCGAACGGAAAACAGTTCCCGAGCAGCGCACCGAAAAAAAGCTCTTCCGTCGCGGTCAGCAGCTAGGCGTGCGGGAGCATATCGAATTGATTGAGCGCATGCAGGCGCATCCCAAAGGGAAGTATCCTCCGGACCTGAACGCGGAGCTCGCCCAGTTGGAGGTGCGTGAGATCCCATACACCGTGGAGCGCATCCAGTCGAAAAGCGCCAAGTTCCAGGTGCTCGTCCCGGTTTGCGATTACGAGCTTGAGGAACCCTCGCTGGAAGGAGAGGTGAACCGGCCGACGCTGGCCAAGGAACTCGCGACCGCCCTTAAGCTGAGGTGGATCCCAGGCACGATCGACCTAGCCACCCGACAAGGTGAGAGAACCACGCTCGGTATCGCGCACCACTCTCGATCGCTCTACAATCGGCAGCAGTTCTTTTTCATCCGTGAAGCGGCGTTAAAGCGGTATCTGAGGGAGCGAAAGCAATCGCTGGTTTTCGTGACCTTCGGTGAGCGACAGCTGGTCGCGCACGAAGCGGCAAAAGCCTCGGGCTACGATGAGCGTTTCGCCGGATTTCAAGCGATCGAGACGCTGGAATGTATCTAGATCTTATGGGCGAGGACCGACGGATGGTTTATCTCGCATGACATGCATGTCTCGCGAAGCACTTCTGTTTTTCGTCGAACCTCTGCAGCGATCCTGCCATCCTGCGTGATCCGTGTGCGCGTTGGATTCCAGCAATGACGCGATTCGAGCTGCAGCAGGGCTCGCGATCTCCAGATTCATCCGTGAGTGCGGCACGAACGTCCTTAGCTGGACCGAAATCAACCAAGGCTTCCGGTTTGGTGATCAGCAGATCCATTTTGCGAGCAAGGCGGTCGGGATCTTTAAGCCGAAGCAGATCAACGACGGTGTCGCCCTCAGCATCAAGCAGGTGCGGCCATCACGGGCTGGGCGGGTCGCTCCGTATGATGATCGGGAGCTGGCGGACGGTCTGGTCGCCTATCGCCTGGAGAAATCTGGCCGGGACAACGACTACCTCCGAGAGGCGTGGGCACGAAGGATTCCAATCATCTTTTTCCGCGGTCTCGCCGATGCGCAATACGAAGTGCTGTATCCGGTGTTCGTCCAAGCGATCGATTTCGCGAAATCGGAAGCGATAATCGCGATCGATGACGCCCCTGCCGTCGAAAAGATTCCGAAAGTCGAGGAGGAGCCAATCGAACGCTCGTATTCTGTCGGGACTAGGAAAGCGCGCAGGCATCAGGCTGCTTTTCGGCGCCGCGTCCTCTTGGCCTACGGGCTCCGCTGCGCCGTTAGCGGACTACCGCTCACGCGGCTGCTCGAGGCAGCGCACATCATTCCCGATACGCTGGGCGGCGAAGCTTCGGTTCGAAACGGGATCGCGATGTCGACTCTGCACCACGCCGCCTACGAGGCCGACCTGATCGGTATCGATCCAGACGGCGTGCTCCATGTAAGCGAACAAGTGCGCGCCACTCGTGATGGTCCATTGCTGGAACACGGCCTCGTCCGGATTGAAGGCCAAAAGCTGCGGTTTCCCGCCTTCGCGCCCCATCAGCCCAATCGAGATTTTCTTAGTGTGCGCTTCGACGAGTTTCGTAAGCGCTGGTCGTAGTGCGCCACGACGCTGAATGCTGCGGCAACCGGCGCCGGCAGCAGCAGCAACAGCTCGGGGAGGGCAGGGAGGCGCTGAACCCCACGTTTTCCTAGATATGTAGGCTTCGGCCGAGGCTGCGCTTCACAGTGTGTTTGTGATCCGAAATGAGCATCTCGAGGCTCAGCGAGACGTTGTTGTTGGGCCCAAAGGTTGATGCTCAGGTGGGCCGAGCTCGCTTTGTGAGGCCGGGAACGACGTGCCAGAGAAGCTCATCTTGTTGTAAGCTGAGTGTCGGTTAGCGCGGGCGTCGGCAAGTTATGCGATCGTCGCCACGTTGGAGTACGAGGCACTGCCATCGGTAGCTCAGCGATCAAGAACCCAGTCGACCGGAGGGTATGGAACGTTTGGGATTCCTTCACCGGCTGAAAGGCCAGGGAGGCATCAGTTCCCGACTGCTAAAGCCATGGATCGGCGACTGAGGGGCGCTGAGCACGAGAGGAAGGGAGTATGAGGGGAGCAGCGGCTGTTTCGATAAATCTTGAAAAGAAGGGAAGAGGGTGTCCCCGAGGTTCCAGCTCAGCGCTCCCTTTTTTCCTGAAAACCTAGCAGATTACAGCTGAATTAGCAATTGTAAATTACTGCAGCAGAACCGATTACTAGACAAGTTTGGCGATTCTGAGCAACAGCGTTAGCTCCCGCGAAAAATCTTCGTCCACGCCCTTGGCGGAGTGCGTTTCGGGCTCATAGAGCCTCCGGCCGTATCTTTCGGCCGCAACTCGAATAAAAGCATATGGAAACCAATGAAACGCAGATAATGATGACCGCTCGTGCCGGACTCGAAAGCCCGGCAGAGTCCGACTCGAAAGTTCAATCGAAGTCCGCTACCGAATGCTCCGGGGGGACAATCGGAGACGGGCCGACACATCCCAGCCATGGCCGTTGCTTGGCGGTGCGAGCAGCCCAGGGACATCGCTCGAAAGCAGTTCGCGCAGCGGTCCGCTATATCCTTCGTCGCGATCGCCACGAGCATCCGGAGGGGGAGAGGGACAATGCCGGGCGGTGGTATCCTGCTGTGTCAGAAAACCTCGACACTTCACGCTACCGTTCGCCCAGTCGGGCTTGGCCGTGGAGCTACATGCTCCCGTGTCGCACGCTCGCGCATTGTGCACAGCTTGAGGACTGCACCGATTTGCTGCTCGCCCGGCGCATTGCGCGGGCGATCGACAAAGCAACTACGTGCGATGATGCGGTCCGAAAATGCCGCGCATTGATCAACAAAGCCCAAAAAGCGTCGCTCGGTAAGTCCGAATGAATCGTCTACTCTGAACGCGCATCCCACGCGCTCGAAGCGCTAGCCTACGCGCACCGCATGGCTGGGCGCTTCGAGCGCAGCGGATCGCCTTTGGGAAACCGTGCAATCGCTCGTGTCTCTTCGCATTTGTATTGTGAGCGACATCGAGAGGCATGTGAGCGGCTAAGATCACATCTCCTGATCGCCGCCTCGACAGCATCCTCCTCGGCCTCGAGGTATTTCTGCGTAATCGACACGTCTGAATGATGCAGCGCCGCCTTCAGCACCATGATGTCGTTTCCGCTGTTGCGATACACATTCCGCGCCCAAGTCTTGCGCAGCGTGTGCGTGCCCAGTCGCCCGTCGTTCGTCACGCCCGCTTCGGCGAAGGCGCGATGGATGATTCGACGCGCCGTGTGGCGGGTGAGGGGACGAGCGATGCCGTCGGGATTCTCCTCTCGCGAGAGGAAGAGCGGCAGGTCGGGTGTCAGCGCCCAGCGCCGGCGCATGTGCCCGATCCATGATTCGAGCGCACGACGCAATTCTGGGAGGACCGGCACCCAGCGCGTCGTGCCGCGCTTCCCCTTCATGTGACGCGGAGCGATGCCGATTTTACCGACAACTGTTTCATCGCGGAGGACCGAGCCTACGGTGAGGGAGAGTATTTCCGAGATGCGGAAACCGGTCAGCCACTGTGCGGTGATGAGCGCGCGGTCTCGTGGATCAAGGTCCCAGACGATGCGTAGGAGTTGGCGTTCTTCGGTGTGGGTGAGGGGGCGGCGGCCGGCCATGGAGTTGAAGAGAGGTCGAGGTTGAGCGGTGGACACCTCGATTATGTCGCGAGAGGGTCGTCGACCCAAGCGACTCGACAACCGCCTCGGCGGTAATGGGTGCACCGTTGCCCTCCTTTTGATGCACTCGCCCGGGCGGAATGGGGCTGATACCGCGAAGCAAAAGCTTGACTGTCGGTCGTTCTCGTCGTTCAGCCCATGGCTTCAACCAACGATCACCGTCCGGATGCGGAACCGCCGCTCCGGGAGGCGCATTCCCCGTGCTCAGCCCGGTCCATCGCAGATTAGGAAGTCCTCGTATGCTGCGTCTTTGCTCCAGGCAACCATCGCGAACGCGGCAATCCCATGATCTCCGCCGGCGCGCGGCCGATTCCGAGGAGCGCGCCCATGGTGCGCATCGGCGAATCGATGTGCGTGAAAAAATTCCGGTAGCCGGCGCACAGATAGTTGAGGCCGCCCTCGCCGTGCGGAGTGCGGAGAAACCGGTGCTTGGGACACTCTCCGTGACAGGCGAAGCGCACGGGGCATTCGCGACAGTAGCGCGGAAGGGTTGAGGATTTCGCTTTGCCGAATGCTTCCTGCTGCGGGGAGTCGACCATGCTCGCGAGCGTTGAATTGAGCAGGTTTCCGAGTTGGTAACGCGGATAAACGTAGTGGTCGCAGCTATACACGTCGCCGTTGTGCTCGATCGCGAGCGCGCGCCCGCAGTTCTCGGAAAACACGCACACGCCGGCGGGTTGGCCCACCCAGTTGGCGAGGGCGGCGTCGAACTGTTGCACAAACACTTTCCCGACGTCGCGCTGCACCCATTCGTCGAAGATCGTGCAGAGAAACTTTCCGTAATCGGCGGGTCGCACGCTCCATTCGGTCACCTGCGCATCGAGGGCGGCCGAGTCTTCGTGATCGGGCGGAGGCGCGAGCCAGAGGCCGTTGGCTTCGGCGGCTTCGGCGGAAGCGTTGCGCTCGACGATCGGGATGAACTGCATGTAGCCGGAGCCGATGGAGCGGAGGAAGCGGTAAACTTCGAGCGGCTGCGCGGAGTTTTTGCGATGAACGGTGGTGAGCGTGTTGAACTCGACGCCGTGCTTTTTCAGCACCGCGATCCCGGCCATCACTTTGTCGAACGTCGGTTTCTTTCCTTTATCGACGCGGTAGGCGTCATGGAGGTGAGCGGGGCCATCGATGCTGACGCCGACGAGAAATTTGTTTCGCGCGAGAAACTCACCCCACTCGTCGTCCAGCAAGGTGCCATTGGTTTGGAACGCATTCTCGATGGTGCGTCCAGCGGCGTAACGCTGCTGCAGTTCCACCGCGCGGCGAAAGAATTCGATGCCGGCGAGCGTCGGCTCGCCGCCCTGCCATGCGAAACTGACCACGGAGCCGGGTTGCGCTGCGATGTAGTCGCGGACGTAAGCTTCCAGGACTTCCGGCCTCATGCGGAAACTGTTTTCACCCGCGTAGAGTCGCTCCTTTTCGAGGTAGAAACAGTAGGTGCAATCGAGATTGCACTTCGACCCCATGGGTTTGGTCATGAGGTGAAAGGGCGCCCGCGCGGGGGCGGGCGGAGAAGTGAAAGTAGGTGAGTTCAAGCGGGCGTGGGCGCGGATCAGGAGGTGGTGCCTGCAGGATAAAAAAGCCGCAACTCGACTTTTCGACCGAGGATATTTTGCGCGCGCTGCAGTGCGTGCTTCGTCGCCATCGTGGGATTGGCCTCGGCGGGGAAGATATTCTCCGCTCCAATTTTAGCGGCGAGTCCGCTGCGCTCGAGCACGGCGGCCACGTCGGGTTCGATTCCCGAAATCAGGAGATGGCGATCCTGCGATCGGAGGAATTCCCGCAACTGGTCGATGGCCATGACGGTGGTGGCGTCGAGGTGGCGCGCGTTCTTCATTCGCAGGATGAAGACGCGAATCAACGGGTCGTCCGTGAGCTCGCGGATCGCATCCTGGAACAAATCGGCGGAACCGAAGAACAGGTCACCCTCCACGTGGACGATCGAGATCTGAGGGTGATTGCGTGCGGAAGGAGCGTTGATGCGCGCCAACTGCCCCTCGTTGGTGAAGGCGTGTTCGATCAGCGAGGGCGAACCGGCTTTTTTCAGAAACAGAACGAGTGAAAGGCCGATGCCCATGAAAATGGCAGTGTCGAGCTTGAGGAAGAGCGCGGCGACCAGCGTGGTCCAAAAAACGAACGCGTCGCTGGGTGTCGCGCGGCGCACAACCGCAATTTGCGTCGGATGAATGAGGCGGGCGGCGATGACCACGAGATAAGCGGCGATGGCGGCAATTGGCACGTATCCGAGCAATGGGGACAACAACAGGATCAACAGCAGCACGACAACGCTCCCGATCACGATCGCCCACTGGGTGCGCCCACCCGATTGCTGAGCCGCCGAGCTGCGCAGAAAGGAGGCCGATCCGGGCATGACGCTGCAGCAGGCGCCCACGAAGTTTCCCAATCCCATGCCGAGCAGTTCCTGGTTGGGGTCGATCCGCTGTCCGGATTTGGCGGCAATGCTTTTCGCGATCGTCACGGATTCGAGGATACCAAGGAGCGCGGCGGCGAGGGCGACGCTGGCGATTTGCGGAATAAACGCGAGCCCGGCGGTGTTCAACGGGAACCCGGTGAAGAATGGAACGCCGCCGGAAATCTCACCGAGGTCGCGCACCAGTTTCACGCCGAAGCGGTCGAGCTCGAACGCATAGGCGGCGCAACCTGCGATGACGAGCACGGGCAAGCCGTCGGGCCAGTGTGGACGCCACCGGCGAACCCAGAGGATCAGCGCAAGACTGCCGCATCCGATCAGCGCGGTGACGGGATTCAGATGAAAGGTCGCCAGCGAATTCAGGAGATGACGCACCGTGCCCGGTAGACTGACATCGTGGGCGCGCTCGATCCCGAACAGATTTCCAAGCTGACCGGTGGCGATGAGAATTCCCGCGGCCGTCGTGTAACCGACGATGACCGAGCGTGAGACGAACTGGGTGAGTTTTCCGAGGTCGGCGAGGCTGGCGACGATCTGAACGGCGCCCATGAGCAGGCCGATCAGCAGCACGCGTTGCAACGGGTCGAGCCCTTCTCCCGCGGTCGTCGCGAGCGCGCCTGCCAAGATGATGCTGATCGTGTTGGTCGGGCCGAAGACGAGATGGCGTGACGAACAATACAACGAGCAGATCACCGTGCCGACGATGGAGGCGCCGATCACGGCGGGCACGGGGATTCCGATCAGAAGCGCGAACGCGACGGCTTGCGGAATCGTGATCGCGGCGACGGTGAGCCCCGCGAGGATGTCGGCGCGAAGCGTGCTCCGATCGTAGCGGAGAAGTCCCTGGAGCAGCGGCGGGATCAGGTTGGCCCGGACCCGCGCGCCCGCGCCGGTGAGCTGGCGTTCAGCTAGATCGGTGAGCTCATTGATCTCCTCGGGCGAACGTTGCCGAACTTCCGTATGAAGGCGGCGCAGCCTTTTGCGCAGGTTGACCATCAGGTGTTCCGCGCGTCCGCTATTTCGCGAGCGGCGCGAGCAGGATCGCCGCGGTGTTGCCGGCAAGCTCGAGATCGCGCACGAGTTCGCCGTTGGTGGTGTTTATGTAGGGTTTTTCGAGGGAGACGGTGCGCGCTTCCAAGCCGGGGTTGACGAGGATGCGCGCCCGCGTGAAGTGGCGTGAGTAGATGCCCTTGGCCTCGGCCAACTCGGCTTCGGCGATGCGCGTGAAGCGTTCGACGGGCTCGCCGAGATCGTAGTAGAAGAGATCGTGCGGGCGCTGCGTAAGCCCGCCGCCTTCGCCGATCGCGAAGTAGAGTTCGGCGTCGGGCTCGTAAGCGAGGAGGTAGGTCGCGTAGGAGAAACGGCGGTAGTCGAGATCGTTGCGGCCCTTCGACCAGGCGACGCCGTGGAACTTGCTGCGCACGATGTCGAGCGTCATGTCGGCTGTTTGGATCCACGCGGCGGCGTTGCCGCGGTGATTTGCATACATCTCCATCGAGCCGCCGTTCACCGGATGGTGACCATTCTCGCCGCTGAGTTGGAGCCGCTCGTGGCCGTTGCGGAAGTAGACGTTGCCCTTGACGTTGTTGATCCAGAACTTCCGGTCGGGGAAGCGGCGGTAAAGCGAATCGTTTTTCTCCTGCTGCCACTCGCGATATTGATCCTGCGTGAGCGGCGCTTGTGTGCGGATGTTCCACGGGCGGACCTGGTCGCCGTAGGCGTTGGCGTTGTTATACCAAGTCGAGACCGACACATCCAACCAGCACACGTCATTGCCCGCGTCGAAGATACGCTGGGCTTTTTCGCCGAGCCATTCGTGCATGCGCGGATCGAAAGTCATGAGCGCGTAGCGAATGCCGGGTTGGCTCGAAGGATCGTCGGGGCGGCCGCCGAGGGCGCCGTCGGGGGCATCGATGCCCATGTTGCGCCCGATGTAGATCGGCTGCAGCACCGCTGCGCCCGCGGCGTGAGCGGTCGCTTTCGTGCCCCAGAGGCCGCGACGGACTTCGAATTCGAGACCGGCGTCAGTGACGGAAACATTTTCGATGCGAAGCAATTCATCGCCGATTCGAAGCCACGCAACGTAGGCGCGAGTCGTCCGGGTGAACTCGCTCGACGTCGTGCTGGCTTTGAACGGATACGTCGCGGGGCGGCCTTCCTTGATCGCGGGGCGCGCGGGAATCTCACCGGCGGCGAAGCGCGTGATGACAATGCGTGTGTCGTCGGCATCGATCGCGCGCACGAGTGTGCAGCCGGTGTTCCACACCGAGATCCCCGTCGGGAAACGTCGCTCTACCTCCTCGGCTTCCCAGGGCGAGAACTGTGCGATGTAGGAACCGTTGCGATAGTTGCTGAAGATGAAACGCGGATTGATGGCTTTGATGCGTTCGCCGATCGTGCGCCCGTTCGCGTCGCGTCCACAGTCGGCGCTCGCCCAATAGCTGGAGGGCGGTTGGGAGATGTCGTGATGCGGAAGCATGCCGCCGTGCGAATTGACCATGCGCCAGGTCGTGGCGATCTGGCGGATCTGCGCGTCGTCGAAGGGCCCGAAACATCCGCCGCCGATCACCGCCATCAACGGCGCATACGGAACGTCGCGAACGGCGACGCCGTCGATCTTCGGGTCGGCGTCGCTCGGCGCGGACGCGGCGTGCGAAGTCGGTTGCGCCAACAAGCAGGCAGCGATGGCGATCAGCGGGAGGAAGGGGAGCAGGCGTGGGGTTCTCATGAGAAGTTCAATGGGCGGTGTCGGGTTCGGTCGGGTGGTGGCGCAAGAGCAGCGCGGCGGTGCGCGGGCGGAGGGTTACGCGTTCCACCCACTGGCGTTCGCTGGCGTTGAAAGCGGGCGCGGCGAGCACGATCTCGCGCGTCGCTTCGGCGTCGGGATTCACCAGCACCTCGCCGCGTTCGAAAAGACGCCGGTAAACGCCGGGATGCTCCGGGTGCGCGGCTTCTTCCAGCGTGGCGAACTTTTGTTTTGGCGCACCGAAATCCCAGTAAACGAACTCGGGCGGGATGAAGCGGCCGGTGCGGTGAGGATTGCGCCACGAGGCGCCGAAATAGTTTTCGGCGCCAGGCTCGTGCACGAGCAGGTAAGTGCCGTAGGCAAAGAGCAGGTAGTCGGAGGCCATGCGGCTGTCGTCGTTGCCGACGCCGGATTCCTTCGCCCAGGAGACGATGCGCAATCCCAGGTCGCGCTGGTCGATTTGCACGCGGATCAATTCGTCCCAAGGCATGTAGCGGAAATTTGCATACATCTCGAGCGCGGCGCCGGCGACGGGCCGGTGACCGTTCTCGCCGGTGAGTTGATAGCGCTCGTAACCATTGCGGAACCAATGCTGGGGAAAGATCCAGTTCACGTAGATTTCCGCCTGCGGGAACCGCTCCTGAATAAAGTCGAATTTGCGTTGCTGGTATTCTCGCAGCCGTTCGCGGGTGAGCGGTTCGCCGCTTTCGAAGTCGAAGGCTTCGACGCGAACGCCGTAGGCATTGGCGTGATTGATCCAGCTCGACGTCGAGCAATCGAACCAGGGATGCACGCCCTCGGCGAGCAGGTTCGCGGTGTGGCGGGCGAGGAACTTCCAAAAGGCCGGATGTTGCTGCTGCATGATGTAGCGCACGGCCGGTTGCGGCGAGTTTCCGTCCAACAGCCCGCTGAGGTAATACTCTTCGCCGTTGGGGCGGATGGCGCCGCAGTAAACGGGTTGGAAAACGCGGGTGTCGGCCGTGTGCGCTGCGGGCTCCGTATTCCAGTTTCCGCGACGAACCGTCAGGACGATTTCGCCGCCGTCGGTATCCACGCGATCGATGCGCAGGACTTCGTCGCCGAGGCGGAGCCAGGTGACGTAGTCGGTTTTGTTTCGCGTGTAAGCTTCCGCGGTGGTCGAGGCTTTGAACGGATAAACGGGTGGCTGGTTCGCGGGGCGAGAGGCGGGCGCCGTCAGACGCAAGGTGGTTTGTTGGGCGTCAATCGGCGCAGCGAGCCGGGCACCGGTGTCGTGGACGGCGATCGCGAGAGGGAGGTCGCGTTCGACCTCGGCGGCCTCGGTGAGCGCGTCCTGACTGGTATAGGCGCCGTTGCGATAGTTCGTGAGGATGATGCTGGGGTTCAGTTCGCGTAGCCGCTCGCCGACGGTGCGGCCGGCGTGGTCGCGCACGCCGCTCGGGCCGAAGAAGATTTCGGTGGAGTGCGCGGAACCCGCCAGCCACGCGCCACCATGGCTGTTGATCCAACCGTAGTTTCTGGCGATGAAACGTAGGTTTTCCTCGGTGACTTCTTCTTCGAGCGACCCGCCCGGGATGAGAGTGAAAAGCCTTACATAGGGCGTTTCGGAGGGTTGCGGACTCGGCTGGGCGAACGCGGTTGAGGCCAGAGCCAGCGTGAGCCAGGTGGCGGCCACGCGGTGGGGAAAACCTAGACGACGCATCGAGACCATGGCGCAGCCAAGGTGTGCGATCGCGTGAACGGCGAAAGTGCGGCGGGTCGCAGATCGTTGCACAACAACCGGTGCGCGATGTGCGAGGGGCTCAGGGAACCGGGAAGTCGATCGTGTCACCGGGCGGCACGGCGTCACGCGTCAGCACGCGAAGGAAACGTCCGGTGTGCCGACGTGAGATTTCGACGATTTCGGGAGGTGTGTCGGCATCTGGCGCTGGAACGATCAGCAGGCGGACTCGATTTGCGCGGCACCAGCCGGCGAGATGCGCGATGAACTTCTCGTATTCGACGGCGCGATCGACGTTGGGACGCGAGAGGCGTTCGGGCAGAGCGGTGTCAGTCAGCGCGAGGGCGAAGCGGAGATCCGCGCCTTGCGCGGCAGTAAGTGCTTGTTCGGCGAGCGCCCAGCTTTCGTCGAGTTTCGACCACGTGATTTCGGCGATGATACCGCGAGCCTTCGCCGACGTCGCGGCGGTTGCGGCGGTTGCTGCATTGGACTCGTTGAGAACTGGATACACTTTCCAGAGTCCTGCGAGCGCGGAGGCATTGGACTCGGCCGGTGCCAAGGGAAGTGTCGGAGTGGGGGAGTCGGTCGAGGGAGGCACCGGCGCCGGAGCGCGGGCGACCTCGTCGGCGAACCGCTTGATTTCGAGGCGCATCACGTCGGCGTGTGCGAAATCGAGCGTTTCGGCGTAGATCTCGCAGTAGGTTGCGTCGACCTCGCGCAGGTAAACGAAGAGTTCGCGCCAATCGTAGGCGCCTTGCCGGATGCTTTGCAGTCCGCGAAGGACCGGGCGGTCGAAGGCGCGGCGTTTCAGCATTTCCATCTCCGGATCCGGCGAACCCCAATATCCGCCGGGGCCCCAGCCGTTGGCGGAGAAGAAGAAACGTTCGCTGTTCGGACCGAGCCGGGCCCACGCGTAATCCGCTAGCTGGCTGACGGTGTCTCCGGTGGGTCCGCCGCCCGACAACGGAAGTTCGATGGCGAGACGTTCGTCGGCGAATTGCAGCGCGAGATCGAAAAGCCGCGTATGGGCGTCGAGCCAGCGATCATACGAATAGCCCGGCGCGTGGCGCACGGCGACGTGGTGGTTCAACTCGGCCCACGACAGGCCATACCACGGGCAATGGACGAGGCGGACGCCGTTGGCGCGCGCCCAAGTCGTGACCCGTTGCAGCATGTCAACGTAGTGCCGTTCGAATACATCGTTGGGGCGGCCGTCGGGATGGAAGGGCGTCGGGATCTTCCGATTGCGCGCCTCGGGATCGAGATACCACGGACTGCCGTCCGCGAAAATTTCCGCGGGCACGCGATGCCCGGCGAGGACGCGGAACGAGAACGCCAAACCGCGTTCGTCGGCGAGGCGTTTCCCGTGCTCGAGCAGCGAAAGATCGCGGTGAATGGAATTCCAGGTGACGCGGAGCGAGAAACCTTTCACGCCTTCGATTTGGAGCGCTGGATCGAGGGTGCGGCGCAGCGATTCGAGCTCCGCGATGCTGTCGATGGCGGTGCCGGAGTTTCCGGCGAGGATCCACACGCCTTTGACCGCTTCCGCATTCGAAAGGTGATCGTTTGAAGCATAGCTGGTTGCGGCTTTGCCGGCGAAGCCGACGACCATGAGGAGGAGGGGTAGGAGCAATTTCATGGCGGAAGTCCGGCTCCGGCTTCGAGTCACCGTCGAAACGTCAGGGAGGGGTGGGGAAACGGGCAATGTGCGTCGGGTGAATCGCGTCTCAATTCAATGCAACGATCTGCGCGCTCTGCCGCTTTTCCGCCGGCTTCGTGGGGCCTACCTTTTCTGCGCTAAACCGGAACGTCTTCGGTCCCCTTAACCGCGCTTGCGGCCACGGCCGCTGATGTTGCATGCCACCCATTGCCCCCTCCGCGGCCAAGCCGCGCCAACTTTTCATCGACGGTGAATGGTGCGACGCCTTGTCGGGCCGCACGTTCGAATCGATCAATCCCGCGACGCAGGAGATCAACGCCCTGGTGGCGGAAGCGGAAGCGGCGGACATCGATCGCGCCGTGCAAGCCGCGGCACGCGCCCAACCGCGTTGGGCGGCGACGAGCGCCGCCGAGCGCGGGAGGTTTCTGTGGAAGATTTCGGAGCGGTTGCGCGAGCGGCGCGAGGAACTTGCGCGGATCGAGAGCAGGGATGTCGGGAAGCCGTTGCGCGATGCGTTGGGCGATATCGATACGGCCGCGGACGTGCTCGAATACTGGGCGGGCGCGCCGACCAAGATCACGGGCGACGTGATGCCGGTGGCGGGCGAGATGTTGAACTATGTCGTGCGCGAGCCGATCGGCGTCGTGGCGGCGATCGTGCCGTGGAATTTTCCGTTGCAGATCGCGACGTTGAAAATCGGCCCCGCGCTCGCGTGCGGCAACACGGTCGTGCTCAAGCCGGCGGAAGATACTCCGCTGTCGGCGCTCGAACTCGCGCGCATCGCGGCGGAGGTGGGGCTGCCGCGAGGCGTATTCAATGTTGTGCCGGGCTATGGTCGCACGGCGGGCGAGGCGCTCGTGCGTCACCCGAAGGTGGGCAAGGTGGCCTTCACGGGATCGCTCGCGACGGGCCGGGCGATTATGCACGCATGCGCGGATCAGATGAAACGCGTCTCGCTCGAACTAGGTGGCAAAAGCCCCCTCGTTGTTTTCGCGGATGCGGACGTCGAAGCGGCGGCCCGCGCGGCGGTGTTGGGAATTTGCGCGAATGCCGGCCAGATCTGCTGTGCGACGACACGTTTGTTCGTGGAAGACCGCGTGCGCGAACCCCTGCTGGCGGCGATGCAGGAAGAGTTGAAGCATGTGCGAGTCGGCGATCCGCTCGATCCGGCGACGCGCATGGGGCCGCTGGTGTCGAAGAAGCAACTCGAACGCGTCGAGAATTACATCCGGGTCGGGCGAGAAGAAGGTGCGACGCTGCTCTGCGGCGGCGATCGGCCAAACGGATTGGACAAGGGCTTTTTCCTCAATCCGACGTTCTTCGGAAATGTGCGCGGAACGATGCGGATCGCGCGCGAAGAAATCTTCGGTCCGGTGTTGTGCGTGCAGGAATTCGCCGATGCGGAAACCGCACTGCGCGATGCGAACGATTCGGACTACGCGCTGGCGGCTTCCGTTTGGACGCGGGATGTCGCGAAAGCGCACGGCTTCGCGCGCCGGCTGCGAGCAGGATCGGTGTGGGTCAACACGGTGCTGCAGTCGTCGGTGTTGTCGCCGTGGGGTGGGCCCGGCAACAGCGGACAAGGCCGCGACAACGCGATGCAGGCAGTCGATCATTACACCGAGTGGAAGAGCGTTTGGATCGACACGAGCGCGACGCCGCCGCCCTCGGCTTTTCGCTGATCCGCGCCGCGCTCGGACTTGCAACGATCTGCGCAAGGGGCGGGTTGTGACGAGCGTCCGCCCACGCGAGTTTTCGGTCGTGCTGTTCCCCTGGCATTCCCCCTCTGAGTTCGAAGCATGAAGACGATTGTGATCATGTCGGATACGCTGCGGCGCGACTACCTCGGTTGTTACGGCAACACGTGGGTCAAGACGCCCGTGATGGATGAATTTGCGAAGAACGCGGTCGTATTCGACAAAGCCTACGCCGGATCCTTTCCGACCGTGCCGGTGCGCGGTGACATCATGCTCGGTCGTTACGTGTTTCCGTATCTCGGCTGGGAACCGCTGCCGGCCAAGGTGCCGACGATGGCGGGATTGCTCGGCGAGGCGGGTTACACGTCGATGATGATCACCGACACGCCGCACATGTTGCAGAACGGTTTTCACTACGATCGCGGCTTCACGGCGTGGCAGTGGATCCGCGGGCAGGAAAGCGATCGCGTGCGCACCGATTACATGGAGGAGGAAATCCTGCCGTGCAGTCCGACGAAGCTGCGGCAGGGCGATCGCATGCGACGGCTGCATTATCTCAACACGCATTTCCGTCGGAGCGAGCGCGACACCTTCGTCGCGCAGACGATGAGCGCGGCGGCCGACTGGCTGGAAGGAAACTACAAGCACGAGAACTTCCTGCTCTACGTCGACACCTTCGATCCGCACGAGCCGTGGGATGCGCCGGAGTATTATCTTAAGCTCTACGAAAAGGAGTATCACGGCGACAACGTCGACTATCCCGCCTACGATAAGATTTCGCGGTTCACCCGCGAGGAGGTGGATCACTGCCGCGCGCTCTACGCGGCCGAGGTGACGCTCGTCGATACGTGGCTCGGGGAGTTGTTGCGCAAAGTGGAGCGCGTCGGCATCGCCGAAGAGACCGCGATCATCCTGCTGTCGGATCACGGATTTTATTTCGGCGAGCACGATTTCATCGGGAAGTTTTCCACGCCGGAGCCGATGCCGTATTACGAGGAAGTGAACGGCCTCGTGATGATGGCGCGGGTTCCTGGCGCGGAGTTTCGGAAAGGCGAACGCAGCAACGCGCTCGTGCAACCGGCGGACATCCTGCCGACGGTGCTCGATCTCGCTGGCGTGAAGATTCCCGACGTGGTGAACGGCCGGTCGATGCTGCCGATGTTGCGACGCGACGGCAGCGGCGACAATGGACGGCAGCTTGCGGTGACGAGCGCGAAATTGATTCCGGCCGATGCCGCGCCGGCGTGGGAACGCGGCGGATACACGTCGATCACGGACGGAACGTGGACGTTGATGTATGGCGCCGCCGCGCAGAAGAGCGAACTCTACGATACGAGCCGCGATCCGGGACAGACGCGGAACGTGATCGGCGTTCATTACAAGGAAGCCGAGCGCCTGCACGCGCAGTATCTTGAATTTCTCGGATCGCTGAATGTCACCGGCGAACTCCTCGCCGCGAAACAGCCGCCGCCGCGCATGTAGTCACGACTGCTGAATTATGAGCCTCAAACTAAAGGGTATCTTCTCCATCCCCGCCTCGCCGTTCAACGAGCAGGGCGAGCTCGATCCGTCTTATCTTCGCCGCCAAGTCGAATTCTCCATCGCGTCCGGAGCAAACGCGATCATCGGTCCCGTGATCGCGAGCGAGGTCTGGTTTCTGTCGAACGACGAGAGAAAGCGGTTCATGGACGCCGTGACGGAGCAGACCGCGAAACGAATCCCAGTGATCGCCGGGGTTTCCTCGAACACGATTGCCGAGACGATCGATCTCGCCAGCCACGCCACGCGCGCGGGTGCGGATGCGCTGATCGCCATGCTTCCGACGGTCGAGATGACGGCGAACTGGGATCAGACGCGCGAATTCTACAAGCGCCTCGCCGACGCAACCGGGCTCGAAATCATCATCCAGAATGGCGGGCGCGGTCCGGACGATCGGATCCCGATCGAGAATCTGATGCGCCTGTTGGAAGAGATTCCCCAGATCAATTACATCAAGGACGAAGGCATCCCGAGCAACCACCGCGTGACCGAACTCGTGCGCGCGGGCGGCGAACGTTTGCACGGCGTTTTCGGCGGGATGGGCGGGCGCTACATGATCGATGAAATGCGTCGCGGTGCGTGCGGATTTGCGCCGATCAGCACATTCACGGATGTGCTGGTGGACATCTGGAATTCGTTTCACGGCGGCAACGAAGCGCGCGCGGTGGAAATCCACGAGCGGCTCGCGACCATGCTGAACATCGAGCTTCAAGTCGGCATGGCTTTCGGCAAGGAACTGCTGCGACGCCGCGGCTTGGTGGGCACGGGAAATTCGCGGATGGGACAGGTGCCGATCGACGAGTTCGACCGGCTCGAAATGGACCTGCGGCTGGAGCGGCTGAAGCCTTACTTCCGTCCCTTCACGCCCGAGCAGCTCGACGCAGCCGCACCGAAGCCGAAAATCTGATCGCCATGTCGGACACCGCTCAATCCTCCCGCCGCCTCACGATCAAAATGGGGCCGACCGACGACGTCGCGATGGCGCTCGAGCAATTGCGCGCGGGCGCGACCGTGCCGGTCGAAAGCGCGCCCGGCGGTCCGATCGTGCAGGTGGCGCTCATCGAAGATATCCCGCTCGGCCACAAATTCGCTCTGCGCGACATCCGCGCCGGTGAACGCATTATCAAATACAACATGGAAATTGGCACTGCGCTGAAAGATATCCCGCGCGGCGCCTGGGTCGGTGAACACAATCTCGAATAGCGCACGGCGCACGCTCCCTTGAAAAAGATTCTCGGTTATCAACGTCCCGACGGTCAGGTCGGCATTCGCAATCACATCGCGCTCGTTTACACGAACGATTGCGCGAAAGTCACCGCGCGCCACGTCGCGGCGATCGCGCCGAACACGCATGTGTTTGGCTGGCCGCACGGCTGTCATTGGTCGCAGGACGCGTTCAACAAACTGGTCGCGCTCTGCTCGCATCCGAACGTCGGCGGCGCCGTGATCTTCGGCATCGGTTGCGAACGCATTCGCGCGGCTGACGTCGCGGCGCAGGTCGCGAAGACCGGCAAGCCGACAGGATGGGTCAACATCGAGGAAGGCGGCGGCACCATCAAAGCGATCGAGGCGGGTCTTCGGCACGTGTTGCGCATCACGCGGGAAGCGTCGGATGCGCCGCGGGTGGAGCTGGCGCCGCAGGATTTGATTCTCGCGGTCGACTGCGCGGCGTCGGATTCGACGTCGGGCTTGGCGTCGAATCCGGCGACCGGCGTGGCCGTCGACTTCCACGTCGACCGCGGCGCGATCACCTACTTCCTGGATGTTCCGGAAGAGCTGATCGGTTGCGGTGACTGTCTGGCCGCGCGCGCGTGCAGCCACACGGTGGCAGCGGAGCTGCGCAAGGTGGCGTCGGTTGCGCCGGATGATCCCAAGATCAAGCCGCCGTATGGAAATATCCGCGGTGGCATTACCACCTTTCGCGAGAAGGCGGCGGGGGCGTTGGCGAAATCGGGCACGCGACCGATTCAGGGTGTGATCACGGATTTCACGCGTCCGACGAAAGGCGGCCTTTATCTCGTGAGCGCGCCGCCGGATGCGTGGACCAACGATTCCGATCCGCAATGCGTGCAAATCATGGCCGCATGCGGCGCGCACCTCGTGGTGGAAACGACGGGCTGCGGCACCGTAACCGGCGGCGTGGTGGCTCCGGTCATCAAAGTCTGCGCCAATCCCGACACCTGCGCGCGCGAACCGGACAACATCGACGTCGACATCAGCGGCATCATCAAAGGCGAGATGTCGATCGTGGATGCCGGCCAGATCATCTACGATGAAGTGATGGCGGTCGCCGCCGGCCGTTTGACCCACGCCGAAATCCTCGGCCACTTCGAAGACTGAACGCTCAACCCCTCTTATGATTCTCGAAAACGAATTCCTCCGCATCGACCTCGACGAACGCACCGGTTGTTTCGACCTGCGGCAAAAAGGCGTCGAACAACCCTGGACCTGCGACCCCTGGCAAAAAAGCTGCGGCGAACTCGTGCTGACGCCGCGGGCCGGCGGTGCGGCTGTGACGCTGCCGTTCGAACACGCGGGCCGCGTCACGGTGAAGGGCGGTGGCACCCAGGCGACGATCACGTGGGAGGATTTTGCGACGAGCAAAGGCGAGAAGATTGCCGGCGCGATCGTGCGCGTTGCGCTGCAACTGGAATCCGGGGCGGCGGAGTTGGTGGTCGATGTCGAAGACGTTTCTTTCGACGAAGCGAAGTTCGAGTTCGATTCGCTGCTCTACCCGAAGCGGCAGTTCTCGATGATCACGGATCGCGACGAAGGTTATCTCGCGATGCCTTACAATCAGGGCGCGCTGGTGCCGTCGGGACGTTTCAAGGTTCCGCTGCGCGACGACTTTCATATCTTCGACGACCTTTCGTGGGAATCGTCCGGCGTGGCGTGGGGCACGGAAGGTTCGCTCGGCGAAATTTTCGTGTATGGCTGGAATGCGCTCTCGATGCCGTTCTGGGGGCAGAAGCGCCGGCGCGAGGCGTGGGTCGGCGTGATGGAGTCCGACGTGGACGTGAAGCTCAGCTTCATTCTCAACAACAATTACCAGGACGACTACAACCGGCGCGCCGCGAAGTCGCCCTACGAGCGCATTCTGACCGCATCGCCGAGGTGGCTTTCCTCGAAGGGCCGCTTCGATCGCGCGCGCCGGCTGCGCTACGGATTCTTCGTCGACGGAAGCTACGTCGACATGGCGAAGTTTTATCGTCGCATTGCGGAACGCCAGGGCATGGTCGTGAAGTTGATCGACAAACTGCGGAAGCGGCCGGCGCTCGAAAAGATGTTCGGCGCTCCGATCATCAACATCGATGGCGGCTATCCGTGGTATACCGATTACAAATCGATGATGTTCACGTGGGACGACCTGAAGCGGATGACGCAGGACTTCCACGAACTGGGCCTGCGACGCGCGGCCATCTGTGTGTGGGGCGGTTATTCGAAGCTGCCGCCGAATACGCTGCCGCACCATCCGGAGTGGGGCCCCGAGGCGGCGTTGAAGGGCGCGATGCAGGAGATCCGCGATCGCGGCTTTCTCTTCTGCACCTACCACGGATATCCCGCGAATCTCCCGCACGACGAGTCGTTCGACGTGGAAGAAGCGACGCGCAACAAGGAAGGCGGCATCAGCGGACGCTGGGGCGCGCGCTGCTCGTGCTTGTTTCACAAATACGCGTCGCGCGATTTGCCGACGATCAAGAAGATCACCGGCACGGAGGCGGACTACACGGACATGCTCACGTCGGGGACCTTCCGCGAATGCTATCATCCCGCGCATCCGCTCACGCGGCTGGAAGATCGAAAGAACCGCTGCGACATCCTCGATTACATCAACTCGCTTGGATTGGTGAACGGGTCGGAGGTCGCGCAGGGCTACATGGCGCCGCATGCCGACTACGCCAAAGGCGGCATGTATGTTGGGAAACGATTCTTCCTGCTGAACCTCATTCACATCCCGCTGCTCAACCTCGTGTTTCACGATTGCATGCTGGTTTACGACAGCACCGTCGGGACGGCGCGTCGCTACGAGTATTCCAACGAAACGCTCGAGTGCCTCGCTTACGGCGTGCAGCCGGTGTTCAGCTTCAACACGGCGCATTACGAAGGCGTGAAGCCGGTGTTGAAGGAAACGACGGAGATGATGACGAGTTTCCTGCGCGAGACTGCGACCGCGGAGCTGGACTTTCACGAATACATCGGCGGCGGTTACGACGTGCAGCACACGCGTTTTTCGACGGGGCACGAAGTTTACATCAACACCGACACGGCGCCTTACCGATTGGCGGATGGCCGCGAAGTGCCGGCGCGAGGATACTTCGTCGTGCACAACGGTCGCGAGACCGCGCGAGGCTCCATCGATACACACATCGCGAGTCTGAAGAACTGAGGAACTGCTGACTCCGCGCATGTCCCAGCCTGCCGCACGCCAGCCGCTGCATCACGAACGATGGGGCTACATGGCGTCGATGGGCGCGATGGTGGCCGGATTCGTGTCGGTTGACGCCATCACGAACAACATGGTGCCGATCACCGCGCGGCACTTCACCGACAGTCCCTTGTTCATCGCGTTTCTCGTGGCGTTGAACCGGCTGTTCGGGTTTCTCGTGCAGCCTTACGTCGCGTGGAAAAGCGATCGGATTCAGACGCGGTGGGGGCGTCGTCGTCCGTTCCTGATTCTCGGTCTGCCCGGCACGTGCTGTGCGCTGCTATTGCTGGGCGCGATGCCGTTCATCTTCGAAGGAGAGAGCCGGCATGCGCTGCCGACGTTGATCCTGTTGTTGATCGCGAATGTCGGCTTGCAGTTTTTCCAGGACGTCAACTGGGGAAGCCAGGAACCGCTCTACGCGGACACCTTCCGTCATCAGGTGCTGGGGCGGGCGGTGGCGATCCGGTCCTACGCGATCCAGCTCGTGTATTTCATCATGAATTATTTCGCGATGAAATGGGCGGACAGGCATGAGTTCATTCCGTATCTCTGCGCCGCCGGACTCGTGCTGATGTCGTTCACGATGGTCATGTGGGTGATCAAGGAACGCCCGTTCCCGCCCCCGCAGACGGTCGAACGTTACAACCCGCTCGCGCACATCGGACTGCTTTTTCGGAATTCGGACTACTTGAAGGTTTCGCTGATTGGCGCGTTCGGCCTGATGCTCCCGGCGGCGTTCTATTTGTTTCATCCGCTGTTCGTGACGCGGACGCTCGGGCTCACGAAGTCGCAGCTCGGTGAAGCGCTGGCGGTCGTGCCGATCGTGGCGCTGATCGTTTCGTTTCCCTGCGGCTACCTCATCGATCGCTACGGGCCGAAGTGGATCACGGCGGTGGGCTTTTTCGCCGTGGCGCTCGTGGCGTGGGGCATCGCGTATTGGGTTCATGACTACACCGGTCTGATGATCGCGATGGTGGGCTATGGTGCGGCGCACGTGCTGGTGTCGCTGCCGATGACGCCGCTGGTGTTTCAATACGCGTCGGACAAGGAGCGTGGAACGGTGTTTGGGCTGATTCAGTTTGTGCGCGGGTTCTCGGCGTTCGCCTTCAGTTTGCTGATCGGATGGATCGTGCAGTTTTCGTCCTCGAGCGACGGCACGCCCGTGTTGGCTGAGGATATCCGCCAACCCACCGTGGTTGCGCAGCGTCTTGAAGCACGGGAAACACCCGCGATGCAGCGTTTCCATGAGAAACTTTCGCCGGAGATGCAGGCGCGGATCGCAGCACCTCACGCAGACGAAGACCTCGCTGCGCTGCGCGCCGGACTCGCGGCGGAGTTCAACCGCTGGCTCGACGACGCGGATCTTTATTCGGCGGAAGCGTTCGCCGAGTTGGAACTTTCGCGGCAAAGCCGAAAGCTGGCTGAAGAGCGTCCGGCCGCGGGCAACGACCTCGCGGCGATCAACCGCTCTTTGATCGAGGATGCATTTCGCGAGGAAATTTCGCGGCAGCCCGATTACCGGTTGTCGTATTTGCTGAGCGTGGCGATTTGCGTGGCGGGCGGCATCGTGACGCTGCGGACGCGCAAGGGTGCTCATGCGCGGACGCTGAAGGACGAGCAGGATCCGCTTTAGGTTTTTTCGCGATGAACGGGTCCCTGCGTTCCGTCGGGATCGTTGGTTCGGGCGCGGTGGCGCCCCTTCACCTGCGTGCGTATCGGCAGTTGGGCGTGAAGGTGCGGGCTTTGCTGGCGGTTGACCAGGCGCAGGCGGACGCGTTGTGCGCGGAGGAAGGAATTGCGCCACGACGGGTGGGCGATCTCGACGCGCTCGTCGCGACGGACTGCGACTTCTTCGACGTGATGGTGCCGCCGCAACAGCAACCGGATATCGTCGCGCCTCTCTGCGAAGCGGGACGTCCGATCTTATGCGAGAAGCCATTAGCGCTTGGCGTGGACGCGGCGGCAGCGCTGGTGCGGGCCGCAGAGCGACGAAAGGTGCATCTCGGCGTGATGCACAATCAGTTGTTCTACGGTGCGCATGTGCGCGCGCGGGAGTTGATCGCGTCGAAGGCCGTGGGCGAGGCGCGGCTGTTGCGGATGCATTTGGTCGGGTTTCATACCGCGCACACCGCGTGGAAACGGAGCCTGCAGGAGCGGGGCGGGATGATTTGGGACGACGGCATTCATCGGCTCTACACGGCGCAAAGTTTGTTCGGTCCGATCGAACGCGTTCACGCGCGCGGCCACCGCGATCTTGCGGGTCCTGAAAGTGGATGGGCGGGCTCGGTGCATCTGCGCTTCGTCGGAGGGCAGATGGGCGTGTGGGATTTCAGTTATGCGCTCGGGGGAGGCACATTTTACGACGACAGTTTGGCCGTCGTCGGCACGCGCGGCGTGATTGCGATCAACGGCGCTTTTGGGCAGCCGTGGCCATGGCCGAAGTTGGCAGTGCGGACCGGCGACGAGTGGCGTGAAGAATCGGTCGGATGCGACTGGGCGGGCTCGTTCGTGGAACTCATTCGCCACTTTATCGAAACCGCGGAAGCGGGTCAGGAGTCGGAGTTGATCGGTGGAAGGGCCGCGCTGTCGACCGTGGCTGCCGCCGAAGCGGTGGAGCGTTCGCTGCGCGACGGTCGCGAGGTGGAGGTCGAAAGATCTCCCATGAGTTTATGAAAGTCACGAAGGTCGATATCTATGCCCGCGAAGACGCGTGCCCGCCGTGGATATTCGTGGCCGTGCGCACGGACAGCGGCGCGGTGGGGCTGGGGGAGGCGACGTCGTTTCCGGGTGGCGCGATCATCGTCGCGGCGTTGCGCGAGTTTGCGCCGCTGCTGGTCGGCCGCGATCCCTTTGCAATCGAAGAGCATGTTCAGCGGATGCGAAAACATTGCTCTTATCTCGGTGCGGATGGCGCCTGCGCGGCGGCGATCAGTGGACTCGAGATCGCGCTGTGGGATTTGGTGGGCAAGCACGCGGGCTTGCCCATCGCGCAGCTACTTGGAGGTCGAGCCGGTGGACGCGTGCCGCTCTACGCGAATGGTTGGATCAAGAAAGCGGAATTCACGCCGGAGGCATTCGCTGAGCATGCGCGCGTGGCGGTGTCGCGCGGGTTCAAGGCGCTGAAACTCGATCCGTTTAGCGATCCGCGATGTGGGGTGGCGGCGTTGGATTTCGATGCGGCGCGGACGTTGTCGCCGGAGTTGGAGGAACACGGGTTCGCGATCATCACGGCGGTGCGTGAGGCGATCGGGCCGGGGGTGCGCCTGGCGTTCGACGTGCACGGACGTTTCAACGTGCCGGCGGCGATTCGGGTCGGTCGCAGGTTGGAAGACGTGGATCCCTTGTTTTACGAAGAGCCGACCGAGCCGGATAATTTCGATGCCATGCGCCGGGTCGCTCGCGGGGTTCCCGTGCCGGTGTGCGCGGGTGAGCGATATTTCGGATGCAAAGGGTTTCAGCGTTACTTCGAGGAAGGCGTGCTCGACGTGGCGATGCCGGATATCTGTCGAACCGGCGGGATCCTCGAGTCGCGCAAAATCGCCGCGCTCGCCGAACTGCATGGCGTGCTTTTCGCGCCGCACAACCCGAACGGCCCGGTGGGCACGGCCGCCTCGCTCCACGTGATGGCCGCGTGTGCGAATGGTCTGATCCTGGAGTATTTCGACGATCTCGACGCGCTGCGTGAGACATTGGGTCAAAGCACGCTCGACATTCGGGAAGGTTCGGCGGTTGTGCCGCTTCTTCCGGGGCTTGGTATCACGATTTCGGATGCCGCGTTGGAAGAATTTGCGCACGCTCGCGATCTGCCGGGAACCGGCACGACGGTGTTCGGTTATCAACGCGAGCGGCTTTGAGCGTTCGTGCAACGGTCTGCGCAAGCGGTGATTGGCCTGCGCAAAGGCTATGATCACGGTGGTGATCATCCGCGATAGGAGACATCGCGGATTTTCCCCTCCCCATGACTGCCTCTCGAACCCTCCGGATTGCCGTCGTTGGCACCGGCGTGTGGGCTCAAAAGATCCATTATCCGACGCTCGCGCATTTGCGGGGGCGGCCCTTTTCGCTGCATGGCATCTGCAGTCTCGACCAGGCGGCGGCGCGAGAACTCGCGACGCGTTACAGCTTTTCCCGGGTGTATCGCGATCTCGAGGAGCTCGTGGCCGACAAGGATGTCGACGCTGTCGCGGTGATCGTGATGCCACGGGCGCTTCCTGCGGTGCTGGCGCGTCTGCAGACAATGGGCGTGCCTTTGCTCACGGAAAAACCACCGGGTGCGGATTCGATTCAGGCGGCGGAACTCGCGCGGACCATCACGGTGCCGCACGTGGTCTCTTTCAACCGTCGCTATGTTCCGCTCGTGGCGCGGTTGCGTGAGGAAGTGGGGAAACTCGATGCGCCGTTCTTCGCGGAAGGGCGATTCTACCGACATGGCCGGCTCGATCCGGATTTCATCCGCGGCACGGGTATTCATCTGATCAATACCATGCAGCACGTATTCGGCGCGGTGGTGCTGGCTAGCACGGTGCGGCGGCCGCATCCTTCGGCGGCGACGTCGAATTGGCTGACCGAGGCGGAATTCGCGTCCGGGCTGCACGCGCGCCTGCATTTCCTGCCCTGCACCGGTCGGCAAGTGGAGCAGATCGAGGTGCATAGTGCCGGGCGGTCGCTCGAATTGGAGATCCCGACGATCGGCGACCCGCGAGGCGTGCTGCGCGTGTTCAACACCGACGAAAGCCCGTCGTCAACCGAGCCGACGGATCCGGCGGCGCTGCCGCCGGTCGGGTCGGCGCGAGGTTATCAGGCGTTGTTCAATGCGACCCACCAGAGCGTCGAAACGCCGGCGCCTCACGAGGAGCCTTTGCGCACCTGCGGGTTTGTTCCCGCTTACGAGGAACTCGCGTCGCTCCTGAACGGAGGGAAATCGCGTTCCACCTTTCACGATTCCGTGGCAACGATGCGTCTCGCGGATGCAATCGAGGACGCGACGGAGTATCGGGCGGACTGACGGTTTTTTTAGAGCGACTCTCATGGCGGTCAAACATCTCGTGGTATTCGAATTCAAACCGGGCACGACCGGCGCGACGATCGAGCAGATCATGCAAGGATTGCGCGGCTTGGTCGGCGCGGTGCCGGGCTTGCTCGATTTTCAAGGCGGCGAGTATTCGGGACCGTATCCGGACGGCGCGGGGCTGAATCGACGTTACACTCATGGCTTCGTGATGACGTTTCGCGATGCCGAGTCGCGCGCGGCTTACCTGCCGCATCCGGCTCATGTTCGATTTAAAGACGAACGGTTGCTGCCCCATTTGCAGGACGTGATCGCGTTCGACTTCGAAACGGGAGACACGGCATGACGACGCAACGCGACGCCGCGACGACAGAAGAGCCGTTGGACCGCTGGGGCGGATGGCGTTCGGCAAAACTCGAACCCACCGGCCGCTTTCGTGTCGAGCGCTGGCGCGGGGGGTGGTGGTTCGTGACGCCGGATGGGCATCCGTTCATCGCCGTCGCGCTCGCGCACGCAAATCGTTACCCGAATTCTAAGGTGCCGGGGGATACGTCGCGCGAGCGCTTCGGCGACAACCTCGACGCCTATATCGAAGACCGCGCAGAGTGGATGAGGCGGGCAGGATTCAATGCGTTTTCCTATACCACGCCGGAGCATGCGCGCGTTGAAGTGCCGTGGGTGGCGACGCTGCCGCTGATGCCGGGATTCATCAACGTCGGGCCGCGCGGGTTCGACCCGTTCGACCCGGCGTGGCGAGCACGGGTGGATGAGATCGTCGCGCGCGAGCTGCCGGTGCTGTTGCAGGATCCCCGCGTGATTGGTGTCAGCCTGGCTTATCCGGTGATGGCGAGTCCGCACGTCGTGCCGGCGTGGATGTGGGCGCGACTCGACCGCGAACCGACGAATCTCTTGCGCGAGTTGAAAGCGCTCGGGCCGGAGGCGCCGGGAAAACGGGCCTACGTGGACTATTTGCGTCAGCGCTACGCGACCGTGGAAAATTTCGCGCAGGCGCGCGGGCGAGCGATCGACTGCAGCGATTTTTCGGCGCTGGCGGCGATCGATGTTGGCGCGGGCGAATCGCCGTGGGAACTGCACGCGGACGACGTCGAGTTCTACACACGCTTCTGGGCGGAAGCGGTGGCGCACGCGGTGGCGGCGATTCGAAGCCATTCGAAGGACGTGTTGATCTTCAGTCCGCGTCTGATCGGGTGGCGCAAATATCCCGACGCGTGGCTCGACGCCTGGGTGCGTGGGGTGGGGGATCAAGTCGACGCGTTTGCGCCGGAGCTTTACGGCAACGAACCCTATGCGGAAATCGTCGCGCACATCGGACGAGTGACGGGGAGGCCATCGTTCGTCGCGGACGGGATGAGGCCGTGCGAGTTCAATTATCGAACGGGCGCGGACGTCGATCGCGATGAGGCGACCCGTTATCGGGAGATGTTCGAAGGCTTGCTGGGATCGCCGTGGTTTCTCGGGGGAACGGTGTGCGAGTATCGCCCGCGAATTCCGGAGTTCAGTTGGTATGCCGAAGATCCGGCGGCGCCACGAAGCGGGGTGCGGCGCGCGGACTTTTCGGAACGTGATCCGCTGTTCGCGACGTTTCAGGAGGTTCACGGACGCAAATACCGCACGCGCGTTGCGCGGCTGGGAGGGCAGCACGCATGACAGCCAATACCGCGGGAGCAGCAGGATCCGGGCAGGCGCCGCGAGAGCGTTGGGGTTACATGGCCGCGCTCGGCGTGATGGTCGCCGGCTATTTCTCGGTCGAGTTTGTCACGAACAATGTGATCCCGCTCACGACGCGGCATTTCACCGACAGTCCTTTCGTCATTGCCGCGATCGTCGCGCTGAATCGCCTCTTCGGCTTCATCGTGCAGCCGTATGTCTCGTGGAAAAGCGATCGCGTGCGCACGCGGTTCGGGAGGCGGCGTTTCTTCTTGTTGATCGGGATTCCGGGCACGCTGGTGTCGCTTTTGCTGGTCGGCGCATTTCCGCACCTCGTGCCGCCGGAGTATCAACACTCGGCGATGGTGCTCGGGTTGTTCATCGTCGCGAACATCGCGCTGCAGGCGTTCGTGGACATGAACTGGGGCAGCCACGAACCGCTTTACGCCGACACCTTCAAGCATCGGATGTTGGGGCGCGCGGTGGCGTTTCGATCTTGGGCGATCAACCTCGTGACGCTGTTCATGAGCGGCTACGCGTTGAAGCTCGCGGACCGGAACGAGTATCTCGTTTACCTTTGCTCGGCGGGTTTCCTCGTGATCTCGCTCGCGATTGTGGTCTTCGTCGTGAGGGAAGGCGACCAGCCGCCCGCGCCGCGGGACGAGATCTACAATCCGCTTTCGCATCTCGGCCTGATCTTCGGCAATCGTGATTATGCGAAGATTTCGGCGATCGGCGCGCTTGGGATCATGGGCAACGCGGCGTTCATGCTTTATCTTTCACTCCTCGCGACGCGCACGCTCGGGCTGTCGCGCGCGGATTTCGGGATGACGCTCTTCGTTGGGCCGATCGTCGCGTTTCTGATTTCGTTTCCCGCCGGCTATCTCGTCGATCGTCTCGGCGCGAAGCCGGTGATGGCGACGGGTTACCTGATGTTCGCCGCGAACTCCGCGGCGATGGCTTATTGGGTGCACGATTTCAATTCGTTGCTGCTGCTGCTGAGCATCTACGCGGCCGCGCTCAACCTCGTGCAGCTTCCGCTCACCTCGATGATCTTCCAGTATGCGGCGCCGGCGGAGCGGGGGAAGGTTTACGGGTTGTTTCAATTTACGCGGGGCTTCAGCGCGTTTCTGTTCTCGCTCGTGATCGGCATGGCGGTGCAGTTCTCGCACGCGAGCGATCCCGTGCCGTTGTTCGCCGACGACATCAAGGAACCGCGAGCATTTGGACAGCAGTTGCTCGCGGGGAACCGCGGGATCGATCGGGAGATTGCGACGCGGCTGTCCAACGAAACTCGCGACGCCTTGGCGGACCTCGAAACTGAGGGCGGCGAGGCCTTGGTTGCGGCGCGGCGGGCGTTGGCCGCTGACCTCAATCAGGCCATTCAATCCTCCGTGCTCGGGACGGAAGATACGGTGGCTGGATTTGAACTCAGCCGCACCGCCCGCCGGCTCGAGAGTGAAGGACTGGTGGCGGAGAAGGATCGGGTGATCTTCAATCGCGAGGTGCTGCACGCGGCTTACCCCGAATTCGTCTCGCGCAACGTCGACTTCCGCGTCGGCTACAAGATCGACATCTTCATCGCGCTGACAGCGTGCCTCGTCACGCTCTCGACGCGCCGAGGCAAATACGCGGACGCCTGAAGCGCGTCAGCGGACCACGCGACCGGACGCGCTGCCGCCCATGAGGGCTTCGACTTCGGCGCGGCTGACGAGATTGAAATCGCCTTTGATCGAGTGCGCGAGGCACGACGCGGCGACGGCGAAAGCCACGGCCGATTGCGGCTCGGACAATTCGGGCGTGGTCAGCGCGAAAATGAGCGCACCGGAAAACGAGTCGCCGCCTCCGACGCGGTCGACGATCGCCTTGATTTCGTAAGGGGCATACTTGCCGTCCTTGCGCGGGGCGAAATATGTGCGGTCGGACGCGACGTCGTGAAGGAGCGCGCCCCAGTTGTTGTGCGAGGCGGAGAGGCTTTCGCGCAGGGTGGTGGCGACGCGTTTCACATTAGGGAAGCGCGCAGCGATCTGGCGGGCGACCTCGGGATAGCGATCGATTTCGAGCTGGCCGGCATGGATGTCGGTCGAACCCGCTTTCAATCCGAGCACATCGTCCGCGTCCTCTTCGTTGCCCACCACGACATCCACGAACGGCAGGATCGTCGCCATGACTTCGCGCGCGAGGGTGCGCGCGTCGGTGCCGGGGCGCCAGTTCCAGAGTTTTTTGCGGAAGTTGAGATCGCAGGAGACGGTCAGGCCGAGTTCGCGCGCGTGACGTGCGGCCTCGCGGGCGGCGTCGGCGGCGTGATGGGACAAAGCCGGAGTGATGCCCGACAAGTGCAACCAACCCGCGCCGCGGAGAATCGCGGGCCAGTCGTAATTCTTGGCGGGTGTGAGCGCGATGGCGGAGTGATCGCGATCGTAAAGGACGGTCGAGGGGCGCTGGTTGGCGCCGGTCTCGACGAAATACAAACCCACGCGTCCTTCCTTGGTCGTCACGACGTGAGAGGTGTCGACGCCCAAGCCGCGCAACGTGCCGAGGCACGCTTCGGCGATGGGATTGCGGGGAAGCGCGGTCACGAACGAAGACGAACCGCCGAGTGACGCGATCGAGACGGCGACGTTTGCCTCCGCGCCGGCGAAGGTGAAGTCGAGGCTGCCAGGCATCGCCTGGCGCAGACGGAGGAAGCCTTCGGGCGCGAGGCGGCCCATGATTTCACCGAAGCAAACGATACGGGTGCTCATGACGAAGAAGAGGGGTTGCGAACACTGCGGACGGCATCAGCGGCGGCTTGCGCGTTGGCGGCGATTTCGTCCCAGCGCTGCGCCGCGATCAAATCGCGCGGCGCGAGCCAGGATCCGCCGAGGGCGGCGATGTAGGGATTTTCAAGATACGCGCGCATGTTTTTGGCGTTGAGTCCGCCCAGCGGGATGTAGCGCAGGCCCAGATGCGCGTAAGGTGCGGCGAGAGAGTTGAGGTAGGCCAGGCCGCCGGAAGGTTCGGCGGGAAAGAATTTCAACAACCGGCAGCCGGCTTCGAGCGCGTGTTCGATGTCGGACGCGGTGCTGATGCCGGGGGCGAAAGGAAGGCCGGCGTCGAGGGCGGCGGCGATGACGCGCGGGTTGCAACCGGGAGCGACCGCGAAGGCGCCGCCGGCGCGAACGACTTCGGTCACCTGTCGCGGGTCGAGAACGGTGCCGACACCGGCGAGCATCTCCGGCACTTCCTGTCGAATGGCGCGGATGCAATCGAACGCCGCCGGCGTGCGCAGCGTGAGTTCCATCGCCGCGATTCCGCCGCGAAGCAGCGCGCGGGCGACGGGAACGGCGTGTTTGACGTCGTCGATCACGAGCACCGCGACCACTCCGCGTGCTTCGATGATCGTCTGCAGTTCGACAGGGAAGGCGGTTTTCACGATGTAGTATGAGCGGCGGAAGGATGAATGTCGACCTGCAGGGTCCACCGCTTCTCTTCTCGCGGGCCGAAGTGACACGGCTGGCCGTAATGCTGCGCGAGATCCGGCCGATCGAAACCGCCGGTGCAATGCTCCGGCGCGAGCACGCGCGTGCCGTCCTGCCGCTCCTCGTGCCAAAGGCCGAAGTAAATGGGCTCCGCGGAGTCTATGCGCAGGCCGATCCGCTCATGGGTGCGCGGGAAGCGCAACGCAACGACGCGCGCCTGGTCGGGCTGCGCAGCGTAGAACTTGTGTGCGCGCGGCGCCTGTCCGGGTTTTGCCGCGGGCAGCGAGCGGGGTTTCCAACGGGAACGCATGCCGTGGTCGCCGTAGTGTTCGCTGCCGTTGTGAACGCTGATCACTTCGCCCGGGGGAAGATCGATGCTCACCGCGTCGGGGCAGGCGATCAAGGGATGCGCCGCCCACAAGGCACCGAATGTTTCGTTCGACAGATTGGTCGCGATGTAGTCGATGCGAAGCGTGCGCGCATCGGACATGGTGCAACGTTTCCAGAGCCGGCACGGCACGCTGTGGCAGTCGATTTCGAGCGTGATCGAGTCGCCGGTGATTTCGACCTCGCGCCAGGCGCGCGACCACACTTCGCCATGATCCGGCAGGAAAAGCGCGCGCCCTTGATCCGTGACGCCGTTGCCCTCGAGCACCGTGGGAAACATGTCATCGAGCCCGAACGGATCGCTGTCGACGAACTTGGCGCCGGGCGCCGGTTCGGCGAAACGAGCCGCTTTCGGTTGCACTAGAAATTCGCGGCCGGTTCGGCGATCGACAAGCGAGGCGATTTTACCGCCGAGGGCGGGCACGATCGTGACCCGGCACTCGTCCGTTTCGAGCGCAACCGCGGGCCAGCCGCGGTAGGTGCTCCGCTTCGTTTTCCGCGCCGCTGCGACTTGCATCAGCGGACCTCAACAACGGTTTCGGAATGCCGCTTCAGCAGCGCGGCATCGAGTTCGATTCCGAGACCGGGGCCGGTCGGGCGCGCAATGCGGCCGTTTTCGACGCGGATGGCGGGAGTCATGAACGCATCGCGCCACTCCACATCCTGCACGAAATATTCGAGCGTCATGAAATTGGGCGTGTTCACCGCGTAGTGCAGCGTCGCCATCGTGGAGATGGGGCTGTTGGCGTTGTGCGGAGCGACGGGCGTGAAATACGTGTCGGCCATCGCGGCGATCTTCTTGCTCTCGAGTAATCCGCCGGTGCGCACGATGTCGGGCTGGACGACCGCGACCGCTTGAAGTTCGAGGATGCGGCGAAAGTCGTGAGCGGTGTAGAGGCGTTCGCCGGAGGCGAGGGGAATGCGGCTGTGCGCGGACAACCGCGCCATCGTTTCCATGTTTTCGGGTGGGATCGGTTCCTCGACGAAACCGATGTTGAACGGTTCGAGGAGGTTCAACAGACGCAGCGCGGTGTAGTAATCGAGCTTCCCGCCGCATTCGACGTAGAGCTCGACGCTGGGGCCGACCGACTCGCGCACGGCGGCCACGATGTCGAGGATGTCCTGCAACTGCGGCAGCGTGAGCGTGCGACGCAACGGATCGCCGGAGGAAGGCGCGTCGAGTGGATAGAACTTCAGCGCGCGATAGCCCTGTTCGACGGTCGCGCGGGCGGCGTCGGCGTAAGCCTTGGCGTCGCGCGGAACTCCCAGGCTCCAGTAGTTCGCATAAACGGAGACGTCTTCGCGCACGGCGCCGCCGAGAAGCTGATACACGGGCACGTTGAGCGCCTTGCCCGCAATGTCCCACAACGCGATTTCAATGCCGCTCAGCGCGGTGACGGCCAAGCCGGCCAGGCCGACGTAGTTGGAGGTCCGATACATGTCCTGCCAGAGCCGTTCGACCTCCATCGGATCGCGGCCGATCAAGCCTTTGCCGATTTCGGCCACGACGTGCGGGAGATTTGCACCGACGGGCCAGTTTGTGGCATCACCGATGCCGGTGATGCCGGCGTCGGTCTCGACGAGCACGACGATAAATTTTCGCGGCATGCGGGCGAGCGCGGCATAGGTCGCGTCGAGCGCATGGCAGGAAATCCGAGTGATTTTCATGAAAGATGGGTTTAACGAGGGCGGCGGGAACGCGGGGGGAGTTCGCGACGTTCTTCCTCGTAAACATTGCCGTAGAGACGGGCTTGCGCGCCGCCGTCGACGAACAACTCCGCGCCGGTCATGAACGAGGAATCCGGACCGGCGAGAAACAGCGCCGCGCCGGCGATGTCGTCGGGTTGGCCGATGCGGCCCAGCGCTTCGTTGGCGAGCACGCGTTGGTAGCGCCGGCGTTTCGCGGGAGTGCCGGAGAAATCATGCGCGTTGGCAGCCGTCTGGATGAGGCCGGGGCAGATCGCGTTGGCGCGGATGTTGTGCGGACCGCCATCGATGGCCAACGAGCGCGTCAGCGCCAGCAACGCGGCTTTCGTCGCCGCATACGGAATGCTGCTCGAAGACGTGGCCCGCGCGTGAACCGAAGAGATGGTGATGATGGAACCGGCTTTGCTCGCGCGCAGGTGTTTCCAGCCGAATTTTGCGGTGAGCCAGCAGGCGCGGACGTTGACGGCCCAAATGCGGTCCCATTCCTGCAAGGTGAGCCCCTCGGCCGTCTTGTAGCCGGGAATGGCGGCGTTGTTGACCACGATGTGGATTGCTCCTTGGGCGGCGCCTGCGACGCGCATCAGGCGCTCGATGGCGCTCGGTTCGCCGACATCGGCGCGGACGAAGACCGGCTTGGCGCCGCCGGCGCGGGTGATCTCGCGCTCGAGCGTGTCGGCTCCGTCGGGATCCGGCGCGCAGTAGAAAACCTGAGCTCCTTCAATCGCGAAGCGACGAACGATCGCGCGGCCGATGCCCTTGGTGCCTCCGGTGACGACGGCGATTTTTCCGGCGAGCGTTGCGTTCATAGGACCTCCGGGTGAATCGCGGCGGGCCAGCGGCGCGGGCGTCGCGAAGAGAAAACGAGGCGAATGTGTTTCATGGGTGAGAACCGGGAACTTCACCGGGTGAAGCGGCTGCATAGTGGAAATCGCGGGGGACGGTTCTCACAAGAGTTTGCAACGGTCTGCACCGCGCGTGCGTCTCTCCGGTGCTTGTCAATCACCCCGCGCCGAACAACGTCCGCACCTTTGTCCATGCCCACCATCAACGACGTCGCCCGGATCGCCAAAGTGGCAAACAGCACGGTATCCCGCGCCTTGCGCGACGATCATCGAATCGCTCGAGCGACCCGCGAACGCATCAAGGAAGTGGCGGAGTCAATCGGCTATCGTCCGAATCCGATGATCGCGGCGCTGATGACCCAGCTCCGAACGGCGCATCCGCCGGCGCCGACGTGCAATTTGGCGTGGCTCGATTTTGGCCGGAACGCCGTCGAGTGGAAGGAGCGGCCGGTGCAGCGCGCGTTTTACACCGGAGCGTTGGACCGCGCCACGAAGGCAAATTATTCCCTCGAACGCGTGCAGGTTCGCGCGCCCGGCATGACTCCGTCGCGGCTCGCGCAAGTGCTGAGGGCGCGCAACGTCCGCGGCGTGCTCGTGCCGTATTTCGAGGATAGCAACAGTCTCGCGACCTCGATTCCGTTGCCGCTTGACGAGTTCAATATCGTTTCGGTCGGAACGCCGTTTCGCGATCCTGACCTGCATTTCGCGAGCAACGACCAATACGAATCCTCGCGTCTCGCGGTGTTGGAATTGCACAAGCTCGGCTATCGCCGCATCGGCTATGTGGGCGCGCACGTGCTGGAGGCGGCGGTGCATAATCGTTTCTCGGCGGGCTTCTACGCGACGGCGCGATTCGAGTTGGGGCTCGATGTGCCGGCTCCGCTTTTCAGCGGCGACCGCGCGGAGATCACGCATTGGCTGCGTCATTCGCGACCCGACGCGGTGATCACGACGCATTTGAACTTGATCAAAATGCTTCGCGCCGATGGCTGGCGCATCCCCGAGGAACTCGGAGTGGTGTCGACGCACGTCGATCCCGACGACGAGGAAACGTCCGGAATTTATCAAAATAGCGAGCAGGTCGGCGCGGCGGCGGTGGACACGCTGATTGGGCAACTCAGCAGCAGCGCGCAAGGCGTGCCGGCACATCCGCAAGGCGTGTTGATTCCCGGCATCTGGATGCCCGGTCGCACGGTGAGACAACTTGGAAAATGAACACGGCTGAAACGGTATTCACGACTCCCTGCGAACTGGGCGAAGGCCCATTCTGGCACGCCGGACGTTTGCATTGGGTCGACATCGACGCGGGCGCGCTGCATCGGCTCGACGTGGGAAGCGGCGCGCACGAACGCTGGACGCTCGGCGAAAAACTCGGTGCGGCCGCGCCGCATGCGCACGGAGGGTTTATTGTCGCACTGGCGTCGCGGATCGCGTGGTTCGATCCCGCGAACGGTCGCCTCGAAACGATTGCGGTGCCTGAGCCCGGCCTGGGACCGCGCCGTTTCAATGATGGCAAATGCGATCCGCGCGGACGCTTCGTCGTCGGCACGCTCGATCTGGAATCGCGACCGGGCGTGGGCGCGCTGTATCGCGTCGATCCGGACGGCCATTGGGAGAAACTCTTGCCGTCGGTCGGATTGTCCAACGGCCTCGCGTGGAGTGCGGATGGAAGCACCTTCTATTTCATCGATACGGCGCAGCGCACCTTGACGGCTTACGATTACGATTTGTCGAGCGGGCGCCTCGCGTCGCCGCGTGTGATTTGGACCGCGCCCGCAGACGACGGCGGCCCGGATGGCATGACGATCGATCATGCGGGCCGGCTTTGGATTGGATTGTGGGGAGGCGGATGCGTGGTGTGCGTCAATCCGGAGAGCGGAAGAATCGTGGAGCGGTTGGGCGTGCCCGCGGATCTTGCGACGGCCTGCGCATTTGGCGGAACGGCTGGTGACGAACTGTTCGTGACGTCGGCGCGCGTCGGTTACTCGCCGGAGAAAGTGCGCGAGCAGCCGCTGGCCGGAGCGGTGTTTCGGCTGCGCCCTGGGGTGAGCGGACCGGCGGCGTTCTCGTTTGGAGGTTAGACCATTTTGAGTAGAACTGTAGCCGTTCCGTGTTCAGCAAATCGCTCCACCCCTCGTGTCATTCTGAGCGGAGCGAAGAATCCAGGGCGACGATCGCATGCGGGCGCACACGTGGATGTCAGGCTAGCCTTCGGCTGAACTTCGCTTCGCTCAGAATGACAGAATGAGCGCGGCTGCAGTATGATTTGGAAAGCTGTAAGCCACGCCGCCCGTGGTTTCTCGTCTCAATCGTGGCGGATCAGCGTGCTGCTGCGCAGACCGTTGCATCGGTTGGCAATCTCGCGGCGTCGCATCTATCCCCTTCGTTGCTCGACGCATGACCCCACTTTGCACTTCCACGGCCGTGCACGCCCCCGATTGCGCGGTTTCGCTGACGCTTCTGCCCGCGGATTCCAAGCTGCGCGCCGAAGTGCGGACTCACGCCGCGCCGGATGGCGGAAGTTATCTCTCCGTTACGCTGCACAACGACTCGTCGGCCGACGTGTTCATCGAGTCGGGTGAGGTGCGTTGGCGCTGGTTGCCTGAAGGCTGGGGCGCGAAGCAAGTGGCGAGCGGAGGCACGACGATGGCGACGTGGCCGACGCAGGTCGCTCCCGCTCGCGGCGCGCGAATGGCAGTCGAAAGCGGCACGTGGCTGCTCGCGCGGCGGGCGGACGGTTGTGCGTTGGCGGGGTTTGTTTCGTGGCGCCATTTCTGGTCGCGACTGCGGTGGGAAGAAGGCGGCTGGCTGACACTGCAGTTCGACGGCGAAGGCCGGAGGCTCGGGCCGGGCGAAGCGGTGTCGTTGGAGACGGTGTGGTCATCCGACGGACAGGACTGGATGGAGTTGCTCGAGCAGTATGCGAGCGAAGTGGCGCGTTGCACCGGAGCGAAGCTGAAGCCGCGTCCGCAATTCGTCGGCTGGTCCACGTGGGATTATTACGGGCGCGGGTGGACGATTGCTGCGGTGGAGGAAAATATCGCTGCCATCCGCCATTTCGCTCCGCGCGCGAATCTCCTGCAGATCGACGGCGGTTGGTGGCCGGCGCGCGGAGACTACACGAAAGTGCGCGAGGATCTGGGGCGCGATGCGATGAAACATCTCGCCGCCACGATTCGTCTGCTGGGGATGACGGCGGGCATCCACTTCGATGGAATGCGGGGCGACACGGCGTCGGAGGTCGCGCGCGAACACCCGGAATTCTTCCTTCACGATCAAAAGGGCCGGATGATTTCAGTGCCCCAACTCAACGACGGGGATCGGCTGGAGCACATCTATTTCGATTACTCGCATCCGGGAGCGCTCGATTACATGCGCGGCGTGGTGCGGACGCTGCGGAAGGAGTGGGGCTATGATTACCTGAAAATCGATTTTCTGTCCTTTGGCCTCGCAGAGGACATTCGTCGCCGCGCGCTCAATAACGATCCCTCGCGTCGCATTGCGCCGCACGATCCGGGCCTCACCAGCGTGGAACGCATGCACCGCGCGTTGCAGACGTGGCGGGAGGCGATGGGACCGGACGCGTTCTTCCTCGCGTGTTCGGCGCCGCTGGGCGTCGTGCTGGGGTATGCGGACGGATTGCGCACGGGTTACGACGTGTATCCAGATTTCAACTCGCTGCGACGCTGCGCACAGGCGACCGCGGGGAACTTTCATCTTCATGGCCGGGCGGCGTGGGCGGATGCGGATTATCAGATCGTGCGCGGACCAGAAGAGGAGGACGCGACGCGCGTTCGCAATGAGGAGAAGCGAAGCCAGCTCACGTTCAACGAGGCGGAGATGTGGACGATTTACGTGGGATTGTTCGGCGGCACGCGGCTCAACAGCGACAAGCTTTCGCTGCTGCGGCCGGAGAAGTCGGCCTTGGTTCGAACGATGGCGAATCTTCCGTTGTGCGCGCGATACGTTCCGCTAGATTTCTGGAGGCGCGGAGAAACGTGGGACGATGCGTTTCATGCGATGCTGGGTGAGGCCGAGGACGAAGTGTGCCTCGCGCTGTTCAACTGGAGCGATGTTCCGATGACTTACGACGTGCGCGGGTTCTCCGATGTCGAAAGGGCGCAGCTGCGACTACTCGCGGGAGATCCAGCAACCGAAGCAAGCGGTGAAACGCTGCGCGTTCGCCTGGGCCCGCGCCACGCTGCGGCCTGGAGCGCTCATGGCGGGCGAGTTTTCGAACTGCTGCGCAAGGCGCTCACGGTGGAGACGAACGCGTCATGAGCCGGCGGCAGGCGATTCTGTTTCTTTTGGATACGCAGGGCGCGAACTGCGTGGGTTGTTATCGCCCGGATCTCGCGCTCGGCACGCCGCACATCGATCGCTTGGCGAGAGAGGGCGTGCGATTCACGGCTGCTTACACGTGCAGCCCGGTGTGCGGTCCGGCGCGGTCGGCGCTGTTCACCGGATTGTTTCCTCACAGCAACGGCGTGATCGCGAACGATCTCGCGCCGCACGCGGACATTCCAACGCTCGGACAACGACTCGAACGACACGGCGTCGCGACGGCTTACGTGGGCAAATGGCACCTCGACGGCTCCGATTATTTCGGCGACGGGCGCTGCCCGCCCGGTTGGGATCCGGCTTACTGGTTCGACGGCCGCAATTACCTGGATTCGCTGCCCGACGATGCGGCGCGGGGTTTGTCGCGTCGGGTGCTCGATCCGAAAGACGTGCGCGAGCACGGGATCACGTCTGAGTTCACGCACGCGCATCGTTCGGCGGATCGCGCGATCGAGTTTCTCGAGCGGAATCGAGAGCGGGATTTCCTGCTCGTGGTGTCGATCGACGAACCGCACCACCCGTTCATCTGTCCCGAGCCTTACGCGAGCGCGTTCGAGGAGTTCAGGTTTCCGGTTCCGAACGCGGACGATCCGCTCACCGAAAAACCGCGCGCGCAACGCGAATGGGCGGCGCACACCGGACGCATGTGGGCGAAGCAGATGGAATCGACGCCGCAAGGCGCGGCGCTGCGCCATCCGCGGCATTTTGCGTGCAACAGCTATGCGGATTCTCAAGTCGGCCGCGTGCTGGCGGCGATCGACCGTTGCGCGCCGTCGGCGCTGGTCGTGCACACGAGCGATCACGGCGATATGTTCGGCAGTCATGGTTTGCACGGGAAAGGTCCGTGCGCTTACGAGGAGATCGCCCGCGTGCCTCTCATCGTAAGATGGCCGGGGCACGTGCCTTCGGGTGCAATTGCGGGCGGGGCGGCATCGCACATCGACCTCGTGCCAACCTTGCTGGAGTTTTTCAACGTCCCTGTGCCGCCACTGCTGCAAGGACAGTCAATGATCGGGCGTTTGTGCGCGCCGGAAACACCGGCGAGCAAACCGTCCTTCATCGAGTTCAATCGGTTCGAAATCGATCACGACGGCTTTGGCGCTTTTGCGCCGATCCGCGCGGCGTGCGACGGTCGTTTCAAACTCATCTTGAATCTGCTCGATAGCGACGAGTTCTACGATCTCACCGCGGATCCGGGTGAGATGCGCAATCTGATCGCGGAGCCGGACCACGCGGAAGCGCGCGATGCTCTTTTCGGTGAGATCCTGGAATGGATGAATCGCACGCGTGATCCGTTGCGCGGACCGCATTGGCAGCGGCGGTCGTGGACGAAAGACTCGAGCGCGTCGACGTGGGGCGGCTACACGCGGCCGAGGCCGTTCGACGAGGAATGGTTTCCTCGGACGCTGCTCTACGACACGGCGGAGGTGATCGATCGTGATGCGTATCCGAAGTGGTAAACGGATGCTGGCCGCCTTGATGGGCGCTGCCTCGCTGCTGACGACGACGGCAGCGCGTCCGCCGAACGTGCTCATTTGCGTCACCGACGATCAATCGTTTCCGCACGCCTCCGCTTACGGCACGCGCTGGGTGCGCACGCCGGCATTCGATCAGATCGCGCGCGAAGGTTTGCTCTTCACGAACGCGTTCACGCCGAATGCGAAATGCGGGCCGTCACGCGCGATTCTTCTCACCGGCCGGCAAAGCTGGCAGCTCGGAGCGGCGGGGAATCATGTGGCGTATTATCCCGAAGGAAAACGCACCTTCATGGAAGCGCTCGGTGACTCGGGTTTTGTCGTGGGTTACACCGGCAAGGGTTGGGCTCCCGGCGATTCTGGGCTCATCGGGGACAGGCCGCGTGAGCTGACCGGCAAGGCATTCAACGAACAGCGGTGGCCGGAGCGGATGCCTGGATTATCGCCGATCGACTACGCGGCGAATTTTGCGGATTTTCTCCGCGCGCGGGAGCGGGATCAGCCGTTCTGTTTTTGGTTTGGCGCGATGGAGCCGCATCGACCTTACGCGCGGGGTGCGGCGCTCGCAGCGGGGCGAACGCTCGACGAGATTGACGGTGTGCCAGCTTATTGGCCGGACAACGAAACGGTGCGGAGCGATCTGTTGGACTACGCACATGAGATCGAATTCTTCGACGCGCAGCTCGCGCGTTTTTTGGCGTTGTTGGAGGAGCACGGCGAACTCGAGCGAACGTTGATCATCGTCACTTCTGACAATGGCATGCCGTTTCCGCGCGCGAAAGGGACCACCTACGATGCATCGATGCACATTCCGCTCGCGATGCGCTGGCCGGGCGGAATCGTGCGGGCGGGCCGGCAAGTCGATGCGCTGGTGAGTCTCGTTGATCTGGCGCCGACCATTCTGGAAGCGACGGCGGTGGATGCGAAAACGGCGGGAATGGAAGCGTTTGCGGGAACGTCGCTGGGGCCGTTGCTGCGCGACGAACCCGACGCGGCGGCGGGGCGCGACGCTTTGATTTTCGGACAGGAGCGTCACGATCTCGGGCGGCCGGGGGATAAAGGTTATCCGGTGCGTGGAATCATTAGCGACGGATTCTTGTATGCGCGGAATTTCGCGACCGATCGCTGGCCGATGGGCGATCCGATTACGGGTTATCTCAACACGGACGGCGGGCCGACGAAGTCATTCATTCTGGAGGAGAATCGCCACGGTCGGAATCACTGGCTTTGGGAGCTGAATTTCGGGCGGCGTCCGGCAGAGGAACTTTACGATCTGGCGCGGGATCCGGACTGTCTGCGAAATTTGTCAGGCGAACTCGAACATGCGCCGCGGCGCGAAGCAATGGCGGCGGAACTTATGGCCGAGTTGCGGCGTCAGGACGATCCGCGCGTCGTGGGCGCGGGCGATGAGTTCGACCGCTATCCTTACGCGTCGCCGCTCCGCGGGTTCTATGAACGCTTCGCCCGCGGTGAACGACCGCCGACGCCGTGGGTTGAGCCCACGGATTTTGAAACTTCCGACTTCGATCCCGAACGGCCGCTGCGGCCGCGTCTTGAACCTTAACACCCATACCTGATGCCAACCCGAATTCTTGCCACGTTGATGCTGTTTCTCCCGTTCCTTGGTTTCGCTGCGCGTGCGGCGGAGGAGCCGTTGTCGGTGGAGGAAATCAGCGGCGTTTACGCGATCGCGGCGGATCGCATGTTCAGCGACGACATTTGGAAACTGAACATCACCGGTGTTTCGATCCGCACTTACTGGAACAAGGTCGAGCCGGAGCGCGGGAAGTATAATTGGGCGTTCCTCGACGAAGTCGTGGCGAAAGGCCGGGAGCACAAGAAGAAGGTAAAGCTCTTCGTTCTGTTTGGCGTGGGTGTTCCGGAGTGGACCGGAGCGAAATATATCGTCGGTTCGTCCGGCAGCGAAGGAGATGCCGCCGGAGTGAAGATTCCCGTGCCCTGGGATCCGACGGTGATTCGCGAGAAGCAGACGTTCATCCGGGCGTTTGCCGAGCGTTATCGCGACGAGCCGCACGTTTCGTTTCTTCACATTGCGGGACCGAGCGCGCTTTGGGCGGAACTGGCGCTGCCCGACAACCTCACGCAGCAGGAAGGCTACAGCAACGAAGCGATTCTCGACGCCTGGAAACAAGTGATCGACACCTGGGCGGAGGTGCGCGGCAACAAGCGCGTCAGCATCTCGGTTTCCGCTGCGCCGCCGTTCTACAAGGAACTGGGCGATGACATCATCGCGTATGCGGGTGGGCGCGACGGAAAACCGGGACGCATCGGCGACGCATTTCTGCCGCAATGGTGTTATCTCGACAGCAAGTTTACGCGGTCGATTCGCGCGGTGTCGGAGAAGTATCGCGGCGATCATCTGATTGGCTGGCAGATGTGGGGCGCGACGGTCTGGCCTTCGCGGCGCTGTGAAGATTATCCGAAAACGCTGGAGTTGGCGGGCGAAGTGGGGTCCACGCTCGTCGAGATTTACGACGCCGATCTCGACCAGCCGGAACTCGCGCGACAAGCGGAGGAGCTGGATGCGCAGATCAAAGCCCGCGTTCGCGCGCAGACGCAGCGGTAAACATGAAGACGTTCGCCGCGGGTTGCATGGGAGTAGGCGCGATCCTTTGCAGTTTCGCGGCCGACATGCCGCAGGTGCGTGACGTTCGCGCCACGTTTCGCGATGGGCAGACGTTTCTCACCTGGCAGGAAGCGAGCCCGACGGCGACGTATCGCGTTTATCGTTCGACGCAGCCATTCACCTCGGCGGAGCAACTGACCGAAGCGGCGCTGCTGGCAACGGTGCACGAGCACTCGAGCGTGAATCTGATGGCGTCGGTCAATCGGCTCGCGCTGTCGCGTGTGCCGCGCGGGGAGACTTACGCGATTCCCGAGCGCAAGTATTTCGTGATCGCGGACGGCGCTCCGTCACTCGACGACGCGACGGGATTATACGTGCATACGGCGAGAGCGGAGGAATCGGCATTCTACGCCGTGACCGCGGTGCACGCCGGCGAGGAGGTGCGCGCGCTGGCGGAGAACGTGTTCGCGACGGCAGTCGTTGAACGCGTTGAGCCGGTGGCGGCGGTCGCGCAGAATGAAACGGGCGACTATGTGCACTGGACCGATCACGTAGGCACCCCGCATTACCCGGCGATGGCAGCGGCGCCGGGCGGCTATTTCAATTTTCGGGTGAGAGGTCCGCGGTCTGGCGCGCCTCGGGCGTTGATTGGCGTGCTGCACGGCGCGCTCTTTCAATTCGATACGCCCGATCGCGAGCGGTATGCGAAGCTCGACGGAGCCGAAGGCGACCGTGCGGTGCGTGTGTCGCTCGATCAGCCGCTGCTGCGCGGAACGATCGAAGGCTTTGAGGTGGAGAAACTGAGTTTCCTTGGTGGGGGGAGCGGAGGTCGACCGTTGGGCTGGCAAGGCGCGGAAGCGCGCGTGTTATGGACGCTTGACTGGGTGGCTTCGCGTTATCCGGTGGATCGCGATCGCACCGCATTGCGCGGCGAATCGATGGGCGGCATGGGCTCGATCGCGATCGCGATGAACCATCCTGATCGCTTCGCGGCGTTTCACGCTTACGTCCCGGTCTTCGGCACGGAGCAAGGCGGTGGTGCGGGGGTGGCCGCCATGATGCGTTTCAATGCCTACGAGGCGGTGAAGCGCGCACCGGAACGCGACTTTCCGTTCATTGCGGTCACCGCGGGACGCGCGGATCACATTGTGGGTTGGGACGACAAACTCGAGTTCGCACGCTTCGCGAATGCTCAGCGCCTCGGCTTCGTATTTTATTGGGATGCGCGCGAGCACGCTTACGAGAACGTCGCGACCTATCGGCCGGTATGGGGCGAACCGGATGGGCTAGCGACGGTCGATCTCACGCGTTTTTCGCTTCGTGAAAGCTATCCCGCGGTGACGAACCTGTCGGCCAACGATGACCTCGGCACGAGTAACCCGCTGGCGCGGCGTCCTGCCGAGCGCGGTCCGCTCGATGCGCCGGGCATCGGCGCCTTGGTGGGCACGATTAACGGGCAACTCGATTGGGGCGACGTCGTAGATGAGGCAGAACGTTATGGGATCACGTTACGGCTGACGGATGTCTCGCGGCACGATGAAGCGACCGCGGACATCACGCCGCGTCGAACGCAGCGTTTCCGTCCAACACCTGGCGCGACATGTTACTACCGCGTGATGGATCATCGTGGCGACGTGATTGCCGAGGGCACCGCCGAGGCCGACAGGTATGGACGGGTAGAGATCAAGGACGTGCGGTTGTCGCGCGATGGCACGCGAGTGGTCGTCGTGACGCGGTGACATCCTACCATGGTGTCCCACACGCAGCTTTAGGAATTCGGGTGCCAGTGAACGCTTCGCCGTGACTACCGCCGTTGCGGCTCCAAATGGATTCTTCGCTGCGCTCAGAATGACACGGACTAGACTAGCGGTAGCCGGGCAGGAACTCGCGCTCGGCGGCGAACATCTCGAGGGTCATCGCCTTGATGTGGGCGGGCGTGCAGACGGCGGCGGTGAGCGGATCCAACATCGCTGCGGCGATCGCTCCGTCGATGCTGCGCTCGCACGCGGCGCGCGCGGCCAGATCGATCATGGCCATGTTGGACGCACAAATGGCCGCCATCGCAGGCGGCAGGGCACCGTAAGGGCTTTGGGTGATGCCGCCGCGGCCGGCGGTGCATGCGACCTCAACGATGCCGTCGGCCGGCAAATTTGAAATGAGAGCGTCGCCGTGGGACGTGCGGTTGAGCACGTTGCCGTGAAACTCGAAGGGTTGACCGGTCTCGATCGCTTCGATGATGGACGCGGCGTATTCGAAGGACCGTTCATCCTGGAGTTGTTTCGCTCCGCTGAGAATGGCGGCGCGTTCGGCGTCCGCTTCCGCGCGCCAGCGGGGCCAGTTCGTTGCGTAGAAACGCGACCCGCCATCGTAGCCGAGGCGCAGCAGGGCGCGTCCGTCGGCGCTCTTGCGGTAATAAGGAAGGTATTCGGAAAGGTGACCGGAGCTTTCCGTGATGAAGGCGCCGAAATGAACGCACATGTCCTTTCGCACGAGATCGGTGTGGCGATAGGAAACTTCGATCGAGTGGCCGTGGCTATTGTCGGCCGCATCGGCGCGCGCGAGCCCGGCGGCATATTCCGCGCGGCCCGCATCGACCTCGTCGGCGAACTTAGCGAGCAAACGATCGCGATAGAGATCGACTCCGCGATGTTTGAGCCTGGTGAACCAGGCAACGTGGTTGATGCCGGCGCACGCCCATTCGAGTTCGTCGTAGGGCACGCCGGCGTAATCGGCGAGACGGCGGCTGGTTTGTTGAACGGAATGACAAAGGCCGATGACGCGCATCTGCGAATGCCGCGCGGCCGCGAGGCAAAGCATGCCCATCGGGTTGGTGTAGTTTAGCACCAGCGCGTCGGGACAAAGACGCTCGCAGTCGCGCAACACATCGAGCCAGACCGGAATGGTGCGCAGTGCCTTGAATAGCCCGCCGGGACCGATCGTGTCGCCGATGCACTGATCGACGCCGTATTTGAGCGGGATGTCGTTGTCGGGAACGACGCACTCGAGACCGCTCACTTCGATGCAATTCACGACGTAGTGACAACCCGCGAGCACGGTGCGTCGGTCTGTGCTGGCGCTCACGTTCCAACGCCGGTTTCCGCGCTGTCCGATCAAGCGCGCGATGATGCGATGCGTGAGGTCGAGCCGTTGCTCATCGATATCGACCAGTGCGATCTCGCCGCCGTCGAGACCGCGGCAGTGCAGGAGATCGTTGATGAGGCGCGGAGCGAAGAAGCTGCCGGCGCCGAGAAACGCGAGACGGATGGGGCGAGTCATGGAGGGAAGGGGCAGGGGACTCAGCGCCGCTGCAACGTGAGTCGCACGCCGTCACGCGTCACGGGAACGCTGCGGATCGTCACGAGGCCATGTTCATCGGCGATCGTTTCGCCGTTTTTGACCACATCGCCGTTGCGCCATTCATAGAGAAAAGCGTCGCCGCTTTGCGGTCGGAGCTGTTGCAAGCGGCGTGGCGTGACGTTGACGGTGGCGCGTTCGGCGGGAGCAAACGATTGCAGGCGCAGCGTGATTTCCCAGCGGTCAGGGCGGTCAACGATGGTGTCGCGATCCCAATCGAGGGCGCCGTTGAACGAGCCGACGAAGTCACCGGCGCCGGGCGTGTCCCACGCGGGACGCTGATTGGGGCGTGTCGCGAAGTTTACGGTGCCCGGATCGTTATCGAGCGAAAAGGCGTCGAACGCGGGAAAGCTTTGTTTGCGCGAGAACGTGACGACCGACATCTCCGGCCAGCCGGGATTGCGTCCCCAACGGACGGCGGGTCCCGACAGGTTGGCCGGCGGTTCGGCGGAGAAGGTGCCGTCGTGGTTGCGCAAATCCCAATACAGGGTGAAGGCGCGTTTCTCCTCGCGGAGAGCTTGGGCGAATTCGAGCTTGTCGGGCCAGCCGACGATCTGGTCGGTGCGGCCGGCGGTGATGAGAAGGTAGGGGAGTTCGTTCGAGGCTTCGAGTTGCCCCACGAAATCGGCGGGAATGATCGGCATCATCATCGCGAGGAAGCCACCGGGCGCGGCGCGCGACGACATGCGCAGCGGAGGAATGTGAGCGTGAATGGCGGCGAAGCGTTCGGGGTGAAGCAGGCCGATGACCAGCGAGCCGATGCCGCCCATCGAACCGCCGCGCAGCGACACGCGATCGCTGTCGATCGGGTAGTTTTTTTCGGCCCAGTCGAGGGTCCACAACACGCGACGGGCGACGTAATCCACGACGCGTCCCGACTCCTCGGGGCGATCGGTGCCCCAGTTTTCGTTGTAACCATACCACGCGCCGGCGGCCCAGCGTTCGCCTTCGAGGCCGGCGATTTCGCCGCGCACGATGGGCGAGTCGAGCGCGATGCGCACCGCGCCAGCCTCGGCTTCTCCGCCGATCTGCGTCTTGGTGAAATCCATGAGCGCGCCGTGCAAAAACCCGATCAAGGGGAACGGGCCCGATCCCTGCGGCGCACGCACGCGAAAGTTGTAGGGCACGCTCGGCACGCTGCTCATCGCGGGATAGAGCGGCGTGCCGATGTGGTCGGTCCAGTGAACGAAATCGGTGTCGTTCTGCCGCACGGCCTGCGGGAACTCAACGCGCTCGCGCACGCGGACGCGCGGCGTTTCGTCCGTGAGCGCCTCGCCCGAGAGCGTGACGGCGTATTCGGCCTCCTCCTGGGTCTTAGCGGTGTGAACGAACAACCCTTGGTCGAGTGCGAGCGGCGGCGCGCCTTCGCGAATCACGAAAGTGCGGCGCTCCGGCAGCTCATAGACGTCGGGCGCGCGTGTATTGGAAAGCTTCATACGGTCGACCACCGCCATGACGTTGATGGCGGTGTGCGCGCCCACGGTGGCGAGTTTTTCGCCATTGCGATGAATGTCGAAGCGCTGGTGCGGTTCGTCGGCTTGACGCCACGTGATGAAGGTCTGACCGGAGCGGAATTCTGCAGCGAGATCTGACACATTGGCGACAAGCGCTGGCAGTGCGCCAGCAACGAACCAGAGGAGCAGGGAGAAGGGGCGCATAGGGGAAACGCGACAACGCGAAGTGCTCGCGGGGTGTTTGCGGGCAAGAAGCTGTTCGCCAGCTTTGTGCGATGCACTCCGATGCAACGGTCTGCGCAATGGGAAGTTTGAGAGCGGGGGATGTGCGGGACGAACTTCGCTTGCACCTCACTCCCAAACCTCATCGGCCTACCCCCATGAAATCGATCCTCCGACTCGGCCGCGGACGGCGCATTGCTTGCGCGTTCGCCAGCCTTTCTGTTCTCTTCACCCAGGCTGCGGCCCAAACTCCTCCCGGGAGCGGCGCGCAGCAATCCGGTCAGCGCAGCGATGACGAAGTCGTCGTGCTTTCACCGTTCGAAGTCAGCGCGAGTTCCGACGTCGGATACGCTGCAACCAACACCCTCGCCGGCACACGCCTGAACACGAACCTTCGCGATACGGCGGCGTCCGTGTCCGTGATCACCAATGAATTCCTCCAGGATCTCGGCGCGTTTCAGTTGGGCAACATCGTCGATTACATGTCGAACACGCAGCCCGACTGGAGCGAAGACGGCGACCAGGGTAATCGGCTCACCGAGTTCCATGCGTCGTATCGCGTGCGCGGTATCAATGCTAGCGTGGCGCGCAATTACTTCGTGTGGGCGCTGCCGAGCGACACGTATAACATCGACCGCATCGACCAGTCGCGCGGTCCGAATTCGATTCTTTTCGGCGTGGGTTCGCCGGGCGGCATCATCAGTTCCTCAACCAAGAAGGCGCTCGTGGGGCGCGAGCTTCGCCAGGTCGGTGTCGTTGTCGGCACGGACGATCTGTATCGCGGCACGATCGATGTGAACCAGCCGTTCGCGAACGGAAAGGCGGCGATCCGCTTCAATGCCGTTTACGGCGAACAGGGCAGCCATCGCCTGTTCACCGAGCGTGAGAACCGGGCGACGCACCTGGCCGCAACCTGGCATGTGACCCCCCGCACGACGGTGCGCGCGGAATACGAGCGCGGCCGCATCAACGAGACTGCGGCGCGGCCTTGGACTCTCTTCGATTCCGTTTCCACGTGGGAAGCGGCGGGGCGCCCCATTCAGGCGACGCAGATTCCCGCGAACGCAGCCTTGGGCATCGGTCGGTTCGCGCCGAACGTCCCGCACGTAACCCTCATCGGCAACACCGGTCAGCTCGTCGATCTACGGGGCACCAACTCGAGCAATCGCCCGACTCCGACGCCCGCCAACCAATACGTCATCACGAACCCGGCGGTCGCCGATTACTCGGTCAACACGGAGGGGCCGGGTGCCGTGCGCGATACCAATTTCAACGCGATCACCGCCGTCATCGAGCAGCGCATTGGCGAAAAGACCTTTCTCGAGCTGTCCTTCAATCGGCAGCACTACAGCCAGATTAGCCACGATGCTGGACAGAACGCGCACATCCTCGCGGCCGATCCCAACGCTTCGCTACCGGGCGGCGTGGGCACGCAGTTTGCGGGCGACTACTACATCGAAACCAACTGGATTCGTCGCTGGCGCACGGAGACGCCCCAGACCGTTCGTCTGACCGGCTCGACGTCATTCGAAGCGGGCAAGTTTGGAAATTACCGCGTGGCGGCGCTGGTTGAACAAGAGGACAAGGAGTTCAAGCGCGACCAACGCCAGGAAATGTGGGCCGGTCTGCCTTTCGCCCCGGCGAACCAAACACCGGCGCAATACATCAACAACCAGTGGAATCTCGTTTGGCGTCGCACGTATGTGACGCCCGGCGATTGGTCCACCTATCGGGTGACGGGCGGCAAGGGTCAGCTCATCAACAATCTCACCGATCCGGTAAGCGGGCTGACGTTGAACTCCGCTTGGATCCAGCCTGGTCCTTCGATCGACGATGATCCGACGCGCCTGCGTTCCGCGATGGGTGTGCTCGAAGGCCGCTATTTCAACAACCGCTTGATTGCGCTCGCAGGAGCGCGTCGCGACAAGCTCACCATCTGGGATCGGGGCGCGGCGTTCAACGCGTCGCTGAACGAGTTCGCCGTCAACTACGCGAGCGAGACCGTAACCGAGAGCACTTTCGATACGAAGACCTTGGGTCTCGTTGCGCACGTGCTTCCGTGGTTGTCGCTGCATTACAATCAATCGACGAACAACAATGTGCCGGTGCTCTCGCACATCCTGCTGCCCAACGATCGTCCGCCGACCGGTTCGTCCGGTGAAGGCAAGGATATGGGTTTCAGCGTGAGCCTCTTCGACGGCAAAGCCTTCTTCAAAGCGGTCTATTACGAAACCGAGTCGCAGAACGAAACGGGTTTCGGCGCGAGCCTCTTCAACATCACGGGCTTCGCGAATCAACAGATCATTAACGGGCTGTTGAACAGCGGCCAGATTTCGGCCGACGAAGCGAACGCGCGTCGTCGTAATGCGAATGCGAATACATTCGATCGCTCGGCTGACGGTTACGAATTCGAGTTCGTCGCCAATCCGACTCCGAACTGGCGCATCTCGGCGAACTACTCGCGCAGCAATGCGGTCGAGAACAATGTCGCGGGCGAGGCGGTTCCGTGGGTGGCGGAGATCATCAGCTGGGCGCAGCAATACGACACGACGGTGCCGACGCCGACACTTCCGTCCGTCGACGAAGCGATCGTCAACCTCAACGCGTTGCTCGACGAGCGTGCGATCAGCGGACTCGCCGCGCTGGGCAATCGTCGACACAAGGGAAGCCTGGTGGCCCGTTACACCTTCCTCGATGGCGTGCTCAAAGGCACGTTCGTGGGTGCGAACTATCGCTACCAATCCGGCGCGGTGGTCGGACGCGCGGTGAACATGGTGCTGGAAGGGAATTCGTTCACAGCGACGGGGCTGTTCTTGGGACGTCGCTGGAACCTGCCGCATGATCGCTCGCTGAATGTGCAGCTGAACATCGACAATGTCTTCGACAACGACACGCCGCAGATCGTGGCGATGAACGCGGCCGGCGAAATCCGCCGCAACCGCATCGTCGATCCTCGCAGCATCCGGCTGAGCGCGCAGTTCTCGTTCTAACGCGCCGAGCGTCTGAGGTTGTAAATCTGGAGCCGCCTGTGGAGGGCGGCTCTTTTTTGTGCACCGCCCGCAAGCGCGGTTGTCCGCATGTCTAAGTGTCATATTATGTATGACACTTTCATGCGCCACCTGCCTCATCCGCCGCCGTCGTTTTCTCCTCCTGCGCAACAACGCCCCGGGCTCGCCATCCTCGACGTGAGGCGGCCGCGAGTTCTCAAGACGCGTTCAGCCAGAGGCAGGAGTGAGCGGAAGGGACGTTTAAAACAGGCCCTTCTCGTCGTATTTGGAATCGGACGTGTCCATCACGTAAGTGGAATCCATCCAGTAGCCGAGACGGTCTCCGGACGATTGCACATGCTGATAGAGCCGCGTGAAAAGCTGCTTCTGCACGTCGGCATATTCGGGCACGTCGTAGCGGTTCACGAGTTCGTCTGGATCTTTCTCGAGATCGTAGAGCTCACACGTGTCGGACGGATTCACCACGAGCTTGTAGCGCGAGGTGCGGATGATGCGTTGGGAATACGGGAAATGATGGCCGTGAAACTCGAAGAAGATTTCGCGGCGCGGCTTTTCCGGGGAGCGGCCTTCGAGCAGCGGAAGCAAACTCTGGCCGTCGTAGCGGGCGGGAATGGGAACGTTCGCGAGTTCGAGGAAAGTGGGCGTGAGATCGAGCAACGATACAAAATCGCTCACCTGTTTCGGCTGTTGTGGCAGCCACGGCACGTGGCCGAGGAGCGGGATGCGATAGATATCGTCGTAGGCGGCGGGGCCTTTGTCGTTGAGCCGGTGGTTGCCTTCGAAGGAGCCGTGGTCGGCGCTGAAGAAAACGGCGGTGTCTTGGGTGAGTCCGAGTTTTTCCACTTCGGCCATCACGCGTCCGACCTGTTCGTCGATGAGCGTCATGAAACCCCAATACATCGCGATGATCTTACGCCATTGGTCGTCCGTGAAATGATCGGTCATCCAGTGCCGGTGATACTGGTATTGGACGGCGGGCTTGCGTTCGAACGTTTCGCGAAATGCGCCCGGGAGCACGATTTTGGCCGGATCATACATCTCGGCGTAGGCGCGCGGCAGATAATAGGGCATGTGCGGCCCGAAGAAATGCAGCGAAAAATGGAAGGGTTTGCCGCTCTCGCGATAATCCCGCGCGTAGTCGCGTAGTCGGGCGATGGCTTTCTCGGCGAGGTAGTAACTGAATGTGCCCTCGACCGGACCTTCGTAGATTCCGCCAACGGGCTTTCCGGGACGGCCATTGGGGAAGATGCCACGGATGAGTTCCACCGGACGAAATTCCGGCAAGCCATGCTCCTTGAGATAGTTGACGTAGCCGGCTTGATCGACGGGCTCGTTCCAGCTGTTGCAGAGATCGCCGTCGAAGCCGTGCTCCTGAAGATTGGAAATCTCAGACGCGTGATATTTACCCTCGAGGCCGACGTTGTAGCCCGCGTTGCGGAGGGTGATCGAGAAAGGCTCGGCGCTGACCTTTCGCGGGTAGCCGAGTGACGCTTCGAGATTCGCCAGCACGTGGTGATTGTGCGGCCACATGCCGGTGAGCAGCGACGCGCGCGACGGCGTGCAAATCGCGGTGCACGTGTAAGCTTGGTCGAACCGTGAGCCTCGCGCCGCAATCGCGTCGAGATGCGGCGTGCGAATCAGTTCGTTGCCGTAAGCGCCGAGCAGATCGAGACGCTGTTGGTCGGTGAAGAAGAAGAGGAAGTTCCGGCGGGGCATGGGCTGAGCCGCGAAGTCGCGGTGCGAGAGTTACGGGAGAGTGGTTGCGCGATTCTCGCGCGAGCCCACAAAGAACTCTGTTGTCCCTCCGTTCTCCGGCACAATCCATTGCAACGATCTGCAATCCGGATTCCCGCCCAACTTCCCTTCGGCCGGCTGATAAGGGACCACATTGCGACCGGCGCTCCTTTCGGCCACTTCCCCAAATATCGCCGTCACGGCTCTAGCAGCGGATCGACTTTCTCGATGACGAGCGTCGCGCTGGTGTTGACGAAACTCGGTGGTGGAGGCGCAAGCAAACCCCGTTGCTACAGGAGCGGGTGAACAATCCGGTGAACGTTTGACAGCGCACGTCATGTTCGTAGCTACTTAATCTCATAGTTAAGCTGCTCCCTCATAAGTGCTTGAACTCGGGTTCGAGTCCCTTCCTGAGCACCAGTGAAAATCCAGGAAGTTCGTGGTTTTCC
>ENA-UOVV01000225-UOVV01000225.1-compost-metagenome-genome-assembly--contig:-NODE-225-length-82857-cov-6.559443_pt1 | contig 82857 bp, 85 predicted proteins | sample MGYA00238155_ERZ761577 | MGnify/ENA primary metagenome ERZ761577 (study PRJEB28898, sample SAMN06268775) | compost metagenome | isolation source: Emeryville, CA | place: USA:Emeryville, CA | collected... | reverse complement strand
CCCGCCTCCGAGGAGTCCTGGCACGAGATCCTGCTGCCCCGGCTGCGCACGGCGGCCAGGGCGGGCCGCTCCCCGAACCGCGGCCCGGTCGCCGAGCTGCGCCGCCACGACCGCGAGCACGCCACCGAGTACACCGCGACGCTACGGGCCTGGCTGGAGTCGCTCGGCGACCCGGCCGCGGCCGGCGAACGGCTCGGCGTGCACGAGAACACCGTGCGGTACCGGCTGCGCAAGATGGCCGAGATCACCGACCTCGCGCTCGACGACCCCGGGATGCGGGTGGCGATGCTGATCGAACTGGCCGCGACGGAGGTCGACTGAGCGCGTTGTCCCGCCGGGACAACAAACCCCGACCCGGTTGTTCGAATCGGCACAAACCCCCGGTGCGCGAGCACACCACCATGGGGGCTGTCAGGACTTTTGGACAGCTGTGGAGGTGTGCCATGGGCGACGTCGAGCGCATCGGCGGCGCGCCGCGGTCGGCCGTCGTCGTCGGGGCCGGCATCGTCGGCCTCTCCACGGCGTGGTTCCTGCAGGAGCGCGGCGTCGAGGTCACGGTCGTGGACCGTCGCGGGGTGGCGGCCGGCGCCTCGTGGGGCAACGCCGGGTGGATCGCTCCGGCGCTGACGCTGCCGCTGAACTCGCCCGAGGTGCTGCGCTACGGGCTGCGCGCGCTGTTCGACCGAACCGCGCCGCTGCACATCCCGTGGGCCGCCGACAGCGCCCTGGCCCGGTTCCTGCTGTTGTTCGCCGCGAATTCTCGGCCGTCGCGCTGGCAGCGGGCGCTGCGCGCGGGCCGGTCGCTCAACGAGGAGTGCATCGAGGCGTTCGACGTGCTGATCGACAACGGCGTCGACGCGATGATCACCGAGGCGCCGATCACCGCGCTGTTCACCGACACAGGGCGGGCCGACCACATGCTCGCCGAGCTGCGGTCGCTGGAACGCGCCGGGCAGTCGATCGACGTGACGGCGCTGGCCGGGACGGCCCTGCGGGAACAGGTGCCGTTGGCCGGCCCGGCGGTCAAGGCGGGCTTGAGCATCAACAACCAGCGCTTCGTCGACCCGGGCGCCTTCGTGCACGCGCTGGGCCGAGCGGTGCAGGCGCGCGGCGCGACGATGGTCACCGACGAGGTGCGCGGGGTGTTCAGCGCCGGCAGCCGGGCCACCGTCGACCGGCAGAACGGCATACCGTTGACCGCCGATGTGGCGGTGATCGCTACCGGCGCCTGGCTGCCGGGGTTGGCGGCCCAGGTGCGGGTGCCGGTGCAGGCCGGGCGCGGGTACTCGTTCACCGTGCCGGTGGACCGTCCGGTGCACGCGCCGGTCTATCTGCCCGATGTGCGGGTAGCCTGCACTCCCTACCGCGGGGCGCTGCGCGTCGCGGGCACCATGGAGTTCCGCGATCCGTACGCGCCCGCGGCGCCCGAACGGGTCGGCGCCATCGTGGCGTCCGCCAGTCCGTTGCTCGAGGGTGTGCGCTGGGGCGAGCGCACCGACGTGTGGGTCGGCCCGCGACCGGTCACCCCGGACGGACGCCCGCTGGTCGGCCAGATCTCCCGAAACGTGTATATCGCAGGCGGGCACGGCATGTGGGGACTGGCGCACGGGCCCGTGACGGGACGAATGCTCGCCGAACAGATCACCACAGGCAAACAACCCGAGGCGCTGCGCGAGTTCGACCCGTTGCGCCGAACCGGCCGATAGGCCCACAAGACCCCTTCCCGAGTCGTCAGGGGCGGAGACCCGAGAGGCCCGCCCCTGACGACGACCAGACTCCCCGAAAGGAATGACAATGACTGCTACACAGCGTGTTTGGATATCGAAGCAGGCCTACAAGCGACTGCAGGAGGAGCTGGCCGACCTCAAGGAGTTGTTCGCGTCGGAACCCGACGACGCCGACGACCCGAACACCCAGGCGGTGCAGCGGGCGCGGCTGGCGCGGATTCAGCAGATCCACGAACTGCTGGTGAACGCGACGGTGGGGGAGGACCCGCCGGACGACGGGGTCGCCGAACCCGGCATGGTGTGCACCATCCGCTACGACGACTCCGGCGAGGAGGAGACGTTCCTGCTCGGCATGCGCGGCGCCGAGTACTCGGACATGGAGGTCTACTCCGTCACCTCGCCGCTGGGCGCCGCGATCCTCGGGGCGCGCGTCGGAGAGCAGCGCACCTACACCACGCCGCGGGGCAGCGAGCTGACCGTCACCCTGCTCAAGGCGGTGCCGTACGGCATGCACACCGCGGCGGCGGCCAAGTCCGCCTGATCAGCGGGGGATTTCGAAGACCGGGTCGGCGCAGTCGGTGGCCTCGGCCTGCAGCTGCCGCTTGATCACCTTGAACGACTCCGTCCGCGGCAGCGTCGCGCTGACCCGGACGAACGTCGGCCACTGCTTGGGCCCGAGATCCGGCTGCGCGGCCAGGAAGTCCCGGAACTCGGCCGGGTCGAACCGCGCGCCCTCGCGCAACACGACGGCGGCCATCACCCGGTCACCCACGTCCGGGGCGGGGATGCCGTAGACGGCGAGCTCGACGATGTCGGGGTGGCGCAACAGGATCCGCTCGATGGGTGCGGTCCCGAGGTTCTCCCCGTCCACCCGAAGCCAGTCGCCCAGCCGCCCGGCGAAGTACACGAAGTTGTTCTCGTCGCGGTAGGCCAGATCGCCGCTGTGATACGCCCCGCCGCGCATCCGCTCGGCGTCGGCCGCCGGGTCGTTCCAGTACCCCTCGAAGCGGCCGGCGTTGGCGACGTTGACCAGTTCGCCGGTCACCCCCGGCGGGCACGGCTCGCCGGTCTCGACGTCGAGGATCTCGGTGCCCTCCGGCAGCGGGCCCAGCGCCCCCGGTGGCGTGTCCGGCGTGCGCGCGATCGCGATGCCGCCCTCCGTCGACCCGAAGCCGTCCATCACCACGGTGTTGAACCGCTTCGCGAACCGCTCCACATCGGCGGGCGCGCCCTCGTTGCCGTACACCGCGCGCAGCGGGTTGTCACCGTCGTCGGGGCGCTCCGGCGTGGCAAGAATGTACGACAGCGGCTTGCCCACATAGTTCGCGTACGTCGCCCCGTAGCGGCGCACGTCGGGCAGAAACTGCGACGCAGAGAACTTGCGGCGCAACACCATCGACCCGCGGCACGCCAGCGCCACCGCCCAGCCGACCAGCACCGCGTTGGAATGAAACAGCGGCATCGACACGTAGCACACGTCCCGCTCGGCCAGTTCGAAGCGCTGCGCCATGGTCACCCCCGCGATCGCGACCTTGCCCTGGCTGCACTTCACCGCCTTGGGGTCACCGCTGGTACCCGACGTGTAGATCAGCATGAACAGGTCGCTCGGTTCGGCAACCCGCGGTGACAGCGGCGAATCCGCGAAAGCCGCAAGCTCGTCGGCCCACTCGGGCGAGTCGACGTTGATGCAGTCGACCTCGCCGACCGTCGCCAGCATCGCGTTGTCGGCCACCACCACCTGGCAGTCGGCGTGCGCGATGTCACGGGCCAGCGCCGCACCACGGCGAATCGGATTGAGCCCCACCGGAACAATGCCCGACAACCCCGCCGCGATCAGCAACGCCGAGAAGAACGGGGTGTTCTGCAGCAGCACCCCGACATGCTGCGGGCGGTCTGGGTCCATCCGCGCCCGCAGCGCCGCCGCCACCGCTGCTCCCTGCCGAATGTGGTCGCGCCACGTCGTGAACGACTCCTCGAACCACACCCCGCGGTCGTCGACGTCGATCAGCGGCGCGATCAGCGAGGTGACGGTGGGCAGCTCGGTAGCCGGGTTCATCGGCGCTGAATTGCGGCGAATCAGGCCGGCGTATCGGCCAACTCACGCCCGATCGCGAGAAGCCGTCCGGTCGCACTGCCGACCGCGAACTCGGTCTGCTTGGCCGCCAGGAAGTAGCGATGCACTGGGTGGTCGGTGTCGATGCCGACGCCGCCGTGCACGTGCACGGCGGTATGCGCGACCCGGTGCCCGGCGTCGGCGGCCCAGAACGCCGCGGTGTTGACGTCGAGCTCGGCGGGCAGGTCCTCCGACAACCGCCACGCCGCCTGCGTCAGCGTCAGCCGCAGCGCCTTGACGTCGATGTAGCCGTCCGCCAACCGCGACGACACCGCCTGGAAGCTGCCGATCGGCCGGTCGAACTGTTCGCGCTCACGGGCGTAGGCCGCGGTGAGCTCCAGGGCGCGCTCCAGCACGCCGAGCTGATATGCCGTCCGGCCCAATGTGTAATGGGTCCGCAGCCAGGACACCACGTCGGCCTCGCCCACGACCCGGTCGGTGCCGAGCTTGGCGCCCTGCAGGGTCAGGTGACCGACGCTGCCGTGGCCGGTGGTGTCCAGCGAGTCGATCGTCACCTCGTCCTTGGTGACGACGAAGACCTTTGTGCCCGAATCGGTCTCGGCGGGCACCAGGAACGCGTCGGCGATCGGGCCGTAGGCGACCTGGGTGCGGGTGCCGGTCAGCTCATAGCCGGCCGCATCGGAGCCCCGCGCCTGCACCGGTCCCTCACCCATGTCCCCGTCGAGTGCGACCGTGACGATCTTCTCGCCGCGCAGCGCGGGCACCGCCCACTGCTGCTGCAGCGCCTCGGGCGCGAACTTGGCCAGGGCGCCCGCGGACAACACCGCGGACTCGAGGTACGGCACCGCGCCCAACTGGCGGCCCAGCGCCACCAACACGGCGACCTGCTCGAGCACGCCGTAACCGCCGCCGCCCACCGATTCCGGTGCCGCGGTGGACAGCACGTCGGCGTCGATCAGTTTGCGCCACAGGATGTCGTCGAAGCGTTCGTCGAGCCCGTCGAGTTCGCGCTGCCGCTCCGGGGTGCAGACCGACTCGGTGATGGTGCGCACCAGCCCGCCGAGATCCTCGGCGGCCTCCGTGGTCCTGAAATCCATGGTGTAACCCTTTTCGTCGCTACCGGTTCACCCGGGGCAGGCCGAGCGCGACCATGCCGATGATGTCGCGCTGAATCTCGTTGGTGCCGCCGCCGAATGTGAGGATCAGGCATGCGCGGTGCATCCGTTCCACCCGGCCGCGCAGCAGCGCCCCGTACGAGGAGGTGGTGCGCACCGTCGCGCCCGTGCCCAGCACCTCCATCAGCAGCCGGTAGGCCTCGGTGGCCAGCTCGGTGCCGTACACCTTGGCCGCCGACGCGTCGGCGGGCGAGGGCGCCGCGTCCTCGGTGGAGGCCAGCTCCCAGTTGATCAGCTTGAGCACCTCGGCCTTGGCGTGCACCCGGGCCAGGTTCAGCTGCACCCACTCGTAGTCGATCAGCCGCTTGCCGTGGACGTCCTTGGTGTTCTGCGCCCACTCGCGAACCTGGTTGAGCGCCACGAAGATCGGTTGCGCACTCACCAGCGCGACGCGCTCGTGGTTGAGCTGGTTGGTGACCAGCTTCCAGCCGCCGTTCTCCTCGCCGACGAGGTTGGTCACCGGCACCCGCACGTCCTGGTAGTAGGTGGCGCTGGTGTCGACCCCGGCCATGGTGTGCACCGGCGTCCAGGAGAAGCCCTCGGCGCTGGTGGGCACGATCAGCACCGAGATGCCGCGGTGCTTCTTGGCCTCGGTGTTGGTGCGCACGGCCAGCCACACGTAATCGGCGTAGGCGATCAGGCTGGTCCACATCTTCTGGCCGTTGATGACGTACTCGTCGCCGTCGCGGACCGCCGTGGTGCGCAGCGAGGCCAGGTCGGTGCCCGCGCCCGGCTCGGAGTAGCCGATCGAGAAGTGCAGTTCGCCGGCCGCGATCTTGGGCAGGAAGAACTTCTTCTGCTCCTCGGTGCCGAAGTGCATGATCGTCGGTGCGACGCTGTTGATGGTCAGGAACGGCACCGGCACGTTGGCGATCGCGGCCTCGTCGGTGAAGATCAGCGCGTCCATCGGCGGACGTTCCTGCCCGCCGTACTCCTTGGGCCACGACAGCGTCAACCAGCCGTCCTTGCCCATCTGCTCGACGGTCTCCCGGTAGACGTTGCCGCGGCCCATCTCGCCGTCATTGGAGGCGAGCGCCTCGGCGCGCTCCGGTGTCATCAGCTTGGTGAAGTACGCGCGCAGCTCCCGGCGCAACTCCTCCTGCTCGGGCGTGTAGCCGATCCGCATCGCCTCGTCCTTATCTGTCCAGGGGTCGTGGCGAACCGTCGCCGACCCGGATTCTCACCCGGTTGTAACACGTTCTAGTCTTGGGGTCTAGGCCCCGGGCCTGCCACACTGGTTCCGAGGGGCTGAACCGCGAGGAGGTTGTGATGCGAGTTGAGGTGGACCGCGATCGCTGTGAAGGCAACGCGGTGTGCGTAGGAATCGCTCCGGACCTGTTCGATCTCGACGACGAGGACTACGCCGTGGTGAAGGCGGACCCGATTCCGGCCGACCAGGAGGAGCTGGCCGAGCAGGCGATCGCCGAATGCCCGCGAGCTGCCTTGAATCGCCGAGACTAGAGGTATTCATAAGTTTGACCCCACGCATGCGAGGAGCGAGATGAGCCCCGACAACCCTGGTATCGACCTGTCCGGTCGCGTCGCGGTGGTGACCGGCGCGGCCGCGGGGCTCGGCCGGGCCGAAGCCATCGGCCTGGCCCGCTCCGGTGCGACGGTCGTCGTCAACGACATCGCCCCGGCTCTCGACAAGTCGGACGTGCTCGACGAGATCGCCGCCGCGGGCGGCAAGGGCGTCGCCGTCGCCGGTGACATCAGCCAGCGGTCGACCGCCGACGAGCTCGTGGCCACCGCCGACGGGCTGGGTGGGCTGGGCATCGTCGTCAACAACGCCGGCATCACGCGGGATCGCATGCTCTTCAACATGTCCGACGAGGACTTCGACGCGGTGATCGCCGTGCACCTGCGCGGGCACTTCCTGCTGACCCGCAACGCCGCCACCTACTGGCGGGCCAAAGCCAAGGAAGGCGATGGTCAGGTGTACGGCCGGGTCATCAACACCTCGTCGGAGGCGGGCCTGGTCGGCCCCGTGGGGCAGGCCAACTACGGCGCCGCCAAGGCGGGCATCACCGCGCTGACGTTGTCGATGGCGCGGGCGCTGGAGAAGTACGGGGTACGGGCCAACGCGATCGCCCCGCGCGCCCGCACCGCGATGACGGCGGACGTGTTCGGCGAGGCGCCCGAGTTGGCCGAGGGACAGATCGACCCGCTGTCGCCGGAGCACGTGGTCAACCTGGTCCGCTTCCTGGCCTCGCCGGCCGCGCAGAACGTCAACGGTCAACTGTTCATCGTCTACGGACCGCGGGTGACGCTGGTGGCGGCGCCGACCGTGGAGGCCCGGTTCGACGCCGACGCCGACGCCTGGGATCCGGCGAAGCTGTCCGACACCCTGCAGAACTACTTTGCTGGCCGCGATCCGCAGCGCTGCTTTGCGGCAACTGCTTTGATGGAGCAGTGAGACTGAGAGTCTCACACGGAAACGGCCACCAAGCACTAGAACACGTTCTAGAATGAGCTCGGTCACACCCGTTGTGACCAGCGTAAATATTACGATTTGCCGGATTTGTCCGTTCTTTGACACTGCGAACTTGTTCTAGTTAGTATGATCCGGCTCACGAAGAGCAACGCTTAGCCCAGAGGTGGGAAACGCGCTGCGGCAAGAAGTTTCAGCCTCTTCGCCACAGCGAGTTTGACACCCCCGTCCCGCGAGAACGGAGCCCGAGGTTGATCGAACAGCTCGCGGCACCGGCTAGGGCCGTGGGCGGGTTTGTCGAAATGTCTCTCGACACGTTCGTGAAGATGTTTCGCCGCCCCTTTCAATTCCGGGAGTTCCTCGATCAGACGTGGATGATCGCGCGCGTCTCGATCGTCCCGACGCTGCTGGTGGCGATCCCGTTCACGGTGTTGGTGGCGTTCACGCTCAACATCCTGCTGCGTGAGATCGGTGCGGCCGACCTGTCCGGGGCCGGCACCGCGTTCGGCACCATCACCCAGCTCGGGCCGGTCTGCACGGTGCTGGTGGTCGCCGGCGCCGGCGCCACCGCCATCTGCGCGGACCTCGGCGCACGCACCATCCGCGAGGAGATCGACGCGATGCGGGTGCTGGGCATCGATCCGGTGCAGCGGCTCGTCGTGCCCCGCGTGCTGGCCTCCACCTTCGTCGCCCTGCTGCTCAACGGTCTGGTCTGCATCATCGGCCTGTCCGGCGGTTACGTCTTCTCCGTCTTCCTGCAGGGCGTCAACCCGGGGGCGTTCATCAACGGGCTCACGGTGCTGACCGGGCTGGGCGAGTTGGTGCTCGCCGAGATCAAGGCGTTGCTGTTCGGGGTGGTGGCCGGGCTGGTCGGCTGCTACCGGGGGTTGACCGTCAAGGGCGGCCCGAAGGGTGTCGGCACCGCGGTCAACGAGACCGTCGTCTACGCGTTCGTCTGCCTGTTCGTGATCAACGTGATCATGACGGCGATCGGGGTTAGGGTGCTCGTCCGATGAGCTACGACGTCACCCTTCGCTTCCGCCGCTTCTTCCGCGGCGTGCCGCGAATCGTCGACTCGATCGGCGAGCAGGCGTTGTTCTACGGCGAGACGATGCGCTACCTGCCCAACGCGGTGCGCCGGTATCGCCGGGAGACCATCCGCAATATCGCCGAGATGACCATGGGCACCGGCGCGTTGGTGATGATCGGCGGCACGGTCGGCGTCGCCGCGTTCCTGACCCTGGCGTCCGGTGGCGTCATCGCCGTGCAGGGCTATTCGTCGCTGGGCAACATCGGCATCGAGGCGCTGACCGGGTTCCTGTCGGCGTTCCTCAATGTCCGCATCGTCGCCCCGGTGATCGCCGGCATCGCGCTGGCCGCGACGATCGGCGCCGGTACCACGGCTCAGTTGGGCGCCATGCGGGTGTCCGAGGAGATCGACGCCGTCGAGTCGATGGCCGTGCACTCGGTGTCGTACCTGGTGTCGACCCGGTTGATGGCCGGAATGGTCGCGATCATTCCGCTGTATTCACTGTCGGTGCTCGCGGCGTTCTTCGCCGCGCGGTTCACGACGGTGTTCATCAACAAGCAGTCCGCGGGCCTGTACGACCACTACTTCAACACGTTCTTGGTGCCGACGGACCTGCTCTGGTCGTTCCTGCAGGCGATCGTGATGGCGATCGCCGTGATGCTGGTGCACACCTACTACGGCTACAACGCCTCCGGCGGGCCGGTCGGCGTCGGAATCGCCGTCGGGCAGGCGGTGCGCACGTCGCTGATCGTCGTCGTGACGATCACCCTGTTCATCTCGCTCGCGGTCTACGGAGCGTCCGGCAACTTCAATCTTTCCGGATAGGGTCACCGAACGATGTCCGACGGTATGGGAGGCGAAGGCGCCAAGCGCAGCCACGTGAGGATCGCCGCGGCGATCCTCATCGCGGTGCTCACGGCCGCCACCGTGTTCACCTACCTGTCCTATACGGCGGCATTCGTCCCGAAGGACACCGTCACCGTCACCTCACCGCGCGCCGGCCTGGTGATGGAGCGCGACGCCAAGGTCAAGTACCGCGGCGTGCAGATCGGCAACGTCACCGACATCCAGTACGCCGGGGACCAGGCGAAGCTGACGCTGGCGATCAACCGCGGGGAGATGAAGTACATCCCCGCCAACGCGCTCGTGCGCATCGGCAGCACAACGGTTTTCGGCGCCAAGGCGGTCGAGTTCCTGCCGCCCGAGAAGCCCGAGGGCCAGCTGCGGCCGGGTGCCACGGTGGCTGCCAAGGACGTCCAGCTTGAGGTCAACACGCTGTTCCAGACGCTGACCGATGTGCTGCACAAGGTCGACCCGATCAACCTGAACGCGACGCTGAGCGCACTGGCCGAGGGCCTGCGCGGCAACGGTGACAATCTGGGCGCCACCCTGGCCGGGCTGAATTACTATCTGCAGCAGTTCAATCCGAAGCTTCCAACGCTGCAGGACGATCTACGTAAGACCGCGGTGGTGGCGAACATCTACGGCGACGCAGGTCCCGACCTGGCCCGCATCATCGACAACGCTCCGCAGATCGCGGACACCATCGCCGATGAGGAGGCCAACCTCAACGCCACCCTGCTGGCCGCCACCGGTCTGGCCAACAACGGCTACGCGACGCTGGAACCCGGCGCCGACGACTACATCGCCGCGATCCAGCGGCTGCGCGCGCCCCTGAAGGTCGCCGGGGAGTACTCACCGGAGTTCGGCTGCCTCTTCAAGGGCGTGGCGCTGGCGGTGGACCGGTTCGCCCCGGTCATCGGCGGCATCCGACCCGGCCTGTTCGTGGCGTCGAACTTCCTGCCCGGCTCGCCGGCCTACACGTATCCGGAGAGCCTGCCGATCGTCAACGCGTCGGGTGGTCCGAACTGCCGTGGTCTGCCCGATGTTCCGAGTAAGCAGTTCGGCGGCTCCTGGTACCGCACCCCGTTCCTGGTCACCGACAACGCCTATGTGCCCTACCAGCCGAACACCGAGCTGCAGTTCGACGCGCCGTCGACGCTGCAGTGGTTGTTCAACGGGGCGTTCGCGGAGAGGGACGACTTCTAGTGAAGGGCGATCGGACGCTTCTCAACGTCTCCATCTTCACGGTGGTGATGGTGTTGGTGGCCGCGCTGCTGGTGGTGGTGTTCGGCGAGTTCCGGTTCGCCTCCGAGAACGGCTATCACGCCACCTTCGTCGACGCCTCGCGGCTCAAGGCGGGACAGGACGTCCGGATCGCCGGGGTTCCGGTCGGCACGGTCAACAAGGTGTCACTGAACCCGGACAACACCGTCGACGTCGCGTTCGACATCGACAAGCGCTACCAGCTCTACACCTCCACCCGTGCGGTGGTGCGTTACGAGAACCTGGTGGGCGATCGGTATCTGGAGATCGCGTCGGGCCCCGGTGAGCTTCGCAAACTCCCGCCGGGCAGCACGATTCCGAAGGAGAACACCCAGCCGGCGCTGGACCTGGACGCGCTGCTGGGCGGGCTGCGTCCGGTGCTGAAGGGCCTCGACGGCGAGAAGGTCAACCAGGTCAGCAACGCCGTCATCGAGCTGCTGCAGGGCCAGGACGGCGCGCTGTCGAACCTGCTGGCGAACACCAGCGCGTTCACCCGCGACCTGGCCGCCCGCGACCAGCTCATCGGCGACGTCATCGACAACCTCAACACCGTGCTCAAGACGGTCGACGAGAAGGGCGCGCAGTTCAACGCGAGCGTCGACCAGTTGCAGCAGCTCATCACCGGGCTCGCCGAGGGCCGCGACCCGATCGCGGGTGCGATCGGTCCGCTGGCGTCGGCTGAGAACGACCTGACCGACATGCTGGTCAAGTCCCGGCGGCCGATTCAGGGCGTGCTCGAGAACGTCCGGCCGTTCGCACAACGCCTCGACGAGCGCAAGGCCGACGTCAACAAGGTCATCGAACCGCTGGCGGAGAACTACCTGCGGCTCAACGCACTTGGCGCATACGGGTCGTTCTTCAACATCTTCTACTGCTCGACCCGGTTGAAGATCAACGGGCCCGCGGGCAGCGACATCCTGATCCCGCTGGGCGGTCCGCCCGATCCGTCGAAGGGGAGGTGTGCACCGAATGTCGAATAGGTCCGACGACGACTGGGCCCCTGTGCGCACCGGCATCTTCGGCATCTTCCTGGTGGCCTGCCTGGTGCTGGTGTCGTTCGGCTACACCAATCTGCCGTTCTGGCCGCAGGGCAAGCCGTACACGGCGTACTTCAGTGACGCGGGCGGCATCTCACCGGGTAACGACGTCAACGTCTCCGGCATCACGGTCGGCAAGGTCACCGATGTGGAACTCGCCGGCGACACCGCGAAGGTGACCTTCACCGTCGAGCGCGGCATCAAGGTCGGCGACCAGTCGATGGTCGCGATCAAAACCGACACCGTGCTCGGCGAGAAGTCGCTTGCGGTGACGCCGGCCGGCAGCGGCGACTCGACGGTTATCCCGTTGGGCCGCACCACGACTCCGTACACGCTCAACACCGCGCTGCAGGACCTCGGGCAGAACGTCAGCGAACTGGACAAGCCGCGGTTCGAGCAGGCGCTGCAGACGCTGACCGACTCGCTACGCGAGGCCACCCCGCAACTGCGTGGCGCACTCGACGGGATCGCGGACCTGTCGCGCGCGCTCAACCGGCGTGACGAGGCGCTCGAGCAGCTGCTCGGCCACGCCAAGCGGGTGTCGGACACCCTGGCCCAGCGCGCCGGGCAGGTCAACAAGCTGATCGTCGACGGCAACCTGCTGTTCGCCGCGCTCGACGAGCGCCGTCAGGCCCTGTCGAACCTGATCGCGGGGATTGACGATGTGGCGCAGCAACTCTCCGGCTTCGTCGCCGACAACCGGCGCGAGTTCAAGCCCGCACTGGAGAAGCTGAACCTGGTCATGGACAACCTGCTCGAGCGTCGCGAGCACATCAGCGAGGCGCTGCGCAGGCTGCCGCCGTACGCGACGGCGCTCGGTGAGGTGGTCGGATCCGGGCCGGGCTTCCAGATCAACCTCTACGGCCTGCCGCCCGCGCCGATCGCGGAGGTCCTGCTGGACTTCTACTTCCAGCCCGGCAAGCTGCCGGACAGCCTCGCCGACATGCTGCGCGGATACATCTCCGAACGCTTCATCATTAGGCCGAAGTCGCCATGACATACGTGAACCCGTCCCGTCGCTGGTTGCGCCCGGCAGTGATCGCACTGCTGGTGGTGCTCCTTGCCGTCGGCGCATATCTGGTGTGGCCCAACCGCACCGGCAACAAGCTGACCGCCTACTTCACTTCGGCGGTGGGCCTGTATCCGGGCGACGACGTCCGCATCGTCGGGGTGCCGGTCGGCAAGATCGACTCGATCGAACCGCGGCCGACCGACGTGAAGGTGACCATGACGCTGAACCCCGGCGTCGAGGTTCCCGCCGATGCCAAGGCGTTGGTGATCGCGCCGAACCTGGTGTCCGCCAGGTTCGTTCAGCTCGCCCCGGCCTACACCGGCGGTCCAAAGCTCGGCGACGGCGACCAGATCCCGTTGGACCGCACCGCTGTTCCGGTGGAATGGGACGAGGTCAAGGAGCAGCTCACCCAGCTGAGCCAGACGCTCGGGCCGCACCCCGGATCGGTGCAGGGCCCGCTGGCCGCGTTCGTCAACCAGGCCGCCGACACCTTCGACGGCAACGGCGACTCGTTCCGCAAGGCGCTGCGCGAGCTGTCCCAGACCGCGGGCCGATTGGGTGACTCGCGCACCGACCTGTTCGGCACCATCCGCAACCTGCAGGTGCTGGTGGATGCGCTGTCGAACAGCAACGAGCAGATCGTCCAGTTCACCAACCACGTCGCGTCGGTGTCGCAGGTGCTCGCGGACAGCTCCACCGACCTCGACAACACGCTGGGCCTGCTGAACCAGGCGCTGGGCGACGTGCGCGGCTTCCTCAACGAGAGCAATCAGGCGCTTATCGACCAGGTGACCAAGCTGACGGACTTCACCAGCATCCTTACCGAGCACAGCGACGACATCGAGCAGATCCTGCACATCACGCCCAACGGCCTGTCGAACTTCTACAACATGTACAACCCGGCACAGGGCACCGTGGGCGGCCTGCTGACGCTGCCGAACTTCGCCAACCCGGTGCAGTTCATCTGCGGCGGCACGTTCGAAGCAGCGGCGTCACAGGAGAACTACAAGCGCGCCGAGATCTGCCGGCAGCGGATGGGCCCGGTGTTCAAGCGCATCGCGATGAACTACCCGCCGCTGCTGTTCCACCCGATCAACAGCATCACCGCGTACAAGGGGCAGATCATCTACGACACCCCGGAGACCGAGGCCAAGGCCAAGACGCCGGTGCCGTACCTGCAGTGGCAGCCGCTGCCTGGCACCAATCCGCCGCAGGTGTCGGCCGACATGGATCTGAGCTCGCTGATCGTGCCGCCGGCCCCCGATGCGACCGTGGCGCCGCCGCAGTCCAGCTCACACGCGGGCGGACCCGCGGTGGAGAACCCCGAGGCGGCCGCGCCGGCGGCGCCCGAGGCGCCCGCCGCGCCGCTGCCCGCCGAGGGAGGTGGCGGATGATCCGCAGGGCGTTGGCGATCGCATCGCTGTCGGTGTTGTTGGCCGGCTGCCAGTTCGGCGGGCTGAACTCGCTGAACATGCCGGGCACCGCCGGGCACGGCAGCGGGTCGTTCAAGATCACCGTCGAGTTGCCGGACGTGGCCACGTTGCCGCAGAACTCGCCGGTGATGGTTGACGACGTCACCGTCGGCAGCGTGTCCGGCATCGAGGCGGTGCAGCGACCCGACGGCACCTTCTACGCCGCCGTGCAGTTGTCACTGGACAAGAATGTCGACCTGCCCGCCAACGCGACGGCCAAGGTCGCCCAGACGTCGCTGCTGGGCTCGCAGCACATCGAACTGCTCGAGCCGACCGAGCCCGCGGAGGGCAAGCTCACCAACGGTTCGCACATCCCGCTGGACCGCACCGCGCGCTACCCGACCACCGAGGAGGTGCTGTCCGCGCTCGGTGTCGTGGTCAACAAGGGCAATCTCGGTGCGCTGCAGGACATCACCGAAGAGACGTTCAACGCCGTGGTCGACCGCCAGGGCTCGTTCACGGATTTGATTCCGCGGCTGGTGGAGCTGACCAGCTCGCTGGACCAGCAGACCGCCGACATCATCGCGGCCGCCGAAGGGCTCAACCGGTTCGCCGCCATCCTGGCCCAGAGCAAGGACAACCTGGGCCGCACGTTGGACCGGCTGCCCGCGGCACTGGAGGTGCTGAACCGCAACCGCGCCCACATCGTGGAGGCGTTCACGGCGTTGCGCAGCTTCGCGACCGTCGCGGCGCGGGTGTTGGAGAAGACCAAGGACGATTTCGCCGCCGACTTCAAGGACCTGTATCCGGTCATCAAGTCGTTCAACGACCACGCCGACTACTTCATCAAGGACCTCGAGCTGCTGCCGACGTTCCCGTTCCACTACAAGTACCTGCGCAACGCGGTGCGTGGTGACTACCTGAACGTGTACACCACCTTCGACCTGACCCTGCGGCGCGTCGGGGAGTCGGTCTTCACCACGTCGTGGGGGCTGGATCCGAACATGAAGCGGATGCACGAAATCATCACGCCGCCCGACTTCATGACGCAGTCGTTGGCGAATCTGTCCGGGCAGGCCGCGGATCCGTTCAAGATCCCGCCCGGCACCGCGACGCAGCATGGGGAGGGCCCGTAATGCTGGACCGGCTCACCCGACTGCAGCTGTCGATCTTCGCGATCGTCACCGTGCTGACCGTCGGCGCGATATCGATCTTCTATCTGCAGGTGCCCGCGGCGGTCGGAATCGGGTCGTACCGGATCACCGCCGATTTCGTCGCCGCGGGCGGTCTGTACGAGAACGCCAACGTCACCTACCGCGGCGTGACCATCGGCCGGGTCGAGTCGGTGACGCTGTCCGACGACGCCGTGGTCGCGAAGATGCGACTCAACAGCGGCACCAAGGTGCCCGCGAACGTCACCGCGACGGTCAAGAGCGTGTCGGCGGTCGGCGAGCAGTACGTCGACCTGGTGCCACCGGAGAACCCGTCCTCGGAGACGCTGCGCAACGGCTCCAACATCGACATCTCCCGCACCGCCATCGGCCAGGACGTCGCGGGCCTGCTACAGCAGGCCGAGGATCTGGTGACCAGCGTCGGTGACACGCGCATCCAGGATCTGCTACGCGAAACGTTCAAGGCGTTCAACGGTTCCGGTCCCGAGTTGGCCCGGCTGATCCAGTCGGCGCGGGTGTTGGTCGACGAGGCCAACAACAACTACGGCCAGATCACCAAGTTGATCGACCAGGCGGGACCGTTCCTCGACGCGCAGATGCAAAGCGGTGACGACATCCGCGCGCTGGCCGACGGGTTGGCGCGGTTCACCACCGAGCTGTCCAACGCCGATCCGCAGTTCCGCTCGACGCTGCAGACCGTGCCCGGTGCGACGGCCGAGGCCAACGAGTTGTTCGCCGGGATTCGGCCGTCGTTCCCGGTGCTGGCCGCCAACCTGGCCAACTTCGGCCGGATCGGGGTCATCTACCGCAAGTCGCTCGAGCACGCGCTGGTCGTCTTCCCGGCGATCATGGCGGCGCTGCTGACCGTCGGCGGCGGCGTGCCCGCCGATGAGGGCGGCAAGCTGGACTTCAAGATCCACCTGCAGGACCCGCCGCCGTGTCTGACCGGCTTCGTGCCGGCCAGCGAGATGCGCTCACCGGCCGACGAGACGCTGCGCGAGCTGCCCACCGACCTGTACTGCAAGACGCCGCACAACGATCCGGCCGTGGTGCGCGGCGCCCGCAACTACCCGTGTCAGGAGTTCCCGGGCAAGCGGGCGCCGACGGTGCAGCTGTGCCGCGATCCGGAGGGCTACAAGCCGATCGGCAACAACCCCTGGCGCGGGCCGCCGGTGCCGCTGGGCACCCCGCTGGATCAGTACGACGACGACACGACTGAGATCGGGCGGAACATCCTGCCCCCGAACAAGTTCCCGTACATCCCGCCGCAGGTCGACCCCGATCCGGGGCCGCCGGTGGTGCAGCTGCCGCCGGGGGTTCCACCGGGGCCGGGTCCGGCGCCGCACGCGCCGTTCCCGCTGCCGGTGCCGCCGAACGAGGTGCAGCCGACGCTGCCGCCGGCGTGGCCGTTCTTCTCGCCGCCGGATCATGTGGTGCCGCCGTACGGCCGGACGCCACCCCCGCCGCCGGCGGGTGCGCCGCCACCGCCCGCGCCGCCGGCGGAGGTGCCGCCGCTGCCCGCGGAGACGCCGATGGCCGCCGGGCCGAAGTTCGCCACCTACGACCAGAACGGCAAGTTCGTCGATCCGGAAGGCGGAACTGGCATCTTCGCCGCCGGTACTGACAAACTGGCGCCTGCGGAAAACTGGGTTGATCTGATGTTGGCTCCAAGGCAGGCGTAAATGGCGGAAGACACGGCCTCGACAACCCCGAGGCCGCCCCGGCGTCGTCGCGCGTCCCGGGCGGCCGGCCCCGCCGGCGCACCGGCGACCGGCGCGACCGTTGTCGCGGAGGCGCCCAAACCGATCAAGGTGCGGGTGCCCAGGCCCGCGGGCCCGCCGCCGCGGCGGCCACCGAACCTGCGTCCGGTCGCGACCATCGCGCTGTCTGCCGTGTTCGTCGTCGTGCTCGCGTTGGCGGGCATCTGCCTGTGGGCCTACAACGTTCAGCGCGACACCGACGCAAAGGTGGCCCGCGAGCAACGGTTCGTCGACACCGCCTCGCAGATTGTGGTCAACATGTTCAGTTACGACCAGGACAGCATCGACGAGAGCGTGGACCGGTTCGTCAACAGCACCAGCGGGCCGCTGCGCGCGATGATGACCCAGGACAACAACGCGGAGAACCTCAAGCTGCTGTTCCGCGACACCAACGCCAGCGCCGAGACCGTGATCAACGGTGCGGCGTTGGAGAAGATCGATGAGGTCGCCAAGAACGCCGCGGTTCTGGTGTCGGCGCGGGTGACGGTGACCGACCTGGACGGCAACAACCAGCCGTCGCAGCCGTACCGCCTGCGCGTGATCATCCACGAGGACGACAACGGCAACATGACCGCCTACGACCTGAAGTACCCCGAGGGCGGTAACTGATGCGCAGGTCCACCGCGCTGCTGCTCGGCGTGCCCGTGATCGTGCTGGCCTTGATGTTCGTCGGGCTGTCCGCACTCGGCGGTGTGCTGTTCTGGAACCACGAGGTGCAGGCCGCCGAGCGGCAGGCCGTGCTTGAACTCGGCCCGTGCATCGAGGGCCGCCAGCCGCCGGACTGCGACCTGGCCGCACGGCAGATCCCGAAGGTGTTCGGCTACGACTACCAGACCGTCGAGCGCACCCTCAACGAGGTCTACCCGATGCTCACCCCGGAGTACCGCCAGGAGTTCCAGGATCGCGCCAACAAGGAAATCATCCCGCAGGCGCGCGAACGGCAGCTGGTCAGCCAGGCCAACGTGGTCGGCTCGGGAGTGATGTCGGCGGACCGGAATTCGGCGTCGGTGATGGTGTACATCAACCGCACGGTCACCGACAAGTCCAAGGAGCCGATCTACGACGGCAGCCGACTTCGCGTCGACTACAAGAAGATCGACGGCAAGTGGCTGATCCAGTACATCACGCCGATCTAGTCGCGGTCTTGGTCGACGCCAGCGCGTCCAGGAACGACCGCGCCCACAGGTCGACGTCGTGGGCGAGCACCTCGCGGCGCAGCGCCCGCATCCGCCGCCTGCCCTCCTCGGGTGTCTGATTCAGCGCCGCCTCGATCGCGTTCTTGACCCCTTCGAGGTGGTGCGGGTTGGTCAGGTAGGCCTGCCGCAATTCCGCCGCGGCACCGGTGAACTCGCTGAGCACCAGGGCGCCGCCGAGATCGCTTCGGCACGCCACGTACTCCTTGGCCACCAGGTTCATACCGTCGCGCAGCGGGGTGACCAGCATCAGGTCGGCCGCCACGAAGAACGCGATCAGCTCCTCGCGCGGCACCGGCCGGTGGATGTAGTGCACGATCGGGTGGCCGACCTCGCCATACTCCCCGTTGATGTGGCCGACCTGGCGCTCGATGTCCTCGCGCATCGCGATGTAGCTCTCGACGCGCTCCCGGCTCGGCGTCGCCAACTGCACCAGGACGGTCTCGTCGCGTTTGATCCGGCCCTCATCGAGCAGCTCCGCGAATGCCTTGAGCCGCACGTCGATTCCCTTGGTGTAGTCGAGCCGGTCCACCCCCAGCAGGATCTTGCGGGGGTGGCCGAGTTCGGCGCGGATCTCGGCCGCGCGCTGGCGGACAGCGCGGCTGCGGGCCTGCTGATCGAGTGCCGAGGAGTCGATGGAGATCGGGAAGGCGCCCACCTTGATGGCGCGGTCGCCGATCTCCACCTCACCGAAGCGTGAGCGCACGCCGACGTTGGCCCGCGACGTGTTGGCGCCGACCAACCGGCGGGCCAGGATCAGAAAGTTCTGCGCGCCGCCGGGCAGGTGGAACCCGACCAGGTCGGCGCCCAGCAGCCCCTCGACGATCTCGGTGCGCCACGGCATCTGCATGAACAGCTCGACCGGCGGGAACGGGATGTGAAGGAAGAACCCGATCACCAGGTCGGGGCGCAACTCGCGCAGCATTCTGGGTACCAGCTGCAGCTGATAGTCCTGGACCCACACGGTGGCGCCGGTGGCCGCGCGCTTGGCCGTGGCCTCGGCGAAGCGGCGGTTGACGTCGACATAGGCGTCCCACCACTCGCGGTGGTAGATCGGTTTGACGATGACGTCGTGGTAGAGCGGCCACAAGGTGGCGTTCGAGAACCCCTCGTAGTAGTCCGCGACATCCTTAGCGGTCAGATCGACCGGGCACAGCAGCATGTCCTCTTGTTCGAGGACGTCCTCGCCGGCATCTGGGATGCCGGGCCAGCCGATCCAGGCACCACGACGCCGTCGCAGCAGCGGTTCAAGTGCGGTCACCAACCCGCCGGGGCTTCGTTTCCACGTCGTGGTGCCGTCGGGCAGTCGCTCCATGTCGATAGGCAGCCGGTTGGCCACCACGACGAAGTCCGAATCCCCGGAGCCGGCCCTACGACCGTGCCCCGGACTCACTCAGGCCTCGAGCTTGGAGGGGCCGATGCCCAGCATCGACAGGAACATCCGACACTCGTCGGCGTCGTTTGCGTAGGCGGCCACCACCCGCCGGGCCTGGCGAGCGGTGCTGTCAGCGAGCGGTTCGACGTCGCCGATATCGGCGTGATCAGATTTCGCAGGCATATGACCACCTTATGCGACGACGCCGTCGCCGCTGTTCAGGGGCCTTCGGTCGGGGCCGAGGGTCAGCCGATGGAGCCGTGGACCGTCGGGCTGGAGCTGACCGAGGACTCCGGCGTCGCCGCGGGTCCCTCGGCCTGGGCCTCCTCTGCGAGGCCGATGCACTCGCCGGTGTTGCCCCCGGTGCACGGGATCGCGCCGCCACCGCCGGGGATGCCGACCGCGGGCAGGCTCGGGTTGCCCGGGATGGACTGGAACGGCGACGATCCCGAATTCGGGACCGTGTGCGGGATGCAGGTGCCCACGAACGGGTCGGTTTCCTCACCCGCCGGGCACTGCGCCAGCGGGGACGCGTCAGGGACCGCGAGGACAGCGACCGCCGGGGCCGCGGCTAATGCGACCGCAAAGCCGCCGGCAAGGAAGAGTCGTCGTGCGGAGTGCTTAAGAGTCGCCATCGTCACGCTTTCTGTAGTTTTCTGGAGTTATTGACCGTCTCGTCGGCATGGATTCTAAGGAAGCTGAGTGTTTTCTGCACAGCTTCGATGAGTTCACTGTAAACCCAGCTAACTAAGGGCTGGCGCTGATCGTCGTGCGGGGGATCGCAGGTGGGCCGGCCGCCTGGGCGTCCTCGAGCAGGCCGTAGCAGGCCGCCGAGGACCGTCCGCCGACACACGGGATGCCGTCGACCTCGGGGACGTCGGGATTCGCTCCGGTGGTGGTGATCGGCGACCGGGGCGTCAGGAACGGGACGCACGTGGTGGTGAACACGTCGTGTTCCTCGCCGGATTGGCACTGCGCGGACGCCGGCGCGGGCGTTACGAGCATCGGGGCGATCACCGCGGCGCCCATGAAGGCAGAGGTCAGCAGGGTTCGCCGAAGCACGTCACGAGTCGTCGCCATCCCGCGATTCTATCCATCGCGGGCGCTGTACGGCCGTATCGGCCGATCGTGTTGACCCGGCGGTCAGGGGCTGGAGCTGACGCTGGATCGCGGCACCGGGGCGGGCCCGGCGGCCTGCTGCTCCTCGGACAGTCCGATGCACTCGCCGGTGTTGGCACCGGTGCACGGGATGCCGTCGACGGCCGGCAGCGACGGGTTGCCCGGGATGGACGTCACGCCCGCGCTCGGCGAGTTGGGCACCAGATAGGGCAGACAGACCGCGGTGAAGGTATCGACCGCCTCGCCGGGTGGGCACTGGGTCTGGGCGCTCGCCGCCGGCGTCCCCGACACCGCCGCAAACGGCACCGACAGCGCGGCCAGGGTCAGCCCGGCGGCGAGGATGGGTCGAGGCGCCATCTGATCTCCTGTGTTTGCTAAGCCGATGAGGACCTATGGAAAAGTTCCAGCCAGGACGGCTGGTGTTGTCTCAAGCCTACTAGGCGGCAACCGGTTTGACGACTCGAAGGTGAGGCGAAAGGTGTGTCTTAGAACCTCCTTGGTGTTCGCTGTAAGGTTGCTGTGCCACCACTGAACGGCCAACGGTAGCGGGCACCGTAATGTGCAGTCAGTCGAACCAACGCGAGCGAGGTGATCCGCCGTGGCGAGTCCAGATACGACCAACGCCGATCAGGGCGCAGGCGATGCGCAGCCCCAGGTGACCTACGAGACCCTGGACGACGGCCGCATCGCGCGCATCTGGCTGAACCGGCCGCATGCGCAGAACGCCCAATCCCGAACCCTGCTGGTGCAACTCGACGAGGCTTTCGGCCGCGCCGAGGCCGACGACACCGTGCGGGTGGTGATCCTGGCGGCGCGGGGCAAGAACTTCTCGGCCGGCCACGATCTGGGCTCCGAGGAGGCGATGCTGGAACGTCAACCCGGACCGCATCAGCATCCGACGTTCACGATCAACGGCGGGAGCCGGGAGCCGATCGCCGAGCGCACCTATCTGCAGGAGTGGCACTACTTCTTCGAGAACACCCGGCGCTGGCGCGATCTGCGCAAGATCACCATCGCGCAGGTGCAGGGCAACGCGATCTCGGCCGGCCTGATGCTGATCTGGGCGTGCGACCTGATCGTCGCGTCCGACGACGCCAAGTTCAGCGACGTCGTCACGGTCCGGATGGGCATGCCGGGCGTCGAGTACTACGCGCACCCATGGGAGTTCGGCGCGCGCAAGGCCAAAGAGCTACTGCTGACCGGGGATTCGATCGACGCCGACGAGGCGTACCGGCTCGGCATGGTGTCGAAGGTGTTCCCGCGCGCCGAACTCGAGGAGAAGACGCTGGAATTCGCCAGGCGCATCGCCGAGCGGCCGACCATGGGGGCGCTGCTGGTGAAGGATTCGGTGAACGCCGCCGCCGACGCGATGGGCTTCACCGAGGCGCTGCGGCACGCGTTCCACATCCACGAACTCGGCCATGCCCACTGGGCGGCCGCCAACGAGAACCGGTTCCCCGTCGGTCTGCCGCCGGACGTACCGGACTGGCGCACCCTGGGTGCGCCGAAACTCGCCCGCCGCGACGAGCCGTGACGAAGGAGTCCTCGATGCAGTTGTCCCTGACCGATCGGACGGTTCTGGTCACTGGTGGTGGCAGCGGAATCGGCAAGGGCGTGGCCGCCGCGGTGGTCGCGGCGGGCGGCAACGCGATGTTGGTGGGCCGCAACGCCGATCGGCTCTCCGCGGCCGCCGACGAGATCGCGGCCGGCGGCGGAGCAGGTGCGGGGCGCTACGAGCCCGCCGATGTCACCAACGAGGACGAGGTCGCGCGCGTGGTCGCCGCCGCCACCGCGTGGACCGGCAAGCTGCACGGTGTGGTGCACGCCGCGGGCGGCAGCGAGACCATCGGGCCGATCACGCAGATGGACTCCGACGCGTGGCGGCGCACGGTCGATCTCAACGTCAACGGCAGCATGTACCTGCTCAAGCACTCCGCTCGCGAGATGGTGCGCGGCGGTGGCGGATCCTTCGTCGGCATCTCGTCGATCGCGGCGAGCAACACGCACCGCTGGTTCGGCGCCTACGGGGTCAGCAAGGCCGCGGTCGATCACCTGATGCAACTGGCCGCCGACGAGCTGGGGCCGTCGTGGGTGCGGGTGAACTGCATCCGGCCCGGGCTGATTCGCACCGACCTGGTGGCGCCGATCACGTCGTCGCCGGAGCTGACCGCGGACTACGCGGCCATCACCCCGCTGCCGCGCCAGGGCGAGGTGGCGGACATCGCGAGCGCGGCGGTCTTCTTGCTCAGCGATGCCTCCAGCTACATCACCGGACAGGTGATCAACGTCGACGGCGGCGTGCAGCTGCGCCGCGGCCCCGACTTCTCGGCGATGCTCGAGCCGCTCTACGGCGCCGACGGCCTGCGCGGGGTCGTCTCGCCCTAGTTGCAGCCCTCGGCATCGCGGCACGGGATGATGCCGTACGGCCGGTGGTCGACCTTGCCGGGCTTGTTGGGTTCGGTGTAGCGCGGCACGTTGTACAGCGGCTTACCGCCGCCCGAACTCGCGGACCCGCCGTCACTGGCCTGCGGCTGCGGCTGTGGCGCGGTGATCCGGGCCATCTGGTCCTTGCAGTAGGCGACGACCGCCAGGCTGCCGAAGTTCGCGGCGGTGTCGGTGGACCAGTTCGTGGCGCCGGCCAGCTTGTTCAGCGCGTCGGTGGCGCTGCCGCCGTTGTTGAGCACCCCGCAGGTCTGATGGGCCAGCTCCAACGCCTGCGCATCGGACTCGATCGGTACGCCCTTATCGCGCACCGCCTGAAGAAACGCCTGGTCGACTGAACTCTGTCCGGCCGCCGGAACCGCCAGAATGCTCGCGGCGCCGAACGCGACCGCGGCTGCTGCCAGATAACGCGTGGTCCTCATCCGTCTCCCAACTTCTTGCCCGGCAGGGTACGCCTCAAGACATATCGGCCGCACGGTGCACGGCGTTAACAATGCCCTGATAGCCGGTGCACCGGCAGAAGTTGCCGGACAGCCCCTCGCGAATCTCCTCGTCGGTGGGGTGGGGGTTGTCGCGCAGGAACGCGGTGATCGACACGACGAAACCCGGCGTGCAGAACCCGCACTGCAGGCCGTGGCACTCGCGCATCGCGGCCTGCACCGGCGACAGTTCGCCGTCCGGGGAGGCGATGCCCTCGACCGTGGTGACCTCGCTGCCGTCGGCCTGCACGGCGAACATCAGGCACCCGCGCACCGCCTGCCCGTCCACCAGCACCGTGCAGGCGCCGCAGGCCCCGTGCTCACACCCGAGGTGGGTGCCGGTCAGTCCGCAGTGCTCACGCAGGAAGTCGGCCAGCGTGAGCCGCGGTTCGACGGTCGCCTCAACGGGTCGGCCGTTGACGGACAACCGGACCGTCCACTCATGCATCGTCTGCCCCTGTCGCATCGTCGATGGCTGCCTGCCAGGCGCGAGCCACCATGGTGGCGCCGACCCTGGCTCGGTACTTGGCCGACCCCTGCAGGTCGGACGGGATGTCCTCCAGCGCGCCGATCGCCAGGTTGCCCACGTCGGCGGCGGCGATGTCGGCGACCGCGCGCCCGATCACCGCGTCCTCGGCGGCCGCGCCGCGCAGCGGCGTGGAGCCCAGGCCCAGCAGGCCGATGCCGCAGCGGGTCACCCGGTCGGCGCCGTCGACTTCGACGGCCACCGCGGCGCCGGCGATCGCGAAGTCGCCGTGCCTGCGCGCGAACTCCTCAATCGCGAACCCGCACCGGCCGGTCCACACCGGGAACCGCACCGCGGTCAGGATCTCACCGGCCTGCAGCGAGGTCTCCCACAGCCCGGTGAAGAAGTCGGCCGCGGCGATCTGACGGGTGCCGCGGGAGGACACCGCGTCGATCTGCGCGTCGAGTGCCAGCGCGACCGCGGCGTACTCGGCGGCCGGGTCGGCGTGGGCGATCGCGCCGCCGAGCGTGCCGCGGGTGCGGATCTGGAAGTGCCCGATGTACGGCGTCGCCAGCGTCAGCAGCGGCACCGACTCGGCCACCTCGTCGTCCATCCCGACGAACGCGTGCGGCGTGGCCGCGGCGACCCTGACCTCGTCGCCGATCCGGTCGATGCCGATCAGCTCCTCGATGCGGGTGATGTCGATCAGGTTGTCGAAGTGCGTCAGCCGCATCGCCAGCATCGGCACCAGGCTCTGCCCGCCGGCCAGGATCTTCGCATCGTCGCCGAGCTCATCGAGCAGGTCGACGGTCTCCTTCACCGACTCGGGCCGGTGGTAGGCGAACGGGGCGGCCTTCATGACAACAACCGCAGCAGGGCGGCCTGCAGGTCCTCGTCGAGCGTGGGGCTCTTGCGTCGGCGCCTGCCGAACAACAAGCCCAGCAGCACGCCCGTCAGCACCCCGGCCGCGACTGGGGCGTACCGCTTGATCAGCGACGGCGCGACGGCCTTGGCGATGTCCAGCGAGTTGATGGCGTTGTCCGCTGGCGCCGCCGATTCCGCAGCGGCACTTGTCGTTTCACCGGCCTGCCGCGGTGTCCCGCCAAGCAGGTCCGCCTCCAGGTTCTTGGCGAACTGCTCGATGAGGTGGTTGGACACATCGGCCAGCACGCCGCGACCGAACTGCGCCGCCTTGCCCGAGATGGTTAGGTCGGTGGTGATCACGACGTGCGTGGCGGGCGCGGCGGCGGAGCCCTCGTCCTTGAGTTGGGCGGTGACGACCGCGGACGCGGTGCCGCTGCCGCGGGTCTCCTTGCCGTTGGCCTTGATCACCACCCGCTGCGCCGCCTCGTCCTTCTCCTGAAAGCTCGCCTCGCCCTTGTACGACACCGTGATCGGGCCGACCTTCACCTTGACCGCCCCGGTGAAGTCGTCGCCGTCGACGCTCAACAACTGGGCCCCGGGGATGCACGGTGCGACGCGCTCGACGTCGGTGAGTACCTGCCAGGCGGTGGATGCCGCCACTGGTACCCGAAACTCGTTGACTAGCTCCATTATTGGGACTCCTCGATAAGGGCGACAATCGCGGCCGGGCTGGCGGGCAGCTGGGTCAGCGTGACGCCCAGCGGCGCCAGCGCGTCGTTGATCGCGTTGATGACGGCGGCGGTGGATCCGATCGCGCCGCCCTCACCGCAGCCCTTGTAGCCGCCGACCCCCGGGCCGGGGATCTCGATGTGGCCGTACTCGATCGGCGGCACCTCGGTCGCCGTCGGCAGCAGGTAGTCGACGAACGTGGAAGCCAACGGGTTCCCGTCGTCGTCGTAGACCATGTTCTCCAACAGCGCCCCGCCGATGCCCTGCACGGTGCCGCCGGCGATCTGACCCTCCACCACGTTCGGGTTGATCATCGGTCCGACATCCTCGCTGACGATGTAGCGGGTCAGCGTGACGTGCCCGGTCTCGATGTCCACCTCACACGTGCAGGCGTGGGTGGCGTTGGCCCAGTGGATCGGGGCCTGCGACGTGAACCGTGCGGTGGCCTCCAGCGTGGCCGACGTACCGGGCGGCAGCTGCCCCGGCTCGTAATACGCCTGGTAGGCGATCTCGCCGAACGTCACGCCCTTCGACGGGTCTTCGCGCACAACGGCTTTCGATCCGGCCAAGTCGATCTGATCGGGTTCCACGCCGAGCTTGTGCGCCGCGATCGCGATGATCTGCTTGCGCAGGATGGTGCCCGCCTCGTTGACGGCGCCCGCGGTCATCGGCCCGCTGCGGCTGCCCTGCGTGCCCGCGCCGTAGGGCGTCACCGCCGTATCGCCTTGAATCGTCGACACATCCGCGATGTCGGCGCCCAGCGCGTCGGCTGTCAACTGCACGACCGTCGTTTCGATGCTGTTACCCGACGACCCGCCGTTGACGTAGACATTGATCTTCCCGGTCGGCTCCATCCGAATCGTGGCACCCTCGGCGCCCAGGTGGCCGGTCGCCGCGCCCGTGGGCTCGATGTAGGCCGAAAAGCCGAGGCCGATGTAGCGACCCTCCGCCAGGGCGTCCGCCTGCTCCTTGCGAAACCCTTCGTGGTCAAGGATTTTCACGGCCTGCTCAAAGGTCTCCACCGGTGCGACGTGGTCGTAGGGCATGCCGTTGGCGTTGAAGTACGGCATCTCGTCGCGGCGCAGCAGGTTCTTGCGGCGCAGGTCGACGGGGTCCATGCCCATCTTGCGGGCCGCGATGTCGAGCAGGATCTCGCGGGCCAGCGTCTCGTACTGCCACGGCCCGCGATAGGCGGCCAGACCCGCGGTGTTGGAGAACACCGTCTTGTAGTTGAAGCTGGCCTTGGGTATCCGGTACGGGCCCGGGAAGAACATCCCGACGGCGGCGGTGGTCAGCACCGGGTACGGGGTGGGATACGCGCCGACGTCGTAGGTGAAGTCGACGTCGACCGCGAGGATGTTGCCGTCCGCGTCGAGCGCCATCCGGGCCTTGCCGTCGACGTGGCGGGACTGCTGGGCGGCCATCAGGTTCTCGCGGCGGTCCTCGATCCACTTCACGGCGGCCGGCACCTTGCGCGCGGCCAGCATGATGCACATGTCCTCGCGCATCGGCACGACCTTCTGGCCGAACCCGCCGCCGGTGTCGCGCACGATGACCCGCACCCCCTGGGCCGGGATGCCGAGCAGGCGGGCGCAGAACGCGCGCAGCTCGTGCGGGGTCTGGGTGGACGCCCACAGCGTCATCTCCGAGGTCGCGGCGGTCCACTCGGCGACCAGGCCGCGGCACTCGATCGGCACCGGCGCGTGAATCTGTTGATACACCGAGGCTTCCGCGACGTGCGCCGCGTTGGCGAAGGTCTCCTCGTCGGGTGGCGCGCCACCCATCCCGCCGGCGACGTTGTCGGGATACGCCTCGTGCACAACGACATCGGACCCGACCGCCTTGCGGAAGTCCGCGACCGCGGGCAGCGGTTCGTAGTCGACGTCGACCAGTTCGACGGCGTCCTCGGCGATGTAGCGGCTGTCCGCGACGACCAGCGCGACGGGGTCGCCGACGAACTTGGCCTCGCCGTCGGCCAGCGGCGGGCGCGGGGTGTCCGGCACGTCCTTGCCCGCGACCGCGTGCCAGGCCTCCTTGACCTCATGGTTGAGATCGGCGGCGGTGAACACCGCGCGCACCCCGGGCAGCGCCAGCGCTGCCGAGGCGTCGATGCCGTGGATGCGTGCCCGCGCGAACGGACTGCGCACGAAGCAGGCGTGCAGCATGCCGGGCCGGGTGATGTCGTCGACGAACGTGCCGTGGCCGGTCAGCAACCGGGTGTCCTCGACGCGGGCTACTCGAGTGCCTGCGTAAGCCACGTTTATCGCTCCAATCGCTGGGCTTCGAAGAGTGACGTTATCGTATTCGAGAGCGACATTTCCATCGACCGTGTCTCAGCGGTCGTGATGAATCCGGCCGGTGGTGTCGCGCAGCGGCCTGCCGCCGCCGCCCCAGCGCTGCGCGATGATCTCCGCGGCGATCGACACCGCGGTCTCCTCGGGGGTGCGGGCGCCGAGGTCAAGGCCGATCGGGCTGGACAGCCGCGCCAGCTGGGCGTCGGTCAGGCCGGCGTCGCGCAACCGGGCCATCCGGTCGTCGTGGGTGCGCCGCGACCCCATCACGCCGATGTAGCCGACATCCAGTCGCAGCGCCACCTGCAGCACGGGCACGTCGAACTTCGGGTCGTGGGTGAGCACGCAGATCGCGGTGCGGGCGTCGATCCCCCCGGCCTCGGCCTGGGCGCGCAGGTACCGGTCCGGCCAGTCGACGACGACCTCGTCGGCGCTGGGGAAGCGCGCCTCGGTGGCGAACACCGGCCGGGCATCGCACACGGTGACCCGGTAACCGAGGAACGCGCCCTGGCGGGCCAGCGCGGCGGCGAAGTCGATCGCGCCGAAAATCAGCATCCGCGGCGGCGGGGCGTAGCTGGCGACGAACACCTCCATGCCGGTCTCCTGGCGCTCGCCGTCGGGGCCGTAGGTCAGGATCCCGGTGCGGCCGGCGCCCAGCAGCCCGCGGGCGTCGTCGACGATGGCCGCGTCCGCGCGCGCCGAACCCACCGTGCCGTCGTGGGCGTACGGCGCGATCACCAGCCTGCGCCCGACCCACTGCGGGTCCGGGTGCGTGATCACGGTCGCGATCGCGGTCGGGCGGTGCGCCGCGATGTCGTCGGCGACCGACTCCAGTTGCGGAAACGTGTTGCGCGACACCGGCTCAGCGAAGATGTCGATGGTGCCGCCGCAGGTAAGGCCGACCGCGAAGGCGTCGTCGTCGCTGACGCCGTACCGCTGCAACTCCGGCCGTCCGGACGCCACCACCTCGGTGGCGAGGTCGTAGACCGCCGCCTCGACGCAGCCGCCGGACACCGAACCCGCGACCGACCCGTCGGGGGCGACGACCATCGTCGCGCCGGGCTGGCGGGGAGCGGACCGGATGGTGCGCACCACGGTCGCGACACCCGCGGTACCGCCGGACCGCCAGATGCTCAGCAGTTCGTCGAGAACGTCGCGCACTTTCGCAGTCTATGTCCGCGCCTGGACTGCATGCTGAGCAGTTGCTCAGCGGGGCCTTCGGCCCGAGGCCCGGAGGTGGGGCCAGGCGCGGCCCAGCACCTCCGGCCCGTGGGCCCATGGCGACACCCCCGTTACGCCATGGCCGTCTCGATGGTCGAATCCGACCCGCGAAGCGGGCTAGCGTAGTCGACTACCCCACCGTCGAAGGGGAGGGCGAGATGCGGCGATACCTGGCGATGACGCTGGCCACGTGCGGTGCCGCGATGCACGTGTGCGGCGCGGCGTCGGCGGCCCCGCAGTTGATCGACGTGCGCAGTGTGGTGCCCGACGCGATCATCGACCTGCGCTACGCGACCGCCGACAATTTCGTCGGCGAGCCGATGTACCCGCCCGACGCGCGCTGCCTGATCGCCCCGTCGATGGCCGACCGGTTGGCCGCCGCGGCGAAGGTGCTACGCGCGAGCGGCGAAGTGCTGGTGTTCTGGGACTGCTACCGGCCGCACGACGTGCAGGTGCGGATGTACGAGAAGGTCTCCGAGCCCGGCTGGGTCGCCCGGCCCGGCCCCTACGCGCACAGCCATGAGGCCGGCCTGTCGGTGGACGTGACACTGGCCCGCGACGGCGAACTCGTGGACATGGGCACCGACTTCGACGAGTTCACCCCGCGCGCTCACGCGTACGCGACGACGGGGGTCAGCCCGGCGGCGCAGGCCAACCGGGCTCGGCTGCGCGAGGCGATGGCGGCCGGCGGTCTGACCGTCTACCGCAACGAGTGGTGGCATTTCGATGCGCCAGGCGCGTACGACGACCACCCGATACTCGACGTGCCGCTGGCATGATCACCCCGTGCGCGGCGACGCGGTGTACTACCTCGAGGCGTTTCCAGGCGAGGCGTTCGTGGTCGACGGCGCCGACGCCGAGTCGTTCGAGACGCTCGACTACCTGACTCCGGTCAGGCCGCGGGCGGATCGGACGCCATCACCTCGGTGCAGAAGGAGCAAAGTTCCGTTCCGAGCGTCGGATAGCCGCATCCGCCGCACGGGACGACGGTGGGCAGAACGTCGACCTCGGGCATGCGACCCGAATACCCCCGAACGCCGAAATAAACCCAAAACCCGCGCGCGCCTGCAAAGCTGCCTCGCAAATGACAACGCAACTGACCGCGGCCGACGCCGACACCCACTCGCCGCGCCGGGCCTGGGCCGCCGTAGTGCTGTTGGCCATCGTCGGCACCCTCAACTACGCCGACCGCTTCCTGCCGTCCGTCCTCGCCGAACCCATCAAGCACGACCTGGTGTTGTCCGACACCGTGCTCGGGGTGATCAACGGGTTCGGGTTCCTGGCGGTGTACGCCGTGCTGGGGCTGTTCATCGCCCGGATCGCCGACCGCGGCGCTTTCGGCCTGGTGGTCTCGTCATGCCTGACCCTGTGGGGCGCGATGACGATGCTGGGCGCCGCTGTGGCATCCGGCTTCCAGCTCGCGCTCACCCGGGTGGGCGTGGCGGTCGGCGAGGCGGGCAGCACCCCTGCCGCGCACGCCTACGTCGCGCGCAACTTCCTGCCCGAACGACGTGCCGCACCGCTGGCGGTGATCACCCTGTCCGTCCCGCTGGCCAGCGCGGCCGCCCTGGTCGGCGGCGGACTGCTGGCGCAGTCGCTGGGCTGGCGCACGGCGTTTCTCGTGATGGGGTTGATCAGCGTGCTGTTCGCGCCGCTGGTCCTCGTCGTGCTCGGGCGGCGCCAGACGATGCCGCCCGCACCCGCGGGGGAGGTGCTTCGGCCCGCCAGGGCGTGGGACCTGCTCGCGAAGCCCAGCTTTCTGGCCGTCGTCGCCGGCCAGGGGTGCATCTCGATCGCCGGATACTCGTTGACGGCGTTCGCCCCGGCGTATCTGGTGCGCGCCCGCGAGATGTCGCTGGGCGAAGTCGGGGTGCATTACGGCATCGCCAGCGGGCTGACCGGCATACTCGGCCTGCTGATCGTCGGCCGGGTGGCAGATCGCTTGTCGGCCAAGGATCCTCGCTGGCTGTTGTGGCTCGTCGTGCTGACCACCGCTGCGCTGCTTCCCTTTTCGGTGGCGGCCTTCTTCGTCGACAGCCAGCTGCTGTGCGTCTGGTTCATCGCGTTGAGCTACGTCGTCGGAACTGCGCATATGGCGCCGTCGATCGCCGCGATCCAGCGGCTGGCGCGCGCCGAACAGCGCGCGACGGCGTCGGCGATCTTTCTGTTCGTCGGCTCGATCCTCGGTTCCGCCGGGCCGTTCCTGGTCGGCGTGTTCAGCGACTATCTGCAGCCCGAGCTGGGTGCGCTGTCGCTCGGCCGGGCGCTGCTGATCGTTCCGGTGTTCCAGGTGCTGGCGATCGTCCTCTATCTACTTGCCAGCCGCCGGTTTTTGCGGGAGATCATTCGGTAGTTTCTCGATCGTGGCCGAACTGATGAACCGCCAGATCGTGTTGCGCCGTCGCCCCACCGGCCTGGTGGGCCCCGGCGACACCGAGCTGGTCACCACGCCGGCGCCCGAACCGGCCGACGGCGAGGCGCTGGTCCGGACGACCTACATCGGCATCGACGCCGCGGTCCGCACCTGGCTCAATGACCAGCCGGGTTACCTGCCGCCGGTGCAGCTCGGCGAGGTCATCCGGGCCGCGGGCATCGGTGAGGTGGTCGCCAGCAAGTGCGACGCGTACCAGGTCGGCGACATCGTCACCTCGCTCACCTGTTTTCAGGAGTACGTGATCTGTCGCGACGACATCTTCACCACGCCGGTGCCCGGGCCGCCGGAGGAGGTCGACCAGCTCGCCGTGATGTCGGTGTACGGACCCACCGGCGCCACCGCCTATTTCGGGATGGTCGGCATCGGCAAACCGCAGCCGGGCGAGACGGTGGTGGTCTCGGCGGCGGCGGGGGCGACCGGGTCGATCGCGGGGCAGATCGCCAAGATTCACGGTGCGCGCGTCGTCGGCATCGCCGGCGGACCGCAGAAGTGCAAGGCCGTCGTCGAGGACTTCGGCTTCGACGCGTGCATCGACTACCGGTCCGACGACCTGAAGGCGGCGCTCAAGGAGCACTGCCCGAAGGGTGTCGACGTCTACTTCGACAACGTCGGCGGCCCCATCCTGGACGCGGTGCTGGGTCGGCTCGCGCCGAAGGCGCGGGTGGTGCTGTGCGGGGTGATCTCGAGCTATCTGACCGGCGAGCATCCGGGCCCGGCCAACTACGTCAACCTGCTCGCCAAGACCGCGACCATGCAGGGGTTCAACGCCCTCGACGAGTGGGGCCGCTTCGACGAGGCGTTCGGGGCGCTGCGCCGGTGGGCCGACGAAGGCAAACTGGTGCACCGCGAGACCATCTACGAGGGCATCGAGAGTTGCGTTGACGCCCTCAACGGTCTGTTCACCGGCGCCAACATCGGCAAGATGCTGGTCAAGATCTCCTAGGTACGTGAATACGCCCACTGGTAAGGGGGTATAGACGGGCATGATCTTCAACCTGTGTCGTGTGCTTATGGTCGGTGCGCTCGCCTGGGCGGGACTGCTTTTCGCGGTTCCCGCCTCCGCGCAGGGCTGCCCGGATGTCGAGGTGGTGTTCGCCAGAGGCACCGCCGAACCACCGGGTGTCGGCGGCGTGGGGCAGGCGTTCGTCGACGCGGTGCGCGCGCAGGCCGCACCCCGTTCGGTCAACGTCTACCCGGTCAACTATCCGGCCAGCGCCGATTTCGGCGACCGGATCGCGTTCGCGCGCACCGTCGTTGAGGGAATCCGCGACGCGGGCCTGCACATCGAGGAGACGGCCGCCAACTGCCCGGACACCAGGATCGTGCTGGGCGGCTTCTCCCAGGGTGCGGCGCTGGCCGGTTATGTGACGTCCGCCGAGATCCCCAGCGAGGTGCCCGCCGAATACCGGAAGTACATCCCCAACCCGATGCCGCCGGAGGTCGCCGACCACGTGGCGGCGGTGGTGCTGATCGCCCAGCCGTCGGCGGAGTTCCTGCGCTCGGTCGGTGCGCCCCCGATCAGGATCGGCCCGTCCTACTCGGGCAAGACCCTGCAGATGTGCGCCCCCGATGACACGATCTGCAACGGCGCGCCGGCCGGACCGCCGAACATGGCGCACGCGATGTACGGCGTGAACGGCATGGCCGCCGAGGCGGCGAGTTATGCGGTGGATCGGCTCTAGCCGAGGGCGACTGCGGGTTCGGCCCGCCACCCAAACCCCGCACTGGATGGCAGACCGAACCCGCGGTAGCGTCCCCTACGCTAAACGGGTCGAACCCCGAGGGGAATACCGGGGTGGACATTAGCCTTGTTTGCCAAACTTGCGCCTGCGTAAGATTCATTTGTCGACAAATATCCAAACTCTGTGGTTGATTTGTTCTGAGCTGCGCGAAAGCCATGGCAATGGCGGCGGTGACAATTTGCTGAGAGCGCAGGTCGGTGGTCCGCGCCGAGGAGGGACTCGATGACCGAGAGGCCGACCGCTGCGCAGATCGTCGACGGTCTCGACCTGAGCGGTACCACGAGCGTCGTCACCGGCGCGTCGTCCGGACTCGGGCGGGAGTCGGCGCGGGCGCTGGCCTCCGTGGGTGCGCACGTTGTGCTGGCAGCGCGAAATGCCGAGGCGCTGGCCGAGACTCGGGATTGGATCGTCGGCCGCCATCCCGATGCGACGTTGTCGCTGGTGTCGCTGGACCTGACGTCGCTGGCCAGCGTGCGGCGGGCCGCGTCGGCCATTGCGGAGGTGGCCCCACGGATCCACGTCCTGATGAACAACGCGGGGGTGATGTTCACCCCGTTCGGCCGGACCGAGGACGGGTTCGAGTTGCAGTTCGGCACAAACCATCTGGGCCACTTCCTGCTGACCGAGCTGCTGCGGCCGCAGCTCGAGGCGGCCGAGGGCGGCCGGGTGGTCAATCTGTCCTCCGATGGGCATCGGCTCGGCGACGTCGATTTGACCGACCCCAACTGGGAGCGGCGCGACTACGACAAGTTCACCGCCTACGGCTCGGCCAAGACCGCCAACATCCTGCACGCGGTCGAACTGGACCGGCGGCTGCGCGACGCCGGTGTGCGCGCGTACGCGGTGCACCCGGGCATGGTGGCCACGAACCTCGCTCGCTACATGACCGCTGACGATGCCGCCGCGGTCTTCCAGCGGATCGTCACACAGGACACCGAGGTGCTCACCCCGGAGCAGGGTGCGGCCACGCAGGTGTGGGCGGCGGTCGCCGACGAGTTGTCCGACACCGGCGGGTGCTACCTCGCCGACTGCGCCGTGCGGCCCGCGGAGCCTTACGCGACCGACGAGGCGCGCGCCGCCGAGTTGTGGCGGCTGTCCGCGGAGCTGGTCTGAGCGCCTCGATGAGCCTCGACGAGCTCTGAACGAGCGGTTGGAGCCCCCTGTCAGGATTGAACTGACGACCTACGCTTTACAAGAGCGTTGCTCTACCACTGAGCTAAGGAGGCCTGTCGGTCCCGATTTTATCGGGTCATTCCTCGGCGTCGATGACGCGCTGCGACCGTACCGCCCGCGCCGCGGTGGACCTGGCCCGCGGGCGTCGTCCGGGTAGCGGTATCCGGTCGGCGATGTTGCTGAGCGGGTTGACCACCTGTGCCAGCGTGACCACTGCCTCGTGTAGCGCGTCGATGGTCGGCGCCAGCGCCTCCAGTCCGGGGGCCAGCCGGTTGAGGGTGTCGGCGACGTCGGCCAGCTTGAGCAGCGGGCCGTCCGGATCGGTGAGGGTGTCGAGCAGCCCGCCCTCGGCCAGCAGCCGGTCGGCCACCCCGTCCTCGCGCAGCACCCGCTCGATCAGCCCGTCGTTGGCCAGCAGTTGGTCGGCCAGCCCGCCCGGTGCGATGACCCGCGACAGCGCCCCGTCGTCGGTGGTCAGCCGGTCCATCAGCCCGCCGTCGCCGGCGATCTGGTCCACCAGCCCGCCGGGCGCCAGGGCCCGCGTGACCGGGCCGTTCTCGGCGGTGAGCCGGTCCAGCAGCCCACCCTCGGCGGTCAGCTGGTCGATCAGCCCGCCCGGCTGCAGCAGCCGGTCCACCGGGCCGTTGGGTCGCAGCGCGCGCCCCAGTGGGGCGTCGTCGTCCATCAGCCTGGCCAGCCGGTTTGCCCGTTCGACGGCCTCATCGAGGCCGAGCATGTGGGCGAACGAGTTGGACCCGGAGCGGGCCGCCGTGTTCGCGTCGCCGAGGGTGCGCTGCGCGATATTGAGCGCATCGTTGGCCATGGCAAGCCCCGCGTCGGCGACCGCGAGCCCCATCTTCACGGGCGCGAGCGCCAGGTCCGTCACGGCTTTGCCCAGGTTCATGACGTCAGTCTAGGGACTCGGCGGCCAAAAACAGCAGGCCTCAAACTCACAGGAAGTGCACAGCCTTCGGGCAGCATCACTTCAGCCGATCAGGTGTTGGCTATTGATATGGCGATGGCTGCACTTCCCGAGCACACCCCGGAAGCCAAAGTGCTGGTCGTCGACGATGAGGCCAACATCGTCGAGTTGCTGTCGGTCAGCCTGAAGTTCCAGGGTTTCGAGGTACACACGGCGTCCAACGGTCCGGCCGCGCTGGACAAGGCGCGCGAGGTGCGACCCGATGTGGTGATCCTGGACGTGATGATGCCCGGTATGGACGGCTTCGGGGTGCTGCGCCGGTTGCGCGCCGACGGTATCGACGCGCCCGCGCTGTTCCTGACGGCTCGCGACTCGCTGCAGGACAAGATCGCCGGGCTGACCCTCGGCGGTGACGACTACGTGACGAAACCGTTCAGCCTGGAAGAGGTGGTGGCCCGGCTGCGGGTGATTCTGCGGCGCACCGGCCACGGCGTCGAGGAGGTCCGCAACTCCCGGTTGACGTTCGCCGACATCGAACTCGACGAGGACACCCACGAGGTGTGGAAGGCCGGCGAGCCGGTGTCGTTGTCGCCGACCGAGTTCACGCTGCTGCGGTACTTCATCATCAACGCGGGCACGGTGTTGTCCAAGCCGAAGATCCTCGACCACGTGTGGCGTTACGACTTCGGCGGCGATGTGAACGTCGTCGAGTCCTACGTCTCGTATCTGCGCCGCAAGATCGACACCGGCGAGAAACGGTTGCTGCACACCCTGCGCGGCGTGGGATACGTGCTGCGCGAACCGAAGTAGCCCGTGGCCGGTCGCGGCGTGCCGCTGCGGGTGGCGCTGGTGGCCGCCACTCTGCTGCTGGTGGCGTGCGGGCTGTTGGCGTCCGGCGTCGCGGTCACCTCGATCCTCCGCCACACCTTGGTCAACAGGGTCGACGAGACGCTGCTGGACGCGTCGCGCGGCTGGGCCCAGGCGCCGCGGCGGATTCCGGCCGCCCCCGCGGAAGGGCCCAACCCGGCACGTCCGCCGTCGAACTTCTACGTCCGCAGCGTCGAACCGAACGGCGAAATCTGGATGGCTGTCAACGACCGCGAGGCCGAACCGGCGCTGCCCGACAACAACGACGTCGGCCCGGTGCCGGTGACCGTGGACTCGGTCCGTCATTCGGGGGTGCAGTGGCGCGCGATGACGGTGCGGGGGCCGGACGGAGAGCTGACGACGGTCGCGATCGACCTGTCCGATGTGCAGTCGACGGTGCGCGCGTTGACCTACGCGCAGGTCGGCATCGGCCTGGCGGTGCTGCTGGTGTTGGGCGTCGCCGGGTATGCGGTGGTGCATCGCAGCCTTCGGCCGCTGGTGGAGGTGGAGCGGACCGCCGCTGCGATCGCGGCGGGCCAGCTGGATCGACGGGTACCCGAGCGTGACCCGCGCACGGAGGTTGGGCGACTTTCGTTGGCGCTCAACGGAATGCTTGCGCAGATCCAGCGCGCGATGGCCGCCTCCGAGGAGTCGGCCGAGCAGGCCCGCGGTTCGGAGGAACGGATGCGGCGGTTCATCACCGACGCCAGCCATGAACTGCGCACTCCGCTGACCACGATCCGGGGTTTCGCCGAGTTGTACCGCCAGGGCGCGGCGTACGACCTGGAGATGCTGATGAGCCGCATCGAGAGTGAGGCGAGCCGGATGGGCCTGCTGGTCGAGGACCTGCTGCTGCTGGCCCGTCTGGACGCGCAGCGCCCGCTGGACCGCAGTCGGGTGGACCTGTTGACGCTGGCGACCGATGCGGTGCATGACGCGCGGTCGATCGCGCCGAAACGCGAGATCAGCGTGGAGGTGTTCGACGGCCCGGGCACCCCCGAGGTACTCGGTGACGAGCCACGGCTGCGACAGGTGCTGAGCAATCTGATGGCCAACGCGCTGCAGCACACCCCGGAAACCGCGAAGGTGACCGTGCGCGTCGGCACCGAGGACGATCAGGCGGTGCTCGAAGTGTGCGACGAGGGTCCGGGCATGAGCGCCGAGGACGCGCAGCGGGTCTTCGAGAGGTTCTACCGCGCCGACTCGTCCCGCGCGCGAACCAGCGGCGGGTCCGGGTTGGGGCTCTCGATCGTCGATTCGTTGGTGTACGCGCACGGCGGCACGGTCCGCGTGACCACGGCGCCCGGACAGGGCTGCCGGTTCACCGTGAGCCTGCCGCGCGTCGCGGATGTGCCGGCCCAGGTGGGTTGAGCGTCAAGTCAATTCGGCGAGTGCGGCCTTGATCCTGGCCTGGGCGTCGTCGAGCGATTCCGGTGACGGGTTGTGGTCGGCGTTGGCGAAGCCGAAGTCGGAAAGGTTGTAGGCCGGGAAGACGTGCACGTGCAGATGCGGCACCTCCAGCCCGGCGATGATCACGCCGGCGCGTTCGGCGTCGTAGGCCTTCACCACGGCCTTGCCGATCAACTGCGCCACCGACATCACCCGCCCGAACACCGCGGGGTCGACGTTCTGCCAGTGGTCGATCTCGGCGCGCGGGACCACCAGGGTGTGGCCGACGGTGATCGGCGCGATCGTCAGGAACGCGACGATCTCGTCGTCTTCGTACACGAACCGCCCCGGCAGTTCGCCGTTGATGATCTTGGTGAATACGGTCGCCATGACCCGAGCATAGTGAGGTCAGGGTGGCGGTCTGGCCGCGCGGTCGCGCGCGTTGAGTTCACGTTCACGCCTGATGCGGGCCAGGCGGTCCTGATCGCGGGTGCGCCGCCGGCGCGGCATCTTCAGGCCGTTGTTCTCGCACACGTCCGACCGCGTTGCCGGTGGCAGCGGGGCGGTTGTGGTGTCCCAGTCGGGGTAGAACAGCCGGCTGGTGGGACGGGTGCAGTACGTGCGGCCGAGCGGCGACGTCCAGATGACCGTGCCGTCGGGGAGCTGCTCGTCGCGCCAGCCGCCGAATGTCTTGAGAAGGTGGTGTTCTCGGCACAGGCACTTGTTGTTCGACGCATGGGTGGCACCTGCGGGATACGGGGTGGTGTGGTCGATGTCGCAGAACTCCGCGGGCCGGTCGCACCCAGGGAATCGGCACGTCATATCGCGCATCCGCACGAATCTGGCCGTCTTCGCGGTCGGGCGATAACCGGTGTCCGGTGTCGCGTCGGGCTTCTGCACCCGCTGGACCTTCGCCCCGTTTCGCATCAGCTCGGCCAGGAGTGGGGTCGGAATCACGCTCCCGTCGAGGAGAAAAGCCATGGTGGGGCTCTTCTTCGGCTCGGCAGTCTGTGAATCCTGTTGAGCGATCACGTTGATGACGATGCTGGACGCGCGCGAATCCACACCGGCGGCCGGGCAGTCCTGCCTGCCGCACTGGCAGGTCAATCCATCCGCGTGTGCCGCGAGGGCGCCGAGCGCGGCCGTCCGCCGCTGCCCGGCGGTGCGCGGATCGCCCTCGCACACCCGACCCGACATCTCGGTCACCCGCCGCTTGAGCAGTTCCGCATCGGTGGTCAACATCAGGGCCGTGACCCAGGTGGTCCCCGCCTCGTCGTCGGGCTTGCCGAACCGGACATCCTGATTTCGCACGGCGGTCCGCGTGCGCACCCGAGCGTCGGGATCCAGTTCGTCGACCAACGCGTCGATCTTCTTCTCCAGCTTCGACACCGACAGGGCGCCCCAGTCGGTGACCCGCTCTGCGATGTCGGAGTCGATCTCGGCCAGAATCCGGGGATCCACGATCAGGCGTGTGCGCCAGGTGAGCGTCGCGACCAAACCGGGGTTCAACTGTCCGGCGGCGAACAACGCGGCCACCCTGGGCAGCCGTCCCCGCAGTGCCATCGCGATGCACATCTCCCGCGACGCCGCATTCTCATTGATTCTCATCGCGGCGGCGATCTCGGCGACGGCCAACCGCCACCCGTCGACCGCGAAATACTCGCGCTGTCCGTCGGGTTCGGTGTAGCGGGCCGTCAGTTCGGCACTGGCCGCAAGCCGTTTGGCGGCCAGGTCCGCTTCGGCGCGCGCGCAGTCCGCGATGGTGGCGACGAGCGCATCGTCGTCGACCGACGCGAACTGGTAACCGAACACGTGTTCGATCATGCCACGGACCTCCGACAACTCCGGGCTGCCGAAAAACCGCTGGTCAGCGCCCAGGCATCACCGGCACTGCTGATCCCATGCTGCACCGGTGTTCCTGCCGAACTCCTCGATCTGATCGTTGTTGATCGCCTTGCCGAGTAGTTCGACCGCCAGGTATGCCCAATCGGCCGGAATCAACGAGCGACCCACGTTGCAGAGGGCGAGAAACGCCTCGTTCGGGTCGTCGGACAGCAACGCGCACGCCCCGAAGGCGCGTTCTGCGAGGGCGAGCCTCGGCGCCTTCATCATTGCGAGACCGAGGTCGGTCAGATCGGCGGACATGCCCTTCTCGTCAAAGGTCTGCCGCATGCGCTGGGTGCAGGTCTGGTCCTGCTTGTTCCGATCCCAGACCGGCGGAGGCTGTGGGTAGTCCGGCGCGGTGATGGGTGCGCCGCCGTCGAGCACGACGGTGTACCCCGTCGTGGTGCACGCATGGTACGGCCCGTGACCGTCGCCGTCGTCAACCGTCCGGCAGTGCTCCGGATGCGGATTGAAGAGATCCGTCGGCGTACCGCTGATCGAGCCTAGGCTCCCGCACCAGCCGTCGTAGGTGGCGGTGGTCTCACCGGGGCCGAATGTGGCTACGCCGCTTCCGGTTTCGTCAAGCGTGATGAACTGCTCCCTTATGAAGGTGTCCCGGCTCGTCCAGCCGTAGCCGACACGGCACCCGCCGCCGTACGGGCCGGCACTGCCGAGCGCGTCATAGCGTCCCAGGACGTGAACCTTGACGATGCCCCCGGGTTCTGTGGTGACGAACGCGTGGCCCATGCTGGGGCCGGGCGGCGCATCGATCGGATACGGTTCCTCGATGTAGTCGGCGTTCGCTGTCGGCGAACCGGTCAGCGAAAACCCGATGGCTGCAATGAATCCGACCGCCGCAACACCCATTCGACGGAACTGGCAGAAGCCCCCCACTCGGCACCCCTTTCCAGCAAGAATTAACGGTAAGGCAAGAATCTAGCAATTCTCGGCAGCCGGCGGCGGGCATTGGCCTACGTCAACTGTCAGCGCCGGTCGCCCGCGATGACCTCGTGCAGCTCGGCCATCGACCACGGCGGCGAGTCGTTGTGGTCGCGGTAGGCGAGCACGCTTGGGGTCTGCCGGTCGAAGCGCCCGACGAACCCCCCTGCGGCCACGAAAATCTGACCCGTCACGTCCTTGGCGAGATCACTCGCGAGGTATGCGTACGTCGGGGCGACGTACTCCGGCGGCGGCGCGTCGAGGGCGGCCTGCGTGCTGACGTCGTCGAGCAGCCCGCGCCGGTTCAACTCCGCGATGTGGGTCTCGTATTCCGAACCGGTCGACAACCGCGTCTTCGCGCCCGGGCACACCACGTTCGCCCGCACCCCGTGCTCGGCGAGTTCGGCGGCGATCGCCAGCGTCAACCCGTTGACCCCGCCCTTGCCTGCCGGGTAGCCCGTGCCGCCGTAGTCGCCGAGGTAGGCGAACGAACTGGTGTTGATGATCGCGCCGCCGCCCTGCTCGACCATTCGCGGCGCCGCGGCCCGGCACGTCTCGAACGTGGTGAGCAGGTGTGCGTCGAGCAGGTCGCGGAACAGTTCGCTCGTGACCTTCAGGATCGACTCGGCGGCCAGGCCGGGCGTGCCCGCGCAGTTGACCAGGATGTCGATGCGGCCGAATTCACTTGTGCACCTGTTGATCAGCGCATCGGCAACCCGTGGGTCCGACGGCGATCCCGGATGCGCGACAGCGCCGTCGATCGACGCGGCGGCCGCACGGGCGGTGGCGGCGTCGCGGCCGTTGAGAACCACGCCGGCGCCCAGTTCCGCCAGCAGGCGGGCGACCTCCAGTCCGATGCCTCGCGTTCCGCCGACGACGACGGCGCCCTTGCCGGTCAGCGGCAGGCTAATCCTTGGCCTCCACCTGACCGAACTGCATCGCGTCCATGTTCCAGTAGCCGCGCAGGTTGGTCAGCAGGCCGGCGTCGTTCGTCTTGTAGGTGAACACGCCCCGCACGGTGCTGGTCATCCCGTTCTCGAATCGGCTGCGCAGCACCAGGATATGGGCCACCTCGTGCGGCGAACTGGACGGGAACGTCTCCTCGCAGGTGATCCGCAGGTCATTCGACGCGATATTGGCGTCGTAGAACGCCGCGACCGCCTCCTTGCCCCGCACACCGTTGCCGTCGGGGTTCGTGAACGACTCGCCGATCGGGTCCTCGATGACGATGTCGTCGGCCATCAGCGCCAGCCAGCCGTCCTTGTCGTGGGCGTGCACGCACTTCCACGAGTTGTGCGACGCGGCCAAAGCCGGTGTCTTCTCGACGGTTTCCTGCGACATGACGATTACCGATCTTCGTCGGTGTAGCGGATGACGCCGCGGATGTTGCGGCCCTCGAGCATGTCCTTGTAGCCCTCGTTGATCTGCTCGAGCTTGTACTGCCGGGTCACCATGTCGTCGAGGTTGAGCTTGCCCGCCTTGTACATCGACAGCAGCTGCGGGATGTCGTAGTGCGGGTTGCCGCCGCCGAAGATGGTGCCCTGCAGGTTCTTCTGCATCAGGGTCAGCAGCGACAGGTTCAGCGTGACGTCGGTGCTGGCCATGTTGGCCACCGCGGTGACGACGCAGGTGCCGCCCTTGGACGTGATGTTCATGTAGTTGTCGATGTCGGCACCCTTGAGTTCGCCGACGGTGATGATCGTCTTCTTGGCCATCAGGCCCTGGGTCACCTCGGCGATGCCGGCCATCGCGGCGAAGATGTCGGGATAGGTGTGGGTGGCACCGAACTTCAGTGCCTGATCGCGCTTCCACTCGACCGGATCGACGACGAAGATGTTGCGCGCGCCCGCGTTGACCGCGCCCTGCAGCGCGCCCATGCCCACGCCGCCGACGCCGACGATCGCGACGTCCTCACCCGGGCGGATGTCGGCGCTGCGCACCGCCGAGCCGTAACCGGTGGTCACACCGCAGCCGACCAGGCAGGCCACCTCGAACGGGATGGACGGGTCGATCTTCACCACCGAGCTCTTGTGCACGACCATGTACGGGCTGAACGTGCCGAGCAGCGTCATCGGGATGACCGGCTTGCCGTCGGTGGTGTGCACCCGGTGCGTGCCGTCGGAGACGGCGGTGCCGGTGAGCAGCAGGGCGCCCAGGTCGCAGAGGTTGCGCTGGCCGCTCTGACAGGTCGGACACTCACCGCAGGAGGGGATGAACGACAGCACCACGTGGTCACCCGGTGCGACGTTCTCCACGCCGGGGCCGACCTCGACCACGACGCCGGCGCCTTCGTGGCCGCCGAGTACCGGGAAGCCGGCCATCGGGATGTCGCCGGTGACCAGGTGATGGTCGGAGTGGCACATCCCCGAGGCTTCCATCTGGATCTTCACCTCGTCCTTGACGGGGTCGCCGATCTCGATCTCCTCGATCTGCCACGGCTGGTTGAAGTCGTAGATGAGGGCGCCCTTTGTCTTCATCCGTGTGTGCCTTCCGTTAGAGCCAGTGAGGTCAGACTAGAACCCCTAGTTAGGTCCGTCACACCCACCCCCAATCAACTGCTTGGCCGGTCACCAGATGGGCACCGGCGCCTGCCCCAGCGGGTAGTAACCAGGCAGTTTCTCCCCGGCCAGGGAGCGTTCGATGCGCTTCTGCATCCCGGGCGACAGGTCGCCGGACTCGATCAGCTTGGCGTAGCCCTTCGCGACGTGGCCGAAGTCGAAGAAGTCGCGCTGCCACTCGATCAGCAGGGCCCCGGCTGCCTCGGTAAGCCGGAACCAGCTGCCGCCGATGCCGTAGATCTCGTCGCGGGTGCCGTCGGCCTTGTTGACGATCTGCTTCCAGAACCCGACGATCTCGCCCTGCCGGTCGTCGACGATGACCTTCTGGTACTCGTAGTTCCAGTTCTCCAGGCCCTCCATCTCCAGGCCGAGGGCCACGTCGCGGATCTCCTTCTTGCCGACGCACATGACATCTTCCTTGGGGCCGATGTTCCAGCCGTAGGTGGCGTCGTCGGTGTAGAACTCGGCCAGCGGCTTCCAGTCACCGTTGCGCTCACACTCGCGGTTGGCCTCCAGCCAGCGCTCGACCCACTTGTCGAGGTCGTCACGGTTAAACGACGGCATTGTCTAGTCTCCTGTCTCGACGATGGTCAGCGCGTGCGTGGGGCACATGTCGACCGCGTTCTGGATCTGATCGCGGGCGTCTTCTGGCGGTTCGGGGTGCAGGATCTCGACCTGACCGCGTTTGGGCACCCGGAAGTAGTCGGGCGCCTCCAGTTCGCACATCGCGTGCCCCTGGCAGATATCGAGGTCGACTTCGACGCGGTATCCCATGGCAGCTCCTACTTGACGCGCTTGCGGTAGCGGGCCTTCGCGGGACGGGCCAGCTGCACCACCATCTTCGAGTGGTCGTTGCGGTAGGTTTCCGGCGGCTGGGCCATCTCGAACTCATACTCGCGCAACAGCACCGAGAAGATCGCCTTGATCTGCATCTGGGCGAACGCGGCGCCGACGCAGCGGTGCCGGCCGGCGCCGAACGGGATCCACGTCCAGCGGTTGATGATGTCGGCCTGCTCGGGCTTGTTGTAGCGGTCCGGCCGGAACTCGTCCGGCTCGGGGAAGTCCTCCGGGATCCGGTTGCTGATCGCGGGGGACGCGGCGACGTAGTCGCCCTTGTGGATCGGGTAGCCGCACACCTCGAATTCGTCCTGGGCCACCCGCATCAGGATGATCAGCGGCGGATGCAGCCGCAGCGTCTCCTTGACGACGTTGTCCAGCAGCGGAATCTGGCGCAGCGCATGGAAACTCACCTCTTGGCCGTCGGCGTAGAGTTCGTCGAGTTCGTGCCGCACCTTGGCGTAGATGTCGGGGTGGCGGATCAACTCGATCAGCGTCCATGCCGACGTGCCCGAGCTGGTGTGGTGGCCCGCGAACATCAGCGAGATGAACATGCCGGTGATCTCGTCGGCCGAGAACCGCGGGTTGCCGTTCTCATCCTTGATCGACACCAGCACGTCGAGCATGTCGCGATCGGCCTTGTCCTTCGGCGGATTGGCCAGCCGCTGATCGATGATCTCCTGAACCAGCGCAACGAGTTTCACCCGCGCCTCGTCGCGCAGCCGGAAGCTCTCGATCGGCAGGTACGGGTCGACGTAGCACAGCGGATCGGTGCCGCGCTCGAGTAGGTGGTAGTACTCGGCGAAGCGGTGGTCGAGCTGGTTGCGGAACTTCTCGCCGATCAGGCACGCGGTGGAGGTGTAGATGGTCAGCTCGGCGAAGAAGTCGAGCAGGTCGATCTCGCCTTCGTCGCCCCAATCGGCGATCATGCCCTTGACCTGACGCTCGATGGTGGCGGCGTGGCCTTTCATCTGCTCACCGCGCAGCGCGGAGTTGTGCAGCATCTCCTTGCGCCGCTCCGGGCTGGCGTCGAACACCACGCCCTTGCCGAAGATCGGCGTCATGAACGGATACGCGGCGGCCTGGTCCAGCTCGTCGTCGGAGGACCGGAAGAAGAACTCGTTGGCCTCGGCGCCCGACAGCAGGATGACCTTCTTGTCGACCAGTTGGAACCAGCCGACGTCGCCGCATTCGTCGCGCACCCGCTGCATCAGGCCGATCGGGTCGGTGCGGAACTCCTCGAGGTGGCCGTGTTCCTGTTCGCCGCCGGATACCCGGGGCACAGTCGCTGTGGTGGTCATCAGTTCGGCATCCCCTCTTCACCCAGTGCGAGTTTCTGACGTTCTTTGCGTTCGGCCAGCGGAGCCTCGGGCTGTAGCTCCATGTTCACGATGAACCCGCCGCGGGGGGTCTCGGCGACGAACACGATGGCGCGCGCGAGGTCCGCCGCCCGCAGGAAGTAGTCGTGGCGGGCCTGACCCCACTTCGCCCAGTCCTCCAGCGCGGGACCGATCTTCTCGGCGGGCAGGCTCCAGCCCATGTTGGTCTTGGTGGGACCCGGGTGGACGATCGAGGCGCGCACCCCGGTGCCCTCCAGCTCCATCTGCAGATTGGTCACCATCGCCACCAGTCCCGCCTTGGCGGCGCCGTAGGCGCCCATGTGCGGGCGCTGGCGCAGCGCGACGTCGGAGCCGACGAAGATCAGGTCACCGCGGCGGCGCTCGATCATGCCGGGCAGTACCGCGGTGGCCAGCCGATTGGCCCCGACGAGGTGGATCTGCAGCTGCTGTTCGAACTCCTCGGTGCTGGTCTCGGCCAGCTTGCCGAAGTCGGTGTCACCCGCGCCGGCCACCAGCACCTCGATCTCGCCGAGCGCTTCGGTGGCTTGGGCGACAAACGTTTTCACCGAGTCCGGGTCGGTGACGTCGAGCCGGAACCCGACCGCCTCGCCGCCGTCGGCGTTGATCTTGCCGACGATCTCCTCGAGCCTCTCAACGCGCCGGGCGCCGAGCGCGACCGGGAAGCCCCGGGCGGCGAGCTGGATGGCGGTGGCCTCCCCGATGCCCGACGACGCGCCCGCGACGATCGCGGGCCTGCGGTCGGGCAGCGGATCAAAGCGGGGCATCTACGCAACCTCCACGGTCATCGGTAGGTGAGCGAATCCGCGGACATTGCTTGAGTGGACGCGGACGGCGTTGGCCTCGTCGACCTGGTATCCGCGGATTCGCTTGAACAACTCGGTCAGCGCGACCCTGGCCTCCATCCGCGCCAGGTGCGCGCCGAGGCAGAAGTGGGCACCGCTGCCGAAACTCATGAGCTTCGAACCGATCTCGCGGCCGACGAGGTAGCGGTCCGGTTCGTCGAACACCCGCTCGTCGCGGTGTGCCGAGCCCGGGAGCAACAGCACCACGTCGCCCTCGGGGATCTTGGTGTCGTACAGCGTCAGGTCGCCGACCACGGTGCGGGCCAGGATCTGGCTGGAGGTGTCGTAGCGCAGCGTCTCCTCCACCCACTCCGGGATCCGGTCGAGCGCGTCGTACAGCGGCGCGATCTGATCCGGGTTGCGGTGGCCCCAATACATCGCGTTGGCAAGCAGTTTCGTGGTGGTCTCGTTCCCGGCGATGACCATGAGGAACATGAAGCCGAGGATCTCGTCGTCGGTGAGCCGGTCGCCGTCGATCTCGGCCTCCAGCAGCGCGGTGGTCAGGTCGTCGCTGGGCTTCTTGCGGCGCTCGGCGACCATGCCCTGGTAGTAGACGATCAGGTTGATCGACGCCTCCACCGCCGCGGGCGGCACGTCGGTGACGCCCTCCTCGCGGTGCATCACCCCGTCGGCCCAGGCCCGCAGCTGGGCGCGGTCCGGCTCGGGCACGCCCATCAGCTCCGAGATGACGTCCATCGGCAGCTTGCCGGCGAATTCGTCGACGTAGTCGACGGTTTCGTGGTCGCGTGCCTTGGCCAGCATGGTGTCGAGGTGTCCGGTGGCGATCTCGGTGACCCGCGGTTCCAGCTCACGAATGCGCCGCGGTGTGAAGCCCTTGGACACCAGGGTGCGCAGCCGCAGGTGTGCGGGATCGTCCATCGCGAGGAACGACATGGTCTTCGACGCGTGCGGCCCGCGGGAGGCGGGATCCAGGGAGACGCCGTACTTGTTGGACAGCGTGGTGCTGTTGCGGAAGCCCGCCAACACGTCGGCGTGCCGGGACAGCGCCCAGAAGCCCAGTTCTTCGTTGTGGTACAGCGGCGCCTCGTCGCGCAGCCGCTTGTAGTAGGGGTAGGGGTCCTCGTGGAAGTCGTAGTTGTACGGGTCGAGGACGACCTCGCTCACTGTCATCGATCCTCTCCCAGGATGAGGCCGACCACGTAGGAGAGGCGGTCGGCGATCTGGTGGTAGGTGGATACGCCGCTGCCCGCGTTGACCAGAGCGCCGAAGAAGGTCATCTCCAGCGCGGCCAGCGCCCGCGGATCGGCGTCGGGGCCGAGTGCGGAGCGGATGCGGCGGTGGATCTCCGCGCCGATGCGGTCGCGGACCGCGCGCACGGCGTCGTCGTGACCACCCAGCAGCGCCGTCGTGCAGGCGGCCGCCACCTCGGGTTCGTCGGCGACCGTCAGCGCCATGGTCCGCAGCGTCTTCTCGACGCGTTCCAGCCGGCTTTCGTTGACGTCGGTGAAGTACGGGGCCTGCTTGATCAGGTGCAGATAGACCTCGGCGATCAGGTGGTTCTTCGACGAGAAGTACGTGTATGCGGTCGCCGGGGCGACCTTGGCCCGCGCGGCCACCGCACGCACGGTCAGATCCGCATACGAGGACTCGCGCAGCATCTCGATCGCGGCCGTGAGCACCTTGTTGAAGGTCTCCTCCTGCCGGCGGTTGCGCGGCGGTTCGGTGACCGCAACCCCGGGATCGCTGGACACCTGTCCAAGTTATCCGACTGGTGGTCCGATAGGCAAGTAGCGAGGTAGTAGGGGCCTACCTTGCCTGACGCCGTGGCCGGGGTCTAAGGTTTCGGGGCAGACAGTCGGACAGCTGTCCAGCAACATCGACACAGGAGTCGGAATGGGACTGCTCGCCAATCGCGAGAGCCAACTACTCATCGACGGAAAGCTCGTCGCCGGCGCGGGAACGTTCCCGACCGTCAACCCCGCGACCGAAGAGGTGCTGGGGGTGGCCGCCGACGCCGACGCCGCGGACATGGACCGGGCGATCGCGGCCGCGCGGCGCGCGTTCGACGAGACCGACTGGTCCACCAACACCGAGTTCCGGGTGCGCTGCGTGCGTCAGCTGCAGGCCGCGCTGCGCGACCACATCGAGGAGCTGCGCGAGCTGACCATCGCCGAGGTCGGCGCGCCGCGCATGCTGACCTCCGCCGCGCAGCTCGAGGGGCCGGTCGAGGACCTCAGCTTCTGTGCCGACACCGCCGAGTCCTACCAGTGGACAACCGATCTCGGCGAGGCCGCGCCGATGGGCATCAAGACGCGCCGCACCATCGCCCGCGAGGCGGTCGGCGTCGTCGGCGCGATCACCCCGTGGAACTTCCCGCATCAGATCAACCTGGCCAAGATCGGCCCGGCGCTGGCCGCGGGCAACACCGTGGTGCTCAAACCGGCACCCGACACCCCTTGGGCCGCTGCGGTTCTGGGTGAACTGATCGTCGAGCACACCGACATCCCCGCCGGGGTGGTCAACATCGTCACCTCCAGCGACCACGGCGTCGGCGCGCTGCTGTCGAAGGACGCGCGGGTGGACATGGTGTCGTTCACCGGTTCGACGAACACCGGTCGCGCCGTGATGGCCGACGGGTCGGCGACGCTGAAGAAGGTCTTCCTCGAACTCGGCGGCAAGTCGGCGTTCGTGGTGCTCGACGACGCCGATCTGGCCGGGGCGTGCTCGGTCTCGGCGTTCACCGCGTCGATGCACGCCGGACAGGGCTGCGCGATCACCACCCGTCTGGTCGTCCCGCGGGCGCGCTACGACGAGGCGGTCGAGGCGGCCGCGGCCACCATGGCCGGTATCAAGCCGGGCGATCCGCAGGATCCGGGCACCGTGTGCGGGCCGTTGATCTCCGAGCGCCAGCGTGAGCGGGTGCAGGGCTACCTGGATTCCGCGATCGCCGAGGGCGGCCGGTTCGCCTGCGGCGGCGGGCGTCCCGCCGACCGCGACAAGGGCTTCTTCATCGAGCCGACGGTGATCGCCGGACTCGACAACAACGCGAAGGTGGCCCGCGAGGAGATCTTCGGACCGGTGCTGACGGTCATAGCGCACGACGGCGACGACGACGCCGTGCGCATCGCCAACGACTCGACCTACGGCCTGTCCGGCACGGTCTACAGCAGCGATCCCGACCGCGCCGCGCGCATCGCCGCGCGACTGCGGGTCGGCACCGTCAACGTCAACGGCGGGGTCTGGTACTCGGCGGACATGCCGTTCGGCGGCTACAAGCAGTCCGGCATCGGCCGCGAGATGGGCCTGGCCGGCTTCGAGGAGTACCTGGAGATCAAGGCGATCGCGACAGCGGTCTGACCAAGAGGGGCAGCATGGGGCAGTTTGACAACAAGGTCGCGATCGTCACCGGCGCCGGCGGCGGCATCGGACAGGCCTACGCCGAGGCGCTGGCCCGTGAGGGCGCGGCTGTCGTCGTCGCCGACATCAACGTCGAGGGAGCACAGAAGGTCACCGACGGGATCAAGGGCGAGGGCGGCAACGCGCTGGCGGTGCAGGTCGATGTCAGCGATCCGGAGTCGGCGAAAGAGATGGCCGCCCAGGCGCTCTCGGAATTCGGCGGCATCGACTACCTGGTCAACAACGCCGCGATCTTCGGCGGCATGAAGCTGGACTTCCTGATCACCGTCGACTGGGACTACTACAAGAAGTTCATGAGCGTGAACCTCGACGGCGCACTGGTGTGCACCAGGGCGGTGTACAAGAAGATGGCCAAGCGCGGCGGCGGCGCGATCGTCAACCAGTCGTCGACGGCGGCCTGGCTCTACTCGAACTACTACGGGCTGGCCAAGGCGGGCATCAACAGCCTGACCCAGCAGCTGGCCACCGAACTCGGCGGCCAAAACATCCGGGTCAACGCCATCGCGCCGGGGCCGATCGACACCGAGGCGAACCGGACGACCACGCCGAAGGAGATGGTCGACGACATCGTCAAGCGAATCCCGTTGTCGCGCATGGGTGAAACCGAAGATCTGGTCGGCATGTGTCTGTTCCTGCTCTCCGACCAGGCGAAGTGGATCACCGGGCAGATCTTCAATGTGGACGGTGGGCAGATCATCCGATGAGTGACCTCAAGCTGGGATACATCGGCCTCGGCAACCAGGGTGCGCCGATGGCCAAGCGGCTGGTCTCCTGGCCCGGCGGGCTGATCGTGTTCGACGTGCGCGCCGACGCGATGACCCCGCTGGTCGAACTGGGTGCCACCGCGGCCGATGACGTCGCCGGGGTCGCGGCGGCCGATGTCATCAGCGTCACCGTGCTCAATGACGAGCAGGTGCGCGACGTGGTCGGCACGCTCGGCGACCACGCCAAGCCGGGCACCGTCATCGCGATTCACTCGACCATCGAGCCGGAGACCGCGCCGGAACTGGCGGAGGCGCTGCGCCCCAAGGGCATTCATATCGTCGACGCGCCGGTCAGCGGCGGCGCGGGAGCGGCCGACAAGGGTGAGCTGGCGGTGATGGTCGGCGCCGACGACGAGGCCTACGCCGCGGTGAAACCGGTCTTCAAGCAGTGGGCGTCGCTGGTGGTGCGGGCGGGCGAGCCCGGTGCGGGCACGCGGATGAAGCTGGCCCGCAACATGCTGACGTTCATCGGTTTCGCCGCCGCCTGTGAGGCGCAGGTGCTGGCCGAGGCGGCGGGCATCGACCTGCAGAAGCTCGGCCAGGTGGTGCGGCACAGCGACGCGCAGAGCGGCGGGCCCGGCGCGATCATGTACCGCGACGACACCAAACCGCTGCCGCCGGATCACTTTCTGCACGACCCGTTCGTCCACACCCGTGGGCTCGGGGAGAAGGATCTGAAGCTGGCGCTGGACCTCGGCAAGAAGACCGGCGTCGAACTGCCGCTGGCCGAGGTCGCGCTGAAGAACCTGGCCGCCGGCCTGGGCGTACCGCACACGAAGGAGTGAGTCGGATGGACGAACTGCGTCGCAAGGGCCTCGAGAAGATGAACGAGGTCTACGGCTGGGAGATGCCCAACGTCGAGGGCGATCCGTTCTTCGATCTCACTGTCGACCATCTGTTCGGGACGATCTGGACGCGTCCGGGATTGTCGATGCGCGACAAGCGGATCATGACGCTGACCGCGGTGACCGCCGTCGGCAACTCCGACCTCGCCGAGATCCAGGCCAACGCGGCGCTGGCCAACGGCGAGCTGACCGAGGACGAGCTCAAGGAGATGGCCGTCTTCCTGACCCACTACCTCGGCTTCCCGCTGGGCTCGAAGCTGGACGGGGCGGTCACCAAGGTGATCAAGAACCGCAGGAAGGGCAAGGGGCAGGACAGGAAGGCCAACGTCAACGCCGCGGTGAAGATGCACTCCGGGGGCACGGTCCATAGTGACGAGTAGGTACGCGGCGCTGTCCCGCGACGAGCTGGCCAGGCTCGTCCCGGAACTGCTGCTGATCGGCCAACTCATCGACCGGTCCGGAATGGCCTGGGTCATCTCGGAATTCGGCCGCGAGGAGATGCTGCAGGTCGCGATCGAGGAGTGGATGGGCTCCAGCCCGATCTACACCAAGCGCATGCAGAGGGCGCTGAACTACGAGGGCGACGACGTCATCACGATCTTCAAGGGCCTACAGCTCGACATCGGCGCCCCGCCGCAGTTCATGGACTTCCGCTACACCGTGCACGACCGCTGGCACGGCGAGTTCCACCTCGACCACTGCGGTGCGCTGCTCGACGTCGAACCGATGGGCGAGGAGTACGTCCGCGGCATGTGCCACGACATCGAGGACCCCACCTTCGACGCGACGGCGGTGGCCACCAACCGCAGGGCGCAGATCCGGCCGATCCACCGGCCGCCGCGGGTGCCCGCCGACCGCCATCCGCACTGCGCGTGGACGGTGACCATCGACGAGTCCCACCCAGAGGTCGACGACCACCCGGCACTGGACGTGATTCGCCGAACCCGTGCCGCCACAACGGAACTCGACCCGATCGACCCGGCCGACGAGGGTCGGCCCGATTACTCCGGGCCGCTGTTGTCCGACCTCGACTTCACCGAGTTCTCCCGGTCGGCGTTGATCAGGATCGCCGACGAGGTGTGCCTGCAGATGCACCTGCTGAACCTGTCCTACGTGCTGGCCGTCGGCAAGCGCTGCGGCACCGACACCGCCCGGGCCGCCAAGATCTGCACCAAACAGCTGATCGGAATCGCCGGGGTGGCCGCCGAACGCATTCACCGCGCGCTGGAGCTGCCTGGCGGCATCGACGGCGCGATGAAGGTGCTGGCCCTGCATCCGATGTTCAACCCGGCGGCCTACGTCGACGCCGAGTTCGGCCCCGACGTCGTGCACGTGCACCGGTCGCCGGCCCACGAGGACGGTGCGTGGCCGGCGTTGACGACGCCCGAGGAGGTCCGGCCGCTGCAGGCGATCGTGCGGGGGGTGAATCCACGCCTGGACATCGAAGTCGCCGGAACGCAGGAGGATTGGACCGCACGGGTGGTCGAGACCGACACCGAGGCCAACGAGTTCGGCGAGGTGTCGGTCGCGAAGGTCAGCGGCGGGGCCTCTTGGGTTTTCGAGAAGCGCAGGTCGCTGCCGTTGACGGTGGTGTGACCTCGGGGCGCACCACGGTCTAGGGTTACCGACTGTGCGCGTCCTGGTGATCGGATCCGGTGCCCGAGAACATGCGTTGCTGCTCGCGCTGCGAGACGACCCCGAAGTGGAGGCGCTGGCGATCGCGCCCGGCAACGCAGGCACCGGCCTGATCGCCGAACAGCACGACGTCGACATCACCAGCGGTGACGCGGTGGTCAGACTCGCCCAGCGCATCGGGGTCGACCTGGTGGTGATCGGCCCGGAGGTGCCGCTGGTGCTGGGCGTCGGCGATGCGGTGCGCGCCGCAGGCATCGCCTGCTTCGGCCCCACCAAGGACGCCGCCCGCATCGAGGGCAGCAAGTCGTTCGCCAAGGACGTCATGGCCGCCGCCGGGGTCCGCACGGCGACCAGCGAGATCGTCGACAATCCGGGCAAGCTGGACGCGGCGCTGGACCGGTTCGGCCCGCCGGCCGGGCAGCAGGCCTGGGTGGTCAAGGACGACGGACTGGCCGCGGGCAAGGGGGTGGTGGTGACCGCCGACCGCGAGGCGGCCCGCGCCCACGCCGCCGGCCTGCTCGACTCCGGGCACCCGGTGCTGCTGGAGTCGTTCCTGGACGGGCCCGAGGTGTCGCTGTTCTGCCTGGTGGACGGCGAGACCGTGATGCCGCTGCTGGCCGCGCAGGATTTCAAGCGCGTCGGCGACAACGACACCGGGCCCAACACCGGCGGGATGGGCGCCTACGCGCCGCTGCCGTGGCTGCCCGAGTCGGTGGTCCCGCAGATCGTCGACGAGATCGTCAAACCTGTTGCCGCCGAACTTGTTCGGCGCGACAGCTCGTTCTCCGGCCTGCTGTACGCGGGCCTTGCGATCACCTCGAACGGACCCGCGGTCGTCGAGTTCAACTGCCGCTTCGGCGATCCCGAGACCCAGTCGGTGCTCGCGCTGCTCGACAGCCCGCTCGGCCAGTTGCTGTACGCGGTGGCCACCGGCAAACTCGCCGAGCAGCCGCCGCTGCGCTGGCGCGACGGCTACGCGGTGACCGTCGTCGTCGCCGCGGAGAACTACCCGGGCCGGCCGCGGGTCGGCGACGTCATCACCGGATCGGAAGCCGAGGGCGTGCTGCACGCCGGCACCGCGCTGCGCAACGACGGGGCGATCGTGTCGTCGGGCGGGCGGGTGCTGTCGGTCGTCGGCACGGGCCCTGACTTGGTCGGCGCCCGCGAGGCGGCGTACGCGAAGGTGGCTTCGATTCGCCTGCCGGGCAGCCACTTTCGCCGCGACATCGCGCTGGCCGCCGCCGAGGGCCGAATCAGCGTCTAGGCCGTCAACAGCGGGGCCATCCAGGCGATCTCGGCGGGCAGTTGCGAACTCCAGAACGCGGCGTTGTGCCCGCCGGGTGAGAAGCCGCCCGCCGGCGGGGTCGGCAACTGCGCGATGAACTGCTTGGTCGCCGCATAGAACGGGTCGTCGGTGCCGCAGTCGATACGCAGCGGGATCTCGCCGAGCGCCGGCAGCCCCCACACACTGTTGGCGGCGTAGTCCTCGGGCCCGTCGAACGCGCCCGGTGCCGTCGCGCCCGCCGACGTCCACAGCGCCGGGCTCACCGCGCAGATCGCCGCGGTGCGGGCCGGGCCCAGCCGCGCCCCGAGCAGCAGCGCGCCGTAGCCGCCCATCGACCAGCCCAGGAACCCCACCCGGGAGGTGTCCAGCCCCTGCTCGGCGAGCAGTGGCAGGAGTTCGTCGAGCACCATCGCGCCGGAGTCCTCCCCGGACGCCCGCCTGTGCCAGTAGCTGCCGCCGCCGTCGACCGCCACCACCGCAAACGGGGGCAGCCCCGCGTCGACCGCCTCGGCCAGGCCCCGCTCCACCCCGCCGGCCATCACCCCCGCGGCGTCCTGCCCCTTGCCGTGCAGCGCGATCACCGGCCGCAGCGGCGTGGTCTGGCCGGGCGGCCGGGCGATCGCCCAGTTCGTCGGGATGCCGCCGCGGGCCGCCGAGACGAACGTGCCGTCCACGTACGTCGGCGCCGCCGGGGCAGCCGATGCCAGGCCCGGGCGCAGCGCTGCGGCGGCGGCCGCGGCCAATCCCAGGCGCAGGGCGGCGCGGCGATCCAGTTCGGGCACGCGGGCCATGATGGCGCATCGGGCGATGGCGACGAAATCGGGGCATACCCGCTGCGAACAATCGCGTCGTTGATTGGCGGAAACGCGCATGCCGCGCGGCCTCGGCTGGCAGCATTCTCTCCGTGACGGCTGCGGTCACCCCGAAAGGGGAACGTCGACGCCACGCGCTGGTCAGCGCCGCCGCCGATCTGCTGTGCGAGGGCGGATTCGACGCGGTGCGCCACCGCGCGGTGGCGCGCCGTGCCGGGCTGCCGCTGGCCTCCACGACGTACTACTTCTCCTCCCTCGAGGATCTGATCGCAAAAGCCGTCGAGCACGCCGGGGAGCGCGAGGCCGAGCAGTTGCGGGCCAGCGTGGCCCAGCTGTCGCGGCGCCGCCGCGGTGCCGAGTCGACCGCCGACGTGCTCGTCGATCTGCTGGTCGGGGAGGCCAACGGGATGCGGGTCACCGAGCAGTTGATCTCCCGCTACGAGCGCTACATCGCCTGCGCGCGCCAGCCGAACCTGCGCGAGATCGAACGCAAGCTGCTGCAGCAGCGCACCGAGGCCGTGATCGAGGTGGTCGAGCGCTCCGGGCGCTCGGTGCGCCCCGAGCTGGTCACCGCGCTCGTCAACGCCGTCGATGGCGCGGTCGTCGCGGCCCTGGTCGGTGAGGGCGACGGCCCGCGAGCGACGGCGCGCGCGACGCTGATCGATGTGATCGACGTGCTGGCCCCGATCGACGAGCGCATCGCCTAACCCAATTGCGGTGCCGGACAACGGTTGCGTCGCTCCGTTGCCGGGTATGTGGCAGCACTGGACGAACAGTGAGGAGGGGCCGTGACCGACACCGCCGACACACCGACCGCGCGGCAACCCGAACTGCGCCGGGTCATGGGCCCCGGCCTGCTGTTGCTGTTCGTGGTGGGCGACATCCTGGGCACGGGCGTCTACGCGCTGACCGGGCAGGTGGCCGGCGAGGTCGGCGGCGCCGCCTGGCTGCCGTTCTTGATCGCGTTCGTCATCGCGACCATCACCGCCTTCTCCTATCTGGAGTTGGTCACCAAATACCCGCAGGCGGCCGGCGCGGCACTCTACGCGCACAAGGCATTCGGCATCCACTTCTTCACCTTCCTGGTGGCGTTCGTGGTGATGTGCTCGGGCATCACGTCGGCGTCGACGGCGTCACAGGCGTTCGCGTCGAACCTGATCCGCGGCTTCGGGCTGGAGTGGGGCAAGGTCGGGGTCACCGTCATCGCGCTGCTCTTCATGGCGACGCTGGCCGCCGTCAACCTGCGCGGGGTGAGCGAGAGCGTCAAGCTCAACGTCGGGCTGACCGTCATCGAGATCACCGGCCTGATGCTGGTGATCTTCGTCGGGCTGTGGGCCTTCACCCGGGGTGCCGACGTGGACTTCTCCCGCATCATCCTGTTCGAAAGTGAAAGTGAGCGAAGCACTTTCATGGCCATCACGGCGGCCACGTCGCTGGCGTTCTTCGCGATGGTCGGCTTCGAGGACTCGGTCAACATGGCCGAGGAGACCAAGGACCCGGTGCGGATCTTCCCGAAGGTGTTGCTGACCGGGCTGAGCATCGCCGGGGTGGTCTACATCCTGGTGTCGATCATCGCGGTGGCGTTGGTGCCGATCGGCGAACTGCGCGAGACCAGCACGCCGTTGGTCGACGTCGTGGAGGCCGCGGCGCCCGGGCTGCCGATCGACACCCTGTTCCCGTTCATCACGATGTTCGCGGTGTCGAACACCGCGCTGATCAACATGCTGATGGCCAGTCGGCTGATCTACGGCATGGCCCGCCAGCACGTGCTGCCGCCGATGCTGGGCGCGGTGCATCCGCGGCGCCACACGCCGTGGATCGCGATCCTGTTCACCACGCTGATCGCATTCGGGCTGATCCTCTACGTCTCGGCGTTCGCCACCAGCAAGGCGGTGTCGGTGCTCGGCGGCACCACGTCGCTGCTGCTGCTGGCGGTGTTCGCGATGGTCAACGTCGCGGTGCTGGTGCTGCGCCGCGATGTGCGCGCCGACGGCGCGCACTTCAAGACGCCCACCGCGTTGCCGGTGCTCGGATTCATCACGTCGCTGTACCTGGTGACACCGTTGTCCGGGCGGCCCGGCACGCAGTACCTGCTGGCCGGGATCCTGCTGGCGATCGGCGTGGTGCTGTACGGGATCACCATGCTGATCAACCGCCAACTCGGCATCCGCGCCACGGGCATCACCGACCCGACGCACCTCGCCGAGACGCCCGATTAGCGGGCACCAGCCCGGGCGGCAGCGCGGGCGTGACGATGTAGCCCTGCTCGCCGTCGCCGTAGACCGTGACGTCGTCCGGGCGCCGGGCGAAGTACAGCGCGACGTAGGCGCACAGCACCGCGTCGACGGGATCCTCACACGCGTTGAGCGCGGCCGCCCGCTCGGCCGCCGCGATGTGGCCGCGCAGCTCGAGCCACGCGGGGTGGTCGCGCACGCGCAGCGGCGGGTCCGCGTGCTCGAGGCCCTCGATCAGCGCGACCAGCCTGAGCAGTTCCGTCCTGCGCCCGGCGGCGTCCTTCGAGCGGCGCTTGTACTTCAGCGTCCTGGGAAGCCGGAACAGCGCGATCGTCGCCGCGTGCGGGTAGACCTCCAGGGCGCGCCGGTCGGTCGGTGAATTCGGGTCGGGGTCCAGGCCCAGGCGCTCGCACAGCACCCCGGCCCGCGGCGGGTCGAACAGCCGGTTGCCCCGGTTGGTCGGCTGCGCGCCCGCCTCGAACGGCGCGAAGTCCCGGTTGTAGCGGGTCTCGCCGGGCCGGAACCCGGTCGGGTTGTTGACGATGATCGGCGCGTCGATGCCCACCACACAGGGCCCGTCGAGGTAGGGCGCCACCGCGGCGGCGATGTCGTCGTCGCTGAGCGCGGTGCCGACCCGCACCAGCCGTCCGGCGTCGTCGGCGACGGCCACCCCGGTGCGGTTTCGCCGGCCCCACGCCAGATCGAGCCCGACAAAGTGCATGCGCCCACTGTGCCCGACCCGCCGCCGTAAGCTTGGTCTCTGTGACGATCCCGAATGTGCTGGCCAACCGGTACGCCAGCGACGACATGGTGGCCATCTGGTCGCCGGAGGCCAAGGTCGTCGCCGAGCGCCGGCTGTGGCTGGCGGTGCTGCGGGCGCAGGCCGAACTCGGCGTGGCCGTGCCCGCCGGGGTGATCGAGGACTACGAGCGGGTGCTTGAGGACGTCGACCTGGAGTCGATCGCGGCGCGCGAACGGGTGCTGCGCCACGACGTCAAGGCCCGCATCGAGGAGTTCAACGCGCTCGCCGGCCACGAACACGTGCACAAGGGCATGACGAGCCGCGACCTCACCGAGAACGTCGAGCAGATGCAGATTCGCCGCTCGCTGGAGCTGGTGCACGCGCACTCGGTGGCGGTGGTGGCGCGGCTGGCCGAGCGCGCGATCAGCTACCGCGACCTGGTGATGGCCGGACGCTCGCACAACGTCGCGGCGCAGGCCACCACGCTGGGCAAGCGGTTCGCCTCGGCCGCCGAGGAGATGCTGGTGGCGCTGCAGCGGCTGCGCGAGCTGATCGACCGCTATCCGCTGCGCGGCATCAAGGGGCCGATGGGCACCGCGCAGGACATGCTCGACCTGTTCGACGGCGACGCGGGCCGGTTGGCCGAACTCGAGCGGCGGGTGGCCGAATTCCTCGGATTCACCGAGATATTCACCAGCGTCGGGCAGGTGTACCCGCGGTCGCTGGACCACGATGTCGTCTCGGCGCTGGTGCAGGTCGGCGCGGGTCCGTCGTCGCTGGCGCACACCATCCGGCTGATGGCCGGGCACGAACTGGTCACCGAGGGCTTCGCGCCCGGGCAGGTCGGTTCGTCGGCGATGCCGCACAAGATGAACACCCGGTCCTGCGAACGGGTGAACGGGCTGCAGGTGGTGCTGCGCGGCTACGCGTCGATGGCCGCGGAACTTGCTGGCGCGCAATGGAATGAGGGCGACGTGTTCTGCTCGGTGGTGCGCCGGGTCGCGCTGCCCGACGCGTTCTTCGCGATCGACGGGCAGACCGAGACGTTCCTGACGGTGCTCGACGAGTTCGGCGCGTATCCGGCGGTGATCCAGCGCGAGTTGGACCGCTATCTGCCGTTCCTGGCGACGACGCGGATCCTGATCGCCGCGGTGCGCGCCGGCGTCGGCCGGGAGACCGCGCACGAGGTGATCAAGGAGCACGCCGTCGCGGTGGCGTTGGCGATGCGCGAGAAGGGCGCCGAACCCGACCTGCTCGATCGGTTGGCCGCCGATCCGCGGCTGCCGTTGGACCGGGTCGCGCTCGACGCCGCGCTGGCCGACAAGCAGGCGTTCACCGGAGCGGCCGGCGACCAGGTGGACCGCGTCGTCGAGGCGGTCGAGGAGTTGGTCGCGCGGTATCCGGAGGCCGCCAAGTACACCTCGGGTGCAATTCTGTGATGACGGCGTCGAGTCTGTCGGAGATCGACTTCACCGACCTCGACAACTTCGCCAACGGCTTCCCGCACGCGCTGTTCGAGGTGCATCGGCGCGAGGCGCCGGTGTACTGGCACGAACCGACCGAGCACACCCCCGACGGGGAGGGTTTCTGGTCGGTCGCGACCTACGCGGAAACACTTGCGGTGCTGAAGGATCCGGCAACGTACTCGTCGGTGACCGGTGGTTCGCGGCCGTACGGCGGGACGCTGCTGCAGGACCTGGCGGTCGCGGGTCAGGTGCTCAACATGATGGACGATCCGCGGCACTCGCACATCCGCCGGCTGGTGAGTTCGGGGTTGACGCCGCGCATGGTGCGGCGGGTGGAGGACGATCTGCGGGCCCGGGCGCGACGACTGCTCGACGCCGTGGTGCCCGGGCAGCCGTTCGACTTTCTGCTCGACATCGCCGCCGAACTGCCGATGCAGATGATCTGTATCCTGTTGGGAGTTCCTGAGTCCGAACGACATTGGCTGTTCGAGGCGATCGAGCCGCAGTTCGACTTCGGGGAGGCCCGTAGGGCCCAATTGGGCACAGTAGGGCAGTTGACGGCCGAGGAGGCCGGTTCGCGGATGTACACCTACGGGCAGGAGTTGATCGCCGCGAAGAAGGCGAATCCGACCGACGACATGCTGTCGGTGGTCGCCAACGCCACGGTGGACGACGAAAGCCTGTCGGATCTGGAGCTGTACCTGTTCTTCAGCCTGCTGTTCAGCGCGGGCGCGGAGACCACGCGCAACGCGGTGGCCGGCGGGCTGCTGGCACTGGCCGAGAACCCGGATCAGTTGGCCGCGCTGCGCGCCGATTTCGAGTTGCTGCCGACGGCGATCGAGGAGATCGTGCGGTGGACATCGCCGTCACCGTCCAAGCGTCGCACCGCGACCCGCGATGCCACGCTGGGGGGCTGCGAGATCAGGGCCGGGCAGAAGGTGCAGATCTGGGAGGGCTCCGCCAACCGCGATCCGGCCGTGTTCGCCGATCCCGACGTCTTCGACATCACCCGGAAACCCAACCCGCACCTCGGTTTTGGCCAGGGCATCCACTACTGCCTGGGCGCCAACCTGGCCCGGCTGGAACTGCGGGTGCTCTACGAGGAACTGTTCAGCCGATTCGGCACCGTGCGGGTGGTGGAGCCGGTGGAGTGGACGCGCAGCAACCGGCACACCGGCATTCGGCATCTGGTGGTCGAGTTGGCGCCGTGAGACCCGACGTATTCGCGGCGGTCATGGCGACCGGCATCGTGTCGATCGCCGCCGCGGACCACGGTTACCGGGTGCTCAGCGACGGGCTCATCGTGATCGCGGCGGTCGCGCTGCCGGTACTGATGGTCGCGGTGGCGCGGGCGTGGTGGCGGTTCGACTTCGGCGATCCGGACACCGCGCTGGCGTTGTTCACGTACGTGGCGGCGTGCGCGGTGGTCGCGGCACGGCTGGCCGAGCACCGCGTGCTGGTCTGGGCGCTGGCCGCGATGGCGCTGCAGGGCTGGCTGTCGCTGGTGCCGGTCGCGGTGCGCAACCTGTGGCGGCACCGCCGGGAACTGCGCCCCCGCGGGGCCTGGGAGCTGGCCGCCGTCGCCACGTCGGGGCTGGCCATCGTGTCGACGGAGCTGGACCTGTTGTTCTTCGCCGCGCTGTGCTGGGTACTGGGCCTCGCGGTCTATCTGGTCATGACGGGCCTGATTCTGGCGCGGGTGCGGCGCGACCCGTCGGCGCCCGAACTGGCGCACCCGGACGTGTGGATCCTGATGGGCGGCATCGCGATTGCCACCCTGGCCGGCGACCACCTGCACGCGATCCTGCTGCCCGGACCGATCGCCGACGGGGTGCGTGCGGTGACGATCGCGACCTGGGCCGCCGCGACGGGGTGGATCCCGCCGCTGACGGTGGTCGCGCTGCGGCGGCGCATCGCGCTCGGCTGGCCCGCGGTCTTCCCGCTCGGGATGTACTCGTCGGCCACCTACGCGATGGCCGTCGAGACCGGCTGGCGCTGGCTGACCGTGATCTCGGTGGCGTTCCTCGGCATCGCCTTGGCCGCGTGGCTCGTCGTCGTGGTGAATTCGGCGCGCAACCGTACGCTGCGCGTCGGTTAGCGCGCCGAAATCGCTGCGCGCAGCTCTGCGATCACCCGATCCGGGTACTCCGTCAGGTCCAGCCACGTGAACCGCAGCACCTGCCAGCCCAGCAACGCGATCGCGTTCTGACGCTGACGGTCTTTCGCGAACACCTCCGGGTCACTGTGAAAGGCCCAGCCGTCGACTTCGACCGCGAGCTTGATCTCGGGGAATCCGACGTCGACCCGATAACCGCCTACCGGGTGGTTGGCCCGCCAGCCGGTGATCCCCGCCCGGCGGAGCAATTGCAGCAGCAGCCGCTCGGCTGCCGAGCGGGCACCGTCGGCCGCCGCCTGCAACAGTCGTCGAGCCGCGGGCGATCCGTAGCGGCCCTTGTTGCGCAGCTGTGCGCGCCACAACGCGGCGAGTTCGGTGTGGCGTTGCAATGCGGTGTCGAGGATCCGGGCTCCGTCGCGCCGCCGAACCGCCGCCTCAAGAGCGGTCAGCGGCAGCGCCGTCACGCGTAGCCTGCGCAGCTCGACGACGTCGGCGGCGGCGAGATCCCGGCGCCGAACCACACTGCCGCGATGTCGACGGCCGTGACTGTTCCTCGGCACCGTCACCTCAACGGCGTTGGGCGCGAACCGTGTCAGTCCGTGCCACCATGCCGCGGTGAGGCCGCTTGCCGCGGCCTGCTCGCCGTACGACCAGACGGCGCTGCGGATGCGCGCTTCGTCGGTGAAGGGATGCGATCGGACGTGATAGACGCCTTTCGCGCAGCGCCGCCAGGCGCCGCCGCGGACCCGTCGAGCTACGGCGGCCTGACTCAAGCCGGCGGCCCGAGCCTGGCGCGATGTGAGCACGCCGTTCTGTGTGCGCAGATAATCGTCGAGCATGTTCAGAGTCGACGTTCGCGGCACCCCAACGGTTCCACGCCGGGTGATTTCGGCGCGCAACCGTACGCTGCGCGTCGGTTAGCGCGCCGAAATCGCGACTTAGAGGCCGGCGGAGCGCATCTCGAGGGCGGCCAGGCCGCGGATCGCGACCCTGTCGTGGTTGCGCCACGCGCCGACGGGATCGTCGGAGATCGCCGCCAGCTTGGCCAGCGGCCGGTTGGCCAGCGCCCGCAGCGCCAGCAGTTGTTCGCCCGCGGCCGTGCTGGCCAACGTGAGCACCGTCCACTTGCGCCGGAAGAACCGGATCCGCAGCACCAGCCACGGCAGCGCGACGAACAGGATCGGCGCCGCCGCGACCGCCAGCGCCAGCACCCACGCCAACCACGACGCCGTCGTGTCCAGGCTGTGGCCGGCGCCCGCGATGTCCAGCGCGGCCTCGCTGGCCGCCCGCAGCGGCTTGGCCAGCGCGTCCCCGACCAGCGGGAAGTCGTCGGTGCGGTCGCCCGCGGCGTTGAGGTTGTCCGACACCCCGGTCGCGCCGGCCTGGACCTGGCGGCCGACCGCGGCGATCGTCGACACGGCCTCGTAGACCGCCGTCCCGACCGCCACCCACACCGTGGTCCACAGGACCACGATGACGTCGCTGATCAGCTGCGCCAGGAGCCGGCCCGGTCGCCTGGCATAGGGGATAAACCGCGAACTCATGCCCCGATGCTGCCCGATAGGCTGGCCGGATGCGCCCCGCTCTGTCCGACTACCAGCATCTGGCCAGCGGCAAGGTTCGCGAGCTGTACCGCATCGATGACGAACACCTGCTCTTCGTCGCCACCGACCGCATCTCCGCCTACGACCACATCCTCGACACCCAGATCCCCGACAAGGGCCGCATCCTGACCGCGATGAGCGTCTTCTTCTTCGACCTCGTCGACGCCCCCAACCACCTCGCCGGGCCACCCGACGACGAGCGCATCCCGCAGGAGGTGCTCGGCCGCGCGCTGGTCGTCGAACGGCTGGAGATGATGCCCGTGGAGTGCGTGGCGCGCGGCTACCTCACCGGCTCGGGCCTGATCGACTACCAGCAGACCGGCAAGGTGTGCGGCATCGCGTTGCCGCCTGGGTTGGTCGAGGCCAGCCGGTTCGACGAACCGCTGTTCACCCCGGCCACCAAAGCCGAACTGGGGCAACACGATCTGAACATCTCGTTCGATGACGTCGTCGAACTGGTCGGCGCACAGCGGGCCGGACAACTGCGCGCGCTGACGCTGCAGACCTACCGGCAGGGCGCCGAGCACGCGCTGAGCAAGGGCATCATCGTCGCCGACACCAAGTTCGAGTTCGGCGTCGACCGCGACGGTGAACTGAGACTGGCCGACGAGGTCTTCACCCCCGACTCGAGCCGATACTGGCGCGCCGACGAGTGGCGTGCGGGCGAGGTGCAGAACAGCTTCGACAAGCAGTTCGTCCGCAATTGGCTGACCAGTCCGGAGTCCGGCTGGGACCGGCACGGCGACGCCCCACCACCCCCGCTGCCGCCCGATGTCGTCGACGCGACGCGGGCGCGCTACATCGAGGCCTACGAACGAATTTCGGGACGAAAGTTCGACGACTGGATCGGAACACACGCGTGAAACCACCCATCGCCAAACGTGTCGAGCACCGCCGCGAGCATCACGGTGACGTCTTCATCGACCCCTACGAATGGTTGCGCGACAAGTCCAACCCCGACGTCATCGCCTACCTCGAGGCGGAGAACGCCTACACCGACCACATCACCGCGGGTCTGGACGACCTGAGGCAGCAGATCTTCAATGAGATCAAAGCCCGCACAAAGGAAACGGACCTCTCGGTGCCCACCCGCCGCAACGGCTGGTGGTACTACGGGCGCAGCTTCGAGGGCAAGCAGTACAGCGTGCACTGCCGCTGCCCGGTCACCGACCCCGAGGACTGGACCCCGCCGGTGTTCGACGAGCACACCGAGATCCCCGGTGAGCAGATCCTGCTGGACGAGAACGTCGAGGCCGACGGGCACGACTTCTTCGCGCTGGGCGCCGCTTCGGTCAGCGTCGACGGCAACATCCTGGCCTATTCGGTGGACGTCAAGGGCGACGAGCGATACACGTTGCGGTTCAAGGATTTACGCACCGGCGATCGCTACGACGACGAGATCGTCGGCATCGCTGCCGGGGTCACGTGGGCCGCCGACAACCGCACCGTCTACTACACCACCGTCGACGACGCGTGGCGACCCGACACCGTCTGGCGGCATCGCATCGGTTCCGGGCTGCCGTCGGAGAAGGTCTATCACGAACCCGACGAACGGTTCTGGCTCGCCGTCGGCCGCACCCGCAGTGACAGGTACGTCATCATCGCCGCGGGCAGCGCCGTCACCTCGGAGGTGCGGTACGGCGACGCGGCCGACCCGCAGGCCGAGTTCACCACGATCTGGCCGCGCCGCGACAACATCGAGTATTCGGTCGACCACGCCGTGGTGGGCGGTGAGGACCGCTTCCTGATCCTGCACAACGACGGTGCGGAGAACTTCACGCTGGTCGAGGCTCCGGTCAGCGATCCGACCGCGACGCGCACGCTCATCGAGCACCGGGACGACGTGCGCCTGGACTCCGTCGACGCGTTCGCCGGACACCTGGTGGTGAGCTACCGCCGCGAGGCGCTGCCGCGGCTGCAGCTGTGGCCGATCCTGCCCACCGGCGAGTACGGCCGGCCCGAGGATTTGACGTTCGAGTCCGAGCTGATGTCGGCGGGGCTGTCGGCGAACCCGAACTTCGACGCGCCGAAGCTGCGCATCGGCACCACGTCGTTCATCACGCCGGTGCGGATCTACGACATCGACCTGGCCTCCGGCGAGCGCACGCTGCTGCGCGAGCAGCCGGTGCTCGGCGACTACCGGCCGCAGGACTACGTCGAGCGCCGCGACTGGGCCGTCGCGGCCGACGGTGCCAGGGTGCCGATCTCGATCGTGCACCGCATCGGCGTGCAGTTCCCGGCGCCGCTGCTGCTGTACGGCTACGGCGCCTACGAGTCGTGTGAGGACCCGCGGTTCTCCATCGCGCGGCTGTCACTGCTGGACCGCGGCATGGTCTTCGCGGTCGCGCACGTCCGTGGCGGCGGCGAGCTCGGCCGGTCGTGGTACGAGCACGGCAAGCTGCTGGAGAAGAAGAACACCTTCACCGACTTCATCGCTGTCGCACGGCATCTGGTGGACACGGGCGTCACCCGCCCGGAGAACATGGTGGCGCTCGGCGGCAGTGCGGGCGGCCTGCTGGTCGGCGCCGTCGCGAACATGGCGCCGGAGCTGTTCGCGGGCATTCTGGCCCAGGTGCCGTTCGTCGACCCGCTGACCACCATCCTCGACCCGTCGCTCCCACTCACCGTGACCGAGTGGGATGAGTGGGGAAACCCGCTGGCCGACAAGGAAGTCTACGAGTACATGAAGTCGTACTCGCCGTACGAGAACGTGGCCGACCGCAACTATCCGGCGATCCTGGCGATGACGTCGCTCAACGACACCCGGGTCTACTACGTCGAGCCCGCCAAATGGGTTGCCGCGCTACGACATGCCAATCCGGACGGGCAGGTTCTGCTCAAGACCGAGATGAACGCCGGCCACGGCGGCATCAGCGGACGTTACGAGCGCTGGAAGGAAACCGCGTTCATGTACGCGTGGCTGCTGGACACCGCCAAGGCCGAGCACACCCCGCTGCCCTAGGCGGTCTGGGTCCGGGCCCTGACGACTTCGTCGAGCCGGCGGTGCGCCTCGGGCCAACCCGGCGGTGTGTCCGGCGAGTGCTCCCAGAACGTGAACGCCGAGTCGTTGGTCCTGGTGCGGTATTTGGCCATTGTCGCGGCGTGCGGTTGGGCGACCACCGCGGCGTCCAGGGCGTCGCGGTCACGCCAGGCCGAGAGCGTGTAGAAGGTCTTGCGCAGCGGCTGGGAGATCAGCGAGACGCCGACCACGCCGGGCGACTTCAGCATCTGCCTGCGGATCCGCAGCGCGGCGAGCAGGAACCCGGGCACGTCGCGGTATCCCTTGAGCTCGAAGCGCGACGCCATCACCAGCGCCGGCGCCGTCGCAACCTCGGCGCCCCGGGGGCCGGTCCAAGGCAACGTGGGCATGTCCACCTCCAATAATCTTGACAGTGACAAGTTCGACGGTAGCGCGGGAAACTAGCCATTGTCAAGATTGGCGCTATGATGACGGCATGGCGAAGCGCGCGTACCACCACGGCGACCTGCGGGCCGTGATCCTGTCCCAGGCCGCCGCGCTGGTGGCCCAACGCGGCGCCGACGGGGTCTCGCTGCGGGAACTGGCCCGCGAGGCCGGCGTCTCGCACGCGGCGCCCGCCCATCACTTCACCGACCGGCGCGGGCTGTTCACCGCGCTGGCCGCCGAGGGCTGGCGCCTGCTGGCCGACGCGCTCAACAGCGCCCGCCCGCAGTTCATCGACGCGGCGCTGGCGTACGTGCGGTTCGCGCTCGAGCACCCCGGCCACTACGCGGTGATGTTCGACCGCTCGCTGGTGCACCCCGACGACCCCGAGTTGACGGCGGCGATGGACGCGGCTGGGGAGGAACTGCGCCGCGGGGTCGGCACGCTCGACGACGCCCGCGCGAAATCCGACCCGCAGGCCGCCGCGCTGGCGGCATGGTCTCTGGTGCACGGGTTTTCGCTGTTGTGGCTCAACAAGGCCATCGACAACGACGACGATCCGATCGCGACGGTGCACCGTGTCGCGGGCATGTTGTTCAAGAGCGGGTAGCCTGCGGCCATGACCGACACACCGCTGACCGATATCGCGCTGACGACTCTCGAGGGCACGGCGACCACGCTGGGTGAGCTCGCCGACGGCGCGGCGCTGATCGTCAACGTCGCCTCCAAATGCGGCCTCACCCCGCAGTACACCGCACTGGAGAAACTGGCCAAGGACTACCGCGACCGCGGGCTGACGGTGATCGGCGTGCCGTGCAACCAGTTCATGGGACAGGAGCCGGGCACCGCCGAGGAGATCCGCGAGTTCTGCTCGACGACCTACGGGGTGACATTCCCGCTGCTAGCCAAGACCGACGTCAACGGCGAGAACCGGCACCCGCTGTACGCCGAGTTGACCAAGGCCGCCGACGACAGCGGCGAGGCCGGCGACATCCAGTGGAACTTCGAGAAGTTTCTGCTCGCGCCCAACGGCAAGGTGGTGCGGCGGTTCCGGCCGCGCACCGAACCGGACGCCCCCGAGGTGATCGCGGCGATCGAGGAAGTCCTGCCGCGCTGATATCCAGACTGCGCCGCCGGTCGGGCCGCTAACGTGGCGACCATGGCAGACGCGGATGTCATCGTGGTCGGGGCCGGGCTGGCCGGGCTGGTGGCCGCATGTGAGGTCGCCGAGTGCGGCCGCCGGGTGCTGATCGTCGACCAGGAGAACGCCAACAACGTCGGCGGCCAGGCGTACTGGTCGTTCGGCGGGCTGTTCTTCGTCGACAGCCCCGAGCAGCGCAGGCTGGGCATCAAGGACAGCCACGAACTGGCGCTGCAGGACTGGCTGGGCACCGCCGGGTTCGACCGGCCCGAGGACCACTGGCCGCGCCAGTGGGCGCACGCCTACGTCGATTTCGCCGCCGGCGAGAAACGGGCCTGGCTGCGCGAGCGCGGCCTGCAGACATTCGCGATCGTGGGCTGGGCCGAGCGCGGCGGCTACGACGCGCGCGGGCACGGCAACTCGGTGCCGCGGTTCCACATCACCTGGGGCACCGGGCCGGCCATCGTCGAGATCTTCGCGCGACGGCTGCGCGGCGTACCCAATGTGCGGTTCGCCCACCGGCACCGCGTCGACGAACTGATTGTCGAGAACGGTGCCGTCGTCGGTGTGCGCGGCGCCGTCCTGGAACCGAGCAGCGCCGCGCGCGGTGTCGCGTCGTCACGGAACGTCGTCGGAGACTTCGAATTTCGTGCCCAGGCGGTGATCGTCGCCAGCGGCGGCATCGGCGGCAACCACGACCTGGTGCGCCAGAACTGGCCGAAGCGGATGGGCCGGGTGCCCGAGCAGTTGCTGTCCGGGGTGCCCGCGCACGTCGACGGCCGGATGATCGGCATCGCCGAGTCGGCGGGCGCGCACGTCATCAACAGCGACCGGATGTGGCACTACACCGAGGGCATCACCAACTACGACCCGATCTGGCCGATGCACGGCATCCGCATCCTGCCCGGTCCGTCCTCGCTGTGGCTGGACGCGACCGGCAGGCGGCTGCCCGCGCCGCTGTTCCCCGGCTTCGACACCCTCGGCACGCTGGAGTACATCGCCAAGACCGGCTACGACTACACGTGGTTCGTGCTCAACGCGCGGATCATCGCCAAGGAGTTCGCGCTGTCGGGGCAGGAGCAGAACCCCGACCTCACCTCACGCAGCCTGCGGCAACTGCTGGCCCGGGTGAAGCCGGGGGCGCCGCCGCCGGTGCAGGCGTTCGTCGACAAGGGCGTCGATTTCGTGTCGGCGCACTCGCTGCGGGAGCTGGTCGACAAGATGAACGCGGTGCCCGATGTGCAACCGCTGGACTACGACGTGGTCGAGGCCGAGGTGAGCGCCCGCGACCGTGAGGTGGCCAACAGGTTCACCAAGGACATCCAGATCGCCTCGATCCGGGTGGCGCGCAACTATCTCGGTGACCGGATCAGCCGCGTCGTCGCTCCGCACCGGCTCACCGACCCGAAGGCGGGTCCGTTGATCGCGGTCAAGCTGCACATCCTGACCCGAAAGTCATTGGGCGGCTTGGAAACCGACCTCGAATCCCGAGTGCTCAAGCCGAACGGTGGCGTGTTCGACGGGCTGTACGCCGCGGGCGAGGCGGCCGGTTTCGGCGGCGGCGGGGTGCACGGCTACCGGTCGCTGGAGGGCACGTTCCTCGGCGGCTGCGTCTTCTCCGGCCGGGCGGCGGGCCGCGCCGCGGCCCGCGATACCGCCTGACTAGAACTCGGTGCCGCTCTCCTCGGTGAGCACCTGAAAGTCGGTGTCGGTCATCTCCTCGAGCCTGCTGTAGAAGATGCCGCGGGCGCTGGGATCGATGATGCCCTGATGAATCGGCACGGCGCGGGCCGGTGCCACCGCGCGCAGGTAGTCCACCGCCTCGGAGATCTTCATCCACGGTGCCGCGGCGGGCGTCGCGAGCACGTCGACCGGTTCGCCGGGGGCGTACAGCGCGTCGCCGGGATGCATGAACCGCGCGGGATGCTCACCGTCGCCGACCAGATACGAAATGTTGTCTATCACCGGGATTTCCGGGTGAATCACCGCGTGCCGCCCGCCGACGCCGCGCACCCGCAGATTGCCGACGGTGAACTCGTCGCCGACGTGCACCGCACGCCACGGCTCACCCAGCTGCGCGGCGGTCTGTGGGTCGGCGTACAGCGCCGCCTGCGGGTTGGCCTCGACGAGCGCGGGCAGGCGCTTGGGATCGGCGTGGTCGGGGTGCTGGTGGGTGATCAGGATGGCCGACAGGCCGGTGATGCCCTCGAAACCGTGCGAAAAGATCCCGGGATCGAACAAGATCTTGGTGTCGCCGGAAAACGTCGCGAGAAGGCAGGAATGGCCGAAATGCGTCAGCTGCATACCTACATTGTGCGCCAGGGGGTAGTCGAGATTTGCGTATGAAGCTGGCGGCGGTCCTGGCGACCTGCGCAATCACGTTTGTGCTGCCCGTTCCCGCCGCCGCGGCGCCCGGCGCCTGCCCGCCGTTCTGCGACGCCATTCCCGATTCGGCCTGGATGGACTCCGCTGCGATCCCGCTGGCCTCGGTGTACCGATGGCCCGGGTTGGCCGGGCTGGCGGTCACCGCATCGGCGCCGCGGTTCGCGTTCGAGGATCTGTGCGCCAGCCCGCTGGTGCCCGACGACGCCCGGAACTACGCGGTGGCCGAGCGGGCGGGCGTGGTCAATCCGAAGGGGCAGTGGCAACTGCAGGCGCAGGTGGTGCACTGGCGCGGGGACACCGGCTGGGCGGGCGCGACGGCCGAGACGGTGTTTGAACAGGCCAAACAGCGGCTGCGCGCGTGCCAGCGCACGGTGCCGACGGCGTCCCCGTCGCTGACCACCGACGACGAGGACCGGATCGCCGCGGTGATCAGCCGCACGGGGGACCGGGTGATGCACCAGTACCTGCTGATCCACCCGTCGTCCAGCACGATCGTCGAGCTGGCGCTGTGGTCGGCCCTGCCGCCCGCGGTGCCCTGGCCGACGACGTCGGACGCCGAAGTGCTCGACGCGATGACGGCGCCGCTGTGCAACGCATATCTCGGCTCGTGCCGGTGAGGCGGGCCGACCCGCCCCGCCGGTACAGTTGACGCGTGGCAAGGGTCGTAGTGCATGTGATGCCCAAGGCCGAGATCCTCGATCCGCAGGGGCAGGCGATCGTCGGTGCGCTGGGCCGACTCGGGTACAGCGGGGTGTCAGATGTGCGTCAGGGCAAGCGGTTTGAGCTCGAGGTCGACGACAGCATCGACGACGCCACCCTCGCCGAGATCGCCGAATCGCTGTTGGCCAACACGGTCATCGAGGACTGGTCCGTGAGCAGGGAACCGTCATGACCGTGCGGGTGGGGGTCATCACGTTTCCGGGGACGTTGGACGACGTCGACGCCGCGCGGGCGGTGCGGCTGGCGGGCGGTGAGGCGGTCTCGCTGTGGCACGCCGACGCCGACCTCAAGGGCGTGGACGCCGTGGTGGTGCCCGGCGGCTTCTCCTACGGCGACTACCTGCGCTGCGGCGCGATCGCGAAGTTCGCCCCGGTGATGGGTGAGGTGGTGCGCGCCGCCGGGCGCGGCATGCCGGTTCTGGGGATCTGCAACGGTTTTCAGGTGTTGTGCGAAGCGGGCCTGCTGCCGGGCGCGTTGACCCGGAACGCCGGACTGCATTTCGTCTGCCGCGATGTGTGGCTGCAGGTCGCGTCGAACACCACCGCGTGGACGACGCGCTACGATCTCGGCGCCGACATCCTGGTGCCGCTGAAGTCCGGTGAAGGTCGTTACGTCGCCGGCGAGAAGGTCCTCGACGAAATCGAGGGCGAGGGCCGGGTGGTGTTCCGCTACCACGAGAACCCGAACGGCTCGCTGCGCGACATCGCCGGGATCAGCTCGGCCAACGGGCGCGTGGTCGGCCTGATGCCGCATCCCGAGCACGCCACCGAGCCGCTGACCGGGCCGTCCGACGATGGCCTCGGCCTGTTCTACTCCGCGATGGACCTGGTGCTGGCCGCTTAGCTAGGCGGCCAGCCTGATCGCCTGTGTACCCCCGCCGATCGTCAGCACCGCTCCGTTGACGTAGCTGGCCGCGGGTGAAGCCAGAAACGCGACCGCGTCGGCGATCTCGTCGGCCTGGGCGGTACGGCCGAGCGCGGTGGTGCGGCCGAGAGCCTCGATGAGCTCGGCGGGCAGGGCCGCGGTGCCCAGCGTCTTGGTCGGTCCCGGCGCGGCGGCGTTGACGCGCACCCCCGCGGGCCCGAACTCGTCCGCCCAGATCTTCGTGAGCAGTTCCAGCGCCGCTTTGCTCGCGCCGTAGATGCCCGCCCCGGCGGTCGGACTGGACGCGGCGACCGTGGTGACGTTGACGACGGTTCCGTGGCCGCGTTGCACCATGGCGGGCACCAGCTGCTGCACCAACAGGTACGGCGCCCGCAGATTGGTGTTGATCTGGTCGTCGAAGTCCGCGTCGGTGGTGTCGAAGGTCGCGGCGAAGCGGTAGATCCCCGCGTTGTTGACCAGGATGTCGACGTCGCCCGCCGCCTCGGCGAGGCGTCGCACGTCGTCGGCGTCGGATACGTCGGCGGCGATGAAGCGGGCCCTGCCGCCGTCGTTTTCGATCTCGCGCACCACCTCGGCGCCGCGTTCGGCGTTGCGGCCGTGCACGATCACCTCGGCACCTTCCTGCGCCAGCTTTCGCGCGATGGCATAACCGATGCCCGCCGTGGCGCCGGTCACGAGGGCGGTTGTGCCGTTGAGTGTGTTGGTCATGGGTCTCGCCTTCCCAGTGCTTGATAAGCCACTCCGGGCAAGCCCCATTACGGACCGTTTATTCCAGGACTCAGGGCGTCAGTGCGACCGAGGCCTCCGCGGTGTAGCACAGGAACGTCAGTGTCTCCTCGAGATAGAGCTGGACGGTGCCCGCGTCGTGGGCCAGGTAGCCGATCGACACGTCGGTGCCGAGCTGCAGGTCGAAGTCGCCGCCGCGGGTGGACAGCACGAAGGCGCCGTCGATCGCGGGCGCCCAGATGATGTCCCCGTCGACCAGGCGGTTGAGGTGCTCGCGGATCGGATAGCCGTGCTCTGTGGTCTCGCTCACCTTGGTGTAGGCATCGGCCGACAGCAGCACCGAGTACGGGCCGTCGACGCCGGCGAGCCGCAGCTCGGAGAGCGCCTGGGCGATCACGTCGGGAATCTCGCGGGCGTCGTCGGGCAGGGTCAGCGCCGGATTGGAGCTGCAGCGGCGGATGCCCTCGATCGACGCGGCGTCGTATCCCTCGAAGATGGCGCGGTCCTCGGCGAACGCCAGCTTCTGCGCGGCCTCCTTGACCGGATCCCAGTCCGAGTCCTGCGACCCGCGCTCCACATCGTCGATCGCGGCACGGGTCACGGTGAACGGCACCCGCAGCCGCACCAGCGGTTTGCTCTCGCGCAGATGCGCCACCACGCCGTCACCCGGTGGCGCGATATCGCGCAGGTGTCCGGTGCTGACCGCCGCGGCCTTCGGCCCGCCCGGTTCGCTGACGTCGACGACCCGGCGCCCCGCGATGTGCCGCTTGAACGTCCGCGTGGCCTCCAATTCGATTTCGGCCCAAGCGGCTTCGGTGATCGGCGCCAGTTCTCGGTACAGGTTGTTCATCAGCGGGCTCCTTTCAGGCTGCCGATTCCCAGAGAGCCGTCGCCCGATTCGGATGGTGCATCGGGCAGCGGCGGAGGGTCGTCGAGAAAGTCGACGGTGGGGGTGAAGAACAGGGTCCCGGTCAACGGGACCGAGAAATCCAGGATGCGATCGGTGTTGCCGGGCGGGTCGCCGATGAACATGTTGCGCAACATGCGTTCGGTGACCGTCGGGGTGCGGGAGTAGCCGATGTAGTAGGTGCCGAATTCGCCCTTGCCGATCTCTCCGAACGGCATGTTGTGCCGCAGGATCTTCAGCTCGTTGCCGTCCTCGTCTTCGATAACGTTGAGCGCCACATGCGAATTGGCTGGTTTGTCGTCCAGTTCGATGTCGTCGAGTTTGGTGCGGCCGATGACGGCCTCCTGCTCCTCGGTCGACAGCGAGTTCCACGCCGCCATGTCGTGCACGTACTTCTGCACGTGCACATAGCAGCCGCCGGCGAAATCCGGGTCCTCGTCGCCGATCTGGGTGGCGCTGCGCGCCAGCGGGCCGTCGGGGTTCTCGGTGCCGTCGACGAACCCGAGCAGGTCGCGGTTGTCGAAGAACTTGAAGCCGTGCACCTCGTCGACGATCGTGATCGCGTCGCCCATCTGCTCGACGATCTTGGTCGCCAGTTCGAAGCACACGTCCATCGACTCGGCGCGGATGTGGAACAGCACGTCACCGGGCGTCGACGGGGCGCGATGCCGCGGACCCTCCAGCGCGATGAACTCGTGCAGTTCGGCGGGCCGCGGACCGGAGAACAGCCGGTCCCAGGCGCGCGAGCCGATCGACGTCACCGCCGACAGCCGCTTGGTCGGGTCGCGAAAGCCGATCGCGCGCACCAGCCCCGAGATCTCGGTGAGCCCGTCGCGCACCGCGGCCGCCGCCTCGGCGCCGTCGTTGATGGTCACCACCAGAAACACCGCGGCCGGCGTCAGCGGTGCAAGCACGGGCTGCGGTAGTGGATCGGGCACCGTATAGACCTTAAGTCAAGATCGTCGGCCATGATGGTGAACCATGTCCGCCAGTGCGCAGGAACTCTGCCAGTTCATCGACGCCTCACCGTCACCGTTCCACGTCTGCGCCACGGTGGCCGACCGTCTGCGCGCGGCGGGGTTCACCGAGTTGTCGGAGTCCGACCCCTGGCCCGCGGCCGGGCGGTATTTCACCGTGCGGGCCGGGTCGCTGGTCGCCTGGTCAGTCGGCGACGGGACGCCCGCGACCCCGTTCCGGGTGGTCGGCGCCCACACCGACAGCCCGAACCTGCGGGTCAAACAGCATCCGGACCGGGTCGTCGCCGGCTGGCAGGTGGTGGCGCTGCAGCCCTACGGCGGGGCTTGGCTGAACTCCTGGCTGGACCGCGATCTGGGCCTGTCCGGTCGGCTGTCGGTGCGCGTCGGCGCCACCGTCGAGCACCGGTTGGTGCGCATCGACGAGCCGATCCTGCGGGTGCCGCAGCTGGCCATCCACCTGGCCGAGGACCGCAAGGCGGTCGAGCTCAACCCGCAGCGCCACGTCAATGCGGTGTGGGCGAGCGGGGACGGGCCGCGGTCGTTTCTGGCGTACGTGGCCGAGCGGGTCGGGGTGGCCGTCGACGACGTGCTCGGCCACGACCTGATGACCCACGACCTGACGCCGTCGCGGCTGATCGGGGTGGACGGCGACCTGCTCAGCGCCCCGCGGCTGGACAACCAGGCCAGCTGCTACGCCGGGCTGGAGGCGTTCCTGGCCGCCGAACCCGGCGCGTACGTGCCGGTGCTGGTGCTGTTCGACCACGAGGAGGTCGGCTCGCAATCCGACCATGGCGCGCAGTCGGAGCTGTTGCTGACGGTGCTGGAGCGCATCACCCTGGCCGCGGGCGGCGGCCGGGAGGACTTCCTGCGCCGGCTGCCGGAGTCGATGGTCGCCTCCGGCGACATGGCGCACGCCACCCATCCGAACTACCCGGACCGGCACGAGCCGGGGCATCTGATCGAGGTGAACGCCGGCCCGGTGCTCAAGGTGCAGCCGAACCTGCGCTACGCCACCGACGGGCGCACCGCGGCGGTGTTCGCGCTGGCCTGCGCGCAGGCCGGGGTGCGGCTGCAACGCTACGAACACCGGGCCGACCTGCCGTGTGGCTCCACGGTCGGGCCGATGACGGCCGCGCGCACCGGGATTCCGACCGTCGACGTCGGGGCGCCCCAGCTCGCGATGCACTCCGCCCGCGAGGTGATGGGCGCCCGCGACGTGGCGGCGTACTCCGCGGCACTGGCGGCGTTCCTGTCACCTGCCTGAGCCGGTCTCAGGCGGCGGTGTCGTCGACCCGGTCGTAGCGGATCACGTTCTCCACCACGATGCCGTCGCGGCTGCGCACCCGGTCCATGCCGCGGATCGCGAACGGCCCGTCGGGCCCGGTCCCGCGGCCGACGTAGTGCAGGAACACCAGTTCCTCACCGGGCGCCTCGCCGGGCACGGTCGCGCTGTCGACCAGCGTCAACCGCAGGTCGGGCACCTCGGCCAGGAGGTCGGTGATCTTGCGGACGTAGGCGTCGCGACCCCGCACCGGGGTCGGATCGCCCTGCCAGTAGCCCACGATGTCGTCGGCGAGGATGTCGACGATCGGAGCCTGGGTGGGCGCGGCCCAGTAGGCCGCCCACATCTGGGCGCTGAACTTGGGGCGGGTATCGATATCGGTCATGACCCCAGCCTGCGGTTCCGGCCGCGGCCGCTCAATTACCCGAGACGTAAGCGGCTGGGCGGTCGGGGGTCTGCTCTAGGGTCGGCGCATGGCCCTGAAAACCGAGAGCATCACCTTCGACACCACCGATCCCGAGAAGCTTGCCGAGTGGTGGGCCCGCGCCGTCGACGGGACGGTAAACCCAGTCGCCCCACCGTTTTTCGTTGCGGTCAACCGATCCGACGGGCCGGGCTTGGCGTTTCAGAAGGTCGACTATCCCACCCCCGGCAAGAACCGCGTCCACATCGACTTCACCGCAGCCGACGTCGAGGCCGAGGTGAAGCGACTGGTCGAATTGGGCGCCACCGAAACCGGGCGGGGCCGGTTCGGTGAGTTCGAGTGGGTGGTGCTGGCCGATCCGGACGGCAACGCCTTCTGCGTGGCGCCCGCCGACTGACATACCCCGCGGCGACCCGCCAAACTAGACTGTCGCCGTGACGCCGGAGCCTTCGCAGATCGTCGACACCGTCGAGCGGGCCGCCGCCACTCCCGATCAGCCGCAACCGTTCCGTGAGCTGGGCCTCAAGGACGACGAGTACCAGCGCATCCGGGAGATCCTCGGACGTCGGCCCACCGACGCCGAGTTGGCGATGTACTCGGTGATGTGGAGCGAGCACTGCTCGTACAAGTCGTCGAAGGTCCACCTGCGCTACTTCGGCGAGACCACCACCGAACAGATGCGCTCGGCCATGCTGGCGGGCATCGGTGAGAACGCCGGCGTCGTCGACATCGGCGACGGCTGGGCGGCCACCTTCAAGGTCGAGTCGCACAACCACCCCTCCTACGTCGAGCCGTACCAGGGTGCGGCGACCGGTGTCGGCGGAATCGTGCGCGACATCATGGCGATGGGTGCGCGGCCGGTCGCGGTGATGGATCAGCTGCGGTTCGGTGCGGCCGACGCGCCGGACACCCGCCGGGTGGTCGACGGTGTGGTCCGCGGCATCGGCGGGTACGGAAACTCGTTGGGGCTGCCCAACATCGGTGGTGAGACCGTGTTCGACGCCTCGTACGGGGGCAACCCGCTGGTGAACGCACTCTGCGTCGGTGTGCTGCGCAAGGAGGATCTGCACCTGGCGTTCGCGTCCGGCACCGGCAACAAGATCATCCTGTTCGGGGCCCGCACCGGGCTCGACGGCATCGGCGGCGTGTCGGTGCTGGCGTCGGAGACGTTCGGCGGCGACGAGGGTGAGGGCCCGGGCCGCAAGAAGCTGCCGTCGGTGCAGGTCGGCGACCCATTCATGGAGAAGGTGCTCATCGAGTGCTGTCTGGAATTGTACGCCAATGGTCTGGTGGTCGGCATTCAGGACCTCGGTGGCGCCGGATTATCCTGTGCGACTTCGGAACTCGCATCGGCAGGCGACGGCGGCATGGCGATCGAACTCGACAAGGTGCCGTTGCGCGCCAAGTACATGACGCCCGCGGAGATCCTGTCCAGCGAGTCGCAGGAACGCATGTGCGCGGTCGTCAAACCGGAGAATGTCGACCGTTTCATGGCGGTGTGCGCCAAGTGGGAGGTGCTGGCCACCGTCATCGGTGAGGTCACCGACGGGGACCGACTGAAGATCACCTACCACGGCGAGACCGTCGTCGACGTACCGCCGCGTACCGTCGCCCACGAGGGCCCGGTCTACGAGCGCCCGGTGGAACGGCCGCACACCCAGGACGCCCTCAACGCCGACACGTCGGCGAAACTGCCGCGGCCCAAGACCGGCGAGGAACTGCGCGCGACTCTGCTTGCGCTGCTTGGCAGTCCGCACCTGTGCAGCCGCAAGTTCATCACCGAACAGTACGACCGCTACGTGCGGGGCAACACCGTGCTGGCCGAGAACGCCGATGCCGGCATGCTGCGCGTCGACGAGAAGACCGGCCGCGGCATCGCCATCTCGACCGACGCGTCCGGCCGCTACACGCTGCTCGACCCCTACACCGGTGCGCAGCTCGCGCTCGCCGAGGCCTACCGCAACGTGGCGGTCACCGGGGCGACGCCGGTGGCCGTCACCAACTGCCTGAACTTCGGCTCCCCCGAGGATCCCGGGGTGATGTGGCAGTTCAGCCAGGCGGTCCGCGGCCTCGCCGATGGCTGTGCCGCCCTTGGGATTCCGGTCACCGGAGGAAACGTCAGCTTCTACAACCAGACCGGCACCACCGCGATCCTGCCCACCCCGGTGGTCGGGGTGCTGGGCGTGATCGACGACGTGCACCGCCGCATCCCCACCGCGATGGGCACCGAACCCGGTGAGACGCTGATCCTGCTCGGCGACACCCGCGACGAGTTCGACGGCTCGATCTGGGCGCAGGTCACCGCCGACCACCTCGGCGGGCTGCCGCCGCGGGTCGACCTGGCGCGCGAGAAACTGCTCGCCGAGGTGCTGACCGCGGCCTCGCGCGACGGCTTGGTGTCGGCCGCACACGACCTCTCCGAGGGCGGACTGATCCAGGCCGTGGTCGAGTCGGCGCTTGCGGGCGAAACGGGTTGCCGCATCGTCATTCCCGAGGGTGCCGATCCGTTCGTCACGCTGTTCTCGGAGTCGGCGGGCCGGGTGCTGGTTGCTGTCCCGCGCACCGAGGAGAGCCGGTTCCGCGCCATGTGCGAGGCCCGCGGCCTGCCCGCGACCCGCGTCGGCGTCGTCGATCAGGCCAGCGACGCGGTCGAGGTGCAGGACCAGTTCACCGTGACACTGGAGGACCTGCGGAGCACGTCGGAGGGCGTGCTGCCCAGGTTGTTCGGGTGAGCGAAGCGGCGACCAACCGTTCCCCGCTACTGGCCTGGGCCTGGCGCCTGGTGCGTCTGGACTTCGTCGGCGTCGCATTCGGCGCGCTGTTCTTCTGCCTGTCGCTGACGCCCTCGCTGCTGCCCCGTGACTGGCTGTTTCAGGGGCTGATCGGCGGGCTGAACGCCGCGATCGGCTACGGCATCGGCACGTTCATCGGAAAGATGCTGAACCGCTTCGTATTACGGCGACGCTGGTGGTGGCCGCCGTCGAAACGGGTCCGCTACGTGATGAAGACGGTGGTGGTGACCGGCTCGGCGGCGGCGCCGGTGCTGATGCTGATCCCGGCCGCGGGCTGGCAGCGGCAGGTGTCGGCGGTGATGGGGATGCCCGGTCCGTCAACGCTGTCCTACCTGCGCACCCTGATCATCGCGGTGGCGGTGGCCGCGGTGTGCGTGGCCGGCTCGCGGGTGGTGCTCGACATCATCAAGACGGTGGCGCGGTTTTTGATCCGCCGGTGGCGGCTGCACGACGAGACCGCGCTGTTCATCGGTACCGCGCTGGTGGTGGTGGTGGCGATCCTGCTGGTCAACGGCGTGCTGATCCGCGGCTTCTTCGCCGGGGCCAACCGGGTGTTCCAGCCGCAGAACACCACCACGCGGGCCGGCATCACCCAGCCGACGCAGCCCGAGCGCTCCGGCAGCCCGCAGTCGTTCGCGCCCTGGGAGACCCTCGGCTACCAGGGCCGCAACTTCGTGGCCACCGGCCCGGACGCCGCCGAGTTGGCGGCCATCAACGGCCGACCGGCCAAGGAACCGATCCGGGTCTACGTCGGCCTGCAGACCGCCGACAACGACGAGGAGCGAATGGCGGTGCTGCTCAGCGAGCTCGAGCGCACCGGCGCCTTCGACCGCGAGGTGCTGGCGATCATCCCGACCACCGGCACCGGCTGGATCAACCCGGTCGCGGCGCGCTCGCTGGAGCTGATGTACAACGGCGACACCGCACTCGTCGGATCGCAGTATTCGTATCTGCCAAGCTGGATTTCGTTCCTCGGCGATGCGCAGAAGTCGATGAGGTCGGGACGGATGATGATCGACGCCATCCACGAGCGGTGGGAGAAGCTGCCGCCCGACCGCCGCCCGAAGCTGGTGCTGTACGGCGAGAGCCTCGGCTCGATGGCGGGCCAGGGCGCGTTCGGCTGGCTACCCGACATCTCGCGGATGGGGTTCTCCTCGGTGCTGTGGGTGGGCCCACCCAACGCCAGCCCGATCTGGAAGGGGCTGACCGAGCGTCGTGACCCGGGCACCCCGGAGGTGCAGCCGCGCTACGACAACGGCCGCACCGTGCGGTTCTCGCAGGCCACCGACGTCGAGGCGATCGCCGACGTCACCGAGCAGCCGTGGGAGGGCACCCGGGTGCTGTTCCTGCAGCATCCGTCCGACCCGATCGTGTGGTGGTCGCCGGACCTACTGTTCACCCGGCCGGACTGGCTGCGCGAACCGCCGGGCCGTGACCGCACCGCGTCGATGCGGTGGTATCCGATCGTCACGTTCTGGCAGGTGGCCGCGGACATGACCAACGCGAGTTCGGTACCGCCGGGGCACGGCCACAACTACGGCAACTACATTCTCGACGGCTGGGCCGCCGTCGCACCGCCGACGGGGTGGACCCGCGAGGACACCGAACGCATTCGCCAGGCGCTCGAGGAAACCGAATCTGAGGACGGTCCGGAATACTGATGTCCGCCAACAAGATCCGAGCGTTGGGTTTGGCGGCCGCCCTGGTGGTGTGGAGCCTGGCCGAACCCAGGATGCCGTCGCGTTGGCATCCGGTTCCGCATGCGGTGCTCGGCACGGCGCTGGCGGCGGCCACCAAGGCCCCCCTCGGGCTGCGCAGGCCGTCGTCGTGTTCCGGTGCGCGGCACGGGCTCGCGGTGGCCGCCACGATCGCGGTCGGCACCGCGGTGGCCACCGCGCTGCGGCCGGTGCGCGCGGCGATGGCGTCACGCGAGCTGCCCGCGGCACCGGTGCGATGGCTCGCCGTCGGCATCCCGCTCGGCACGGTGTGGTTCGAGGAGACGGCCTACCGCGGCGCGCTGGGGGCGCTGGCCACCGACGCGTTCGGGCCGACCTGGGGACGACTGTTGCAGGCGGCCGCGTTCGGGCTGTCGCATATCGCCGACGCCCGCGCCGGCGCGGTGCCGGTGGCGCCGACGGTGGTCGTCACCGGGGTCGCCGGATGGTTGTTCGCGTGGCTGGCCGGGCGATCGGGCAGCCTGATCGCTCCGATGCTGGCGCATCTCGCGATCAATGAGGCCGGGGCCGTGGCGGCGTTGACCGTGCAGCGCATAGGGTCTGCCCATGAGCGCTGACGGACGGACTTTCGTCGTCACCGGCGCGGCGTCGGGCATCGGCCTGGCCACCGCGCGTCGGCTGCTGGCCGACGGCGGCACCGTCGTCGGCACCGACATCGCCCCGCCGCCCGAGGATTTGGGCGAGCGGTTCGAGTTCGTCGCGGCCGACGTCGCCGACGAGGCCGCGGTGGGCGCGGTGTTCGCAACGGTGCCCGGCCGCCTCGACGGCGTCGTGCACTGCGGTGGTGTCGCGGGCGGTGGCCCGGTGCACCTGCTCGACCGGGCCGAGTGGGACCGGGTGATCGGCGTGAACCTGACCGGAACGTTTTCGGTGTGCAAGGCCGCGATCGCCAAGATGATCGAACAGCCCCGCGTCGACGGCGAGCGTGGGTCGATCGTGACGTTGGCCAGTGTGGAGGGGCTGGAGGGCACCGCGGGCGGCAGCGCCTACAACGCGGCCAAGGGCGGTGTGGTGCTGCTGACCAAGAACATCGCACTCGACTACGGCCCCAGCGGAATTCGCGCCAACGCGATCTGTCCAGGCTTCATCGACACCCCGATGCTGCACAACGTGATGGGGCTGGAGGGCATGGCGGGACCGCTGCAGTCGATCACCGAGGAGCACGCGCTGCAGCGCCGCGGCAGGCCGGACGAGATCGCGGCGGTCGCGGCGTTTCTGGTCTCGACCGATGCGTCGTTCGTCACCGGCCAGGCGGTCGTGGTCGACGGCGGGTACACCGCCGGCCGCGACCACGGTGTGGTCAAGTTGTTCGGTTTCCCGAACTGACCGCGGCGCGACCGTCTCACGGGTTGATGGTCAGCTCACCGACCTGACGGCCCCAGACGTATTCGATGAACATCGGCTGGCCCAGTTCGAGATGGTTGTACGGCGCGATGCTGGCGCCGGTGTCCATCACCAGATAGGGCGCGGGAAAGAGTTCGGGCGTGACATCCTGCCAGCAGCCCGGCTTCCCGCCGGGACCGCCCCTGGCGTTCACCCGCGGCAGATTGTCCGGATAGATGTACGGATTACCGCCGCCCGCGATGGTGCCGGACGACGTCGCCAGCGAGTAGCCGTTGCCGCCCAGCGTCCTGGCCACCTTCTTCTGCACTTGGTTGAATTTACGTATGGTGCAGAACAATTGGGGGCTGTAGTAGTCGAAGAGTGCGCTGGTGATGATGAGGTCGGCGGCGCCGCGCACCAGATACGGCCCGCCTCGCTCGAGGGTGTCGGTGGCGGTTTCGGCGAACCCCAGCGACCGCATCAGCGCGTCGTCGATGTCGGTGCGATGCGCGTTGAGCGTCTCAGCCGTCGTCGTCGCGTTCGAAAGCCCGTCCCACAGATCACCCGATGCGTCGGCGTAGGTGTCGGAAAGTTGAGCCAGCAGCGCGATGTCGTCGTTGACCTGCGGCATGCGCGGGTTGAGATCGTCGAGGATCGCGTTGCCGTCGATCAACGAGGCGCCGAACGCGTCACCGAGCCCGCTCAGCGCGTCGGCGGTCGCGCTCAACGTCTGGTTCAGCTTGATCGGGTCGACCTGTTCGGCCAACTCGGTCACGGTCTCGAAGAGCGAGTTGAACTCGGTGGTCACCGCGGAGGCGTCGATCACCGCACCGCTCGAAAGGCGTTGCGGGGAAGGATTCTGCGGCGAGAAGAAGGAAATGTACTTGTTGCCGAACACCGTGGTGGCCCGGATCTCGGCCGTCACGTTGGCCGGAATGTACTTCAGATAGCGCCGCTCGACCTTCAGCGTGAGTTCGGCCTTCTGCTCGCCGTCCACCTCGGCGGTCTCGATGCGCCCCACCCGGCCGATCGGCACCCCGTTGTAGGTCACCTTCGCGCCCGGTTCGACGACCAGGCCGGCGCGCGCGGCCAACAGCGTCAGTTCCGCGCTGGGGGTGAAGCCGCCGCGGAACTGCCCGTAAATGAACCAGCCGATGGCGGCGAGGATCGCAAGCAAAACCGCGCCTGCCGTTTTGGACGGGGGGGGGGGGG
>ENA-UOVV01000224-UOVV01000224.1-compost-metagenome-genome-assembly--contig:-NODE-224-length-83058-cov-36.347325_pt1 | contig 83058 bp, 71 predicted proteins | sample MGYA00238155_ERZ761577 | MGnify/ENA primary metagenome ERZ761577 (study PRJEB28898, sample SAMN06268775) | compost metagenome | isolation source: Emeryville, CA | place: USA:Emeryville, CA | collected... | reverse complement strand
GGTCGAGTTTCCGCTGGTGCGATCTCTTCGGCGACGATGCCGCGCTCATCGCCAATGGCTTCAATGCCTGGGGCGGAGATACGGGCGGCGCCGATGGCAAATATCATGCCGTAGAAACCCACGCCGTCGCTGCCCGGCATGCATTCTACATTCGCCTTTAACTCGAGGAGATCTTCCTCGTTTTCGGCTAGCTTCCGAAACCTGCGGAGTGAAGCCATCCATTGCGGGAGGTAGTTGGCGCTACCGATGTTCACCAGCTCGGTGAGCAACGCCACCGCCTCGAAACGCTCCCTCAATGGAACATCTGGCTCGGCGTCGATTTCCCCCAACAACGCGGCCGCACATCCCGCAATCGACGAGTCTTCGCCCGACGCCGTGACCAGCCGAAATTGAGCAAACCGCAGCATGATCGAAAGCTTGCTGTTGTCGGGATAAACAGGAATATTCGTGCTTAAGAAGCGTAGTAAAAAGAAATCTTCGGCCAGACGCAGCAGCGTCTCTTGATCCGCCATCATCAGGCTATGCACCAACGCCGATAGGCAATCTTCCGCCTTCCCGAGAAGAGCGTGACCGAGGATCATGCTTGCTTGGGAAGCGTCGATCGTTCCCCGTGACAGCATGTGCCGGGCGACGAGGGCATGAATTGTGCGCTGTTCCGCGGTCGTCAGAGAGCCCTGGCCGGATTGTCCGGCGAGGGGTGACACGCGATACATGTCCCTTGCGATAGGCTCGATCCACGGGCCGACGAGTTCGTCCAGTCTTTCGCCCGCTCGCGCGATGGCGGGCGCATGCGAACCGATGCTGAGCACGAGGGCACGGTCGAAGCGGCCGATCACCAGGCTCAACCGGTAGAGCAGGTCGCGCGTCTCCTCCGGCAGCGCCGCCAAGTTCCGCCGCGCGGCGTCACGCTCGTCATCGATCTCGCCGCTCGACAGGCCGCGAGCGACTACGTCGCGCAGTTCGGATCTCCGCCACCCTCGCGACGCCACGCCAAGGACGAACGCATGGACCAACTGCGGATGGCCATGGCCGCCGACGACATAGGCCATGCGCCCCCAGGTTTCCGAATCGCCGCCGTTCCGACGAACCAGTTCGCCGGTTTCATGTTCGGAGAAGTAGGGGGCGTCGACGAGCGTGCTTGCATCGAGCCCCATTGCGACAAGCGAGCGGGTCGATGGCTTGCGGTAACATGTGAAGAGCGCGCTTCTATCGCGTCGGCGCAGCGCCGAAAGGACACGTGCCAGCGCCAGTTGGACGCTTGGTTCATCGAGATAATTCAGGTCGTCAAAAATCAAGACATCAGAAGTGAATGCGCCGATCCGCGCAAAGAGAAAGTCAAGTCTATAACGGGTTTCAGTCGCACTGAGATCGCGAAAATCAAGGCATTCAAACGGCGCTGATCGCGCACGCGCGACCGCGCGGGCGGCCAACGACTTCCCTAGGCCACTTCCACCAAAAACGATCGCCGCGCCCCAAGCCTGAAGAGCCGTCTCGATCATGGCCTCGAGGGCTGGGCGGGAAATGTTGTCAGCACGAACAGGAAGGTCTTCGCCCCTGACAATCCAACCGAGCTCGGCGAGCGAGAAGTCCGTCTTACCGGAATCGCCGCCCGTCATCGATCCTGGCAAAACAGAAGAACAACGAGCCAGGACATCGATCCAGGCGCGCGGCACCGACTGTCGCGTCGCCGCGTCAATCGTCTGGTAGAGCATCGAACGCGACAGGACCCGTTCTTCGGCCTTCGCCCGGACGCTTACCTGCAGAACGTCGTTCATCAGGGGATCTGCAAGTCGCTTCGCTTCGTCGGCCGGAATATGAAAGCGATCTCGACCGACAACGATCAGGCGCTCCTCGATCTCGCGCGTGACCACCGACAAATCAGGCGCGCCGCAATCCCAATGGATATTCTGCAAGAGATCCCGGCGCAGCGCGTCGTCGTCGCGCCCCGAGACGAAGGTTCGGACGGTTTCGGAAAAGGTCCCGCCTAGCAGGATTGCCCGGAGAGGTGCGACATCCGCGCCGCCTGCCGCCTTGCGCCAATAGACAAGACCAGCTTCCCCGGCTGGGCGATCCTCGATCTTATGTTCTGTTCCGATCGGCGACGTCGTGAAATAACGAAGCACGACACGTCGGCCGGGATTGCGCCCAACAAGGTCGATGAACGACCCCACCGCATCCCGGATTCCCGGTGTATTGAGCGTCGCAGTTCCCGATGCCGCGGTGTCCTTGACCTGCACCGCCTGCAAGGCGTTCTGCGCTACGAGGGCGTAATCCTCCGCCACCTCCAGGAATATCCGGTCATTCTCCGGGACATCAATCCACGAGAGGGCGGCGACCGCAACTTGATAGGCATACCCCCGTAACGACGCCACGGCTTGGCGTGCCGGATTCCCCTCCGGCATGTCGCCGAAAGAGATGCCGGGCGAAAATAGCTTGTTCCTGTCTACATCGTCGTTCATGGCGCGGCGTAAGGACGGCAGAAAGCCTAAGTCTAGTGATAGCGTGGGATTCTCGGAAGATACGTCGCTCTCTCTTAGCACCTGGGGAATATCGGGATCTACGCGGAGTCCAGCTTGGAAACTCCATGATCAAATTTGACCACGATCAACGCTAGCGGCTCCCTTACGCGAGGAGGCGGCACTTTTGCGAACCGCGGCCATACATGGTACGGATGTTCGATGCGAGGCCGGCCTGCAATGGCTGTCATTGACATAACATCACCATCTCGTCCGTATTGACGCTGTAGATACGCCTAACCATATTCCTGCCATGGCCAAAGCACGCACCGCCCCCTCCGCGCTCTCACCCTCGGCTGCTCCCGCCGCTGCGGAGCGGGCTGCCACGGCCGAGACGAAGGGGAGCATCAACCTGCGGATCGAGACCGGCACCCGTCGGCTGATCGACGAGGCGGCGGCGCTCCAGGGCAAGACGCGCACCGAGTTCATGGTCGAGAGTGCCCGGCGGCAGGCGGTCGAGGTGCTGCTCGACCAGCGTCTCTTTGTGCTCGATCCCGAACGCTACGGCGCCTTCCTGCGGGCGCTCGACGATCCGCCTGCGGCCGGACCGAAGCTGACGTCGCTGCTGCGCCGGACGCCGGCATGGCGGAGGTAGACCAGACGGGGGAACCTCCAGGATCGGGCTTGTTCGCGCCCGCCCCTCTGACGGCGGAGCATGACCTTTCGGCTTTCGACTGCGGGGAGCCCCTGCTGAACGACTGGCTGCGGCACCGGGCGCTGAAGAACGAAAGCCGCTTCTCCCGCACCTACGTCGTCTGCGAAGGCGAGCGGGTGGTCGGCTATTACTGCATATCGGCAGGCGCCGTCGAACGCGCGGCCGCCCCCGGCAGGCTGCGCCGCAACGCGCCGGACGCAATCCCCGTCTCGGTCATCGGCCGGCTGGCGGTCAGCCGCGCCCATGCGGGCAAGGGCCTCGGCGCCGACCTGCTCTCGGATGCGCTGCGGCGGATCGCCCTCGCCTCCCGGAGCATCGGCATCGGCGCGGTCATGGTCCACGCCAAGGACGAGGCCGCCAGACGCTTCTATCTGCGCTGCGCCGAGTTCATCGAATACCCGGAGGACAGCCGTACCCTCTTCCTGCCCATCGAGACGGTGATCGCCGCCTTCTGAGAGCCGGCGGTGCCAGCGCAGTCAGGTTGCAGCGCCACAGGGATTTGCAGAAGAACCGTAACGCGTTACGATGGCGGCGTCCGAGCAGTCAGGAGACGGACGTGACGGCAGCCGCCGAACGGATGAGACTGATGCGTGCGCGGCGACGCGGGCGAGGGCTGCGGGAGCTGCGCCTCGTGGTGCCCGATCCCGGCTTGGCGTCGGTCCGGCAGCGTGTCGCAGCCCAGGTCGCGCGCCTCGACCAGCGCGCCGAGGACGAAGTCCTGGAGTGGAGCGAGGCTGTTTCCGAGTTCGACGCCCGCGATCGAGACACGTTCCCCGATCCAGGCGGGCGATGAAACGCGGCGACGTCGTCATCGTCGCGGCGACCGGCGACTACGGAAAGCCGCGGCCGGCTGTCGTCGTGCAGACCGACGCCTTTCCCGAGACCCATCGGTCGGTCGTCATCTGCCAGATGACATCCGAGATCGTGGATGCCCCGGACTTCCGGGTGACGATCGAACCCAACGCCGCGAACGGTCTGCGCAGCCGTTCGCAGATCATGGCCGACAAGCCGGTGACGGTCCGCCGGGAACGGATTTCACGGTCGGTGGGCCGGCTGGCCAGCGCCGACATCGGGCGCCTCAACGTCGCCCTGGCGTTCGTCACGGGCCTCGCGGATTGAGCCCGACCGAGGGCCAATTTCACCTCCGCCGCGCCCCGTATCCTTGCAAATCAAAAGACAGGTTTATAAATTGCAAGGATGCTGACGCGCCGCGCATACGAGAAGGTCAAGACAGCCCTCGGCCGGCAGGCGGCGGTGGCCCTCATCGGCCCGCGGCAGGTCGGCAAGACCACGCTCGCACTGGAGATCGGCGAAGCCGAAGGAGCCCTCTATCTTGATCTCGAAGCGGGCGCCGACCGCAGCAAGCTGGCCGAGCCCGCCCTGTTCCTCCGGCGATATGAAGACCGGCTGGTCATTCTCGACGAGATCCACCGCGTCCCTGAGCTCTTTCAGGAGTTGCGGGGGCTGATCGACCAGGGACGCCGCCGCGGGAAGCGCACGGGACGATTTCTCATCCTCGGCTCGGCCTCGATCGATCTTCTGCGCCAGTCCGGCGAGAGCCTCGCCGGCCGCATCGAGTATGTGGAGATGGAACCGCTGGATGTCCTCGAAGTCGGCGGAGAGAGCGAGACCCTCGACAGGCTCTGGGTCCGCGGCGGCTTCCCGGACAGCTTTCTTTCCGACGGCGACGAGGCCAGCTTCGCGTTCCGCCGGAACTTCATCCGGACCTACCTGGAGCGGGATGTTCCGCAGTTCGGGCGCCGCATTCCCGCCGAAACACTCGGACGGCTCTGGACCATGCTGGCCCACGCTCAGGGGACCCTCCTCAACGCATCGAAGCTGGCGGCCGGACTAGCGGTGAGCGCACCGACCGTCACGAGCTACATAGACCTGCTGGTCGACCTCCTGCTCGTCCGTCGTCTGCGCCCCTGTCACGCCAACACAGGAAAGCGGCTCGTGAAGTCGCCCAAAGTCTACGTGCGCGACAGCGGCATCGTGCACGCGCTGCTGGGGATCGGCGACTACGAGGGCCTGGCAGGGCATCCGGTCGTCGGCGCGAGCTGGGAAGGGTTCGTCATAGAGAACCTCCTCGCCAACGCCCCGCCGCGCACGACAGCCGGCTTCTATCGCACCTCGGCAGGGGCGGAGATCGACCTCGTCCTCGAACTCCCCGGGAGGCACGGCATCTGGGCGATCGAGATCAAGCGGGGGCTGGGTGTCGCACCGACCAAAGGCTTCCACATCGCGCGCGAGGATCTGCAGCCAGCCCGTTCCTTCGTCGTCCACTCCGGTTGTGAACGGTATCCCTTGTCGGCAGACGTCGAGGTGATCGGCTTGCCGGAAATGGCTGGGATTCTGGAAAACTTGTCATGAGTGATGGGCAAAGGCCAGCCAGACAGGACGGCCCACGACGGCAGCCGTGTAAGGCTGTGCCGGGTTCATCGAATAGCCGGACGACAGCCGCCTCCTCTTCCTGCCCATCGAGACGGTGATCGCCGCCTTCGGCCGGGAGCCCGGCGACGCATCACCATCGGCCGTCTACGCTCCCACCCGCTCGGCCTCGCCTGCCCGGTCCCGGCGGAGGGCGGCGGCGAGGAGGAAGCCCGCCCCTGCCGCGATGCCGCCGACCAGGAAGACGCTGCCGTAGCCCGCCCGGTCGGCCAGGAGCCCGGCCAGGGGGCCGGTCAAGGCGTAGGCGAGGTCCTGGAAGACCGTGAAGCCGCCCAGGGCGAGGCCGCGCAGGTGCGGCTCCACGAGATGCACCACCTCCCGCCCCATGGCCGGAAAGACCAGCGAGCAGCCGAGGCCGGTCATGAAGGTGCCGGCGAGTGCGAGGGCCGGGTCATGGGCACCCCAGATGAGGAACTGGCCGACAGCCTCCACCGCGAGCGAGCCGACCGCCACCGGCAGGCCGCCGAAGCGGTCCGGCAGGTGGCCGAACAGCACCCGCACCAGGACGAAGCCGCCGCCGAAGGCCGTGAAGCCGAGCCCGGCGTGCGCCCAGCCCTGGTGCAGAAAGTAGAGGACGAAGAAGGCGCCGATCGCCGCGAATCCGATCCCCTGCAGACAGACGATGGCGCCGTGCAGCCAGATCCGGCTCATCAAGCGAGCCGCAGGGACAGTTCGACGTCGCCGGCGAAGGGCACCGAGAGGTAGCCCCGGGCGGGGGAGCGGACCCGCGCCAGGTAGTCGGGGCAGTGGTCGGCGTTGTCGGCCACGATCAGGGCGCCCGGCCTCAGCCGGCTTTCCACCAGCGCCAGGATGTCGGCGTAGAGGCCCTTGGCGCCGTCGAGCAGCAGCAGGTCGATGGCCTCGGGCAGGTCGGCGGCCAGGGTGCGCAGGGCGTCGCCCTCCCGGATCTCCACCAGGTCGGCGAGGCCGCCGGCCGCCAGGTTGTCGATCGCGCGCGCCACCTTGGACGGCTCGAACTCGCTGGTGATCAGCCGGCCGCCGCCGTTGTCGCGCAGCGCCGCGGCGAGGTGCAGGGTGGAGATGCCGAAGGAGGTCCCGAACTCCACGATGGTCCGCGCCCCCGCGCCACGGGCCAGCATGTAGAGCAGGCTGCCGGTCTCGCGGGAGACGGGAAGCGCGACGCCCTTCAGGTGCCCGTAGAAGGCGCGGTAGTCGGTCCTGCTGCGCATCAGGCGCGCCTGCTCCTCCTCGGAGAGGCCGGACCAGTAGTCGACAGCCTCGGAGGCCGTGGACCAGGAGGCCTCGGCCTCGGCGAAGAGGCGGTCCAGCAGGGGCGCCAGCGGCGCCGTCGTCAGGCTATTCATGGGTCGTTTCCAGTTGCATCGGGTTGCGCTGTGGTGCCGGATAAGAAATACGACTGATTAGTCGCGTTTCCTATTCGCGTTGCCGGAGCAGCCCATGACCAGCCGCCGGACCCCGCAGATCTCCTCGCGCAAGGAGCCCAGTCAGGCCCGTTCGGCCGAGCTGGTGGCGGCCATCCTCGACGCCGCCGTTCAGGTTCTGGCGAAGGAGGGCGCGCAGCGCTTCACGACCGCGCGCGTCGCCGAGCGGGCCGGGGTCAGCGTCGGCTCGCTCTACCAGTACTTCCCCAACAAGGCGGCGATCCTCTTCCGCCTGCAGAGCGACGAGTGGCGCCAGACCAGCGCGCTGATGCGCGGCATCCTGGAGGACCGCAGCCGGCCGCCGCCCGCGCGGCTGCGCGCCCTGGTGCACGCCTTCCTGCGCTCGGAGTGCGAGGAGGCGGCGGTGCGGATCGCGCTGGGCGACGCGGCCCCCCTGTACCGGGACGCCCCCGAGGCGCGGGAGGCCCGGGAGGGGGCGGAGGCGGCCGCCCACGCCTTCATGCGGGAGGCGCTGCCCTGCGCCTCGGAGGCGCAGCGCGCCCTGGCCGTCGACCTGATAAAGACGACCCTGAGCGAGGTGGGGCGGTCCTTCTCCGAGACGCCGCGCTCGCCGGAGGAGATCGCCGCCTATGCCGAGGCCATGGCCGACATGTTCTGCGCCTACCTCGACGGCATCGGGGGCCGTTGAGGAGCGCCTCTAGGCCTCGGCCGCCTGCGCCGCCACCAGCAGGAACATCGGCCGGTCCCACTCCACGGCCAGGGCGGCGTCGGCGGCGACCTCGGTCGCGCTCGGCGCCCAGTCCTCCACGTGCCGCACGACGAAGCCGGCATGGATAAGGCTATTCAGAATCGTTCCCAGGGTCCGGTGATGCTTGGTCACCCGCGCCCCCAGCCACTCGACGGTGCGCGGGCCCTCCAGGGCATAGGCATCGACCGGCCAGATGGTGTGGCCCGTCGTGTCGACGAGCCAGCGCGGCACCGTCGGGGCGGTGAAGATCGGGTGCTCCATGGAGAAGACCAGACGGCCGCCCGGCACCAGGGCCTGCCGCACCGTCGCGAAGAGCCCGTCGAGATCGACCAGGTAGTGCAGCACCAGGGAACTGAAGGCGAGGCCGAAGCCGGCCGGCGGCAGCGTCAGGGCATCGAGATCGGCCTGGCGGTAGGTCACCGCCGGGTCCGTGGTCGCCGCGCGCGCCCGCTCCAGCATCCTCTCCGACAGGTCGAGGCCGAGCACCTCGGCCGCAGCCTGCTCCGCGGCGTAGCGGCAGAACCAGCCGAAGCCGCAGCCCAGATCGACAACGCGCAGGCCCGCGAAGTCCGGCAGCAGGGCGCTCAGCGACGGCCACTCCGGGGCCTGGGTCAGCCCCTCCGCGGCACGACGCAGCCGGCTGTAACCCTCGAAGAAGGCCGGATCGTCGTAGATGGAGTGCCGCATGATCGTCGTGCACCTCGGCCCGCACTGCGAAAATCTCGCATCCTTGCGGGAAGCGATGTCTGAGCAGGTGATCCAGCATGCCGACTGCGCGGCTTCAGCGCAACACCCTTAGTTGTGGAGGCGGGATCCCGCCGGCCCTCCCGGTGCCCGATGTTCAGTCGGCGCCCGCTGCTCAGTCGGCGTCCGACACCGAGTTGACCAGTTCCACCAGGCGCGGGCCGTGCAGACGGGTCAGGTCCTCCGGGTCCAGGGAGTAGGAGGGGGCGCCGCAACTCAAGGCGAAGACGTCCCTGCCCCCGTTGACCAGGACGGGAACGCCGACGGCGTTCAACCCCGACTCCCACTCGCCGAAGGACGTACAGAAGCCGCGGGCGGCGATGTCGGCCTTCGCCTTCTCGATGCCGGCCAGCACCTTCGGCCACTGCTCCCCGGCGGCCGTCCGGATCTCGTCGACGATGCGCGCGAAGCGTTCCTCGTCCAGCCCCGAAAGGTAGGCGCGGCCCATGGCCGTGCGGGCCATGGGCAGCCGGGAGCCCACATTGAAGCGGAAGATGTCCGCGCGCGGCGGCAGGCAGCATTCGAGGTAGACGAGGTGCTGCAGGTCCCGGGCCCCGAGGGCGACCGCCGCGCCGGCCAGATCGGCGAGCGCCTGCATGCCCGGCTTCAGCCGGATCCGCACGTCGAGGCCGTTGAGATAGCTGAACCCGAGGGCCGCGACCGACGCGGTCAGTGCATAGCGGCCGGTGCGGGCGTCGTAGTCCAGGAAGCCCAGCCCGACCAGGGTGCTGGTCAGGCGGGAGACGGTCGAGGGCGGCAGGCCCGTCCGCTCCGCGAGGGCCCCGTTGCCGAGCCCCCTGTCCTCCGGCCGGAAGGCCCGCAGCAAGGCCAGCCCCCGTGCCAGGGGAGCGACCGCGGGCACAGCCTCGCCAGCCGACGTTGTCCGCCGGCGCGTCATGGTTTGGCCCTCTTATTCCATATCACGGAAAATCCTTTTCGTTTGGCGGCACGATTTTTTGATTCCATACTGCGCCCATCAGGGAAAGGAAACCATCATCGGAGGCTTCAGCATGACCGACATCAAGCAGAACGGGAGCACGGCCTCCCGGAGTTCCTCGCCCGCCCGGAGTTCCTCACCCGCCCGGGGCCCCTCGCGCCGCCGCGTCCTCACCGGTCTCGGCGCGGCGATGGCCGCCACCAGCGCCCTCACCTTCCTGCCCCGGCAGGGCCGCGCGGATGCGGCGGCCTTCACGGTAATGACCGTCGGCGGCAGCTGGGGCGACGCGATCCGCACGATGATCGCGGAGCCCTTCGCCAAGGAACACGACCTGTCGCTGCTGTTCGACAACCGCCCCAACGCGCAGCAGATCGCAGTGCTGCAGGCCAGCAGGGGCGCTCCCACGGTCGACACCATCGAGCTGGGTGGGCCGCGACTGGGGCAGGCCATCGCCCTGCAGCTGATCGACAAGATCGACCCCGCGCTCGCCCCCAACCACACGCGCGTCTTCCCCGCCCTGAAGAACGACTACTGGGCCGCCCGCGCGATCGCGCCCTGGGTCCTGACCTTCGACCCCGCCGTCTTCTCCAAGGAGGAGGTGATGGAGCGCGGCTGGTCGATCCTGACCGACCCGAAGGTCAAGGGGCGGATTGCGCTGCCGAACTTCGGCTGGATGGGCGAGATGTGGCTGAACTCGGTCAACCAGGCTGCAGGCAAGGGCTACGACGACCTCGACCCCGCCTTCAAGCTGGCGACCGAGGTCGTCCAGCGCAACGGCGGCCAGATCATGGTCTCCAACGATCAGGGCATGAAGCTGTTCACCACCGGCGAGATCGTCGCCGCGCCCTTCTGGAGCGGACGCACGATCCAGCTGCAGAAGCAGGGCGTCTCCCTGGACTACGCCTTCGTCGACGGCTGGAGCCCCTACGGCTTCGGCTTCGCCGTGGTCTCCGGCATCGCCCGCCCCGAACTGAGCCAGAAGTTCGTGAACTATTCGCTGTCGCCGGATGTCCAGCTGGCGGTCGCGCGCCGCTTCAACTACGTGCCGACGCTGAAGGGCCTCGAGATTCCCGACGACATGCCGGACTCGAAGGTCGATCCGGCCGCCTTCGACGTCGCCGCGAACCTCGACTACACCCAGATCGCCAAGTTCTCCGACGCGAACCTGGAGCGATGGAACAAGGAGGTCGTCGGCTGACAGGCTGCCGCAGGCGATGATCGAACTCGAGTCCATCCGTAAGCGGTTCGGCGAGGTCGACGCGGTCAGGTCCGTATCCCTGACGGTCGCCGAGGGCGAGCTGGTCTCGCTCCTCGGCCCGTCGGGGTGCGGCAAGACCACGACCCTGCGAATCATCGCCGGCTTTGAGACGCCCACCAGCGGCCGGCTGCGGATCGCCGGGCGGGACATGACGAACGTCCCCGTCGAACGGCGGGGGCTGTCGATGGTGTTCCAGAACTACGCCCTCTTTCCCCATCTGACCGTCTTCGAGAACGTCGCCTTCGGGCTGCGCCTGCGGAAGCTGCCGCGCGCGGAGATCATCGAGAAGGTGAAGCAGGCGCTCGCCCAGGTTGGCCTGGCGGAACTGGGCGACCGCCTGCCGCGTCGCCTGTCCGGCGGCCAGCAGCAGCGGGTCTCGCTGGCGCGGGCGCTGGTGGTCAACCCGTCCGTCCTGCTGCTCGACGAGCCGCTGTCCAACCTCGACCTGAAGCTGCGCGAGCAGCTGCGCGACGAGATCCGGCGCCTGCAGCGCTCCCTCGGGATCACGGCGGTCTACGTCACCCACGACCAGGGCGAGGCGATGGCCATGTCCGACCGGGTGGCAGTGATGCGGGCGGGCCGGATCGAGCAGATCGGCACGCCGCGCAGCATCTATGAGCAGCCGGCCACGGCCTTCGTCGCCAGCTTCATCGGCCAGTGCAACCTGCTCGGCGGGCGGCCGACGGCCGATGGCACGGGGTTCCAGACCGCATCGGGAAGCCTCTTCCGGCTGGCGGAGCGCTGTCCGGCCGCCGCGGTGCAGCTCGCCATCCGTCCCGAGATGCTGCACTTCGGCCAGCCCCCCGACGGCGCCAACGGAATGGCAGGGACGGTGCGGGAGGTCGTCTACCTCGGCGAATCGGCCCTGGTCACCGTCGCGCTGAGCGGCGGGCAGGAAGTTCTGACCGCCACCTGGCGGATCGCCCGGGGTACGGAGATGCCGCGGGAGGGCGACAGCGTCGCCCTGTGGGTCGCCGCCGCCGACTGCGTCCCGGTCGCCGAGGAGACGGTCGCGGAGCGGGCGGCGTGAGCGCCCGGCTGCTCCGCACCGGGGGACCGGGCTTCCTCCTGCTGCCGGGCCTGCTGGTGGTCGGGGTGATGCTGGCGGCGCCGCTCTGCCTGATGCTGGCGCTGAGCTTCCAGGAGTTCGTGCCCGGGCAGATCACCAACGGCGCACTCACCATCGGGAACTACGTCCGCCTGCTGGGCGATCTCTTCTACCTGCAGGTCATGCTGGAGACGGTCGAGCTCGGTCTCGTGGTCACCGCCCTCGCCCTGGTGCTGGGCTACCCGCTGGCCTTCTTCCTGGCCAGGACCCGCAGCCGGTTGCGCGCCTTCCTCACCTACCTCATCTTCGTCCCCATGATGATCAGCCTCGTCATCCGGGCCTACGGCTGGATGGTGCTGCTGGGCTACAAGGGCTTGCTGAACTCGGTCCTGCTGTCCCTCGGGCTGATCGACACCCCGCTGCGGCTGCTGAACAGCGCGCATGCCGTGGTGCTGGGACTGGTCGAAGTGCTGCTGCCCTTCATGGTGGTGCCCGTGATGTCGGCGCTGCGCGACATCCAGCCATCGGTCGAGGAGGCGGCGCGCGCGCTGGGCGCCACCCCTCGGCAGACCTTCCTCAAGGTCACGCTGCCGCTGAGCGTGCCGGGGGTGATCTCCGGCTCGCTGATGGTCTTCTCCCTGTCGATCACCGCCTACGCCCTGCCGGCGCTGCTGGGCGGCGCCAAGGTCAAGATGATCAGCGCGATCGCCTACGACGCCATGCTGGTAAGCTACAACTGGCCCTTCGGGTCGGCCGTGGGCATCGCGATGGTCGTGGTCACGACGGCGCTCATCTACGGCTACCTGCGCCTCACCCCCGAGAAGAACGGCCACCCATGACGACGGGCGCACGGATCGCGACCCTGCTGTCGCCCCGCCGGCTGGGCTGGACGGCGCTGGCGACCTTCAGCGTGCTGGTCCTGATCTTCCTGCTGCTGCCCATCGCCGTGGTGGTGATCGAAGCGTTCAACTCCTCGGAGCTGATGACCTTCCCGCCGCCCGGCCTGTCGCTGCGCTGGTTCGGCGCTTTCTTCGCCGACGACCAGTTCATGCGGGCGCTCTGGGTCAGCCTGAAGCTGGGGGTGATCTCGGCCGCCATCTCCACGGCCGTCGGCACCGCGGCCGGGCTGGGGCTCGCCCGGCGCGCCGCCGGCAGCGCCTTCATCCAGACCTCGCTGATGGCGCCGCTCTACGTGCCGCGGGTGCTGATCGGCCTCTCGCTGCTGCTGGCCTTCGCCTGGCTCAACCTGTCGGGAGACCTCTGGGGCCTGATCCTGGGGCACGTCCTCATCACCATGCCCTATGCCACCCGCACCGCCGTGGTCGGCCTGCGCGCGGTGGATCCCAGCGTGGAGGAAGCCGCGCGCATGCTCGGCGCCGACCGCTGGCAGACCTTCCGTCTGGTCACCCTGCCGATCATCCGCTCGGCCGTGCTGTCCGGCTTCATCTTCGCCCTCATCATCTCCTTCTCGGACATCTATCTGGCCCTCTTCATCTCGGGCCCCCAGACCGTCACGCTGCCCCTGCGCCTCTTCACCTTCATGGAGTGGGACCAGTCGCCCCTGGTCGCCGCCGCCTCGACCGTGCAGATCGCGCTCATCCTCGGAGTGATCCTCTTGACCGGAAGACTGTTCGGCGCCACCAGCCCCGGGAGGGCGGAATGAGCCGCCCGCGCAACAGCCTCGGCATCGACATCGGCGGCACCTTCACCGACTTCACCCTGTGGATCGGTGCGGAGCAGCGCTTCGCCACCCTCAAGGTACCGACGACCCGCTCACGGCCGGCGCAGGGGGTCGTCGCCGGCCTGGAGCGGCTGGCGGCGGAGCAGGCGGTCTCGCCGCAGGCGATCGACCACTTCGTCCATGGCACGACGATCGCCCTCAACACCCTGATCGAACGGGACGGCGCCAGGCTCGGCCTGCTGGTCACCCGCGGCTTCCGCGACCTGCTGATCATCCAGCGCCTGCGCATGCCCACGCCCTACAACTGGCGCACCGGCCGCCCTGCGCCGCTCATCGCACGCCGCCACACCTTCGAGGTGAGCGAGCGCCTGGGGCCGGGCGGCGAGGTCGACACGCCCCTGGCCGAAGACGAGGTGCGCGCGGCCGCCGAGGCCGCCCGCGCGGCGGAGTTGGACGGGCTGGTGGTCTGCTTCCTGCACGCCTACACCAATCCCGCCCACGAGGTTCGCGCCCGCGCCCTCATCGAGGAGGCCGCACCCGGCCTCTACGTCTGCTGCTCGCACGAGACCTGGCCGCGCATGCGCGAGTACGAGCGGGCGACGATCTCCGTCATGAACGCCTTCGTCGCGCCGAAGACGGCAGGATACCTGGCCGACCTGGAGGAGAAGACCCGCGCCCTGGGAATGGCGACCACGCCTTACATCACCCAGTCCACGGGCGGGATCGTGTCGGCCGCCAGCGCCCGGCGCAACCCGGTGGAGATGCTGCTCTCGGGCCCTGCGGCCGGGGTCATGGGCGCGGTGCACGCCGCCGCCGAAGTGGGCGTGCGCGACTTCATCACCCTGGACATCGGCGGCACCAGTGCGGACGTCGCGTTCGTCGATGGCGGCCGGCCACGGATCAGCCAGAGCGAACACATCGCCGACTTCCCGCTGCTGATGCCGGTGGTCGGCGTCTCGTCGATCGGCGCCGGCGGCGGCTCGGTGGTGTCGGCTGACGAGCACGGGGTGATCCACGTCGGCCCGGCCAGTGTCGGCGCCGAACCCGGCCCCGCCTGCTACGGCCGCGGCGGCAGGCTGCCGGCGGTCACCGACGTCTTCCTGCTGGGCGGCTTCCTCAACCCGCAGACCTTCGCGGGCGGCGGGCTGGGCCTGTCGGTCGACGCGGCCGCGGCCGCCGTCGCCCCGCTGACGGGACAGGTGGGGCGCGATCTGCCCGGCACCATCGAGGCGGTGATTCAGGTTGCCGTCAGCGCCATCTACGCGGAGATCTCCAACCTGGCGGCGCGCCAGGGGGTCAGCCCGTCGGACTACGCCCTGCTGCCCTTCGGTGGGGCCGGTCCGCTGCTCGCGGTCGCCGTGGCCGAGGAACTGGGCATCGACCGGGTGATCGTCCCGGCCGCCCCGGGCACCCTCTGCTCCCTCGGGGCGCTGCTGGCCGACGTGGCCAAGCCCTTCATCCGCTCGGTGGCGCAGCCGCTGGACGTCGCGGACGACGAGCTGAAGGCCGCGCTGGCCGACCTCAAGGCCGATGCCGACGCCTGGCTGGCGGCCGACGCCCCGGCCCTGGGCGAGCGCCGCTTCGACGTCGCCGCCGACATGCGCTACGTCGGCCAGTCGTACGAGATCGACGTGTCGCTCGACCCGGCCTGGATCGAAGAGGGCGACAGCGGGGCGATCGCCGCCGCCTTCCACCGCCGCCACCGCGCCCTCTTCGCCCATGCCGACGAGACGGCCCCGGCCGAGGTGGTCGACCTGCGCCTGACCATCGTCGGCGCCACCGACAAGCCCGGCCTGTCCAAGGCGGTCGCCCCGGCCGCCGGCCCGCTCGTGGCGGCCGCGACTCGCGACGTCGTGGTCCGCGGCGCGCTGCAGCCGGTGCCGATCTACCTGCGCGCCGGGCTGCCGGCCGACGCCCGCATCCCCGGGCCGGCGGTGATCGAGCAGGCCGACACGACCACCTGGGTGGCCCCCGGCTGGACCGCCCTCGCCCACCCCTCCGGCACCCTCCTGATCGAAAGAACCCGCCAATGACGATCGACGGCGTCCTGCTGGGGATCCTCGACAACTATTTCCGCTCCGCGGCCGAAGCGGCCGGCTACACCCTGGAGCGCACCGCGCACACGACCTTCATCAAGGAGAGCCAGGACTTCACCACCGGCCTGGTCACGCCCGGCGGCGAGCACTTCGCCTACCCCGTGGCGATCGGCGCCCAGAGCTACGTCGGCATCGACTTCTCCACCTACATCGGCGCGCTGGCCCCCTGGCGCGACGGCGACGTGGGCATCGCCAACTGCCCCTTCGCGACGAAGGGCGTCTCGACCCACCTGCCGGACTACCACCTGCTGCGCCCGGTCTTCGTGGACGGCGAACTGGTCGCCTTCGCCTGGGCCTTCATCCATTCGTCGGACATGGGCGGCATCGTCGCCGGCAGCATCCAGCCCAACGCCTACGAGCTCTACCAGGAGGGCATCCGGATCACGCCGAAGAAGCTCTACAGCGCCGGCGTGCTGCAGGAGGACGTGCGCGACTTCCTGCTGTCCAACGTGCGGATCCCCGACAAGAACTGGGGCGACCTCAACGCCGTGGTCGCCGCCCTGGGCGTGGCCGCGGCGCGCATCGAGCAGGCGGTCGGCAAGTGGGGCATCGAGGCGGTGCGCGCGGGCCGCGAGGCGCTGATCGACTACGCCGAGAGCAAGACCCGCGCGCTGATCCGGGCCATTCCCGACGGCCGCTGGACCTTCGAGGACTACCTGGAGGACGACTTCGTCTCCGACGTGCCGGTGCGCATCAAGCTGACCGTCGAGAAGGACGGCGAGGACGGCCTGCACTTCGACTTCACCGGCTCCGACCCGCAGGTGCAGGCGGCCTTCAACCTCGCCACCAACGGCCGGCATCCCTTCCTCTGCCTCGCCATGTTCGGCTACTTCCGCACGCGCGAGCCGACCATCCCGGTCAACGGCGGCCTGATCCGGCCTTTCCGCTTCACCGCGCCCGAGGGCAGCGTGGTGAACGCGCGCTTCCCGGCGGCCACCGGCGTGCGCTACGCGCTGACCCAGCTGATCTTCACCATCGTCCAGGGGGCGCTCGCCCAGGCCTTCCCCGGCACCATCCCGGCGGCCGGCGCCGGGCAGGCGACGATCCCGGCCATCTCGACCGTCGACCCGCACAGCGGCCGGCGGCAGGTGACGGTGGTCCAGCCGATGATCGGCGGCTCCGGCGGGCGGCCCTGGGCGGATGGCGTCGACGGCTCCGACATCTCCCTCGGCTCGCTGCGCAACACCCCCTGCGAGTCCCTGGAGCACGAGGCGGGCCTGCGGGTGCTGCGCTATGCGGTGGTGCCGGACAGCGGCGGGGCCGGCCGCTTCCGCGGCGGCTGCGCGCTGCGCCTGGACTTCCGCCTCGACTACCCCGAGACGATCCTCACCGCCCGCGGCATGGAGCGCACCAAGTTCCAGCCCTGGGGCCTGGACGGCGGCACGGCGGGCGCGCCGGCCGACTGCATCCTCAATCCCGACGCCGACCAGCCCCGACGCCTCGGGAAGGTCAACGCCGAGCGCCTCGGCGCGGGCGACGTGGTCTCGATCCTCACCCCCGGCGGCGGCGGCTACGGCGATCCCCGCCAGCGCGACCCGGCGCGGGTGCTGGCCGACGTGCTGGACGGCTACGTCGGCGTCGAGGTGGCACGCGCGGCCTACGGCGTGGTGATCGCCGGCGGTGCGGTCGACGCCGCGGCGACGGCGGCCCTGCGGGCAGCCGACCGGGCCGGAGAAACAGCCGGGCGCTTCACCTTCGGGCCCGGCCGCAGCGCCTTCCGCGCGCGCTATCCGGCCGCGCTGCTGGACGAGCTGAGCGGCCTGCTGACCGCCCTGCCGCACAGCCTGCGCTACAACGCCAAGCAGATCGCCTTCCGGCAGATGCGGGCCTGCGAGGAGGAGGCGGTCTCGCCGGACTGGCTGCGGGCGCGCTGGCCGGTCATCGAGGCCCTGCTCTACGGCCAGCGCCGCGCCGCCTGAGGCGCCGCGGCACCCGGCGATTCGACAGGCGGCGAGGCCGCTGCCAGACTGCCGGGGAACCACGACCAGCGGAAGGGCCTGCCCCATGCCCGGCGGCGAGATCGACCTGCGCGGATACGGCGGGCGCGCACCAGAGGTCGAATGGCCGGGCGGGGCGCGGGTCGCCGTGTCGATCGTCATGAACCTGGAGGCCGGGGCGGAGCTGTCGCTCGCCTACGGCGACGAGGCGAACGAGGCGGTCTACGAGATCGTCGAGCCCGTCGCCGGCGCGCCCAACCCCGCCCTCTCCTCCCACTTCGCCTACGAGACGCGCGCCGGCTACTGGCGCATCGTGCGGCTGCTGGAGGCCTTCGGCGCGACCTGCACCATCAGCGCCGCCGGCCGCACGGTCGAGCGCGCCCCCTGGATCGCCGAGGACGCCGCCGCCCGCGGCTACGAGGTCGCCGCGCACGGCTACCGCTGGGAGCGGCACGCGGGCATGTCACTGGAGCAGGAGCGCGCCGTGATCGGCCGGACGGTCGCCGCGATCGAGGCAGCCGTAGGTCAGCGCCCCCTCGGCTGGCACACCAAGGGAGCGGCCTCTCCGGACACCCGCCGCCTGCTCGCCGGAGAGTTCGGCTTCGAGTACGATTCCGACGCCTACGACGACGACCTGCCCTACCTCTGCGACGTCGGGGGCAGGCCCCACGTCGTCATGCCCTACGCCTTCGACACCAACGACATGCGCTTCATGGCCGGCGGCAACTTCGTCCAGGGAGAGGACTTCGCCCGCTACTGCATCGCCGCCTTCGACCGCCTGCACGCGGAGGGCGGCGAGCAGCCGGCGATGCTGTCGGTCGGCATCCACCCCCGCCTCGTCGGCCGGCCCGGACGCATCGCCGGGCTGGAGCTGTTCCTGGAGCACGTGACGGCACGCGGCGGCGCCTGGATCGCCCGGCGGCTCGACATCGCCCGGCACTGGCGGCAGCGGCACGCCTGAGGCAAGAGGGGCCGGTGCGCCCGCTGCCCCTGCCCTGCCGCCTCACCCGCTACCTCGACGGCGCGGCGCGCGACCTGCTGCAGCCGCCGGACGGCCCCGCCTTCGACTTCGCCACCCCGGCCGGGGAGCCGGCGCTCGTCGGCCCGGCCTCCCTCTCCTGGCGCATCTTCAAGAACCCGGTCAGCCTCTTCGTCGGCGGCGTGGCCGCGGTGATCCTGGAGCTGGCCGAGCCGCGGGTGCGCACCGGCGTCTGGGAGCACACCTCCTTCCGCGATCGGCCGGGGCCGCGGCTCCAGCGCACCGGCCTGGCCGCCATGGTCACGGTCTACGGCGCCCGCAGCCGGGCCGAGGCGATGATCGCCGGGGTGGTCCGCGCCCACGAGCGGGTGCGGGGCACCACCCCGGACGGGCGGCCCTACCGGGCGAACGACCCCGTCCTGCTGCGCTGGGTGCAGGCGACCGCCCTCTGGGGCTTCGTGACGGCCTACGACCGCTGGGTGCGGCCGCTCCGTCCCGCGGACTTCGACCGCCTCTACGCCGAAGGGGTCACGGCCGCGCGCCTCTACGGCGTGGCCGACCCACCGGCCTCGCGGGCGGCGGTGGCGCGGCTGTTCCGCGAGACGGCGCCGACGCTGGAGCCCTCCCCCATCGTCACCGATTTCCTGCGGATCGTCCGCGCGGCACCGATCCTGCCGCCGCCGCTGCGGCCGCTGCAACCCGCGCTCGTCCGTGCGGCGGTGGCCCTGGTGCCGGAGGAGGTGCGCGCGATCCTCGCCCTGCCGCCCGGCTGGCTGCCGAGCGCGCCGGAGCGGGCGGTGGTGAGAACCGCGGGAGCGTTGGCCGAGCGGGTCGTGCTGCCCTCGGGGCCGGCCGCCCGATCCTGCCTGCGCCTCGGCCTGCCGGCCGACCACCTCTATCGGGGCTGAACGCGGACAGCTCTTGCGAAAAGTGAATGGCGATTCAATAATGAATCGTTATTCATTTTCGAGGTATGGACGATGGCGACAGCGCGCAGGGCGCAGTCGGCGGCGCAGCGGCAGGCGGACAAGCGGGCGCGGATCCTGAAGGCCGCCATCCGGCTGGTTGCCGACGGCGGCTGGGCGGCGGCGCAGGTCGACGCCGTGGCGGCTGCGGCCGACGTGGCGACCGGCTCGGTCTACCGTCACTGGCCCTCCAAGGCGGCGCTCTGCGCCGAGGTCGTGGCCACGGTCTCCACCCGCGAGGTCGCCGTGGTGCGCGCCGTCGCCGAGGCGGACGGCACGCCGGCCGAGCGGCTGGCCGCGGCCATCGGCGTCTTCGCCGAGCGGGCGCTGCGCGGCCGCCGGCTGGCCTGGGCCATGATCGCCGAGCCGGTGGATCCCGACGTCGAGAGCGTGCGCCTGGTCTACCGCGCCCAGCTCGCCGCCTGCCTCGAGCGCATCCTGCGCGAGGGGATCATGCGCGGCGCCTTCCCGCGCTTCGACCCGGCGGTGGCGGCCGCCTGCATCGTCGGCGCCTTCATGGAGGCGCTGGTCGGCCCGCTGGCGCCGACCGGCGACGGCGGCGCCGAGGCGAACCGCCACCTCGTCGAGCAGATCACCGGGTTCTGCCTGCGCGCCAGCCTCGGCGCTGCCAGCCTGGGAGCAGAGGGAGACAGCCGATGACACGGAACGGGACCGCCGCGGCGGACGACCTCTTCGCCCGCTTTCCGGCCCTGCCGCCGGACGGCTACGCCACCCACGAGGTGCTGAACCAGGCGACGCCCTTCGCCGGCCACGACGCCTTCGGCGGCGACCGCCTGCTGGGCGAGATCGCCGCGCGCGAAGGCGTGGACTGGGCGGCCGGCCTGCTGCACGAGGCCGGGCGGACGGTCGGCTCGGAGGAGGTGGCGCAGCTCGCCCGCGACGCCAACCGCCACACGCCGGAACTCAGGACCCACGACCGCTTCGGCCACCGGGTCGACCAGATCGCCTTCCACCCGGCCTGGCACCGCCTCATGGCCCTGGCGATCGGCCAGGGCACCCATTCGCTCGCCTGGACCAGCGGGCAGCGCAACGGCCACGTGGCCCGCGGCCTGCTCTCCTACCTGTGGAACCAGGGGGAGAACGGCATCTGCTGCCCACTGGGGATGACCTACTCCGCCGTCCCGGCCCTGCGCCTGCAGCCGGAACTGGCGGCGCTCTGGGAGCCCTTCGTCCTTTCGACCGACTACGACCCGTCGCCGGCGCCGATGCAGGCCAAGCGCGGCGGCACGGTCGGCATGACCCTGACCGAGAAGCAGGGCGGCTCCGACCTGCGCGCCACCCAGACCACGGCGCGGCCGGCCGGCCCGCGCCGCGGGCCCGGCGAGGCCTACCTGATCGACGGCCACAAGTGGTTCTTCTCGGTGCCGCAGAGCGACCTCTTCGTCACCCTGGCGCAGACCGACCGCGGCCCGTCGTGCTTCCTGCTGCCCGGCTGGCTGCCCGACGGCACGCGCAACCGCCTGCTGATCCAGCGCCTGAAGGACAAGTGCGGCAACCGCTCCAACGCCTCCAGCGAGATCGAGTACCGCGGCGCGCTCGGCTGGCTGATCGGCGAGGAGGGGCGCGGCATCAAGGTGGCGCTGGCGATGACCCACCTGACGCGCCTGGACTTCGCCATCGGCTCGGCCGGGCTGATGCGCCGGGCCCTGTCGGAGGCGATCCACCACGCCAGCGCCCGGCGCGCCTTCCAGCGGACCCTGGTGGACCAGCCGGTGATGCGCGCCGTGCTGGCCGACCTGGCGGTGGAGGTGGAGGCCGCGACCCTGCTGGCCTTCCGCCTCGCCCGCGCGGTCGACGACGAGCTGGCCGGCGACGCCGCCGCGGGGCTGCTGGTGCGCATCGCCACGCCGGTCGCCAAGTACTGGAACTGCAAGCGCGTGGTCGGGGTGGTGCACGAGGCCCTGGAGTGCCACGGCGGCAACGGCTTCATCGAGGAGGGGCCGATGGCCCGCCTCTACCGCGAGGCGCCGCTCAACGGCATCTGGGAGGGGGCCGGCAACATCATCGCCCTCGACGTGCTGCGCGCCATGGAGAAGACGCCCGAGAGCGTCGGCGTCTTCCTGGACGAGGTGCGGCTCGCGGCCGGCGCCGACCGCCGGCTGGACCGGGCGGTCGACCGCCTGGAGGACGAGCTGCGCCGGGCGGAGGAGCGCGAGGCCCGCTGCCGCCGCCTCGTCGAGCGCATGGCAGTGGTGCTGCAGGCCAGCCTGCTGCTGCGCCAGTCTCCCTCGGCGGTGGCCGAGGCCTTCTGCGCCGGCCGCCTGGACGGCGACGGCGCGGCGGTCTACGGCGGCCTGCCGCCCGGCACCGACCAGGCGGCGCTGATCGAGCGGGCGCGGGTGGCGTGACGGCCATGGGGGGAACGCGGGCGGGGACGGGGTCGGGCCGGGTCGTGCTGGTCACCGGCGGGGCCAGCGGCATCGGGCTGGCGGCCGCCGTCGCCTTCGGACGCCTGGGCGACACCGTGGTGATCGCCGACCGGCGCCAGGCCAGGGGCGACAAGGCGGTGGAAGCCGTGGCCGCGGCCGGCGGGACGGCCCGCTTCATCCCCACCGACCTCACCGACCCGGAACAGATCGCGGCGCTGCACACGGCCATCCTGCGCGACCACGGCCGCCTGGACGTCGCCTTCGACAACGCCGGCTTCCAGGAGCCCCGCCGCCCCGTCGTCGAGCAGGACGCCGCCCTCTACGACCGGGTCTTCGACACCAACGTGCGCGCCGTCTTCCTCTGCCTGCAGCGGCAGATCGCGATCATGGCGGCCCAGGGCGGCGGCGCCATCGTCGTCAACGTCTCGGTCAGCGGCCTGCGCAACCCCAACCCCGGCTTCGCGCTCTACTCCGCGTCCAAGGCGGCGGCCATCTCGCTCACCCGCACCGCGGCCATGGAGGCGGCCGAAAAGGGCGTGCGCATCAACGCCGTCGCCCCCGGCCGGGTGGTGACCGAGATGATGCTGGCCTCGAAGGTGATGGACATGGCCGCGGTGGCCGCCGGCCTGCCCCTGCGCCGCATGGGGCAGCCCGAGGAGGTGGCCGAGGCGGTGGTCTGGCTCGCCTCCGACGCCGCCTCCTACGTGGTCGGCCACGTCCTCTGCGCCGACGGAGGGTTCATGGCGGCGTGAGGCCGCTGCTTCAGCCCCATGCTCTGCCGTCTGCGCAACGCCATAGAGCGCTTGTTCTGCACGCTCAAGGACTTCCGACGCGCCCCGCCCAATACGACAAGCTCCCGCCCAACTTCCTCGCTGCCAACGTCCTCGCCGCCGTCGCGTTCGCCGCTACCGTCACCTATTGGTGATGAGTCCGGAGCCTGCCCGCCTCGAAGGGGTATGGCCGGGCGATCATCGTCTCAGCACACGCAGGGTTTCCACTCTCCGCTCCGGCTGCGTCGTGCTCGGAGGCGGGATAGCCCGGAAATGAGGACAAGGAAGACGCGCTGCCGGGGAAAGGGCGCCGATGCCGCAAACGCGTTGTCGGTTCAAACTCAATCTTCGAGCGGTTTGATCCGAAACCGGAAGAACGGGCAGATGACCTGCTTTGGTATGATGAGCTTTTGTCCTTCCGCAGGTGGATCGTCGGAGCCCAGGGTAAAACAACTGCTTTCCCGTGGTGAGGTGCTGTTTCTCGTCTGGGCATATTCCATGGAACGGGCAGAGAGGTTTAGCCCGGGATGGGCCGCTTCCGCCGGCCCTGCGGCTTCTTGCTGTACCCCCTCTGGCCTGTCCTGCGCCGCACCAGCAGGTTCATTGGCAAAGGTGGAAAGGGGCGCCACCAAAATGCCGGCGGCCACAGCAAGGGGGATCCATCTCTCGCGCGCCATATGCATGACTTCGCCTCCTAGTTTCGCACCGCACTGCGGCGCACGGGCGGAAATATCATCAACACGGGACGTCCATCTCTTGGTGACAAATGCAATGTCAGCCTGGCTTCTGGAGGGCTTTTGCTATCGAAAACATAGGATATAAGGCCGCCCTCCCTATTCACGGTGGGCGTGGCGCCGGTGCAGTCTGAGATGCGTCTGGCGTAATCCCGCAATGTCCCTTTCGATTCAGAACCGTTAAGCTGTGGCCCGCCGCCACAAACAAACGCGCCAGATCCGCCATGGTCACCGATTGTGCATGAATTGAAGCCGGGGACTATGTGGGCGCTGGAGTATAGAGGGATATCTCCCTTGGCAATGTTTTCGCCACGAAGCTTTTCAAATTTGCCAGAGGCTTCGCGGGAAGCTTTCAGCAAGGCGGGACAGAAACCCTCATCAAGATCAGTTTTCGTATTTGTTGTCGCCTGGGAAGTACCGCCCTCTCCGGAAACCAAATTTTCCGGAAACTGACAATGAAGGGGCTTTCGGCATTTTCCAGGATCATAGTATATATAGACCGAAGATTTTCTTGCTTTCCATTGAGAGACAAGATTGACGAAAAGGCCATCTCCATCGATGGAAAATCTTTTGAGATATGACGTGCCGTCTTCTTTGTCTATGGAGGGCGCGATTCCCAGATATCGCTCGATGGCGCGTCCAATGCCTTGGTGCCATGCGCGCAAGACGGCAGCACTTTCCGCTTTATGGGTCGAGCAGCCAAAGGATGCACTGCGGATATGCCCGTCTTTCCAAGTTTCGGAAATGCCGCAATAGTCATCGATGCTGTGGTATTTGAACCGGCTCAAGAAGACTCTGTAAGCAGCTGTCGAAGAGTTGTTGCTCGGGATCTTTAAATCTGAAAAATATTTTCGCGCCGCCGCCAACGCTTTCATCAAGTCGGCTCGACGCAGCGCGACGTTCTTTTGGGGGGACGAGTCGCACTCTTGCGGACGAAACAGTGGTTCATAATCCTCGCAGTTTTTTGTTGTTGTTCGCGGTTCTGGCTTCGAGGTGTTGCCATTTCGGGTAGGCGGCGCAGACTCGCCCGGCTTGCCGAAAGGCATAACGGGTTCATTGGCATCGGGCGCCAAAGTGTATGTCACATTGTAGTTCAGCAATCTCAGTCCATAGGAAAACCGCATTAATTTGGCGCCTGCGGGGCAATCATGCGTCAAATCCCGCAAGCCTCCCGCGCCACTTCTGTAGTGGAACTCATCTGTCGGATGAACGCAGAAGTATTTATACGGTATCGTCCCCATCGTCGTACTGGGGTTGTAGAGGCCAACCCCGTTCTTCATATTTGATCCCGCATGCGTGATTCCGATATATAGCTGGCGACGCATCCCGCCCGTCCATACAGTTTCGCAATCTCCCGCCTTTACTTTCCACCAGCCACGGCTTGAATAGTCCACCGAGAGGACTCTTGGGAAATCGTCAACCACCGCGACAAAAATATCCGTATTTCCCCTGTTACAGAGTATGTGCGAACTGTCAGCCCGCGCGGAAGACCATGGCGCGCCCATGGGGACAAGAAGAGCAAGGGCAATTGGGCAAAAGGAATATTTACGCATGAGTTTCCTCCCGCATGTCGGCCCTTGCGTTAAGGTCCCTCCTGTGGCTTTCAGCGCAGTGCATCGCATGCTTTGCTTGAAGAATCCGGCGTCCAAAAGTATATTGCGATCATTCTCTTCCCAAAAAAGTTAATTCCCGCCATATCTACGCAGGCATTGTTGGACAATATATAGGTCGTATTCATGGAATACTTGTTGCTCATATCACTGTCTGAGTTGACGATTTTTGACGTGATGCACGTTTTCACGAGTTCGACCATGCCTTCATAGAATTTCCTGTGATCTTCATCGGTTTTTCCGCTGCCCATGCCGATATATCCGTTTGTATTTCCGTCGGCATGCTCGACAATCTGCGTAAAGCCATTGGGGAACTTTATGCTGGCCTCATAAGTCGTGGCCCCGTCTTTCTCTTCTATGACCTTGCCGCGAAGATCCGAGAACCATTGCGGGGCCGCTTCATCAAGCGTCTTGATAACGGTGCATCCTTGCGCAAGTGCCAGCGTTCCATTAGCCTGGCTTAGATCATCGGCCTTAGCGAACTGCGGATAAAAAAGAAGTACAAAAGAGAAGATCGCGAAGTAAATCGTAGGCTTTGCTATGGTCAAAAACGCAGAAATTTGCGGAAGCGCCATGATCAGGTCTCCGGGCTGTCTGTGCGACGGGCGTCTGCGGGCTTGCCGTGAGGTTACAAATCTTTCATGCTTTCACAAAGCGAAAACTGTACAGGGCTCTATTGACCTGACGGCCCCGCACCCGTAGGCGCGGGCGCGCGCCGGCCGGTTGGGCTTCGTGCTGCTGTTTCGCGGTTGGCTCCTCCTTCGTCGATTTCGGCGGGTTGATCCCGGCGGCGTAGGCCTGCAGGGAGGCGGTCTTTCAAGCTACGCCCCTGGCGTGCCCGCCACTCATTGCACGTCTTCAGGTGGTCGTTGAGCGACACCTGCATCCGGTCGAAGGTTTCGAACCAGGCACGCCGGCCTTCCACCGGGAAGTGCTCGCCCAGCAGGGTCCGGTGCGGGCGCTCCCCGATCCCGTTGGCCTGCGGGCACTTCACCCTTGTGCGGCGGTGCTCGATGCCCTCGAGTTGCAGGAACAGCTCACAGGGATGCTCGTCCTCCCGGCCGCAGCAGCAGGCGCTCGTGTTCGGTCAGCAGGCCGTGGCGCTGCCGGAGGCCGCGGACGCCGCCGGGGGAGAGCTGGGGGCCCTGCAGCATAAAGTGCTGGGACACTCGCAGCGGTCCGTAGCCGGGATGCGCCGGGGTGTGGCCGAGGCGGTGGTCTGGCTCGCTTCCGCCGCCGCCTCCTACATCGTCGGCCACATCCTCTCCGACGGCGGCGGGTTCATGGCGGCGTAGGGAGTAGTGTCGATCCCTGGCTGAAGCGCCGCCGCGCTTCACCACCCGCAGTCGTTGTGATAGACGCGGGTGATCGGAGAACTCCTTCCAGCCCTGGGGCAGCAATGAACCGCGTCGAATTCGACAGCACCAAGAAGAACCTCCATGAACTCCTGCTTCGTGCCCAAGAGGGCGCTTTGCAGCTGCCCGACTTTCAGCGCGGCTGGGTCTGGGGCGACGAGGGTATCCGCGATCTGCTGGTCTCCATCTCCCGCTCCTTTCCGGTCGGAGCCCTGATGACGCTGCAGAGCGGCGGCGACGTGCGCTTCAAGGCGAGGCCGATCGAGGGAGCCCCGGAAACAGCCGCTGCGCATCGGCCGGAATCCCTCCTGCTCGACGGGCAGCAGCGTCTGACGTCGCTGTACCAGACAACGATGCGCCAGGCGCCAGTCCTGACGATGAACCACAAACGGCAGAGGATCGGCCGATTCTACTACATCGACATGCGCCGCGCGCTCGATTCCTCTTCTGACCGCGGAGAGGCCATCGTCGGTCTGCCCGCCAGCAAGGTCGAAACGCGCGACTTCGGTCGGAAGGTGATTCTGGATCTGTCGGACCCCGCCCTCGAATACCAGCAGTGCTTCTTCCCGACCAACCGGATCTTCGATGCCGACCCTTGGATGATGGGGTTTTTTCAGCACTGGCAGTATGCCGCCGAGAACACCCAACTCTGGCTCCGCTTCAACAACGAGGTACTGACGGCGTTCCGGCAATATCAACTGCCCGTGATCGAACTCGGCCGATCGACCAGCCGCGAAGCCGTCTGCCTCGTCTTCGAGAAGGTCAACACGGGCGGCAAGAAACTCGATGCCTTCGAGCTGCTGACCGCGATCTACGCGGGGGAAGACTCCGACCTCCTCCTGCGGGACGACTGGGCGGCGATTCGCAACCGTCTCGCCGGGTCGCTGGCCATCCGCGAAAATCCGCTGACGCGGGTCCAGCCGACCGACTTCTTCCAGGCCCTGAGCCTGGTTTACACGCTTCACCGCCGCCGCGGTCACGTCGCTGGCGACCGGGAGGGTGAAGCGCCTCCGATCACCTGTACGCGCGACGCCCTGCTGGACGTTCCGCTGACGGCCTACAAGCAGCTCAAGAACCGGATTGAGGAAGGCTTCAGGCGGGCCGGCCGCTTTCTCTTCAGCCAGCATGTCTACTGGTACAAGGATACGCCCTATCAGTCGCAGCTCGTCCCGCTGGCCGCAATCCTGTGCGAACTGGAGGACCGTTGGGATCAGGACGCGGTCCGGCGCAAGATCACCAGATGGTACTGGGCCGGCGTCTTCGGCGAACTCTATGGGTCCACGGTCGACAGCCGCTTCGCCCGGGATCTGCCGGAGGTGCTCGGCTGGATCGAGGGTGGTGCGGAGCCTTCCACCTTGAAGGAAGCCCAATTCCGTGCCGACCGCCTGGAGACCATGACGTCCAGGCTGTCAGCCGCCTATAAGGGTGTCCACGCGCTCATGATGGCGGAAGGCGCCCGGGATTTCAGGTCGGGGCAGCGATTTGACCAAACCATCTACTTCGAAGAAAGCGTCGACATCCATCACGTCTTTCCGCGTGCTTGGTGCAGCAAACACAGCGTTGACGCCAAGCGTATGGACTCGATCGTCAACAGGACTCCTCTCACGGCCCGAACCAACCGGATCATCGGCGGCGATGCACCATCCCGCTACCTCGCCAAGCTTTCGCAGCAGGGCGACGTCGCGACCGAGCTTGTGGCCGACCATCTCGCCACGCACATGATCGAGGTGGAGCATCTGCGGGCCGATGATTTCGACCGTTTCTACAATGCGCGCAGAGAAGCTCTGCTCGGCCTGATCGAACGCGCCGTGGGCCCTGGGGCTGTCTATCGCGGCACAGCTGTCGACGAGCCGGTCGCCGAGATCGTCCCTAACCCACTCGAAGCCGAAGAGGTCTGACCCCGGCCCTGAACCGGCGGAAGATGCTGGGGCCGGACCAGTCCCTGCACGACCCGGTGGCGCGTGCCCGGCGCTTCATCGGCCGGGGCGACCACGCTGCCGCCGAGTCGAAGGCGCTGGCGTCAGGCCGGGGCTGAGCCCGTCAGCTCCCAGCTCAGCGCGCGCAGGCGGTCGCGGGCGTGGCGGTCGGCGGCCTGCGGGTCGGGCCTCGCCTCGCGCAGGCCGTCGAAGAAGCGCCCCGAGACCGCCGCCAGCTCGGGGGCGAGGATCAGCCGCAGGATGGCCTCCGCCCCCTCCCCCACCGTGCTGGCCGGCGGCACGCCCGCGGTCCGCACCATGGTCGTGTTCATGTAGGTGGCCGGGTGCAGGCAGTTGGCGGTGACGCCGCTGCCCGCCAGCTCCTCGGCGAGGTCGGCCGTGAAGAGGATCTGCGCCAGCTTGCTCTGGCAGTAGGCGCGCCCGCCGCTGTAGCCGCGGGTCAGCATGACGTCCTCGAAGTCGATTGCCTGCTGGCCGAGCGACGAGACGTTGACGATGCGCGTCGGCGCGCTCTGCCGCAGCAGCGGCAGCAGCAGCCGGGTCAGCAGGAAGCCGGCGAGATAGTTGACCGCGAAACGCAGCTCGATGCCGTCGTCGGTGGTCCGGCGGCCCTCGCCGGGCGCACCGGTGCCGATGCCGGCGTTGTTCACCAGGACGTCCAGCCGCCCGTGGTCACGGCGCACGGCCTCCGCCAGGGCGCGCACCTCGGCCTGCACGGCGAGATCGGCGCCGTAGAAGCGGGCCTGGCCGCCGGCGGCCATCACCTCGCCGACCAGGGCCTCGCCGCGCTCCCGGTTGCGGCCGTGCACCAGCACCTGTGCGCCGGAAAGCGCGAGGCGGCGGGCCACCTCCCGGCCGACGCCGTCGGTCGCGCCGGTCACCAGAACCACGGGGTTGGGCGTCATCAGCCTGCTCCTCACCAGGACGATGAGGCTCAGGTCGTCACGGCGGCGGAGGCGTGCAACCCGGTGCGCTCAGAAGAGCCGGCGGAGCCGCTCCGGCAGGCCCGGCAGGTCGGCGGCCGCTAGGACCCCGGCGAGATGGCCGTCCGGCCGCAGCAGCACGGCGCCGTCCGCGGGCTGCCCCGCCTGCTGCCGCAGGGCCGCCCACACGCCGGGCGCCAGCGGCCGGGGCGTGACCGCCGGCGGCAGGCCGTCCAGGACGCCGGCCAGGGCGCCGTCCGGCGGCAGCAGCAGCTGCGGGCGCGGGTCGTCGGCGGACAGATACTCCCCGGCGGTGGGCAGCCTGCGGCCGGGCCGCAGCCGTGTCTTCGCCGACCCCTTCACGTCGAGGGGGCTGTCGTCGTAGGCGATGTCGACCTCGCTCAGCCGCCGCTGTTGCCGGCGGGCGACGAACGGCCGGTCGAGCAGCAAGGGCAGCAGCAGGCGCCGCAGCCCGCGCAGCAGGGGGTTGCGCAGCGTGGCCATCCGCAGCATGCCGGCCGAGAGCGCGATGACCGCGGCCCCCACCGGCCGCCGCTCGGCGTCGTAGCTGTCCAGCAGGCCCTGGCCGGCCAGGCCGCGGCTCACCAGGGCCAGCTTCCAGGCGAGGTTGAAGGCGTCCTGCAGGCCGGTGTTCATGCCCTGCCCGCCGGCCGGGCTGTGCACGTGGGCCGCGTCGCCGGCCAGCAGGACGCGCCCGCTGCGGTACTGCGAGACCTGCCGCTCCTGAATGCCGAAGGTCGAGATCCACAGGGGCTCGCCGGCGAGGAGCGCGGCCGCGCCGCGGGCCGCCACCAGGGCGGCGACCGCCGCGGGCGAGGGGATGTCCGGCCGCCCCTCGCCCTCCCCCACCTGCAGGACCAGCCGCACCAGTCCGCGGCCGAAGGGGAAGGCCAGCATCAGGCCCTCGTCGGTCCAGAAGGCGGTGGGCGAAGGAAAGTCGCCGCCGAGGCGGTAGTCGACGATGACCCACTGGACGGCCTCGGCCTCCCCTTCGAAGGTGACCGGCAGGCCGTGGCGTACCGTGCTGTGGGCGCCGTCGCAGCCGACCAGCCAGGCGGCGGTCAGGCGCCGCTCGGCGCCGTCCGCCTGCTGCAGGGTCAGGTGCACCCCGCCGGCGTCCGCTTCGAAGGCGCGCAGCTCCACGCCGCGCTCGATCGGCACCCCGGCCGCCTCCGCCTCGGCCGCCAGCACCGCCTCGGTCTCCGCCTGCGCCAGCAGGAAGGGGCCGTCGAAGGCGCAGTCGGGCAGCGGCCGGAAAGGGATGGCGGCCAGCGGCCGCCCGTGGTCGACGATCGCGAAGGCCGGCGGCCGGTGCGCTGCGGCGGCCAGGGCCGGGGTGCAGCCGTAGCGGTCGAGGATCTCCAGCGAGCGCGGCCAGAGGGCCAGCGCCCGGGAGGTGGAGGCCGGCCCGGGCAGCCGCTCGACGACCTGCACCGCGACGCCGTAGCGGCGCAGGGCCAGGGCCAACAGCAGCCCCGTGGGGCCGGCCCCGGCGACGACCACGGGGACCATGGCAGCACCCTCCTGCCTGAAGCAGGCTCAGCCTAGCACGGCACGGGCGCCGGGTCTCCCGGGGGTGGCGGGCCGCCTAGCCCAGGGTCTGGTCCAGCACCTGCCGGAGGCTGTCGCAGCGGACCCACCACTTGTCGGGGGCGACGGCCGAGGTGATGCTGCCGACCAGCCCCTGGTCACCACCGCTGCCGGGGTCGATGTAGCAGAGCCGGCCGTTGGTGCTGTCCAGGGTGCGGATCCGCACCCGGCGGCAGTCGTCCGGCAGGGCGCCGCGCGGATCGGACAGCACGCGTTCGAGGCTCTCACGCGAGTTGCAGGCCGGCACCGCCGTCTCCGCCGCCCGCGCAGGCGGGGGCACGGCGACGGCGGCACTGGCGGTCAGCAGCAGCCCGGCGGCGCTCATCAGGATCCTGGTGGTCATGACTCCTCCCACGGTTCGTCGTTTGGACACCTGAGGTCCAATGGGCTGAGCCGCCGACGGTTCCCTCGCCGCGGGTGGCGGCGAACCGGCCCGCCGCCCCCGGTGTTGCCTCGCCAGGACAGCAAGGAACCCGACCGATGCACAGCAAGCTGGTCTACGAGAACGAGGGCCTGCGGACCTTCGTGGTGATCCTGGACGGCGGCGACGAGGTGATGGCCTGCCTGCGGCAGGTCGCCGAGGAGCAGAACCTCTCCGGCGCACAGATCACCGCCATCGGCGCCTTCAGCGATGCGGTGATCACCTACTTCGACTGGGAGCGGAAGGAGTACCTGCCGAACCGGGTGGACGAGCAGGTCGAGGTGGCGTCGCTGGTCGGCGACATCGCGCTCAGCGACGGCGAGCCGACCGTGCACGTGCACCTCGTGCTCGGCCGCCGCGACGGCAGCGCGCTCGCCGGGCACCTGGGCGAGGCGCACGTGCGCCCGACCCTGGAGATCATCATCACCGAGACGCCGGCCCACCTGCGCAAGCAGAAGGACCCCGAGACCGGGCTCGCCCTGATCCGGCTGTAGGTTCGCCGCGCCGAGAGCTAGGCCTCGCGCCTCTCGACCGCCGGTGCGACCGGGAGCTCGGCCACCAGGTCCCGGGCGAAGGCCGTCAGCAGGCTGCGGACCTCGGCGTGGCTTTCGGGCGACCAGCGCTCCAGCACCTGTGCGAGGCGGGAGCGGTAGCCGGCGACCATCTGCTGGAAGCAGGCCTGCCCCTGCCGGCTGGCGGTCAGCCGCCCCGCCGCGTCGTGAGTCATGAGATGCCGGGCGGCGAGACGGCGGCCGAGCGCCTCCAGCCGGCCGGGCGGCACCCCCGACTCCTCCCCGAGCCGATCGAGCCCCACCGGCTCCTCCCGCCGGCAGAGCTGGATCAGCAGCCAGATTTCGTCGGGCTGCAGGCGCAGCCCCAGCTTGCCGGCGATCTGCCGGATGGTCTCCCAGCGATTTTCGCGCCGCGCCGCCCGGGCTAGGATGATCTCCAGCTCGCCCAGGGAGGTCGCCTGCCGCGGCATGGCGAAGCCTTCGGCCAGATCCTCGGCACGGGCGGTCTCCCGCAGCGGCACCTCCCTCAGCAGCCAGGTCAGGGCGAAGGCGGCCAGGGCGACGGCGGCGGCCGAGAGGAAGACCGGATGGAGGGCGGCGACGTAGGCCTGCCGGTAGAGGGTCGCGACGCTCTCCGGCAGCGCGGCGAGGGCGGCCGGATCGGCCGCCGGGGCGCCGGTGCCGGGGGGCAGGCGCCCGGCGAGCTGGTTCGCCAGCCCGGCCGAGAAGATCGCCCCGAACAGCGCGACGCCGAGGGACCCGCCGATGGAGCGGAAGAGCGTCGTGGCGGAGGTCGCGGCACCCAGGTCGCGGTAGTCGACCGCGTTCTGGACCGCCAGGACCAGGACCTGCATCACCATGCCGAGCCCCAGCCCGAGCACCAGCGCGAAGGCCGAGGCGGTCCAGACGGCGGAGTCCGTCGCCAGGGTCGACAGGAGCCACAGCCCCGCCGCCATCACCGCCGTGCCGAGGATCGGGAAGAGGCGGTAGCGGCCGATCCGGCTGATGATCTGGCCGCTGACGATGGAGGAAACGAGCACCCCGCCCATCATCGGAGTTAGCACCATCCCGGCCTCCGCCGGCGAGATGCCCCTGACCACCTGGAGGTAGACGGGCAGGTAGGTGATCGCGCCGAACAGGGCGAGGCCGACGATGAAACCGACCGCCGCCGACACCAGGAAGGTGCGCTGGCCGAACAGCGTCAGCGGCAGGATCGGCGCCGCCGCGCGGCCTTCCACCCAGGCGAAGCCAGCCAGGGTCGCCAGCGCCAGGGCGGCCAGCCCCAAGGCTTCCGGCGAACCCCACGGGAAGCTTTGTCCGCCGAGGCTCGCGAGGAGCACGAGGGCGGTCAGCGCGGTCGCGAGCAGGGCGGCGCCGCCATAATCGATGGAGGGGCGGGCCCGCTCGGCAGGCGCCTCGAGGGCGAAGCCGATGGCCGCGAAGGCCAGCAGGCCCAGCGGCAGGTTGACGTAGAAGATCCAGCGCCAGCTGAGATGCTCGACGAAGAAGCCGCCGATCAGCGGGCCGACGACGCTGGACACGCCGAACACCGCGCCGAAGAAGCCCTGGTATCGCCCCCGCTCGCGCGGACTGATGATGTCCGCCACCGCCGCCATGGAACTGACCATCAGCCCGCCGCCGCCCAGGCCCTGGATCCCCCGGAAGACGATCAGCTGTGCCATCGACTGGCTGATGCCGCAGAGGGCGGAACCGAGAAGGAAGAGCACGATGGCGCTCTGCAGCACCGCCTTGCGCCCGTAGAGATCGCCGAGCTTGCCGTAGAGGGGCGTGACCACGGTCGCCGCCAGCATGTAGGCGGTGACGATCCACGACAGGTGCTCCAGGCCGCCGAACTCGCCCACGATCGTCGGGAGGGCCGTCGAGACGATAGTCTGGTCGAGCGAGGCGAGCAGCATCACCAGCATGAGCGCGCCGACGATCAGGCGGAGCTGCGGGGGCGTTACGGCCAGGTTCGCAGGCGGGGAAGACGAAGCGGTCACGTCCCGCTCCTCACGGGCTTCGGGTGATGCGGCGGGGGCCACAGAGCCGGGGCGACAGGCGGCCCGCCGACGCCTCCCTCGAACGGCGGGCGCAGGAGCCGGGTTCCGTGTCGCCGCGATCGGCCGAAGGGGGGCCCGGGGGGTGGCCTGGAGGCGGCGGAGCGGCTATGCCGGCGCGAACGATCCCGTCCGGAGCCAGCCCATGCCGCCGCACCCGCCGAAGGCCGAGAAACACCCCGTCACCCACAGCCGGCACGGCGTCACCTGGCAGGACGACTACGCCTGGCTGCGCGACGCGGACTGGCAGGCGGTGATGCGCGAGCCGGCCCGGCTGAGCCCGGCCATCCGGGCGCACCTGGAGGCGGAGAACGCCTATGCCGACGCCCTGCTGGAGCCGACCGAGGCGCTGCAGCAGGCGCTGATCGCCGAGCTGCGGGGCCGGATCAAGGAGCACGACGACACCGTGCCGGAGCCGGACGGCCCCTACGCCTACTTCCACCGCTACCGGCAGGGCGGCGAGCATCCGGTGCTCTGCCGCCTGCGCGCCGTCGACGGCGTCGAGGAGGAGCTGCTGGACTGCGACCGCCTCGCCGCGGCCGGCGGCTTCTTCGCCCTGCGCGGCGCGCTGCATTCGCCCGACCATGGGGTGCTGGCCTACGCGATCGATCCCAACGGCTCCGAGCGCTGCGAGGTCCGTTTCCGCCGGCTGGACGACGGTACGGACCTGCCCGACCGCCTGCCGGAGGCCAACGGCGCGCTGGCCTGGAGCAACGACGCCCGGCATCTCCTTTACGTCCAGCTCGACGCCAACCACCGCCCCTGGCGTGTCCTCTGCCACCGCCTGGGCGACGACCCGGCGGCGGACCGGGTGGTCTACGAGGAGGGCGATCCCGGCTTCTTCCTGTCCGTCGGGCGGACCAGCAGCCGGCGCTGGCTGCTGATCATGAGCTACGACCACGAGTCCAGCGAGGTGCGCCTGCTCGACGCGGACCGGCCGGACAGCGAACCGCGGCTGGTCGCCGAGCGGGTGCACGGCGAGCGCTACGACGTCGTGCACGACGCGCCGCGCGCACGCTTCCTCATCCTGACGAACCGCGAGGCCGAGGACTTCCAGATCGTCGAGGCGCCGGAGGATGCCCCCCAGCGGGAGAACTGGCGGCCCTTCCTGCCGCACGCGCCCGGCCGCCTGCGCCTGGGCCTCCAGGCCTTCCGCGACCATCTGGTGGTGCTGGAGCGCGCCGAGGGCCTGCCGCGCGTGCTGGTGCTGCCGCTCGACGGCGAGCCGGGCCACGAGATCTTCTTCCCCGAGGCGGCCTATTCGCTGGGCCTGCTGCCGGGCTTCCTCTACGAGACCGCCGAGCTGCGTTTCGTCTATTCCTCGCTCGCGACGCCGCCGCGGACCTACGCCTACGACCTGTCGAGCCGGACGCGGCAGCTCCTCAAGGAGCAGGAGGTGCCGAGCGGCCACGACCCCGAGGCCTACGTGGTGGAGCGGCTGGAGGTGCCGGCCGCCGACGGCGAGCTGGTGCCGCTGTCGCTGCTGCGCCGACGCGACCGGCCGGAGGGCGAGATCGGCCCCGTGCTGCTCTACGGCTACGGCAGCTACGGCATCACCATTCCGGCCGCCTTCGCGCCCAACCGCTTCAGCCTGGTCGACCGCGGCTTCACCTACGCCATCGCCCACATCCGGGGGGGGACCGACAAGGGCTGGGCCTGGTACCGCAAGGGCAAGCTGAAGGACAAGCCGAACACCTTCTCCGACTTCATCGCCTGCGCCCGCCATCTGATCGCGACCGGACGGGCCGAGGCCGGCGGCATCGCCATCCACGGCGGCAGCGCCGGCGGGCTGCTCGTCGGCGCCGTGCTGAACCAGGCACCGGAACTGCTGCGCGCCGCGGTGGCCGAGGTGCCCTTCGTGGACGTGCTGAACACCATGTGCGACGCCACCCTGCCGCTGACGCCGCCGGAGTGGAAGGAGTGGGGCAACCCCATAGAAGACGCCGAGGCCTTCCGCACCATCCGCGGCTACAGTCCCTACGACAACGTGGCGGCGCGGGCCTATCCCTGGATCCTCGCCACGGCCGGCCTGACCGATCCGCGCGTGACCTACTGGGAGCCGGCGAAGTGGGTGGCGCGGCTGCGCGAACTGAAGTCCGACGACAACCCGCTGCTGCTCCGCACGCACATGGACGCCGGCCACGGCGGCGCGGCCGGGCGCTTCGACAAGCTGAAGGAGGTCGCCCTGGTCTACGCCTTCCTGCTGCAGGCCTTCGGCCTGGCGCCCCGCTGAACGGCGCCGGGGGCGGGGATACCCGCCCCCGGCCCGAAGCTCACTTCTTGGACGCCGCGTCCAGGTAGCGGTAGTCGACGTAGGTCGTGGGATCGGTGGAGGCGTCAGCCGGCAGCAGCCCGGCCTTCTTCTGGATCTCGATGACCTTCAGCAGGCCCGGCTCGTTGATCCGCAGGTCGCGGGTGATGGTGCCCGCCTGGGTGAAGTAGTCCCAGCCCCGCGCGGCGTACTCCTGCTTGATGCCCAGCTTCTCGGCGGCCAGCGCGATCGCCGCGTCGCGGTTCTCATACATCCAGTCGGTGCCCTTCAGCACCGCACGCAGGAAGGCGGTCACCACCTCGGGGTGCTTCTGCGCCCAGTCGTCGTTGACGTTGTAGGAGGTGAACTGCCAGTCGGGAATGTAGTCGACGATGGAGCCGAGGTTGTGGAAGCCCTCGTCCTCGGCGACGTAGCTCCAGGGAATGGACTGCAGGCCGGCGTCGATCGTGCCCGCTTCGAGCGCCTTGTGCCGCGCCGGAGCGCCGCCGGTCGAGACCACCTCGTAGTCGCCGGGATAGGTCAGGCCGTGCTTGGCGGCCATCTCCTGGAAATGGAAGAAGCTGCCCTCCTTGAGGGAGAGGATGCCGATCTTGGCGCCCTTCAGGTCCTCGATCCGGTTGTACTTGGGCAGGGCGATCAGATAGTGGCTGAGCTTGCCGGCGTTGCCGGCGATCATCCGCAGCGGGCCGCCGGCCTGCACGTTCTGCAGGATGCCTTCCGTGGGCGCGACCGTGATCTGCAGCTTGCCGTCCAGCAGCTGGCTGGTCTGGGCGTCGTTGCCGATGATCTGCAGGTCCGGCTGCAGCCCTTCCTCGGCGAAGAAGCCCTGCTGCTCGGCCGCCCAGACGGGCACGTAATAGAAGGTCCGCGAAATCATGCCGACGGCGAGCGGCTCCGCCGCCAGGGCCGGCCCGGTCAGCGCACCCGCCGTCAGCACGTCGGCCGTCAGCGCACCGGCCGCCAGGGCCGCGAGCACGAGTCTCTTCATCATCCCTTTCCTCCCGTCTCTGGTTTGCGGCCGACAAGGGCCGATGACATGATCTTGCATCCAGTAAATTCGTTCCTCAACAGGGAATGATGTGAATGGGCTTGTCTTGACGCCCCGCCTCGCCCTCTGGACAGTCGCCGGATGGCCGGCGGATGGAGACGAGATTGCGGGAACCGAACGAGCGCAGCGGGATACACTCGATCGAGGTGGGCACGCCCCTGCTGCTGGCGCTCGCCGATCTGCCGGCTGCCGCCTCCCTCAGCGACCTTGCGGCGCGCGCCGGCATCACGCCCAGCAAGGCCCACCGGTACCTGGCATCCTTCATGCGGCTGGGGCTGGTCGAGCAGAACGCCGAGACGGGCCGCTACGACCTGGGGCCGGCGGCCCTGACGGTGGGACTGGCGGCCCTGCGGCGGCTGGACCCCGTCCGCCAGGGAGCGGCCGCCCTGCGCGGTCTCTGCGACCGGCTCGGCGAGACCACGGTCCTCACCGTGTGGGCCAACAAGGGGCCGACCATCGTCGGCTGGGAGGAGAGCGACCGGCCGGTGACGGTCAACGTCCGCATAGGGTCCGTGCTGCCGCTCACCACCTCCGCCAACGGCCACATCTTCCTCTCCTGGCTGCCTTCGGCCGTTACGGCGCCGCTGGTGACGGCCGAAGGCGCCTCGGCGCAGGATGTCGCCGCGGTCGTGGCGCGCACTCGCCGCGATGGGCTGGCGCGGGTCGACGGCGACCTGCAGGCGGGGATCGCCGCCCTGGCCGCGCCGGTGTTCGGCCACGACGGCCGCCTGCAGGCGGCCATCTGCATCGTGGCGGCGAGCCGGTCGCTGGAACTCTCGGGCTCCGGCGCAGCGGCCACGGCGCTGCGCGCGACCGCGGACGAACTGACGGCACGGCTGGGTGGACGCGGCTGCGAGCGCCCCGGCGATACGCGCCCCGGTGACATCAGCAAAAGTTGACAGTGCAATCATTCTTCCGGCATCTGGGGTGCGGGCGGAGAGGAGCCTACGCTTCGCCCTCTCCGTTCCCAGGCAAGCCCCCAGCCGGAAGAGGACATGGTCGACCTCGGGACCTACATACCGTTTCTCTTGGTGCGCGCCGGCGAAAGCGTGCAGCACGGTTTCGCCGCGCCCTTGGCCGAGGCCGGAATCTCTCTCTACATGTGGCGGGTTCTGGCGGTGCTGGACGAGGCGGGGCCGCAGTCCCTGAACGGACTGGCGGAGAAGACGGCGATCGAGCCCTCGACCCTGTCCCGCCTGGTGACGCGCATGCAGCGCAAGCGCCTCATTTCCCGCACCCGCTCCACCGAGGACGGGCGGATGGTGCATGTCCGCCTCGCCAAAGCCGGCCGGACGCTGATGGACACGCTCGGCCCGGTCGGCGCACGCTACGAGGACACGCTGCTGGAGACGCTCACCGACGAGCAGCGGACCCTGCTGTCCGACAGCCTGCGGCGGCTCTACGAGGCGGGGCAGCGCGCCGCCGCCGAAGCCCCGAAGCTGCCGCCGACCGAAAGCCTGCGGAAGAATGCGGCGCAGGGGTCCGACAGCAGCCGGACCCGCCGCGCCCGCTAGGCTCCCACCCCTACTTGTTCAGCTTATCATAGATCTCGCTGCGGAGCAGCGGCTCCAGGCTGGCCGCGTCGTGCACCTTGTTCTGCTCGGCCAGCTTGTTCCACTTGTCGAGGGCTGCGAGGTGCGCCTCGATCTCGGGCTTCGGGTTCTCGACGCCCCGGGCCTTCATGTCCTGCGCCACGGCGTCGACCTCGGCCTTGCGATAGGTTTCGTAGGCCGACACGAAATCGTCGGACGGCTTCCAGAAGGTGATGCCCTTCTGCTTCGCCGCCGCGAGGGCCTCCGCCTCCTGGTCCGCATAGCCCTGGGTGATCGCCGCCAGATAGGTCGGGATCAGGTCCATGACCGCCGCCTTCTGGTCCGCCGGCAGCTTCTTCAGGCTGTCGCGGTTGAAGACGAACAGGCCGAGGCCGTGGTAGCTGCCCAGCGGATAGTCGACCACCGTGGTCACCGTCTCCAGCAGCCCGAGGGTGGTGAGCCAGGCGAGGTTGCCCGTGGCGCAGTCGATCTGCCGCCGCTGCAGCGCCGGCCCGATCTCGCCCGGCGGCAGGTTCACCGCGACGCCGCCGAGGGCGGCGATCATCCGCGTGGCGAAGGCGCCGGTCACGCGCACCCGCCGCCCCTGCATGTCGGCGAGGCTGTTCAGGGGATCGCGGCACATGAGGTACCAGGGCGAGGCGCTGTAGCCGCCCAGCCACTCGGTGTTCTGCTTCTCGTAGTCGGCCGCGCAGTCCGGGCAGGTGAAGAAGAGGCTCTCGTTGGAGGCGCCGGTGGCGGCCCAGAAGTTGGTGGCGAAAGGCAGCAGCTCCGGCAGCATCGAGGCGTTCGGCAGCTCGCTGGGGTTCAGCGTGGGCACGATGAAGCCGGCATCGACCACGCCCTTGCCGATGCCGGCGAGGGTGGCGTTGCCGCCGAGGAGCTGGCCGCCCTGCAGGACCTGGGCGGTCACCGCGCCGTCGGTCTTCTCCTTCAGCTCCTTGAAGAAGCGGTCGACGTAGACCGCCTCGAGGGACTTCGGCGGCATGAAGTTGTTGTACTTGAGGGACGTCGCCCCGGCCGGGGCGGCTCCCGTCAGGCAGGCCGCGGACAGGCCCAGTGCAAGAACGCCCGCTATCATCGTTTTCATGGTGTCGTTCCTCCCAGTCCGTGAGTCACAAAGCTGCCAGGGCGCCTACATCTGCCTGGGCAGCACCAGGATGATGTCCGGAAAGGCGATCAGCAGCCCCACGACGATCGCCTCGCAGAACAGGAACCAGAGAACGCCCCGGAAGATGGTCTCCAGCGGAATGCGGTCGCCGACGATGGTCTTCACCGCATAGACATTGAGCCCCACCGGCGGCGTCATCAGGCCGATCTCGACGAACTTCACGATGAGGATGCCGATCCAGATCGGCTCCAGCTGCGCCACCTCGAAGATCGGCAGGACGATCGGCAGCGTCAGCAGCATGAGGCCGATCGGATCGAGGAACATGCCCAGCACGAGGTAGACGCCCGCCGTCATCAGCACGATCAGGATCGCGTCCAGGCCGGCGGCATCCATCAGGTCGGCGATGTAGAGCGGCAGGCCGCTCAGCACCATGAAGCGTGTGAGCAGCACCGCGCCGATGCCGACGAAGAAGATCGAGGCGGTGCTCTGCAGCGCCTCCACCACGCTGTTGCGCAGGATGACCCAGGTCAGGCGGCCGCGCAGGGCGGCGATGATGGCGGCCACGACGGCGCCGAAGGCCCCCGCCTCGGTCGGCGTCGAGATGCCGAAGTAGATCGAACCGATCACCGCCAGGATGAGCACCGGCAGCGGCCAGACGTCCTTCAGCGGCTCCAGCCGCTGCGCCAGGGTGTAGGCCACCGGCTCCCTGGGGGCGAGCGAGGGCGTCAGCGTGCAGCGCACGACGATCATCAGTGCATAGACGCAGGCGGTGAGGATGCCGGGCAGGATGCCGGCGATGAAGAGCTGGCTGATCGACTGCTCGGCGAAGACGCCGTAGAGGATCATCAGGACGCTGGGGGGGATCAGCGAGCCCAGGGTGCCCGACGAGGCGATGACGCCGGCCGCGAGACCCCGGTCGTAGCGGCTCTTCAGCATCTCGGGGATGGCGATCTGGCCCATCGCCACGGTCGTCGCGAGGCTGGAGCCGGAGGCCGCCGCGAAGCCGGCGCTGGCGAAATTGCTGGCGACCGCGAGCCCGCCCGGCATCCCGCTCAGCCAGCGTCGCGCCACTTCGAAGAGAGACGCAGTCAGGCCGGAGTTGTAGGCGATGGTGCCCATCAGCAGGAACATCGGGATGGCAGAGAGCTCCCAGCTCGCCGCGAACTCGTAGGGCACGAGGTCGATCAGGGTCATGGCGATCGACCAGCCGCTCACCGCGATCAGGCCGCAGATCCCGACGGTGGTGAGCACGAGGCCGATCGGCACGCGCAGGCCGATCAGCACCAGGATGGCGACGACGCCGACGATGCCCGCGGTGATTCCGTCCATCGCTTCAGGCCTTTCCACCGGCGGCGCCGGCCGCCGAGGCGGGCGCGGCGAGGCTGGCGACGCCCTGGGCGAGCGCGGCCAGCGCCGCCACACCGAAGCCGATGGGCAGTAGCCAGCGCGCCGGCCAGACGTAGAGGAAGAAGGAGGCCGTGGGGACGAACTCGGCGTTGCCCGTCGAGGTGATGGCCTGCAGGCCGCTGCGCCAGGCGAGGAGGCCGAGGACCAGGGCCATCAGAAGCTGCGAGAAGAGGGTCAGCCCCTGCTGCGCCCGCGGCGACAGGCCGGCGGTGAAGAGCGCCGCCTCGATGTGCCCGCCGCTCCACTGCAGGGCCGCGAGCGGCAGGAAGATGATCCCGACCATGTAGTAGTTGGCGACCACTTCCGAGGTGCCGTCGATGGGATCGAGCAGCAGCAGCTTGCTCAGGATGTCCGCCGTGACGTGCAGTGCCATCAGCACCGCGAACAGCGCGGCGACCGCCATCAGGATCCGGGCCGCCAGTCTCAGCGTCCGCTCCGCCAAGGGCATCTCGATCTCCCCATCCGGCCTCCGGCCCGCGACCATCGCGGCGGCACCGTTTCGTTGCATCGGCATTTTTTGCCGTTACAGAAAAGTAGCCGCTGGACCCCGGACGATCAAACGGCCTCGCACGCACCGTCCGGCCGTCCGCGCCCGGGACCCACCAAAGCATATGCGAACACAATAGTTGCGCAAGCAATTATTTGTGTTAGCTTCCGTGCCGGCCGCTCCACACAACGCCCGCATGCAGGAGAACGATCGATCGTGACAGAGTCGCAGCTCAGGCCGCAGTTCCGGCTCGGCGTCGACATCGGCGGCACCTTCACCGACCTCGCGCTGCTCGACGAAGGCAGCGGCACCCTCGTCGTCCACAAGGTCCTCAGCCAACCCGAGGCGCCGGCCGTCGGCGTGCTGCAGGGCGTCGCCGAACTGCTGGAGAAGGCGGGGCGCCGGCCCGAGGAGATCGGCCTGTTCGTCCACGGCACGACGATCGGCCTCAATGCCGTGCTGCAGCGCAAGGTGGCCGACACGGCGCTGCTCGTCAGCCCGGGCATGCGCGACCTGCTGGAGATCGGGCGGCTCGACAAGCCGCAGCGGCTCGACCTGCATGCGGCCCCGATCCAGCCGCTGGTGCCGCGCCGCCGGGTCATCGAGGTGCCGGGTCGCCTGCTGCGGGACGGCACGGAGCTGGAGCCGGTCGACCCCGCCGCGGTCGAGGCCGCCCTCGCCGGGCTCGATCCGGCGGTGGTGAGCGTCGCCGTCTGCCTGCTGAACGGCTACGCGAGCCCGCGCCACGAGCGGGCGATCGGCGAGATCGTCAGCCGTCTGCGCCCCGACCTCGCCGTCACCCTCTCGACCGACCTCTGGCCTGAGATCCGCGAGTTCGAGCGCGCCTCGGTGGCGGTGCTGAACGCCGCCGTCCGGCCGGTCGTCGCCCGCTACCTGGACGATCTGGAACGGCGCGCGCAGGCGGCGGGCCTGCCGGCCCGGCTGTACATCACCCGCTCCAACGGCGGCCTGATGCCCGCGGGTGCCGCGCGCGAGGTGCCGGTGCACACCCTGCTGTCCGGGCCTGCGGCCGGGGTCGTCGGCGCCGCCGCCCTGGTCGGCGCGGCGGGCGTCGGCGCCGCACTGACGCTCGACATCGGCGGCACCAGCGCCGACGTCTCCATCGTCTCCGGCGGCGAGGCGGCCCATTCCAGCGAGGCGGCCGTCGGCGAGTTCCCGCTGATCATGCCTGCGGTCGACGTCTTCTCGGTGGGCGCCGGCGGCGGCTCGATCGCCTGGTTCGACGACCTGGGCCTGCTGAAGCTGGGTCCGCACAGCGCCGGTGCCGTGCCCGGCCCGGCCTGCTACGGCCGCGGTGGCAGCGAGCCGACGGTGACCGACGCCTACCTGCTGTGCGGCTTCGTCAATCCCGACAACTTCATCGGCGGCAGCGTCAAGCTGGACAGCGGCCTCGCCCACGCCGCCCTCACCCCGATCGCCGAGCGTCTCGGCTGCGGACCGGCGGAAGCCGCCGAGGCGGTGCTCCGGCTCGCCACCAGCAACATGGCGACCGCCCTGCTGCCGCGCCTCACCAAGCGCGGGATCGACGCCCGCGACCTGGCCTTGGTGGCCTTCGGCGGCGCCGGCCCCGTCCACGCCTGCCTGCTGGCCGAGGAGATCGGCATGCGGCGGATCGTGGTGCCGGCGACCCCCGGCACCCTCTGTGCCGTGGGGGCGGTGCTGTCCGACCTGCGCTCCGACCACATCCGCACGCTGCGCCGCCCCCTGCAGACGGTCTCCGACGCGACCATCGCGGGGATCTTCACCGAGATGGCCGAGGAAGGCCGGGCCTTCCTCGCCGACGAGAAGGACCGGATCGTCGACCTGCAGGTGAAGCTGGGCGCCAACCTCCGCTATGCCGGCCAGGCCTTCGACGTGGAGGTGTGGCTGCCGCCCGGCACGCAGCCGGGGGACGCGACGGCGGCGGCGCTGGGCGACCTCTTCCACGACGCTTACGAGCGGCTCTACCGCAACAGCGACCGGCAGGCGGCCCTGGAGCTGATCAACCTGCGCGCCCAGGTGATCGGGCGGGTGACCACGACGACCGCCGCCCGGGCCGATACGGCGGACACGGAGGCGTTGGCCACGGCGGAAACGACCAGGGCGCTGCGCTGGAACGGCCGGGACCTCGAGGCCAGGGTGCTCGACCGGTCCCGGCTCCGGGAGGACCGGCCCCTGCCCGGACCGGCGGTGATCGAGCAGTACGACACGGCCACCGTCGTGGCCCCCGGCTGGACCGCCCGCCTCGATCCCTCGGGGCTGCTGATACTCGACAGGAAGGCACAGTGATGCCGGGAGATGCAGTGATGCCGGAAGGTGCGGTGAAGCCGGGCGACACCCTGGACCCGGTGACGCTGGAGATCATGATCCAGCGCTTCAGGTCGATCCCCGAGGAGATGGCCTACGCCCTGCAGCGCACGGGCTACACAGTCTTCGTGAACGAGACTGCCGACCTGGGCGTGGCGCTGGTGAGCCCCGAGGGCAAGATCTTCGGGTTCCCGACCTCGATCGGGATCACCATGTTCGTCAACCTCGACTTCTCCGCGGTGATCGCCGAGGCCGGCACCTTCGCCGAGGGCGACATCCTGGTGTGGAACGACCCCTACACCTCGGGGGGCGTGGGCTCGCACCTGCCGGACATCTCCATGCTGATGCCGGTGTTCTGCGACGGCCGGCTGGTCTGCTTCGTCTTCGCCTACGTCCATTCGACCGACGTCGGCGGCAAGGTCCCCGGCAGCCTGTCGCCCACCAGCGGCGAGATCTTCCAGGAAGGGCTGCGGATCCCGCCGACGCGCCTCTACCGGGCAGGCGAGGTGAACGAGGACGTCCGCCGCCTGATCCTCACCAACTGCCGCACCCCGAAGGACAACTGGGGCGACATGCGCGCGATGGTGACGGCCCTGCGCGTCGGGGCCGACCGGGTGGCGCAGCTGGTCGAGCGCTACGGCCACGGGACGCTGGAGGCGGCGCGGCGGCGGGCCCTGGACTACAGCGAGGAGCGCTCGCGCCGGGTGATCGCCGGCATCCCGGACGGCACCTACAGCTTCGCCGACTACCTCGACGACGACGTGGTCAGCGAGATCCCGGTCAAGCTCTGCGTGGCGATCACCGTGTCCGGAGACTCGCTGCACATCGACTTCACCGGCACCGACCCGCAGCTCCGCTCCGCCTTCAATCTCTACAGTCTCGGGCGTCCGCATCCCTGGATCATCTACAAGCTGATGTTCCTGCTGCTGACCCTCGACCGGCAGATCCCCCTGAACGCCGGGGTGCTGCGGCCGGTCACGGTGCACATCCCCGAGGGCTCGGTGCTCAACTGCCGCTTCCCCGCGGCGGTTGGCCTGCGCACCACCACCGGGGTGCGGGTGCAGGACGCCATCTGCGGCGCCCTCGCCCAGGCCCTGCCCGACATGGTCCCGGCGGCCGGCGCCGGTTACATGGCGCCGATCGTCTTCGCCGAGCACGACCCGGCGACGGGCGGGCCGAAGGTCACGGTGATCGAGCCGATGGTCGGCGGCACCGGGGCCACGTCCAAGACCGACGGGCTGCACGCCCGCGACGTCGTCGACATCGCGAACCTGCGCAACAACCCGCTGGAGATCGTCGAGAGCCAGGCTTCGGTGCGCATCCTCCGCTATGGCCTGCAGCCGGATTCCGGCGGCGCCGGGCGCCGGCGCGGCGGCTGCGGCCAGGTGATCGTCTTCGAGGTGCTGGCCGCCGAATGCCTGATCACGGCCCGCGGCATGGAGCGCCACCGCTTCGCCCCCTGGGGACTCGACGGCGGCGGGTGCGGCGCCAAGGCCCGTCTCCTCGTCATGCCGGCCGGCGCCAGGGACTTCGCGCCGACCGCCAAGATCGACGGCCTCGCCCTCAAGCTCGGCGACCGCGTGCGCATCGAGACCCCCGGCGGCGGCGGCCACGGCGATCCGCTGGCCCGGGAGCCGGAGCGCGTGCTGCGCGACGTTATCGAGGGCTTCGTGACCGCCGAGGGCGCACTGCGGGACTATGGCATCGTCGTCGCCGACGGTGCCGTCGACGCGGCGGCGACGGCGGAATGCCGGCGCAGGATGCAGGCTTCGCGGCTGCCGCGCCCGGCGGGACGCATCCACACCCTGGGCCAGGACCGGGTGGACTACGAGGCCCGCTGGACGCCGGCCCTGTGGAGCGACTTCATCGGCCGCATCTACAGCCTGCCGCCGACCTTCCGTGGCGAGGCGCGCGCCCGGATCTGGCGGGCGCTGGAGCGGCAGTACCTGGAGAAGGGCCGTTTCGACGCCGCCGATCTGGACAGGGAATGGCGCGCGCTGCCCGGCCTGCGCGCCGCCGGCGCAGCGGCCTAGCAGGATGAGGCCGTCGATCACCTACGGCAGCCGGGCGCGCCTCGGCCTGATCCTGCCGTCGGTCAACGTCGCGGCCGAGCCGCAGGTGCAGGCCATGCTGCCGGCGGGCGTCACGTTGCACGCCACGCGCCTGCCGTTCGTCCGGGGCGAACCGGCGGAGATCGAGGCCATGCTGGCGGACGCCCCGGCGGCCGCCCTGCTGCTGCGCGACGCGGGGGTGAACGTCATCGCCTTCCACTGCACGGCCGCCTCGACCTACCGGACGGACAGCGACGCGCGCGTCACGGCCGCCATCACCGCCGCCAGCGGATGCCCGGCCACCAGCACGGGCACCGCCCTGGTCGCCGCCCTGGCGGCCTTCGGAGCCCGCCGGGTGGCGCTGGCCACCCCCTACCGGCCCGAGATCAACGCCCGCGAAGCCGCCTTCCTGGAGGCACGGGGCGTGGCGGTCGTGGCCGATCTCGCGCTCGGCCTCGGGGACGGGCACGCCATGTTCGCGGTGACGCCCGAGCAATGGATCGAGCAGGTCTGCCGCCTGGACGCCGACGACGCCGACCTCTTCTTCATCAGCTGCGCGGCGATCCGCGCCGCCGAGGTGGTCGAGACGCTGGAGCAGCGGCTGGGCCGGCCGGTGGTGACGAGCAACCAGCTCGTCGCCTGGCACGCCCTGCGCCTCGCCGGCGTGGCCGACGGCGGCGAGGGCTTCGGGCGGCTGTTCCGCTTCGCCTAGCGGTCCAGCAGCGCCACCCGCTCGCGCCAGGCCGGCAGGACCGCCGGGTTGAGCAGGTGCAGCGGCGGCTCGCCGGAGAGGATCCGGCGGATGTTCTCCATCGCCGTCGGCACGATGGCGTCGAACAGCTCGCGGGTGTGGCCGATGATGTGCTGCGTCAGGATCAGGTTGGGGTAGCCGCGAAGCGGGTGGTCGGCCGGCAGCGGCTCCTGCAGGAAGACGTCGAGCGCGGCGCCGGCGAGCCGCCCGCGGCCGAGGGCGTCGAGCAGCGCCGGCTCGTCGATCGCCAGACCGCGCGCGGTGTTGATCAGGTAGGCGTCCGGCTTCATCAGCGCGAGCTCGCGCGCGCCGATCATGGCGCGCGTCTCGTCGGTAATCGCCACATGGACGGAGATCACGTCGCTCGACCGCAGCAGCGTGTCGAGGTCCGTCATCTCGACGCCGGCCGGCACCTGCTCCCCCCGCACGTAGGGGTCGCAGGCCACGATCCGCACGTCCCAGCCGGCGAACCGGGTCACCACGCCGCGGGCGATGCGGCCGAGGCCGATCAGGCCGATGGTCTTGCCCTTCACCATCCGGCCCTTGAGATCCTTCGGCATGGGCCGGGGCGCGTTGTCCCGGAAGTTCGCCTGCTTGCCCGGCAGGTCGAGCAGCAGGGCCGCGGCCAGCATGGCGGTGGCTTCGGCCATGCTCTCGAAGTTCTCCGCCGATGCGCCGTTGGCGACGACGATGCCCCGTGCGGTCGCAGCCGCCTTGTCCAGGTTCTCCGAGCCGATCGAGGGGAAGACAACGGCCCGCAGGCGCGGGGCCGCATCCAGCAGCGCCACCGGCAGGCGGGTACGCGTGCTGACCACCAGCACGTCGGCCTGGCCGAAGAGGTCCGGCCATTCCTCCGGCGGATAGTCCGTATGGGCCGGCGGCTTCGCCCCCCACCCGCGGATCACCTTGCAGCCCAGCTCCTGCTGCAGACGCTCGGCGAGGCGGTCGAGGTCGTCGTTCATGATGTAGTCGCGCCCGACGAAGACAGAGGCCTGCCCGACCATGTCCGATCACCTCCTCCGGCATCACTGGTACACAGACTAGACAAATTTAGATGCGAACGCAATTATTGTGATTGCCCTGAATCGTTTCGGCTGTCGAACCGGTGAAGTGGCGGCGCGGGGCGACGCGGGCGCCGCCGCCCCCGAACCTGCCGATGGCTGGTTCGCGCGTCTTTTTTTGCCGCAGCGCGGCAAGAACGATCGCATTCCTATGACGGAGTGCTAGCATCCCCATGTCACTCCTTTGCCGCGCGAGTCGCTTTCATGAGGCCGGACCGCCGCCGTATCCTGACCCTGCTCTCGTCCCTGCCGCTGCTGGGGCTGGCCCCCGCCCTGGCCCGGGCGGAAGAGACGCCGCAGATCCTGCGGATCGGCTCGGCGTCGACCGCCGGCACCTACTTCCCGATCGCCGGGCTCATCGCCACCGCCATCAGCAGCCCGCCGGGCAGCCGGCTCTGCGCCTCCGGCGGAAGCTGCGGCGTGCCCGGCCTGATCGCCGTGGCCCAGTCGACGGAGGGCTCGGCCTACAACGTCCGCGCGGTGCAGGACGGTACGCTGGATACCGCCTTCAGCCAGGCCGACGTGGCCTGGTGGGCCTTCCGCGGGCAGGGGCCGTTCGCCGACCAGCCGCCGATGGACAAGCTGCGGACCATCACCTCTCTCTACCCGGAGTACATGCACCTGATGGTGCGCGGCGGCTCCGGGATCCGCCGCATCCAGGACCTCAAGGGCAAGCGGATCTCCATCGACCGAGAGGGATCGGGCACGCAGATCGAGGCGCGCCTGATCCTCGAAGCTTTCGGGCTTTCGGAGGCGAACGTCGACCTGCGCAGCCTGTCGCCGGAGATCGCCATCGAGCAGATCCGGCACGGCGAGATCGACGGCTTCTTCCTCTGCGCCGCCGCCGGCACCCTGTCGCTCGTCGACCTGGCGCGCAGCATGGCGGTGTCGCTGGTGCCGATCGTCGGGCCGGAGATCGAGCCGCTGCTCGAACGCTACCCTTTCATCCGCTCCGGGATTATCGACCCCGGGACCTACCCTCTCGTCCCCGGTGCCGCGACGATCCGGGTATGGGCTCAGTGGCTGGTCTCGGCCGACATCGAGGACGAGCTGGTGGAAGCCATCACCGCCGCCCTCTGGCACCCCAACACCCAGAAGATCCTGGCTGCCGGCCACCCGGAAGGCAGGGCGATCTCGCTGGAGACGGCCCTCGAAGGGCTGGCCGTGCCTCTGCACCCGGGTGCTGCCGCCTATTACCGTTCGATCGGGCTGCTGTCTGAGGACGGCGAGGGGAATGCCGAAGGGCGGGACGAGCCGCAGGAGAAGCCGGCCCGACAGCCGAAGCCGGCGCAGGATCAATAGCTCTCCGGCGCGTGCGGGTATCCCGGCCGCGATCTAAATAGTGTGGCGTGACAGAGACCCTGCCCGCACCCTTCGCCGACTGGTTCGCCGCCCGTGGCTGGCAGCCCCACCCGCACCAGCGGGCGATGCTCGCCGCTGCCCGCGCCGGCCGCTCGGCGCTGCTGATCGCCCCGACCGGCGCCGGCAAGACTTTGGCCGGCTTCCTGCCCAGCCTGGTGGACCTGACCGAGCGGCCGCGGCCCGGCCTGCACACGCTCTACGTCTCGCCGCTCAAGGCCCTGGCGGTCGACATCCAGCGCAACCTGACCGGCCCGGTCTCCGAGATGGGTCTGGAGATCGCGATGGAGACCCGTACCGGCGACACGCCCCAGGCGAAGCGCGACCGGCAGCGCCGGCAGCCGCCGCAGATGCTGCTGACCACGCCGGAATCCCTGGCCCTGCTGCTGTCCTATCCGGACGCCGGCGAGATCTTCGGCGGGCTGGCCTGCATCGTCGTCGACGAGCTGCACGCGCTCGCGCCCAACAAGCGCGGCGACCTGCTGGCCCTCGGGCTTTCCCGCCTGTCGACGCTGGCGCCGGGCCTGCGGCGCGTCGGACTGTCGGCGACGGTGCACGACGAGCGCGCCCTGCTGGCGTGGCTGTCGCCCACCGGCCTGGCCGAGGGTGCGCCCGTGACCCTCGTGCGGGGCGCCCCCGGCGTCGAGCCGGAGCTGGAGGTCCTGACCACCCGGGAGCGGCTGCCCTGGTCCGGCCACATGGCCCTGCACGCCCTGCCTGAGGTCTACGAGCGCATCCGCCGGGCCGGCACCACCCTGGTCTTCGTCAACACCCGCGCCCAGGCGGAGCTGGTGTTCCAGGAGCTCTGGCGGCTGAACGAGGACTCCCTGCCCATCGGCCTGCACCACGGCAGCCTGGCGGTCGAGCAGCGCCGGCGCGTCGAGGCGGCCATGGCGCGCGGTGAGCTGCGGGCGGTCGTCGCCACCGCTTCCCTCGACCTGGGCATCGACTGGGCGTCGGTCGACCTGGTGGTGCAGGTGGGCGCCCCCAAGGGGGCCTCGCGCCTGCTGCAGCGGCTGGGCCGGGCCAACCACCGCCTGGACCAGCCGAGCCGCGCCCTGCTGGTGCCGGGCAACCGCTTCGAGGTGCTGGAGTGCCGGGCCGCGGTGGAGGCGATCCGCGCCCACAGCCTGGACGGCGAGCCGCCGCGGCCGGGCGGGCTGGACGTGCTGGCCCAGCACCTGCTCGGCCTGGCCTGCAGTGCGCCCCTGGACGCCGACGAGACCTACGCCGAGATCCGCCGGGCCGCGCCCTACGCCGGCCTCGCCCGGCAGGACTTCGACGACACCCTGGCCTTCGTCGCCAACGGCGGCTACGCGCTCAGGACCTACGAGCGTTTCCGGCGCCTCACCCGGGACAGGCAGGGGCGCTGGAAGGTGGCACACGTCAGCCATATCCGCCGCTACCGCATGAACCTGGGCGTCATCGTCGAGACGCCGCTGATGAAGGTCCGCCTCGGCCACGGCCGGGTGCTGGGCGAGGTCGAGGAGTACTTCGTGCAGGGCCTGACGGCCGGCGACACCTTCCTCTTCGCCGGCCAGCTCCTCGAGTTCCTGGGCGTGCGGGAGAACAGCGTGGTCGCGGCGCGCGCCCGCACCCCCGGCGCACCGAAGATCCCCGCCTACGCCGGCGGCCGCATGCCGCTGTCGACCCATCTGGCCGAGCGGGTGCGCGGCCTGCTGCAGGAGCCCGAAAGCTGGCAGGCGCTGCCGGAGGCGGTGGCGGAGTGGCTGCGCCTGCAGCGCTGGCGCTCGGTGCTGCCGCCGCGCGACGGCCTGCTGATCGAGACCTTCCCGCGCGGGGGCAAGGAGTTCCTGGTCGCCTACTGCTTCGAGGGCCGCAACGCCCACCAGACCCTGGGCATGCTGCTGACCCGCCGGATGGAGCGCGCCGGCCTCGGCCCGCTGGGCTTCGTCGCGACCGACTACGTCATCGCCGTCTGGAGCCTGCGGCAAGCCGAGGATCTGGACGCCCTCTTCGACCAGGACATGCTCGGCGACGACCTGGAGGAGTGGATGGCGGAGTCCTCCATGCTGCGCCGGACCTTCCGCAACGTGGCGGTGATCGGCGGGCTGATCGAGCGGCGCCTGCCCGGGCAGGAGAAGACCGGCAAGCAGGTCACCTTCAGCGCCGACCTGATCTACGACGTGCTGCGCAAGCACGAGCCGAACCACATCCTGTTGCGCGCCACCCGGGCCGACGCCGCCGGCGGTCTGACCGACATCGGCCGGCTGGCGGGCATGCTGGCGCGCATCCGCGGGCAGATCCTGCACCGCCGCCTCGACCGGGTGTCGCCGCTGGCGGTGCCGGTGCTGCTGGAGATCGGCCGCGAGCAGGTGATCGGCGGCGAGGCCTGGGAGGAACTGCTGGACGAGGCCGCCCGGGACCTCATCGAAGAGGCGACCGGCGGGGCCGATCAGGCCGTGCTGCCGCTGTAGCTGCCGGGTGCCCTCAGTGCACCGGGGTGTGCGAGAAGACGTTGAGCACGATCACCCCGGCGACGATCAGGCCAAGCCCGATCAGGGCCGGCAGGTCGAGCGCCTGCCGGAACCACAGCCAGCCGACGAGCGAGATCAGCACGATCCCGAGGCCCGACCAGACGGCGTAGGCGACGCCGACGGGGATCGTCCGCAGGGTGAGGGACAGGAAGTAGAAGGCCACGCCGTAGCCGAGGACGGTCAGCAGCCCCGGCCCGAGCCGGGAGAAGCCGTCGGAGGCCTTGAGCGCCGAGGTGCCGACGATCTCCGCGACGATCGCGATGCCGAGATAGAGATAGCCCACTGTCGCCCCCGCCTGTCCTGGCCGCACCGCCCATCAATAGCGGCACGACGCGGCTTTTCCAGATGCGGGGGCCGGCCGGTCTCAGGCCGCCCCGACCGCCGTCGCCGCCTCCGTCATGGCCTCGTCGAGAACGTCGACGATCTGGTCGATCTCGCTCTCGGTGATGACGTAGGGCGGCGTGAGCTGGAGCTGGTCCCCGCCGCGGCCGTAGTTCACGTTGGGAATGCCGACGATCAGCAGCACGCCGCGCGCCTTGGCGGCCGCGGCGATCCGCTGCGCCACCTGGGCCGACGCCGGGAAGGGCCGCCGGGTCTGCCGGTCCGCCACCAGCTCGAGCCCCGCCAGCAGCCCCTGCCCGCGGATCTGGCCGATCATCGCGTGCTTCTCCCGCAGCCCCTCCAGCCGCTCGTGCAGGTAGGCGCCGAGCTGGGCCGGCCGCTCGAACAGCCGGTGTGCCTGCATGTACTCGAAGACCTTGAGGCCGACGAAGCACGACAGGGGATGGCCGGCGTAGGTGAAGCCGTGGGTGAACTCGCCGGTCCCGGAACGGAAGGCCTCCACCACGCCTTCGGACGCGATGACGGCGCCGAGCGGGGCGTAGCCGCTGCCGATCGTCTTGCCGCAGGTGATGAGGTCGGCGTCGACGCCCCACTGCGACAGCGAGAAGGGCCGGCCGGTGCGGCCGTAGCCGACCATCACCTCGTCGGCGATGAAGAGGATGTCGTAGCGGTCGCAGACCTCGCGGATGCGCTGGTAGTAGCCATCGACGGGCACCAGGCCGGTGATGGAGGTGCCGCTGACCGGTTCGGCGATGAAGGCGGCGACGCTGTCGGCCCCCTCCTGGAGGATCACCCGCTCCAGGTCGTCGGCACAGGCGATGCCGCAGGCGGGATAGGTCTGGCCGAAGGGACAGCGGTAGCAGTAGGGCGCCACGATCCGCGGCACGCTGTCGAGCATCGGCGCGAAAGGCGCCTTCCAGGTGGGCCGGTCGGACAGCTCCAGGGCGGCCATGGTGACGCCGTGGAAGCCCCAGGTCCGGGCGATCACCTTGTACTTCGTCGGCCTGCCCCGCTGCAGGTGGTACTGGCGCGCCATCTTGACAGCCGTCTCGGTCGCTTCCGAGCCGCCGTTCACCCAGTAGACCGCGGCCATCGAGGCGGGCGCCACGGACAGCACGGCGTCGGACAGCGCCTCCTGCCAGGGATGGGTGAAGGAGGCGCCGTAGACGTATGGGATGCGCTCCGCCTGACCGGCGATGGCGTCGAGGATCTCCGGCACGCCATGGCCTATGGCGGCGACGGCCGCGCCGCCGACGGCGTCGAGGTAGCGCCGCCCGTCCTCGTCGAACAGGTAGACGCCCTGCCCCCGGACGATCTTCGCCGGGGGCGCGGCAAGGTTGCGGTAGAAGACCGAAGAAGCCATGGGGCACCGGGGAGTCAGAGGCCCAGCTGCCGCGGCAGCCAGAGCACGGTTTCGGGAACGAAGGTGATGAGGGCCAGCACTGCGATCAGCAGCGCGAACATCGGCAGCAGCTCGGCGATCACCCGGCCGATCGGCACGCCGGCGATCCGGGAGGCGATGTAGAGGTTGAGCGCGACCGGCGGCGTGACGAGGCCGACCATCAGGTTGAAGACCATGATCATGCCGAGGTGGGTGAGGTCGATCCCGTAGGCGCGCGCCATCGGCATGAAGATCGGGACGAGGATGATCGTGGCCGGCGTCGAGTCCAGGAACATGCCGACCACCAGCAGGATCACGTTCATCAGGATCAGGGCGCCGACCCGGCTGTCGACCACCGAGTCGGCGAAGGCCGCCACCGCACCCGTCATCTGGTAGACCACGATCAAGTAGGCGAAGAGGCTGCTGACGCCGACGATGATCATGACGTTCGCGGAGTCGAGGGCGACCCGGCGCAGGGCCTCCGGCAGGCGACGGATGTCCATCTCCCGGTAGATCACCAGGCTGAGCACCAGGGCGTACACGACCAGCACCGCCCCGAGCTCGGTGACGGTGAACACGCCGCCGAAAATGCCGGCGATGAGCAGGACCGGCATGAGCAGCGACCAGAACCCCCGCTTCACGCGCCGGCCCATCTCCTGGAGGGGCACCGAGGCCTGGGCGGGGAAGCTGCGCCGGCGCGCCTGCATCCACACGTAGAGGAGCAGGCCGCCGCCGAGCAGCAGCCCGGGGACATAGCCTGCCACGAAGAGCTTGATGATCGAGACCTTGGCGACGACGCCGTAGATCACCAGCGGAATGCTGGGCGGGATGATCGGGCCGATAACGGCCGCACAGGCCGTGAGCGCGGCGGCGAAGGCCGGAGGATAGCCCTCCCGCTTCATCGCCGGGATCAGCACTGAGCCGGTGGCCGTGGCGTCGGCCACCGCCGAGCCCGAGATGCCGGCGAGAAAGACGTTCGTGCCGACGGTGACGAGGCCGAGAGACCCGCGGAAACGGCCGAGGGCACCGGTGAAGACGTCGATGATCCGAGGGGTGATGCCGCCATCGTTCATCAGCGCGGCGGCGAAGAGGAAGAAGGGGATGGCCAGCAGCGGGAAGGAATCCATCCCGTTGAGGATCTTCTGGACCGCCAGCAGCAGCGGCGGGCCGGGCCAGATCAGCATGGTCGCGAGGCTGCTGAGCCCGAGGGCGAAGGCCACGGGCACCGACAGCAGGAACAGCGCCAGCGTCATCAGGCCGAGGGTGAGCAGTACCATCAGACGGCGGTCCCCTCGCCGGTCTCGGGTGCCTTCCGGCCGCTCAAGCCTTCCAGCACGTAGAACAGCGAGAGAGCGCCACCGACGGGCGCAGCGAGATAGAGCCAGCCGGCGGGGATCCGTGTCGCCGGCGCCACCTGGCCGGCCACCAGGGCGATCATCGCCGCCCCCTTCCAGACGAGGACCACCAGCAGAGGCACCGCCAGCAGCAGGCAGACGAGCGGCAGGACGGCGGCGACCCGCATCGGCAGCAGCCGGACCAGCGCGTCGACCGCGATCAACTCCCGCTGCCGCAGTAACAGCGGCAGACCAAGGAAACAGACCCAGATGAAGCAGTAGCGCGCCACCTCCTCCGGCCACAGCAGGGGCGCCGAGAGGACGTAGCGCCAGAACACCTGGGCGAAGATGACGACGACGATCACCGCGATCAGGGCGATCAGCACCGCCCCGACCGCCTTCGCCAAGACGTCACCGATCTTTTCCATGACGCTCTTGGGCGGGCGGAGGCTGCTCGGGGCGGTGCTTTCCATGATCGGAACGGGCTCAGTCGATCGCCCGGATCTTGGCGACCCACGGCTCCATCGCCGGATCGATCTTCGCCTTTTCGGCGCGAGCCATGAAACCGCTGAGGTCGGGCTCGATCACGACCATGCCCTTGTCCTGCAGTTCCTTCAGCATCTTCGCCTCGCTCTCGTCGGTGAACGAGCGGTACCAGTCCGAGGCTTCCAGGGCGGCCTGGTCCATGGCCTTCTTCACTTCCGGGGACTGCGCCTTGTACCAGTCCTCGCTGAAGATGAAGCCCATGGTCTCCGCCATGTGGTTGGTCAGGATGAGGTACTTGCAGACCTCGTTCAGGTGGTGGTCGTAGATCACCACGATCGGGTTCTCCTGACCTTCGACCACGCCCTGCTGGATGGCGGTGTAGACCTCCTCGAAGGCGATGGGCGTCGGGTTGGCGCCGAGCGCCTTCCAGGCCTCGACGTAGGCCGGGATGGCGGGAGCGCGGATCTTCATGCCGTCGAGGTCCTCGACCTTCTCGACCTTCCGGTTGACGCTCATCTGCCGGAAGCCGCGGAAGGCGGGGCCGATCACCCGGAAGCCGGACTCGTCGGCGACGGTGTCGAGCAGGTCGCTGCCGACATCGCTGCGCCAGACGTCGAAGAAGTGATCCTCGCTCTTGTAGAGGTAGGCGACCGCCTCCAGCCCCGCCAAGGGATGCCAGGGGCCGATCACGCCCATGCTCTCGTAGAGCCCTTCGACAGCGCCGGCACGGATCTGCTCAAGGACTTCCTTGTAGGTGCCGAGCTGGGAGCTCGGAAAGATCTGGACCGTGACGTCGCCGTTGGTCAGTTCCGACATCCGCTTGCCGAACAGTTCAACCGCCTTGTAGTCGGCCCCCTCGGGCGGAGAGGTGGTGGCGATGCGGATGGTCTCGGCGCTGGCGCCGCCCGCCATGGCCGCAAGGCCGAGGGTCAACCCCACCGCCCCCAGCAACTGCCTGAACTTGCTCATAGCTGCCTCCTTCTGTTCATGATTTCCGGCCCTTTCGCCCTTCGCGGGACGAAGCGTCGCCTCCGGCGCTCTCTTCGCCTCCCGGCCAGACCGACAGGAGCCGGCGCGCGTCGGTCTCGTTCTGCCCGGCGGCGATCGAAGCGGCGGTCTGCGCGTCTCCGGCGACGATCGCGTCGGCCAGGGGAGCGTGCAGGGGCATCATGTGGCTGAGGTCCGGATGCGCCGGATCGGTCACGGTCATGAAAAGCCGCGTCTGGGCCTCCAGCACGGCATAGACCTGCTGCAGCCGCTGGTGGCCCGACAGGCGCATGACCAAGCGGTGGAAGGCGTAGTCCAGTTCGACCGCCCTCTCGCGGTCGCCCGCGTCCACCGCCGCCTGCATCTGCGCGATCACCTTGCGCAGCTCCCGGCGGCCCAGGTCGGTTATGCGCTTCGCCGCCAGCGATGCGGCCGTGGTTTCCAGGGAATCGCGGAGCGTGGCGATCTCCCAGATGTCCTCCGCCGTGAGCTGCCGGACGAAGACGCCGCGGTTCGGCCGGTACTCGACCAGCCCCTCCTCGTGCAGGCGGCGGAAGGCGGAGCGCAGCGTGCCGCGGCTAACGCCGAGGCGCTCCGACAGCGGTATCTCGAGCAGGTGACTGCCCACGGCCAGCCGGCCGGACAGGATCAACGCCCGGAGACGGTCCGCCGCGTCGCTGTCCAGGCCCCGCGGCGACAGCGAGGTCACCGAAGCGAGCCAGGAATCCTCGTCTGCCATGCGGCGATCTCTCCGTTTCGAACGGCAACCGCGGATACGCTGCGCCTGCTTTTGTTGATTGTCAACAATCTGGCGGAGCACGGCGATGCTGCCGGAGGGCACTCTGCCTCGGGCTGGCGTCTGCCGGATCAGAAGCTGCGGATGAAGGCGAAGGTGCGAGCGTCCTGCGGGTTCTCGAAGAAGGCCTGGGTCTCCGCCTCCTCGACGATGCGGCCCGCCTCCATGAAGACTGTGCGGTCAGCCACCCGGCGCGCCTGGTTGAGGTTGTGGGAGACCAGCACGATCGAGAATTCGTCCTTCAGTTCGACCAGCAGGTCCTCGATCTTCCCGGTCGAGACGGGGTCGAGCGAGGAGGTCGGCTCGTCGAGCAGCAGCACCTCCGGCTGCACGGCGATCGTCCGGGCGATGCACAGTCGCTGCTGCTGCCCGCCGGAGAGCGAGGTGCCGGGGCGATCCAGCTTGCCTTCCACCTCGCTCCACAGGGCGGCCTTCTCCAGGGCCCAGCGCACCCTGTCGCGCAGCTCCGCCCGGCCGAGGGCGTAGTGGCGCCGCAGCGCGAAGGCGACGTTCTCGAAGATCGACATGGGGAAGGGCGTCGGCTTCTGGAACACCATGCCGACGCGCAGGCGCAGGTCGTTGAGGTCGACCTCCGAGGCCAGGATGTTGCGCCCCTCGACCAGGATCTCGCCGGTGGCCCGCTGCTCGGGATAGAGCTCGAAGATGCGGTTGAAGGTGCGGATGAGGGTCGACTTGCCCGACCCGGACGGCCCGAGCAGCGCGGTGATCCGCTTGTCCTGGAAGCGGATGTCGATGTCGTGCAGCGACCTGGCCGGGCCGTAGAAGAAGTTCAGCTTGCGGACGTCGATGGCGGCGCCGTCTCGGGTCATGGGGGGCAGCTCCAGGTTGGGGCGGGCCTCGCTCAGCGCTGCTCGCGGAAGACGAGCCGCGCGACGATGCTGAGCACGAGGATGGACAGGGTGATGAGGACGGCCCCGGACCAGGCGAGGTTCTGCCAGTTCTCGTAGGGGCTGAGGGCGAAGTTGAACATCACGACCGGCAGGTTCGCCATCGGCGCGAAGATGTCGGCCGAGAAGAACTGATTGTTGAGCGCGGTGAAGAGCAGCGGCGCCGTCTCCCCGGCCACCCGGGCCGTCGCCAGCAGCACGGCGGTGATCAGGCCGCCGGTGGCGGCGCGCCACAGGATGAGGACGGTCACCTTCCAGCGCGGCACGCCGAGCGCCACGGCCGCCTCGCGCACCTGCTGGGGGATCAGCGCCAGCACCCCTTCGGCCGGGCGCACGATCATCGGCACGGCGATGACCGCCAGCGCCACCGCGCCGGCGAGGCCGGAGAAGCCGCCCATGGGACGCACGAGGAGGGCGTAGACGAAGAGGCCGACGATGATCGACGGCCCGCTCAGCAGCACGTCGTTCATGAAGCGCACGAAGTTCGCCAGGCGGCCGCGCCCCTTGAACTCGACTAGGTAGGTCGCGATCAGCACGCCGATAGGCGTGGCGATGGCCATGGCGAGCGCGGTGATGATCAGGCTGCCGACGATGGCGTTGAGCAGGCCGCCGCCGCTCTCGACGCCGGGCGGCGGGGTGTTCTCGGTGACCAACGCCAGGCTCATGCCCGGCAGGCCCCGCACCACGAGGGAGTAGAGGGTCGCCAGCAGGAAGCCGATGCCGAAGACCAGCGCCAGCAAGCAGAAGACGACGAAGGCCCGGTCGCAGAGGCGCCGGGCGGCGCCACGGGTCGTGCTGCGTTTCATCATCACACGGCTCCGGTGCGCCGCGGCCGCAGCAGCAGGCGCGAGGGCACCAGCACCAGCACCGTCAGCACCAGCAGGATCAGGCCCAGCTCCATCAGCGAGGCCGGATAGATCGTGCCGGTAGCCTCGGCGAACTCGTTGGCGATCGTCGCCGAGATGGTGGTTCCGGGCAGCAGCAGCGAGGAGAAGAGCGAGTGCGCGTTGCCGATCACGAAGGTGACGGCCATGGTCTCGCCCAGGGCGCGGCCCAGCCCGAGGACGACGCCGCCGATCAGGCCGATGCGGGCATGCGGCACGATCACCAGCCGCACCACCTCCCAGCGCGTGGAGCCGAGGCCGTAGGCCGCCTCCCGCATCACCTGCGGCACCGCCAGGATGACGTCGCGCATCACCGCGGTGATGAGCGGCGTGACCATCAGGGCGAGGATGATCGAGGCCGTCAGCACGCCGATGCCGATGGGCGGCGGCCCGAAGAGGGCGTCGAGGATCGGGATGCCGCTGAAGAGGTCGATGACGACCGGCTCGACCCGCTCCGCGAAGAAGGGAGCGAAGACGAAGAGGCCCCACATGCCGAAGATGATGGAGGGGATGGCTGCCATCAGCTCGATCAGCCGGGCCAGCACCGTGGCCAGCCGCGGCGGCGCGATCTCCGTGGTGAACACCGCGATCCCGAAGGAGACCGGTGTGGCGATCAACAGTGCCAGGATCGACGTCACCAGCGTCCCCACGATGGCCGGCCAGGCGCCGAACTGCTCGCCCGGCGGGTTTCAGGCGGTGGAGACGACGAAGGAGAGGCCGAACGCGCGGATCGACGGCCAGCTCAGGATCGTCAGGACGACGGCGATGGCCACCAGCAGGCCGCCCAGCCCGATGGCCAGGCTGCGCGTGAGGGCGCGGAACAGGAGGTCGCCGAAACCTCCTCCATTGCGCCGGACCCCGGGATACCGGGCGCCGACCGGACCCCCGTGCGCGCCCGCAGGCCGATCGATCACGGCCGCTTGCTCATCTGCCAAAGTGCGTTCTTCCGCTGCGACGTGGCTCTGAAACGGGAACCGCCCGCCGCACGAGGCGGCGGGCGGCGCGCCTGCGGTATCCCGTCCGATAACCGCTGCGCCGGCTGATCAGACGATCAGCTGGCAGGCCAGAGCGCCTTGCCGTCGCTCTTCACGTGCGCCCAGTCCTTCTCGAATGTCGGGGCCAAGCTCTGGGGGATGGAGATGTACTCGAGCTTCTCGGCGGCGGCGTCGCCGTTCTTGAAGACCCAGTCGAAGAACTTCAGGGCCTCGGTCGCCTGCTCGGGATCCTGCGGCTGCTCGTACATCAGCACGAAGGTGGAGGCGAGAATCGGCCAAGTATCATCGCCCGGCTGGTCGGTGAGGATCAGGGCATAGCCGGGGACCTTGGTGTAGTCGGCGTTCTTCGCCGCCGCCTTGAAGGAGTCGAGGTTCGGTGAGACCGCGTTGCCGGACTGGTTCTTCAGCCTGGTCCAGGCCAGCTTGCCCTGCAGGGCGAAGGCGTACTCGACATAGCCGATCGCGCCGGGAACGGTGGAGACGTACTGGGCGACGCCCTGGTTGCCCTTGCCGCCGATGCCGGCGGGCCAGTTCACCTCGGTCGACGAACCGACCTTCGACTTCCACTCAGGGCTGACCTTGTTCAGGTAGTCGGTGAAGTTGAAGGTGGTGCCAGAGCCGCCCGAGCGGTGCACGACCGTGATCGCGGTGTCGGGCAGCTTCATCTTCGGGTTGAGCGCCTGGATCTCCTTGTCGTTCCAGGTCTTGACCTTGCCGAGGTAGATGTCGGCGAGGGTCTTGCCGTCGAGCACGAGATCGTCGGCCTTGACGCCCTTCAGGTTCACGACCGGCACGATGCCGCCCATGATCACCGGCCACTGCACGTAGCCCTTGCTGTCCAGGTCGTCGGCCTGGAGCGGCTTGTCCGAGGCGGCGAAGGTCACGGTCTTGGCCGCCAGCTGCTGCAGGCCGCCGCCGGAACCGATCGCCTGGTAGTTCACCTCGACGCCGGTGTCCTTCTTATAGGCGTCGGCCCACTGGCTGAGCGCCGGATAGATGAAGGTCGAGCCGGCGCCGGTGACCGACTGGGCCTCCGCACTGCCAATGCCGAAGAGCATCGCCGCGGTCGCGGCGGCGAGGACCGTCTTCGTTGCGTTCATCGGGTTCTCCTGAGCTTGGTCTTCAGGACGCTCCGCCCATCACGGAGCGCCGGGGACGGCCTTCGGCGACCGCCTGCCCACGGCGCAGGAGGAAGGCAGGGAAGCGTTGCAACGGGATGACACGGATCCCGGCGCCAGCGGCGCGAACTCGCGCCATCCCCCGAGAAAACAAAGCTTTTTCCCTTCAATTAACATGAGATTAATCCCGGCATTACAAAGCCGTAGGGTCAGCCGGGTGGATATCCGACGAGAACTGCAAGTAAAACCGAGAACAACCACCCGCCGAAGCGCCAACCTACAGCTCGGCTGAGGCACCGGCCGATCCCGGGCGGATCCAGAAGAAGAAGATCCGATGCAGAAAGAGAAGAAGAAGATCCGGCGCAGAAAGATTCGACGGAACAGAAACGACAAGCCGGGGTTGCCTATGCCGAGAGGGACATGAGCCCTCCGCACGATTTCCTCCATCGAACGGAGCAAGCAATGCGCAAGACTCTCCTGATGACGGCCGGTGCCGTCACGCTCGCGCTTCCCCTGGCGGCGCACGCACAGAATGCCACCACCCAGAACGCGACCATGCAGAACAACCGCCAGGTCGCGACGCAGTGTCTGCAGAACCTGCAGCAGATGCGCAACCAGATGCAGAAGGACGGCTACTGGCTGAGCGGCTACCGCAGCGGTTGGGGCTGGGGTGCTTCCGGCTACGGCGTCGGCGCGGCGGGCGCGACACCCGCGACGCGCGCCGGCACCACGGCGGCGACCGGCACCACGGCGGCGACCGGCACCGCGGCTGCGCCCGCCAACGGCGGCACGATGAACAACGGCGGCATGATGAACCGTCCCTGGGGCGGCGTCGCCTGGAACCGGGCGCCCGGCTACGACATGCGCGTGCTCTACAACGCCGCCAACATCCTGGCCAACCGCGGCGACGAGCAGGGCTGCGAGGCCGTGGCCGACTCCCTGCAGGCGAGCTACCAGGACTACTCCCGGCAGCTGCAGGAAGCCGGCGTCAACCCGGAGGACGTGACCACCTGGCGTGAAGAGCAGATCGCCACCGCTCAGCCCGTCACGAAGGTGGGCCGGTCACTGAACGTCGACGCCGTCGAGGGCGCCGACGTTCGGAACCTGGACGACGAGTATCTCGGCAGCATCGAGGACGTCACCTTCGGCGGCCAGAACGGCCAGTCCTACGCGATCATCTCGCGGGGCGGCTTCCTCGGCATCGGCGAGGACTACGTGGCGGTGCCGTGGAACCGGCTGCAGGTGACCCAGGGGCTCAACACCTTCGTCCTGCCGATCTCCGAGGAGGCGTTCGACAACGCGCCGGCGATCGACCCGGACTCCTTCGCCTCGCGCGAGACCTACCAGAACAGCATGGGCGACATCGACGTCTACTGGAACCAGCAGGACTGGTCCTGACGACGCCCGGCGTTCCCCCCGGGGAACGCGCTGAACACTGAAGACCGGGCCGCGGCTCCTCCGGGAGCCGCGGCCCTTCTTCGTGCTGCCGGCGTTCCGTTCAGAAGTGGAAGGCCGCCTTCAGGCCGCCGCTCTGGGCGCGGTAGTCCTTGCCGGCCTGCAGGCCGTATTCCACCTTGATGTCGAAGCGCTCGCCCTGGAACAGCTGCACCCCCAGGTCCAGCCGGCCGAGCTTGTCCGGCACGTCGCTCTCCACGCGGAAGCTGCCCGCCCCCGCGGGCGCTCCCTGCAGGCTCGCCTTGGTCGTCCAGCTGTCGTTCGAAGTCAGGATTAGGCCGCCGGCCACGTAGGGCCGCAGCGTCCAGCCGTCGCCGGCGTCGATCCTCCCGCCGGCCTCGACCGTCGGCGCGAAGGCGACGGTCGTCTTGTCCTGGCTGTCCACGTCCAGCGCGAAGGGCTGCGCCCCGTCCTCGCTGTAGCTCGGGGAATGGCTGTAGATCACGTCCAGGTCCGCATAGGGCTTGAGGTAGAGGCCGCCGAACGTCGCCTGGTAGGCGCCACGCAGGCGGCCGGCCACCGTCAGCACCTTCGGGCTGCTGCGCATGTTCTCGCTCGACCCGAAGGCCGTGACCGTCCGCTTGTTGTCGTACCAGCCGTAACCCAGGTCGCCCGCGACGCCCACGGACCAAGGTCCCTCGACCCGCTTCACCGTCACGCTGCCGTCCAGCACCTTGCCGTTGCTGCTCGCTTCCCCGTCGGCCGTGCTCCAGTTCTGACCGTAGGCCGCCGTGCCGCCCAGGAACCAGCCAGGCGCCAACTCCTTCTGGGCGCCGACCCTGAAGGTCACGCCGTTGCGGTCGTAGTCGCTGTCACCGCTGCGGTCGATGATCCCGCCCGTCACCGACGACCAGGCGCAGTCACGCTCGCCCAGCAGGGTGCCGTCGCCCTCGAAGGCCGGGCAGCTGAACGAGGCGTCCAGTGCCTGACGGCTCGCCATCACCTGATCGGCGCCCTGCAGCGGCAGCCCCTCGCCCGAGAGGCTGCCGAGCAACCCGTGGTAGTCGTTCCCCGCCTGCAACTGTGACAGGTTGCCGAAGAACACCGCCATCTGCGGCGAGCCTCCGGCATCCCAGGCCCGCTGCAGGTAGGCCGCCAGCCGCTGCTGGTTGCCGGAATGCGCTGCGCCCTGCGTGAGCCGTGCCTGCGGTGCCAGGGCCAGACCGCCATCCTCGCCGGGCAGCAGGTCCCAGTCGAAGAGCAGCGACGAGCCGCCCGTCGCCGTCGACGTGATCGGCTGGTCCGAGGTCAACACCGTGTACTGACCGGGCAGCAGCGAAGAGGCGTTCGCGACGACCCGGCCGGCGAGTTCGACTTTGCCAGCCACGTGCAGGCTGTCCACGACCCCGCTCAGGGCGTCCAGGTCGACCTGGATCTGCGAGCCGTCGTCCTGGGTGAAGTCGCCGGTCATGGTCGTCGCCCGGCTCTCGCCCGCGCCGCCGATGGAGATCACCCCGCCGCCCACGTTCTCGATCGTCGCCGCCCGCACCGCCGACCCGGCATGGAAGACGCCACGGTTGGTGAAGGTGCTGGCAGGCTCCGGGATCGGCGCCGCAGCGGCCATCAGGGACAGTGCGCCGGGCTCTGAGCCGCCGACCCCGGCCGGCTCGGCGGCGGCGTTGGTCGAACTGGTCGAACTGCTGACCGTGAGGTCGATGCTGCCGGTCACCGTGCCGCTGTTCACCAGCGAGATGTTGCCAGCGTCGACCGCCTCGATGGCCATGCCGTCCGCGCCGTCCATCGTGCCGACGACGCCGCCGGAGGCGATGGAGATGGAGTTCGGAGTGGAAGCGTCGGTGGAGGAGGCGCCGCCGGCGATCAGGATGCCGGCCGCCCCGGTCCCGGTACCGCCGGTGACCGTGCCGGCTATCTGGATAGAGAAGTGATTTTGCTCGGACGCGGGGCCGGTGCCGGTGCTCTGGGCGAAGATGCCGATCGCACCTTCCCCGGCCGCCTGGATGGCGCCCCCGTATTGGTCGATTTCTATGTAGCCGCCGGCCCCCGTCCCGGCGGCCGAGCTGGCGTTGCCCGCCGTCAGGCTGCCGTCGTCGCCGATCACCCCGCCACCGCCGCCGACCGATTGGGCGAAGACGCCGTGGGCATTGGCCCCGCTCGTCGTGATGCTGTTCGAGAGGCGGACGTACACGCTGCCACCGTTCGCCGCGGAGCCGGAGCCGCTGAGCTGGTTCGACGCCGGTGTCGCGAGGAGCAGCGAGGAGTCCCCGGCGAAACCACCGCCGCCGCCGACGGACTGGGCGAAGACGCCCCAGGCGCCATTGCCATAGGTCACGATGTCCCCACCCGCGTCGGACGTCGACTCGCCATAGAGGTCGACCGTGACCGTCCCGCCGGAGCCGCCGGCACCGATGCTCACCTCGGCGCTGTCGACGTTCTGGTCGGGCGCCGCCACGAGGCCGCCGCCGCCGCCGACCGACTGGGCGACGAGGCCGAAGGCCCGCGCACCGGTGGTCACGATCGTCCCTCCCTCGTGGTCCACGGTCAGAGCGCCGCCGTTGCCGCTCGATCCCTGCTCGCCGCCGATGGTGAGCGTGTAGCTGGAGGGGCTGGTCCAGGAATCGACCTCGCCGCTGGCTGAACGGCCGCTGTTGCCGAAACAGGCGGTCGAGTCCGAACTTCCGCTGGACGAGGTGGAGTTGCTGCAGCCGTTGCTGGCAAGGCCGCCGCCGGCGCCGATCGACTGGGCGAGGATGCCATAGGCATCGTCGCCCGCGGTCCGCAGCAGGCCGCTGTTGGTGAGCGTCACGCCGCCCCCGTCGCCGCTCGCCCCGCCGCTGCCCGAGACCTGGGCACCGAGGGTCACCGACCCGCTGACATCGATCGAGCCCTCGGCGCCGGCGCCGCCGCCGCCGCCGACCGACTGCGCCAGGACGGTGTGGGCACCGTAACCGGCAGTCAGGATGACGCCGCTGTTGGTGACCGTCACCGTCCCGCCCTTGCCGCTGGCGCCGCCGTTGCCGCCGACGGCCACCGCCAGGCTGTAGGAACTGCTGTCCTCGTCCTCGCTGTCGTCGGAGCTGTCGTCGCCGCTGGAGGCCGACGAAGTGGCGGCGCCACCGCTGCCGCCGCCGCCGCCGATCGACTGCGCCGCGATGCCGTAGGCACGCACTCCAAGGGTGCCGATGCCCTGGCTGTCGACCGTCGCTGTCCCGTCGGAGGCGAGGGTGAAGGTGCCGGCGGTGTTCTCGACGGTCACCGTGCCGCCGGTACCGGCGGCCTCTCCGCTGCCGCCGACGGAGACGGTCGCGCCGTAGGTGGTGGCCGAGCCGGAATCGCTGTCGTCGTCACTGTCCTTCTGGCTGGCCGACGCGCTGGGGTCCGAGGTACCGCCCGCGCCGCCGCCGCCGCCGATCGACTGCGCCAGGATGCCGACGCCGTCGCCACCCGAGGTGCCGCCGCTGGACAGCCTGGCCCCCGTCGCGATCGTGCCGCCGTTCGATACCGTGACGATTCCACCGTCTCCGGCTATGCCGCCGGAACCGCCGACCGTCACGCCGACGGCGACCTCGGCATCGTCGGCGGTCACCGAGCCGCCGCCCGCCGCACCGCCGCCGCCGCCGATCGACTGGGCAAGGATGCCCTGCGAGCCGGTTCCCACGATCACGATGCCGGTGCCCTGGTAGGTCGTCACCACGACCTGTTTGCCGTCACCGCCGCCACCACCCTTGCCGCCGACGCCGATCGTCACCGCGACGCTGTCGGTGTCGCTGCTGGTCTCGCTGCCATCGATCCCCAGCAGCGACAGGATGGCGTCGAACGCCGTCTGGGTGCTGGCATTGCCGGCACCGCCGCTGCCGCCGCCACCCCCGATCGACTGGGCCAGGATGCCGGCCGCGTTCTGACCGTAGGTGTAGATCTGGCCGCCGCAGCCCTCGCAGGCGCCGTTGTAGACGCTGGCCGAGGCACCATCGCCGCCGTCGCCGCCACCGCCGCCGATCGCCATGGTGAAGTCCACCGTGGGGAAGCCCAGGGCGATGGAATAGGCCGAGGCCGTGGCGTCGCCGGCGTTGCCGCCGCCACCGCCGATCGACTGGGCCAGGATGCCGTAGGAATCGTCGCCGCCGGTCATCACGGTGCCGGTGTTGGTGACGGTCGCCGAGCCGCCGTCACCGCCATCGCCCCCGTTGCCGCCCAGGCCGAAGTCCACGCCGATGGCGAGGGGGACCTCGTCGGTCGGGATCGACAGCGACTCGGCCGTGGCCGCTCCGCCCGTACCGCCGCCGCCACCGATCGACTGGGCAGCGATGCCGACGGAGTTGGCCCCGTCGATCTGGGGCTCGCTGGCGTCGGAGTCGCTGCAGTTCGAGCCGGACGACCCGCACCCCGTCAGGACGATCCCGTCGTTCTTCACGGTGACCGACTGCCCGCTGCCGCCCGAGCCGCCGGGGGCGCCGACGGCGACGGAGACACTCACGCCGATCCCGACCGCATAGCCGGTGGCCGATCCGGCCGCGCCGCCACCGCCGCCGATCGACTGGGCGAGCACGCCGTAGGACTGATTGCCGATGGTCGTCAGGGCCGAATCGTTGGTTACCTGGACGACGCCGCCGCTGCCGCCCGAGCCGCCGCTGCCGCCGACCGCCGCCGAGGCGAAGAGGCCAACGGCGGTGGCCGAACCGCCGTTGCCACCGCCACCGCCCACCGACTGCGCGATCACGGCGGACGCGAAGTTCCCGGAGCTGGCGATCCCGCCGTCCCCGTCGTTGGCCAGATCCACCGTGACAGAACCGCCGTCGCCGCCATTGCCGCCGCTGCCGCCGACGGCGAAGAACAGGCCGTCTGAGTTGGCCCCGTTTCCGCCGCCCCCGCCCACCGACTGCGCCAGGATGCCCAGGGCCTGATCGTCGAAGGTCACGATCTGGCTGCCCGCGGTCGTGGTGACCGAAACCGTGCCGCCATCGCCGCCGCCGCTGCCGTCGGAGTCGCTGCCGCCGATGAAGAGGACCGTGCCGGCGCTGCCGCCACCGCCGCCGACGGACTGCGCGACGATGCCGATCGCCGAGTCGCCGCCGCCCTCGCCGTCGCCGGTGGTTATGCGGCCGCTATTGGTGACGTTCACACCTGCGCCGTTGCCACCCCCGCTGGCCGAACTCGAGCTGCCGACCGTGGCGGACCCGCCGTCTTCCAGCAGGTTCAGAAGGCCCCCGCCGCCGCCCACGCTCATCGCAACGATCCCGTAGGCACTGTCGCCCAGGGTCGTGACCGTGCCGCTGTTGCTGACCGTAGCGGTCGAACCGTCGAACGATCCGGTCGTGGTGTCGCCGCCATTGCCCAGCACGTTGTCGTCGCTGGAGTCGCCCGTGGTCACGATGGCCGCACCGCCGACGCTCAAGGCGGCCAGGCCGATGGCCATCTGGCCGGCGGTGTTGACCGTGCCCTCGTTGTCTATCTCGGCATAGCTGCCGGGACTGCCGGGATAGTCCGCGTCGACGTTGCTCTGGGAGAAGGGCAGGACGTCGCCGGCCGCACCGGCGCTGACCGCCAGCGCGCCGATCGAGAAGGTCGAATTGGCGCCGCCGGTATCGATCGTGGCTCCCGGATCGATCGTGATCAGGACATTTCCGCCCCTGCCCTGATGGTCGTTGTCAGCGTCCCCGCCGGCGCTCAGCGCCATGATGCCGATGCCCGGGCCACCGCTCATCGTGACCTGGCCGCCGGCCTGGAGGGCGACGGTCACGTCGCCGCCGTTGCCGGCGCCCGAGGCGTCGTCGCCGTCGTGTCCGTCGTCGAAGTCCGAATCACCCCCGAAGGACTCCGCCAGGATGCCTATGCCTCCAGGCGGGGCGTAGACGTCGATGTTCCCCGCGTTCGAGACGTTGACTGCGCCGCCGGTGCCGCCCCAGGACGAGATGTTGTCCTTGTAGTTGCTGCCGACGCCACCGACCGACAGGCCGTAGATACCGACGGTGGCGACCGCGATGTCGCCGTAGCTGTCGGCACTGGTGAGGCTGACCGAGCCGCTGTTGGTGATCGTGACCGCCCCGCCGGCGCCGCCGTTGCCCGCCCAGGAGGTGCTGTGGGCCTTGTTCGAGACGCCGTCGCCGCCGACGGTGAAGGCGCCCAGCCCGATCAGGTTCACGTTCGTGAGCGGCAGGTGCTGCGTGTAGTCGGGAATGAGGACGGCGCCGCTACCCTGGACCGAGACGCTGCCGGAATTGCCGAGGGTCAAGGCCCCGCCGGCGCTGCCGGCGAAGACGCCGCCGTAAGGATCCTTGTCGTCGGTGGCGTAGCCGTCGGCGCCGAACGACGACAGCACGATGGCCGCGCCGCCGAACGAGTCGGAGTTCAGCGCCCCCGAGGTCAGGTCGATGACTTCGCTGGCCGCGGCCAGGGTCATGTCGACGTCGGCGTAGTTCGTCACGTTGACCGCTCCGGCGGGGGCCGAGGCCGTGGAGCTGCTGGTCGTGGTGGTGCTGGTCGAGCCGAACAGCAGCTGGTTCTGGTCGGTCCCGGTGGCGCTCAGGGTGCCTTCGAGGCTCTCTATGGTCAGGCTGTCGCCATCGGTGGCGACCACACCGATCGGCGCCTCGTCGGCGGAGGCGGTGTCGCAGACCCAGCCGGGACCGCCGCTGCAGGCGACGCTGCTGCCGAACTGCGTCAGGTCGGCCTTCGCCACGGTCGGTGCCAGCAAGGCACAGACAGCCGCAGATCCAGCCAGCGCCTGCTTCCAAGGAAGCCCGGCGCCGGACCTGCCGCGCGCCGCCTTGTCGGCCGAACAGCCGCGCACCACCTCGTCGGCCGAACGGCCGTGAGCCCGAGCCCCCCGCATCGTTTTCCCCCCGATGCCCGTAGATGGGGTCGACTGTACTGGTCATTCGATTGCAGGGCGACGATTACCCTATAACGTTTATCGCCAAGCGAGAACGTCCCGTTATAGCCGCCGGGCGGGGCAGCCCCCGCTACCGGGGGCCGTCGCCGGCCACCCCGATCTCGCGCAGCAGCGGGCGCTGCAGGTAGGCCACCAGGCGGCCGCGGAAGAGTTCCACGTGCGCGGCTCCCAACTGCTCGCAGCGCTCCTCGTCGCGGGCCCGCAGCGCCGCGATGATGGCCGCATGCTCGGCGTTCACCCGGCGCAGGTGCTCGCCGCGCCCGCCCTCCTCGTCGTAACCGTAGGCGATATGCAGCAGGCGACGGCCCTGGAGCAGCAACCGCTGATAGGATTCCGCCAGGTAGAGATTGCCGGCCGCCGCGGCGACGGCCGAGTGGAAGAGCTGGTTCGCCTCCGCCAGGCCGGTGCCGTCGCCCCGCTCGGCAGCCTCCCGGAAGGCCCGGTCCGCCGCCTCGACCGCTGCGAGGTCCGCGGCGGTCCGCCGCCGGGCCGACAGGCGGTTCACCGCTCGCTGCGTCAGGTCCAGCGTCTCGAAGTAGGCGGGCACCGTGGCGAGGTCGATCGGCGCCACCTGCACGCCGCGGTTCGGCTGGCCGACCAGCAGGCCGTCGGCGGTGAGCCGGACGAGCGCCGCGCGGATCGGCGTGCGCGACAGCCCGAGGCGGCGGACCAGCGCCTGCTCGTCGATGTGCTGGCCCGGCGGCAGCGCCAGGTTGATGATCTCGTCGCGCAGCGTCTCGTAGGCGAGCTGCGCCCCCCCTCCCTTGAGCCCGCCCCCTTTGAGCCCGCCTCCCCGGCCCGTCTGCGCCGCGGGCTCCGCCGGTTTCCGCGCCCGGCCGGCACTCACGGCACCCTCACCTCGCTGCCGCCGGTCTCCGCCGAATGGATGATCGCCTCGGCCGCCGCGACCACGTGGACCGCCTGAGCCGCAGTGACGGGATAGTCGGCCTCACCCGTCACGGCGCGAGCAAAGGCCTCGAGCTCCGCCCGCTCGATGTCGACGGGCTCGAAGGTGCGGGTCGTGCTGCCGCCGGCGGTGTCGGAGGCGTCGAGCAGGTGATGGTCGCGCAGGTGGAGCCAACCCTGCGTGCCGAACACCTGCAGCCGGAAGAGGCGCGGGGTGGCGGTCAGGGTGGAGATGTAGCCGCCGAGGCCGGAACGGAAGCGCAGGTCGATCTGCGTCGTGTCGTCGAAAGGGATGGTCAGCACGTGGCGGCGGCTGTCGCAGAAGGCGGTCTCGACCGGCCCCATGAGGTCGACCATCAGGTCCAGGACGTGGATCCCCATGAGGGTGAGCCCGCCGGCCGGCGCCTCCCCATCCGCCGCCCGCCAGGAATCCGTGCCGTAGCCGAGGCCGAAGTTGCCGGAGAAGTTGCCCTCGACGTGCAGGACGGTGCCGAGGTCGCCGCCAAAGACGGCCTCGTGGATGGCCCGGTAGGCCGGCAGGAAGCGCCGGTTGAAGCCGACGCAGAGCAGGCGGCCCGCCGCGTCGGCCGCGGCATAGGCTTCCCGGGCGTCGGCGAGGCTCATGGTGAGCGGCTTCTCGCAGAAGACGTGCTTGCCGGCGGCCAGGGCCGCGGCGATCTGCTCGGCGTGCCGGCTGTGCGGGGTCGCCAGCGCCACCGCGTCGACCGCCGGGTCGGCCGGCAGGTCGTCCAGGCTGCGCTGGTGGCGCAAGCCGCGGGCGCTGCAGAAGTCGGCAGCCTTCTCGGGAGAGCGGTTGGTGCCGGCGACGAAACGCAGCCGCTCCGACGGCGGCGCAGCCGGTCCCTGAACGGCGTCCACCAGACGCTGCCCCCACCGCCCCAGGCCCACGATCCCCATCGTCAGCATTGCAACAGCCCCTCCCGCCTCGTCTTGACAGCCACTCGGTATTCACCGTGTATTCGGAGGCTACGACAAGCGAGCGCAGGACGCGAAGGGGCGAATCGCATGAGCTGGTTCATCGGCGTGGACGTGGGCGGCACCTTCACCGACCTCTACGCCTTCGACACGGCGAGCGGCCGCTCGGCCCTGCACAAGCTGCCGTCCACGCCGCACAACCCGGCCGAGGCCATCCTGACCGGGCTCGACGAGCTGGCGGAGCGCGAGGGCATCGCACCGGCCGCCGTCGGCCGGCTGGCGCACGGGACGACCGTGGCGACCAACGCGCTGATCCAGCGCAAGGGGGCGAAGCTCGCCCTGGTCACCACCGAGGGCTTCCGCGACCTGCTGGAGATCGGCCGGCAGACCCGGCCGAAGCTCTACGACCTCAAGGCGGACAACCCGCCGCCGCTGATCGGCCGGGCCTTCCGCTTCGAGGTGGCGGAACGCATCGGACCGGCCGGCGAGGTGGTACGGCCGCTCGACGAGGCCTCCCTGGCCGCGGTGGTGGAGGCGGTCAGGGCGGCCGGAGTCGAAGGCTGCGCCGTCTGCCTGCTGTTCTCCTACATCAACCCCGAGCACGAGATCCGGGTGACCGAGGCTCTGGAGGCGGCCCTGCCCGACCTCTTCGTGTCCCGCTCGTCGGACGTGCAGCCGGAGTTCCGCGAGTACGAGCGCTTCTCCACGACTGTGCTGAACAGCTACCTGCAGCCGCAGGTCAGCCGCTACATGCGCCACCTCGCCAAGGCGCTGGGCGAGCGGGCGCCCCAGGCGCTGCTGGGCATCAACCAGTCGAGCGGCGGCCTGATGTCGATCGCCCGGGCCGAGCGCTATCCCATCCGCACGGCGCTGTCGGGGCCGGCTGCCGGTGCCGTCGGCGCCATCGAGATGGCGCGCCAGTCGGGCAAGCCCGACGTCATCACCCTGGACATGGGTGGCACCTCGGCGGACGTCTGCCTGATCCGCGACCTCAAGGCCGACATGAGCTTCGAGCGCGACGTGGCGGGCTTCCCCGTGCGGCTGCCGACCATCGACATCAACACCGTCGGCGCCGGCGGCGGCTCCATCGCCTGGTTCGGCCCCGACGGCCTGCTGAAGGTCGGGCCGCAGAGCGCCGGCGCCATGCCGGGCCCGGCCTGCTACGGCCGCGGCGGCACCGAGCCTACCGTGTCGGACGCCAACCTGCTGCTGGGCCGCCTGTCGGACAGGCTGGTGGGCGGCTCCATGCGCCTGGACCGGGACAAGGCGGCCGCGGCCGTGCGGCCGGTGGCGGACAAGCTCGGGCTCTCGGTGGAGCAGGCCGCCCAGGGCATCCTGCGGGTCGTCACCGCCAACATGGTCCGCGCCATCCGCGCCGTCTCCGTCGAGAAGGGCCACGACCCCCGCCGCTTCGCCCTCATGCCCTTCGGCGGCGCCGGCGCCCTGCACGGTACGGAGGTGGCGCGCGAGTTGGGCATCCGCGAGATCCTGGTGCCGCGGGCGCCGGGCATCCTCTGCGCCCTGGGCCTGATGGTCGCCGACCTGAAGGAGGATTTCGTCGCCACCCGGCGCCTCGACCTCAGCAAGGAGGAGCCGTCGGCCCTCGGCGAGGTGCTGGAGCGCCTGCTGGCCGAGGCCGCCGTATGGTTCGAACAGGAGGGCCTGCCGGAGGACCGGCGGGCCGTCGAACTGGTGCTCGACATGCGCTACGTGCGGCAGAACTACGAGCTGCGCGTCAAGCTGCCGGGCGAGGGCCTGCGTCCCGCGCTGCCGGAGACAGAGGCGCTGAAGGCCCTGTTCTTCGCCGAGCACGAGCGCAGCTACGGCCACTACGACGCCGAGGCGCCGATCGAGGTGGTGAACCTGCGGCTGAGCGCCATCGGCCGCCTGAAGCGGCCGCCACCGCCCGACGTTCCGCCGGCGACGGAGCCCGCCCGCCCCGTCGGCAGCCGTCCGGTCTGGTATGACGGCGACGCCCCGCAGGATGCCAAGGTCTACGACCGCGCCACCCTCGCCCCGGGCCACGAGATCGTCGGGCCGGCCATCGTCGACCAGCTCGACGCGACCACCGTGCTCTGGCCAGGCGACGTCGCCCGCGTCGACACCGCTCTCAACCTGATCGTCGAGGTCGCGTCATGACCCTGCCGTCGCTCGATCCCGTCACCCTGGAGATCCTCTCCAACGGGCTGCGCTCCGTCACCGACGAGAGCTTCATCGCCCTGATGCGCAGCTCCTTCTCGACCAACATCAAGGAACGCCGGGACCATTCGACGGCGATCGCCGACGTGCGCGGGCGGCTGGTCGTGCAGGCCGACGCGGCCCTGCCGATCCACCTCGCCTCGATGGTCGGGCTGATGCGGTCGCTGCTCGGCAAGTTCAGGCCGGAAGACATCGCCGACGGCGACATCTTCGTCGCCAACGACCCTCACGTGGCCGGCGGCACCCACCTGCCCGACATCAACATGGCGATGCCTGTCTTCGCCGACGGCAAGCTCATCGCCTTCGTCTGCAACATCGCCCACCACGCCGATGTCGGCGGGTCCTTCCCCGGCTCCATGGCGGGGGGCATGTCGGAGATCTACCAGGAGGGATTGCGCATCCCGGTCGTGCGCCTCTTCCGGGCGGGCAGGCTGCAGAGCGACATCATGGACCTGCTGCTGCTCAACATGCGGGTGCCGGACGAGCGCCGGGGCGACCTGAACGCCCAGGTGGCCGCCTGCCGGCTGGGCCGGTCGCGCCTGCTGGAGTTGGTGGGCCGCTTCGGCCGGGACGAGGTGGAGAGCGCCTTCGACGAGGTGATCGGCCGGACCGAGGCGCGCATGCGGGCCGCGGTCGCCCGCCTGCCCGACGGCACCTGGCGGTTCGAGGACGTGATGGACGACGACGGCCTGGGCACCGTCGACATCCGGATCGCGCTGACCATCGAGAAGCGGGGCGACCGCATCCATTTCGACTTCGGCGGCAGCGACCCGCAGGTGCGCGGCAACATCAACGTCACCATGAACGCCACCCAGTCGGCGGTCTGCTACGCCATGAAGGCGCTGCTGGACCCCGAGGCGCCCAACAACCAGGGCGTCATCGACGTCATGGAGATCGAGGCGCCGCTCGGCACCATCGTCAACTGCCGCCCCCCCGCCCCGGTGGCGGCGCGGGCCAACACCTGCCAGCGGATCATCGACATCGTGATCGGCGCGCTGGCGCCGGTGCTGCCGGAAGCGGCGATCGGCGCGGCCAACGGCGCCAACACCACGGCGGTCTTCGCCGGCGTCGACCCGCGCAACGGCGAACCCTACGTCTATCTGGAGACGCTGGGCGGCGGCATGGGCGGGCGCGCCGACCGGGACGGCAAGGACGGGGTGCAGGTGCACATCACCAACACTTCGAACCTGCCGGTGGAATCCATCGAGATGGAGTACCCCCTGCGGGTCGAGAGCTACGGGCTGGTGGAGGACTCCGGCGGCGCGGGCCGCTACCGCGGCGGCATGGGGCTGCGCCGGCGCATCCGGCCGGTCGGCGGCGAGTGCACCTTCAACGGCGCCGGCGAGCGCTTCCGCAACGCTCCCTGGGGCGTCTTCGGCGGCGCGGCCGGCGGCACCGGCCGCTTCGTGCTGGAGCGCGGCGACGGCGCCGGCGAGCTGCTGGCGATCAAGCCGTCCGGCATCCGCCTGACCCCCGACGATGCGGTGGTGGTGGAGACCCCCGGCGCCGGCGGCTACGGCCCGCCCGCCGAGAGAGCGGCCGAGCTGCGGCGCGAGGACGCCGAGAGCGGCAAGTTTTCCACCGGCTACCTCGGGCGGCACTACGGCCCCGGCGAGACCGCCTGAGCGGGCGGTGGCACGGAAGGTCGCATTGCTGGTACACCCTCGGAAGAGCGCTTGCGGGCCGAGGGCGCCCTTGAAACGATGATCCGCAGAAGACAGGGAGACAAACGATGAAACGACACCTCGCCATGACCTTCCGGGCCGCCGGGCTGGCGCTCGGCGCCAGCCTGCTGGCCTCCGCCGCCCAGGCACAGATCCAGTGGGACATGCCGAACGAGTACCCGCAGAACTCGATCCACGCCCAGGGCGACGTCGTCTTCGCCGACAAGCTGGCCGAGTTGACCGACGGCCAGATCAAGATCACCCACCACTTCGGCGGGTCGCTGGGCTACAAGTCGGTCGACCAGTTCGACGCGGTGGGCGACGGCGCCGTGCCGATCGCCGACACCTACGGCGGCCCGCTGTCGGGCATCAACCCGATGTTCCTGCTGCCCTCCCTGCCCTTCCTGGCGCCGTCGATCGATCAGGCGCAGGCGCTGTGGGAGACGGCCCGGCCCACCTACGAGAAGATCTTCGCGAACGCGAACCAGAAGCTGCTCTACGCCTCGCCCTGGCCGCCGAGCGGCATCTGGTCGAACAAGCCGGTACTCAAGCCCGCCGACCTGCAGAACCTGAAGATCCGCACCTACGACGCCAACGGCACCATCACGCTGAAGGGCGCCGGCGCGGCGCCGATCCAGCTCTCCTGGTCGGACGTGGTGCCGCAGCTCAACACCGGTGGCATCGACGCGGTGCTGACCTCCGCGGACGGCGGTGCCGCCGCCAATCTGTGGGACTATCAGTCGGACTTCAGCGAGGTGAACTACGCCTCGCCGCTCAACTTCACCCACATCAACCTCGACGTCTTCAACGGCCTGACCGAGGCCCAGCAGAAGGCGGTGCTCGAGGCGGCGAAGGTGGCCGGCGACCATCAGTGGCAGGCCGTGCGCGCCCGGGTGAGCAAGAACTACGAGGACATGCGCGGCCACGGCATGAAGGTGCACGTCGACGACGTCGACCCCGCCCTCATCGAGACGCTGTCCAAGGCCGGCGAAGCGGCACAGAAGGACTGGCTGGGCAAGACCGGCGCCGAGGGTCAGGCGATCCTCGACGAATTCAAGAAGAAGACCGCCTCCTGAGCGGGGTCGGCTAGCATCATGCGAAGCTTCCAGGCGGTCGTACGGGCCCTGTCCGGCGCGGCCGCCTGGCTGTCGGCGGCGCTGCTGGTCTACATGGTCTCGCACATCCTGCTCGAGATCGTGCTGCGCAACGTCTTCGCCACTTCCACCTTCGTGCTCGACGAGTTCGTCGGCTACGGCGTCGCCGCCATGACCTACCTCACCCTGGCCTACGCGCTGCGAGAGGGCTCGCTGATCCGGGTCAACCTGCTGCTGATCCGCACGCGCGGACCGGTGCGTCAGGGCATGGAGGTCTTCTGCGTCCTCGCCACCCTGGCCCTGACGGTCTTCCTCGGCTGGTACTTCTGGATCGGGCTGGCCCGGGACTGGCAGCGCGGCACCACCAGCTACTCGATCGCCGAGGTGCCACTCTGGATCCCGGAGGGGGCGGTCTTCGTCGGCCTCGTCCTCTTCGGCCTGCAGCTCTTCGCCTATCTGGTGGACCTGCTGGCCGGCCGGCCGCCGCTCGCCGACGGCAACAGCGAATAGGCACCCGGCGCGCATGGATCCCTTCGTCACCGGCCTGCTCGTCCTCGCCTTCATCTTCTTCTTTCTCGGCGCCGGCATCTGGGTCTTCGCCGGCCTCTTCATGGTGTCGATCACCGGCCTGCTGGTGATCCTCGGCTTCCCCGAGCAGCGCATCGGCGTCATCGTCGCCAAAATCCTCTTCCGCAGCGCCTCGTCCTGGGAGCTGGCGGCGATCCCCATGTTCATCTGGCTGGGCGAGATCGTCTTCCGCACCGACATCTCCGACCGGCTGTTCCGGGGCCTCGCCCCGCTGGTGCGCGGCATCCCCGGCGGCCTGCTGCACACCAACATCGCCGGCTGCACCCTCTTCGCCGCGGTCAGCGGCTCCAGCGCGGCGACCACCGCGACCGTCGGCAAGATCACCACGACGGAGCTCGCCCGCCGCGGCTACGACACCTCGCTGTCGATCGGCTCGCTGGCCGGCGCCGGCAGCCTGGGCCTGCTGATCCCGCCCTCGATCGTCATGATCATCTACGGCCTGCTGGCCGAGGTCTCGATCGCCCGGCTGTTCGCCGCCGGCGTCTTCCCGGGGCTGCTGATCGCCGGGCTCTACACGGGCTACATTGTCGTGCGCTGCCTCGCCAACCCGTCGCTCGCGCCGACGGAGACCCACGAACGGCTCAACCTCGTCCGCAGCCTGCTGGACCTCGCGCCGGTGCTGATCCTGATCGTACTGGTGCTCGGCTCGATCTACTCCGGCGTCGCCACCCCCTCGGAAGCCGCCGCCGTCGGCGTCGCCGCGACCCTGGTGATCGCCGCCCTCATGCGCCAGCTCAGCTGGGCGGTCTTCCGGGACTCCCTGCTGGGCGCCATCCGCACCTCCTGCATGGTCTGCTCGATCCTGGTGGCGGCGGCCTTCCTGTCGACCGCCATGGGCTATCTGCACGTGCCGCAGAACATCGCCGAGGCCATCGGCGCCCTCGGCCTCGGCCCCTACGGCCTGATCGCCGTGCTGGCGCTCTTCTACATCGTGCTCGGCCTGTTCCTGGACGGCATCTCGATCACGGTGATGAGCCTGCCGATCACCCTGCCGCTGATCCAGATGGCGGGCTTCGACCTCGTCTGGTTCGGCGTCTTCCTGGTGGTCATGGTGGAGCTCGGGCAGGTGACGCCGCCCGTGGGCTTCAACCTCTTCGTGCTGCAGGGGCTGACCGGCCACCCCATCGGCCGGGTGGCGCGCGCCGCCATGCCCTTCTTCCTGCTGATGCTCGGCGCCGCGGCGATCCTGACGATCCTGCCCGGCATCGCCCTCTGGTTCCCGACCTGGCTGTTCGGCTGATCAGCCGAACAGCGGCAGGCCGAGTGCCGCCGCAAGCGCGCAGAGCGAAAGGGCGACGGCCCTGAAGACGCGCTCGGGGATCCGCCGGGCCAGCTTCGCGCCGCCCACCAGCCCCGCACCGAAGAGCGGCAGGAGGAGGAGCCCGAGGGCGAGGCGCGGCGCGGTGTAGAGGCCGGTGGCGACGTAGCTCGCGGCGGTCGCGAGGCCGATCAGCGTGAAGAAGACGAAGAGGTTGGCGCGCAGCACCATGATCGGCGTCTTGCCGCCGAGGCAGAAGAGCACGACCGGAGGCCCCGCAAGGCCGGTCAGGCCGCCCATCAGACCGGAGGCGCCGCCGACCGCCGCCGTCACCGGCACGGGCAGGGGCCGTTCGTAGCGCCAGCCGGCCGCGACGGCGCCGATCAGACCGAGGATCAGCAGGGACGCCGCCCAGCGCACCGTCTCGGGGTCGGCATGGACCAGAAGCTGTGCGCCGACGGGCACGAAGAGCATGGCGCCGATCGCCAGGGGCAGGACCTCCCGCCAGCGCCAGAGCCGGCGCGCCTGCCAGGTGAGCGGCAGGGTCGCCAGCCCGTCGATCAGCAGCACGGAGACGATGGCCGTCTGCGGCCCGGAGAGGAGGGAGGCGACGGGCACGTAGATCATGGCGGCGCCGAAGCCGCTCATTCCGCGCACCAGCCCGGCGACGACCGCCACGGCGAGCAGCGCCGTCAGGCGCAGGTCGAAGGCCGGCAGCAGGCCCTCCATGATGGCTCCCCCTCGATGCCGCAGCATCCGTGGAAGCATCCGCCCGCGGCGCGGTCAACGCCCCGCCTCGCAGGGCAGCCATACCCGCCCGGTCGCGCCGACGCGCGATCAGGCCTTCAGGCCCCGCAGCAGCTTGCGCACGCCCGACAGGCTGTAGGCGACACCGAAGCGGTCGGCCAGCAGCCGCCGGACCGCCGGCGCGTCGCCTTCGAGGCCGTCCCGGCGGACGAGGCGCAGCAGTTCGGCCTTCTGCCGGTCGTCGAGCTGCGACGGCCGCCCCGGACGAACCCGATCGGTCAGGCTGGCAACGCCGCTCTCTGCGTATCGCCGCCACCAGCCGCGCAGCGTGTGCCGCTGGGTGCCGGCCCGCCGCGCCGCCTCGGAGAGGGACAGCCCGTCGAGCAGTCCGGCGACCGCGAGGAACCGGCGCTTCAGACGCGGGTTTGGCTCGCTCTCCGCTTTCGCACGCAGCGCCGCGGCTTCCTCTGCCGACGATCGCTTCGCCGGCTCTCCGGACGATGCGCGCGTCACTGGAGAGGCCTGTCCTTCTTGCCGCCGACTTTCTTTCCCGCAAGGGAAGCCGCAGGGTCTCCGTCGGGCACCACGCCGGCCGCCTGCAGCAGCTCGGCAGTCACCTCCAGGTCGTCAGCGGCGTGCGAACTGGAACTGTTCAGAAAGTGCTCTATCGCCGAGACGATACTCAACCTCGCCGCGTAGAACGCATCCATGACATTGCGGGGTTTCTCGAGCGGTTGCCCCGCCAGCAACACCAGAGTCTTCCGATTTACTGTACAAGAAATCAGCTTGTCTGCAATAACCGTGAAGGCAATTGCCTCTTGCGACGGCAGCCAGAGCGGCGGCTCGCGAAGCAACTCGACCTTTTTCCTCGGAGGGTGGTCAGGTATTTTTTCCATAACGATCGTCGGCGACATCAGATGAATACTTTGTTAATCATATGCGCCGCTCATCTGCGAGAGATATTTTTGAGATATCCGAAACCCAGACAGAAAAATTTCTCTACATACGATCGCCCTTCTTATACGCACCCACCCCGATCAAAACGCTCCGCTCCCCTTTCGGTTGCGGGAAGTGCGCAATCCGCTGATCCCCCCGCCGCCAACCGAAGACACGCCGCAAACGAAAAAAGCGGGCCGCCCGCAGGCGGCCCGCTGCAGGAGGAAATGAGAGCGCTCCGGAACCGTCAGCGGAGCATCCGCGGGTCCGAGCGACCAGCCGGCATCAATTGAGAAACCGCAATCGCTAATTGGTTGAATAAGAGAGAATCCTGGTAGTTATGATAGCCTAGATTGGGAGCCAACGATGCGATGTTCGTGCGCCGGCGAGCGAACGGCAGTTGACTGGAGGTTGTCCACGCTCTCACCTCCGCAAGCGGCGCACCAATCGAGATGCTGCTGGACCGGCGCCGTCAGGGCCTGCGGCTCGGGACCGGACCGTTCCAGGCGATGCCGGCCAGCGTCCGGCCTGTCATGTCGGGGTCGGGCGGCGGTGCGCTCCGCCACTTGTCGAGGGTGCGCGCACCCGTGTAGCCGAGGTAGCCGGCGCCGAAGAGCGCCCACAGGGCCTCTGGGATGGCGCCCAGCAGGGCCCGGATGTTATCGGCCGCCTGGAAGGTCTCCTGCGGCCACCAGATGCCGACGATGCCGCCGACGACGCAGAGCAGGATCACGAAATAGATCACGTAGAGGAAGGTCGGCCGCGCCCGGCTGGTCCAGGGATCGGCCGACCGCGCCTCGGCCAGGATGGCGGAGAGCTGCTGCTCGATGCGCTGCACCTCGCCGGACTGCTGGGCCTTCAGCAGCTCCAGCCTGGCGGCTTCGCGCTGCGCCGGATCCGGCACGAAGCGGTCGAGGATCTGGCCGATCAGCGGCGACAGCCCGCCGATGAGAGACAAGGGGTCCATGGGACGAACTCCTGGCAGGTCGGAACGGGCTTCTTCGGTCTCAGTCGGCGCGCTGGCGCGCGAGGGCGCCGCGCAGCTCCTCGACCTTCTCGGTGAGGCGGTCGATGGCGAGGTAGAGGCGGTCGAACTTCTTCTCCATGGCCTCGGCAGGGACGTAGTGCTGGGCCATCTCCAGGCGGATGGCCGAGGCCTCCCGCCGGTGCTCGGCCTTGCAGGCCTCGATGCCGCGCTGGGCGGCCTCGTGCACCGCCTCCAGGCGGGCCTGCAGCCGCCAGCACCAGCCGACCATCGCCACGGCGAAGGGCACGACGACGATCTCCACCAGCCAGCGCAGCACGTCGACAAGGTCCAAGGCTCACCCTCCCCCCTGCGCCGCAGCCAGCGCGGCCAGGGCCTGGTCCCGCTCGGCGATGGCCTGGGCGGCGGCGGACAGGGCGTCGGCCTGGGCCTGGGTCAGCACGTCGGCGAGCGGAAAGTCGCCGCCGGCGAGGTGCAGCGGCCGGGCCGGCAGGGTCTGGGCCGCGAGGGTCGTGGTGCCGTCCTCCACCAGCCGCTCGATCTCCTGGACGTGGGCGCCCTTGAGCACGCCCGTCTCCGGGCACCAGCGGACCAGCAGCTCGTAGGGCGTGACGACGCGTTCGATGGCCATGGCGGGGTTCCTCTAGGTGGCGGAGACGACGGCGCGGTCGGTCATGCGCCGCCAGTCGGCGCCGTCGGAGAAGGCGGGCACGGCGCCGCCAGCATCGTCGGACACGTAGATCAGTTCGGCGGCCGCGGCGGCACTGGGCAGGGTCGCGACGGTGTAGGAGCGCAGGCGCAGGTGACGGGCGGCCGAGACGATCGTGTCGAAGCCGCTGCCCATCTGCAGCTCGCCGTTGGCGGCGATGGTGACGCGGTCGGCGAGCGCGCCAGTGTTATCAGCGGTCTGGAAGCGCAGCCGTGCCGAGGCGGTGGCGAGCGAGGTGAAGGCCCCTTGCGTGTCGATCCGCAGCCGCAGGGCCGTGGTGGTCTGGGTCGTGCTGTAGTAGCCGCCGAAGTCGAACTGCCCGATGATGCCGGCGGCGGCCGCGGGCGAGGCGGCGGAGCCGTTGCCGCGGAAGAGACTGTACCGGGGATTGGTGTTGAAGGTGGTGGCGGACCAGCCGGCGGTCACACCGTCGCCCAACGTACCGACCACACCGGTGAAGGCGCTCGCCAGGCCGGCCGCCAGGGCGCCCAGCGTCGGCGTGCCGGTCAGGTCGCCGTAGTCACCGCTGGTGGCGATCGTGGCGAGGCCGGCGCTGTCGGCCTTGGCCGCGTCGAGAGCGTCCAGCGCGTCGGCGACGCTGTCGCCGGTGACGCCGCTGTCGTTGGTCACGCCCGAGGCGCTGGCCGTGCCGATCTGCTCGGTCAGCCACTGGTCGCCGTCCCAGTACCTGAAGGCATCGCTGGCGACGACGTAGAGCCGCCAGCCGGCCTCGGGCGGGTAGAAGAGCCAGGCGCCGCCGTCCCAGCGGGCGACCCGGTCGGTCTGCCCGGCCCAGGCGCCGGTCGGGCTCGCCGGCACCAGGTAGAGGTCGCCCACGGCCGGGCCGGCCGGCGGGCTGGTCAGCTGGTCGGAGAAGACCGCCGTGCCCACCCGGCTGTCGAGGATGTCGAGTCCCTCGTTGATCGCCACGTCGGCGTTCAGCATGGCCTCGGCCAGGTAGGGCAGCCTGAGGCGCGCCGTCACCGTGGGGTCGGTGACCAGGTCGGCGGGCGAGCCCAGGATGCCGGCGGCCGAGCGGGCCATCGCCTGGGCCACCAGGCGATAGGTCTCGTCGGTGAAGTGCAGGTAGCCGAAGGACTCCTGCCGGTATGACGCGAGGCCGTACTGGGTGGTCGAGGCGCCGAAGTAGGTGTCGTCGATGTCCAGGACGATGTCGAGCTGGCGCTGGCGCAGCACCGCGATCTGCGGGGCATAGAGCACGTAGGACGGCGGCGGCCCCAGGTCCCAGGGCGTGTCCAGCTCCTGGATGACGATGGGGATGTTCGCCCCGTAAAGCGTCCTCAAGCGCGCGAAGATCGCCCGGGTGGCGGTCTCGAAGCGGTCGGGCGTGGGGTCGGGGCTGGCGCCGGCCGGGGGGTAGTAGTGCCCGGCAGCGTCCTGGTGCCCCTGCGCCCAGAGGATGAGGTCGATGGTCAGCCCGCTGTCGTCGGCGATGCCCTCGGCCCGGGTCATGATGGGGCCGGGCGCGCCCGCGCCGCTGTCGGCTTCCAGGTCCCACCACCACATGCCGTGGCCGGCCTCGATGTCGAGGGTGGCGTTGGTGGGATCGACGGCCGCCTGCCTATCGGCCGCCGTGCCGCCCACCGCGCCGTTGAGCATGACCACGGTCGACGGCGAGACCCCCAGCAGGCCGGCGAGCTGGCTCTGGAAGGCGTCGGCGCCGCGATTGGGCGCCGCTCCGAAGACGAACCAGCCGGCCATCTGCGACTGGCCGAGGCAGAGCACGGTGATGGTCATCGGGGGCTCCTGTTCGAGAGCGTTATCGCCGGCCGCCCCTCGCCCTTCGACAGGCTCAGGGTGAGGGGCTCAGAGCAAGAAACATCAAGGGTCCTCATGCTGGAGACCTTTGCGCGGGTTGTTTGGTCTCGGCCGTTGGGCGCG